>Ga0316192_10001319_pt1 | contig 18180 bp, 16 predicted proteins | sample MerIslwburrow_MG_FD_204931 | JGI IMG/M metagenome (GOLD analysis project Ga0316192, IMG submission 204931) | Coastal sediment microbial communities from Maine, United States - Merrow Island worm burrow | ecosystem: Environmental > Aquatic > Marine > Coastal > Sediment | place: USA: Maine...
CGAAATAGACACCAAGGTAGTAGAAGAAAGAAAGGCTCAGTTATTGGCCTTGAAGAAACAAAGTGAAGCCTTAAGCGCTGAAATTTCTAATATGCGCAAAAACTACGCAAAAAAGAAACGTCACAAAATCATCGCTCCCAGCACCAAAGAATATCGTTTTGCCAGCTACCAGGAATCCTGGCGTAAAAAGGTAGAACATATCGGCACACAAAAGTTTCCTGATCAGGCCAAACGCAAAAAAATGGAAGGCAGTTTGACCATGGCAGTAACCATCCGAAAAGACGGTTCCATATCAAAAATCAAAATCTTGAAATACTCGAAGCATAAAATCTTTGATGATTATGCCAAACGCATTGTGAATATGGCGGCACCCTATGATGTGTTTCCTGAAGATCTCAGTGTTGATTTTGATGAGCTGACTATCGTGCGAACCTGGAAATTCCTACCCGGAAATCGAGTTAAAACTTACGCAAAATAAACATTTTAGCCCTAACTTGCGTATAAATATGCTTTAATCCGCATAATCAAACTTGTGACAGGCCCCTTACTACCCCATACTATGGGGTATGGATATTCAAGTCAGTCTTACCAATCATTTCTTAATCGCCATGCCCACTATGGTTGACCCGAATTTTTATCATACGGTCACCTATATTATTGAACACAATGAAGATGGTGCCATGGGTATTGTCATTAATCAGCCGGTTGCTTTGACCTTTGGTGAAATGGCGAAACAATTGGGCCTGGTGTCTGATGACAGCAAGTTGCTCAATCAAACAATCTTTCGAGGCGGACCAGTGGAACTGGAACGCGGATTTGTGCTCCACCGACCCGTTGGAAAATGGGATTCCACCTTAAAGGTTTCCGATAATATTGCCATATCGACCTCAAGCGATGTTGTGGAGGCTTTAGCCAAAGGCGAAGGTCCTTCGGAAAGCCTGGTTGCACTAGGCTATGCAGGTTGGGGTGCGGGACAACTTGAGCAGGAAATGGCCGATAATGCCTGGCTTAGTGGACCCGCCGATGCAGATGTCATTTTCAAAACCAATGTTGAAGAACGCTGGAAGGCCGCCACAAAGTTGTTGGGGGTTGAAATTAATCAAATTTCGAGTGCCGTAGGCCACGCGTGAGCCGTTCTCAAGAAGTATTTTTCAGTTTTGACTTTGGAACCAAACGCATTGGCGTGGCAGTTGGTCAAATAATAACCAAGACGGCAAACGAGCTTATCACTCTTAACACTAACAATGGCCAGATTCCCTGGACACAACTCGAGTCACTTATTCAGCAGTGGCATCCCGATGCCTTTATTATCGGCCTACCGTTAAATAAAGACGGCACACCGCACAAAATCACTGAAAAAGTCCAGAACTTTGGTAAAAGTCTGGAGTCACGTTTCCACTTGCCTGTGTATTTTATGGATGAACGCCTGTCATCCATTGAGGCCGAACACTTATTAAGCCAGCGTGGCACCGATAGGGAAAAAGGCGATATCGACAAATTGGCCGCAAAACTTATATTAGAAAGTTGGTTTAATTCTTTTTCAGCTTAATTCGCGTTATTATACGTTTTCGAGGATAATACCTTAGCCCAATTTTCAGGAAAAAAGAATGCAAGACGGTCAAAATAATAACGAAGTCGAACAGCTGATCGAAAACATGGGTCAACAATTGGCTTCTCGAATTTCAGCCTATGCAAAAGATCAATTTTTAATGATCGGTATTCATACCGGCGGGGTTTGGGTTGCAGAGCGTCTACATGAAATTCTCGAGTTGGAACAACCCATAGGAACGCTGGACATCTCATTCTACCGAGATGACTTCAGCCGTATCGGTTTAAATCCCCAAGTGAAACCCTCAAAATTGTCGACCGCTGTCGATGACAGGCATATTATACTGGTTGATGATATATTGCATACAGGGCGTACAATTCGCGCGGCCATGAATGAAATTTTTGACTATGGCCGTCCGGCTTCCATTACCTTGGTGGCATTAGGTGAACGCAGCGGCCGTGAGTTGCCTATACAGGCAGATATTGTTGGAAAACATTTTGATCTGGATTCCCATGAGCATGTAAAATTGACGGGTCCAGAAGAACTCATACTTTCTATAACCCAGGCGCCATGATACAAAAAAATATTCAGTTAGATTCACAAGGTCGGTTAAGGCATCTTTTAACCATTGAAGGTTTAAAGCGTCAAATGTTAATGGATATCTTTGACACGGCAGAATCCCTAATCAGCGTCGCAGGTCAATCCGTTAAAAAAGTCCCTATACTCCGCGGTAAAACCATTGTAAATCTGTTTTTTGAAGACAGTACCAGGACCTTAACCACATTCGAACTAGCGGCCAAGCGATTATCCGCGGATGTACTTAAAATTAATGTAAGAACTTCATCCAACTCCAAGGGTGAAAACTTGTTGGATATGTTGCGCAATCTGGAGGCCATGCATTGCGATATGTTTGTTGTCAGGCACGCTGAAAGCGGAGCCGCGCACTTAATTGCTTCGCATGTTGCCCCACACATTAGTGTCGTCAATGCTGGTGATGGCCGCCACGCGCACCCAACTCAAGCCCTACTGGATATGTTTACCATACGCCGTCACAAGGGTGAATTTGCACCACTTACTGTGGCAATTGTCGGTGACATAATGCATTCTCGCGTAGCACGCTCACAAATACATGCCTTAACAACATTGGGAGTATCCGAACTGCGAGTGGTTGCACCCAAAACACTGATCCCGCCCAAAGTAGATAGTTTGGGAGTACATGTCTATCACGATATGGAAGAGGGTATCGAAGACGCTGATGTTGTCATTGTGCTCCGATTACAAAAAGAGCGTATGTTAGGCGCCATGTTACCTAGTGAACATGAATATTTTAATTGCTATGGATTAACCTCCGAAAAACTCAAGGCCGCCAAACCTGATGCCATTGTCATGCATCCTGGCCCCATCAATCGCAATGTCGAAATCGATTCCGAAGTAGCCGATGGGCCGCAATCGGTTATATTAGAACAGGTCACTAATGGTATTGCCGTGCGAATGGCGGTTATGTCTATGGTGTTGGGCCGTCCAACTATGGGCAATCCAACTACAGGAGTCGACGACTAATGCGCATCAAGATAACGGGTGGCCGTTTAATTGACCCCTTTAATGAATTGGATAAGGTCCAGGATCTATATATCGAAGATGGTAAAATTTTGGCCCGTGGTCAAGCACCGGAAGATTTTGTTGCCGATGAAGAAATCAATGCCAAAAATCAAATTGTCTGTCCGGGACTGGTTGATTTAAGGGCACGTTTGCGGGAACCAGGCTTTACACATAAAGGCACTGTCGCCAGCGAAACCCGAGCGGCCGTACGTGGAGGTATTACCAGCCTATGTTGCCCGCCTGATACTAACCCGGTCATTGACACGCCTGCCGTGGTAGAACTTATACATCAATTGGCCGAAAAATCCGGTATGGCGAAAGTGTATCCCCTTGGCGCCTTAACACAAGGCCTGGAGGGACACCAGCTTAGCGAAATGAACGAACTGCAAATAGCAGGCTGTGTTGGAGTGAGTAATGACACGGCTGCTGTAAGTACAGATGTCATGCGCCGTGCAATGGAATACGCTACCAGTCTAGGTTTAACCGTTTACTTGCATGCAAAAGATCATGGTCTTAGCAATGGCGGCTATGTACATGAAGGTGTGGTAAGTGTACGCTTGGGTCTGCCTGGTATTCCAGAGACTGCCGAAACAATCGCTGTTGCAAGAGATCTGCAACTTATCGAATTAACCGATATCGATGCGCATTTTTGTCAGCTTTCCACAGCCAGTGCCGTCAAAATGATTGCACGCTCGCAATACGATGGCGCACCTGTCACTGCTGATGTTACAGCCCATCATTTGTTCCTCACTGAATTGGACATCGGTTATTTTAATACCCAATGTCATGTACAACCGCCCTTGAGAACCGAACGTGATCGTGATGCCTTACGAGAGGCATTAGTCAATGGGACCATTTCAGCGATTTGTTCCGACCATCAACCCCATGATATTGACGCAAAATTAGCTCCCTTTACCAGTAGCGAGCCGGGTATTTCTGCGTTGGAAACCCTATTACCATTGACCTTGCGTTTGGTGGAAGAAGATGTGCTCAGCTTAAGCGATGCCTTGGCGAGAATTACTGTGTTACCGGCCAATATTTTAGGCATTGATGCAGGTACAATACATGTTGGCGCCATTGCTGATATTTGTATTTTTGATCCAGAATCTTATTGGGAGCTCAATCATGACACCATAACAAGCTTTGGAAAAAACACACCATTTCTAGGTTGGGATTTAAAAGGCCGGGTGACCAATACCATTTCAAATGGTCGCATTGTATTTCAAATGGAGCCTGGTGTTATCAAAAACAAGGCGTTACAAGTTTATGAAGAAGTCACACCGTAACACTATTTTTATCGAAGACTCAGACGTAATTGAGCACGAAGCATTTCCCGGCAATCAATTTATATTGCGCGTTCATTCTCCACAAATCGCGGCTAAAGCCGAACCCGGGCAATTTGCCCATATAAGTTGCCATAAACTGCTGCCGCTGCGCCGACCCTTATCCATTATGCGTGTCAATAAGCACGCCGGTTGGATAGAGTTCCTGTATAAAGTTGTAGGGCAGGGTACTAAGCTATTGGCACAACAAATCGTAGGTGAAAAAATCAGTATTATGGGTCCTATTGGTAATTCTTTTGAATACCATATGGACAAACCGAAGGCCTTGTTGATTGGAGGGGGAGTGGGCATTCCACCCATGGTGTTTTTGGCCGATAAACTGCGTGAAATAAAAGGTGCCTATGATCCCTTCGTGATAATGGGATCCGAAGTACCCTTTCCATTTAAACCAGTACCTTCAAAATATATGGTGCCTGGAATGCCAGTGGGTGTCATTGCCGCCATGCCTCTCATGGAAGACTGGGATATTCCCAGTCGATTGGCCAGCCAACAAGATATACCCGGCTGTCACAATGGGTATGTCACCGAAGTGGCAGACAACTGGTTACAACAACTTGCACAGGAACAGCTTAAACAGGTCACAATATTTGCCTGCGGCCCCCACCCCATGCTGGAATCCGTTGCCGTACTCGCCGATAAATATCATTTACCCTGTCATGTTTCTTTAGAAGAATTCATGGCTTGTGCGGTTGGTGGCTGTGCCGGTTGTGTGGTTAAAGTCCAAACCTCTGCTGGTGAGGCCATGAAGCGTGTTTGTGTGGACGGACCAATATTTGATTCACGCACTGTTTTTTAGAGGGCTTAGTGATCCGAAATCATTCGGCGTAGAAAAACCGTAGCGTGCGCCGTGCGCACGGCGCACGCTACGAGTAAATACTCGGCGTAGTGATATACTTTCGAGTTAGGTATGCATTCCCACGCAGAGCGTGGGAACGAGAAATAAACCATATAAATTACATGCGATTAGCTGTCGGTTTTTTTAACATTATTCTGGCCTAATTGTCGCCTAACCGACAATTATCAGGCATACTTACAAAGTATTATTCAATATTACACAATACGTATGAAGGGCGCATCATGACGCGTAAGAATGTTGGGCACACATTTTCAGCCACTAAATTTATCGTCTATGGTGATAAGTCACTTGGATTAACGCGTATTTTTCAAATTCCATCTTTACGCACATTACTTCTGGTGGGTGCAAGCTTTCTGTTTTGCACAAGCCTAGAGGCGATAGAAAAATCCAATGCGTCCTCGCCTGTAATGTTTGACCATATCATGGACTGGGCAAATTCCATTTCCAATTTTATAAATCCATCCAAGGGTGCCAATTTCGCAGAATGGCGGTTAAGCAAACAACCACCCGCGCCTAAACTCAACAAGCTGGAAAGCAAAAAAATTGCTTTAGGTAAAATGCTATTTTTTGATCCCAGATTAAGCGGTGATGGCAAAATGTCTTGCGCCACCTGTCACAATCCTAAACTAGGATGGGCAGATGGTTTGCCCAAAGCACATGGAAGTGGAGGCAAGGTCTTACGTCGCGCTACACCTTCCATTATTAATGTCGGTTACAATAAAATTTTGCTGTGGGATGGTCGTGAACAAAGTTTGGAGGCGCAGGCTATTGCGCCCATCACCAACCCCGACGAAATGCATAATACGGCAGAAAATTTAATTCGTACATTAAAAGGTATTCCTGGTTATGTTCGTGCTTTTAAAGAGGCCTATTGGGGTTTGGATATAAATGAAGACAGAATTCGCCGCGCTTTAGCTTCATTTCAACGTACTGTGATCTCCAACAGTTCTCCGTTTGACCAATGGTTAGACGGTGATGACGATGCCTTGACAGAGCAACAGATTAGGGGCTTTCAATTGTTTCTTAATCCTAAGGGAGGCAATTGTGTTTTATGTCACCGGCCGCCCAATTTCACGGATAATGGTTTTCATAATATTGGTCTTTCCTCTTTTGGTGATGCTGAACCCGATCTGGGTAGACATGAACAAGTACCTCTGCCAATGACTAAGGGTGCCTTTAAGACACCAAGTTTACGCAACGTCGCTATGACCGCCCCCTATTTTCATGATGGTTCTGCACGGACTTTGGCTCAGGTGATGGATCATTATGCGGCTGGTGGTGTGGTTAAAACCAATATATCCCCCAATATGATCAAACCGAAATTATCAAAACAGGATAAACAGGATCTTATCGAATTTTTATTCGCTCTCACTGGGGATGTCGATCAAGAACTGTCTCAGGTTATCCTACCGGAGTGATGGCGCGGCTTGAGCTGGTGGGGGGTGGACCTGGTCTGTACACTCTTAAGCGTTGAATTATGGTTACCTGCCGTCAAGTGGTCGCGAACGTACAGACCAGGTCCACCCCCCACCAACTCAAACCTTGCTTTTTGTTTTTTGCTTGGTTGTTTTGCGAAGAATGTAGCGTGCGCCGTGCGCACGTATTCTTTCAATTGACACCGAAAATTAGTTGGTAGGCATTTTCTAGTTCCCACGCGGAGAGTGAGAACGAGTATTCCGTTAATCTTTCGTTGCCAGATTAATCCCCTGCTCCGCAACATCGACTATGTGTTTTATCTGATCGATCGTGATGACATACGGTGGCATAAAATAAATCACGTTGCCTAAGGGCCGTAATAAGACACCCTGGCTTAAGGCGTGTTGATAGACCTTAAGACCTCTCCTTTCTTGCCATGGATAAGGCGTTTTGGTTTTTTTGTCTTTGACCATTTCAATGGCCGCAATCATACCAGTCTGTCTTACCTCCCCAACATTAGGATGATTTTCAAACCGTTTAAGTTGCTGTTGTAAAGCGCGAATTAATTTTTGATTGTTGGTAATTACATTTTCGTTGGCAAAAATATCAAGGGTGGCCAATGCAATGGCACAGGCAATGGGATTACCCGTGTAACTATGGGAGTGTAAAAAAGCCGTTAGTTTTTCATAATCGTCGTAAAACGCTGCATAGATTGTATTTGTTGTTAGGACAACCGACAAGGGCATATAACCGGCGGTTAAACTTTTCGACAAACACATAATGTCGGGTGATATATTGGCTTGCTCGCAGGCAAATAGAGTACCCGTTCTTCCAAAACCCACGGCTATCTCATCGGCAATTAACAAGATGTCGTACTTATCACAGGCGGCTCTTAATAATTCCAGATACACTGGATGGTACATGCGCATATTACCAGCACACTGAACCAAAGGCTCAACTACTACCGCGCAGATTTCATCAGCATGTTGGCTTAATGTGTGTTCCATATGGGAAAACATTTTACGCGAATGCGAATCCCAGCTTTCACCCTCTTCGCGTTCATAACAATCTGGTGAGGGAACCGTTATGACATCCAATAACAATTTTTGGTAAGTTTTCTTATAGAGATCGACGTCGCCAACAGATAAAGCCCCTATGGTTTCGCCGTGATAACTGTTGCTCAGGTTAACAAAACGAGTTTTATTTTTAAGGCTTTGATTTTCAAGGCTCTTGTTTCTAAAATAGTGAAAACTCATTTTTAGAGCCACTTCTATGGCCGATGAACCATTGTCGGCATAAAAACATTTTTCCAGACCGGGTGGCGTCGCGGCGACTAGTCGTTCCGATAAAGTAACGACGGGTTCATGGGTGAATCCCGCCAGTAGCACGTGTTCCAGGCGCTCCACTTGAGTGCGAATCGCCTGGTTGATTGTGGCATTGGAATGTCCAAAGATATTAACCCACCATGAACTGATCGCATCAAGATAACGGTTCCCTTCAAAGTCTTCCAACCATACGCCTTCTCCAGATTTTATGGGGATTAAAGGAAGGGTCTCGTGATCCTTCATTTGGGTACAAGGATGCCACAAGACGGCCAGGTCGCGTTTTATGATTTCTTCATTACTGATCATAGTAATTTAATGTTACCACCAAACAACTTTTCTTATTGTATTAATTTTTTTGTGGACATTAAAAAAGCGGTCTTGGGGAAAGACCGCCAATAGTCACTACTGTTGAGGGAGGAGCACAGCAATGACCTTAGCTCTATTTTTAGACTGAGTTTTAGAATTAGTCAAGCAACCACTACTAAATAACTTATTTGTAGTCTAAGGTTACTGGATATCTTATACATCTGCGTAAATCGATCGCTGCCCAATCCACCGATTAATTAGCGGAACGATAGACATGTGCTCATTTTTTAGCAAATATTCCGCCGTTTGTCTGACATTTATCAACATATGCTGATGTTTTTGCAGGTTGGCAATATGATATTGAACCACACCAGTTTGGCGGGTGCCCAGTAGCTCTCCCGGTCCCCGTAGTTCAAGGTCACGCTTGGCCAACTCGAAGCCATCAGTTGTTTCACGCATTATTTCCAATCGTGCCGACGCTAACTTCGACAAGGGCGGATGATACATTAACACGCACACACTTTGTTTGGAGCCTCGACCCACACGGCCACGTAATTGATGTAATTGTGACAATCCCAGGCGCTCGGCATTTTCTATAATCATTAATGTGGCATTAGCTACATCCACACCGACTTCGATTACGGTTGTCGCCACTAACAAATCCATTTCTCCGGCCTTAAAGTCACTCATAATCTTTTGTTTTTCGTCAGGTTTCATGCGACCGTGTATTAAACCAATGGTAATGTCCTTTAGAGATGCACCCAGTTGTTGTGCTGTGTCTTGTGCCGCCTGACATTGTAACTGTTCAGATTCTTCGATTAATGTACAAACCCAATAGGTTTGTCGTCCACCGCGACAAGCCTGGTAAACACGGTCGATGACTTCTTCGCGCCGATGGTCAGACAACACAACCGTTTCTATAGGTTGGCGACCCGGTGGTAGTTCGTCGATGACGGAAAAATCCAGATCAGCATATGCCGTCATGGCGAGTGTGCGTGGAATAGGGGTAGCTGTCATTACCAATTGGTGTGGATAATACTCGGCCTTGCTGTTTGATGACGGTTTTGCTTGATCTTGATTGACTGTTTTATTGCGTAATGCCAAACGTTGATGCACACCAAACCGATGTTGTTCATCGATAACAACCAGCCCCAATTCACAAAACACAACCTCATCTTGAAACAAGGCGTGAGTGCCAATGACTACCCTGGCATCGCCAGTAGCAATTTGATCCAGTACCTGACTACGTTTTTTTCGCGGCAATTTGCCCGTTAGTTGAACAACTTCAATACCCAAAGGATTTAACCACTGACTAAAACTATAATGATGTTGATCAACCAATATTTCGGTGGGAGCCATTATGGCCACTTGATAACCTGCTCTTATGCTGTATAACGCAGCAACAGCAGAAACCACTGTTTTTCCCGAACCAACGTCATCCTGAACCAGGCGTAGCATGGGATAATTACAACTCAGGTCTTGTCCAATCTCATGAATGACACGGTGTTGAGCCTTGGTGAGAGTAAAGGGTAGGGCCTTAACAAAGTCTGCCGTGGATTGAGCATTGATGTCCAAGGCCGGGGCGGAGTGACGTTTGTGTTTTTCGCGCAGTCGACGCAGGCTAAGATGATGTGCCAATAGTTCTTCGAAGGCCAAACGCAATTGCGCGGGGTGTTCGCCCTCATTCAATAAATTAATTGGCGCGTCAGGTGGTGGACGATGTACATAGGCAATGGCCTGTGCCAAGTTCGGAAATTTTAACTTGGACAACAATTGTGGAGGAATATAATCCTCTAGCTCACAACAGATATGGGCATCATCTATAACTACTTGATCTATGAGTCCACGCAAAGTGTACTGGGTTACGCCTTCTGTCAGGGGATATATCGCAGTTAAGTGCTCGGCCACCGGTAGCTCAGCTTGTGTAGAAATCGACGAATACTCCGGATGCACCATTTCCAGAGTACCACTCACCATGCGAGCCTCGCCGAAACATCTCAGTTGATTTCCGGTTTGGAGTGTTGCTTGCTGTTTGGCGTTAAAGTGGAAAAAACGTAGGGTGATAGCGCCGCTGCCATCTTGGACCGTACATAATAACATTCGGCGTTTACCGAATTTAATCCGGGAATGAATAATTTCCCCCACTATAGCGGCCTCCATTCCATGACGCAGCATACTTATGGGTACCACTCGTGTGCGATCTTGATAGCGCAGAGGCAAATGGAATAATAAATCCTGTACCGTATAAATATGCAAGCGTTCCAGACGCTTGGCAAGCTGAGGTCCCACTCGGTTTAGCAGGGTGATTTTTTGCGTGGTGGGGTTAATTGTGGTTGACATAAATTTGGACGGAACTAAATATGGCGTAGCTCGGAAGCTTCCGCTCCTGCTCACGCCCCTTTCTTAAGGAACCTACTTTTGGCACCTACATCCATGTAGGCGAAGCTTCCGCTCCTGCTCACGCCCCTCACCTACATCCATGTAGGCGAAGCTTCCGCTCCTGCTCACGCCCCTCACCTACATCCATGTAGGCGATGTAGCTTGCGGAATCCGGGCAACTTAACGATTATTTCAAAACCAATATAGCATCCATTTCCACGGCCGCGTCTTTGGGCAAAGATGCCACGCCAATGGCTGCTCTTGCAGGATAGGGCTTGGAAAAATATCCAGCCATAATTTCATTTACCGTTGCGAAATTACTCAAATCCGTTAAGAAGACATTCAGTTTTACAATATCGTTTAATTCACCGCCCGCCGCTTTGGCAACCGCGCTTAGATTATCAAACACCTGCCGAATTTGATCGGCGATATCCCCTTCAATCAGTGTCATACTCTCCGGAATCAACGGTATCTGTCCAGACATATAAACCGTTTTATCGACTTTGACGGCTTGTGAATAGGTGCCAATCGCCTCTGGTGCTTGGTCTGTATTTATTATTTCCCGAGTCATTTAAAGAATACCTGTTTTTATGTGTGATATTTGTAACTATCCTATGAAATCTACACACATGTTGCAATAGTTACAATGGTGGATGCCTCTACAGTCTTCCTATCCTTTGGGATGTTGATTTCTAGTTCCCATGCCCTGCGTGGGAATTCATACCACCCTATAATTCAATCAAATCCCTTCTCACTACACTTTCGCCTAAGTATATAATGACCTTTATCTATACGCCGACGTTGCGATAAACATTCGAGTTAGGTAGGCATTACCACGCAGAGCGTGGGAACGAGAAAATACCGTAGCGTGCGTCGCGAGACTGTGAAAGACGGTAGGGTGCGTTTTACGCACCAGAATTACGATATTGGCCGGTCCATAGCGATAGAAACAAAAGTACAGTGCTAAAAGGCAGGCTTTTTGGTGCGTAAAACGCACCCTACGCAGCTATGAAATCTACACACATGTTGCAATAGTTACAATGGTGGATGCGCTGCGCTTAACCACCCTACGGATAGTGCACATTTTCGTAGTTTTTGAATACTTTCACAGTCTCCGAGCGCACGCTACGAACGATCAATATTATTAACTTGGAGTGTTTATTTCGCTCTGGCTATTTTAACCACACTATCCAACACGCGGATTTTACGCAGTATATTGGCCAAATGATTACGGTCATGGGCCGTAATGGTAAACGTCATGGATGAATAACGGCCATCTCGATCGGCAATGGAGACGCTTTCAATATTGGATGATTGTTCTGCGATGGTTGACGCAACCATTGCAAGCACACCCTTTTGATTCGCCGTATCCAAACGAATATCCACGGGAAAGCTGCTATCGATATCATGCTCCCAGGTAACATCGATCCATTTATCTGGTCTGGAGCGATAGTCTTTGGTATTTTTACAACTTTCTGTATGGATGACTATACCGCGCCCCGTACTGAGAAAACCGACAATAGGATCACCTGGTATAGGCCTGCAGCATTTGGCGTAGCTTACGACGTTACCTTCCGTTCCCCTGATGGCCAAGGGTGCTCCAGTATTACCCTGCCCACCTTTCATCCAACCTGGTGCATAACGACTAAAAACACGTTTAATCCCTGCCGGTTTAAGGCCGGACCGGCTGGGTTTACCGACTTTTTTGAGTTTATTGTACTCCGCAAGCTGGCGTGCCACCAACATAGAAACACGATCGCCCATGCTAATTTGCTCCAATAAATCATCGAACGATTCTGTTTTTAATTCGGCTAACACTGTTTTAAGGTAATCTTTCGGAATATTTTCGATAGACTCAGACAACGTTGACAATGACCTATCTAACAGGCGCCGTCCTAGATCAATAGCGTCTTCGCGTTTGAGCTGCTTAAGGAAATGCCGAATACTTGAACGCGCTTTGGCCGATACAACAAAATCTAACCAAACAGGATTGGGATTTGCGCCGGGTGCACTAATGATTTCCACTGTCTGGCCGTTTAATAGCTCAGAACGTAATGGCGCAAGACGTCGGTCAATTTTTCCGGCCACACAGGAATTGCCAAGATCGGTATGTACTGCATAGGCAAAATCAATGACGGTGGCACCGCGTGGCAGGTTTTTGATTTCACCTTGCGGGGTGAACACATAGACTTCATCTGGAAACAAATCGATTTTTACATTTTCTAAAAATTCCAGTGAATTTCCTGCACTCTGCTGCATTTCAAGTAAACCACGCACCCATTCCTGAGCCGGGCTAGCCTGGTTATTGTCGTCACCAGATTTATACAACCAATGAGATGCAATACCAACATTGGCCACGGTATCCATCTCTTCAGTACGAATCTGTACTTCAATGGGTATGCCATAGGGGCCAAACAATACGGTATGTATGGACTGGTAACCATTGGCTTTGGGAATGGCGATATAATCTTTAAACTTACCAGGTACAGGTTTATAAATGTTATGCACAAAGCCCAGTATGCGATAAGCCGTATCCGGCTTGTTTGCGATGATTCGAAAGGCATAGACATCAAACACCTCGGAAAAAGTCAGTGTCTTTGAGCGCATTTTGTCATAAATACTATAGAGATGTTTTTCACGACCTATGACTGGAAAATCCATACCTTCCTGATTTAAGCGCTCAACAATGGTCGTGCGAATCTTTTCCAGAACTTCCTTGCGATGACCGCGTGCCTTTTTAACGGCTTCTTCCAAAATCCGGTAGCGCATTGGATACATCGACTTAAAGCCTAAATCTTCTAACTCGACGCGAATGTTATTCATGCCTAAACGATGGGCTATCGGCACATAGATTTCCAAGGTTTCTTTGGATATACGCCGACGTTTTTCAGGGGGCATGGCACCCAGAGTGCGCATATTATGCAGTCTATCGGCCAACTTTATGAGAATGACACGAATATCCTGAACCATCGCCAGCATCATTTTGCGAAAGTTCTCTGCTTGTGCCTCGGCTCGGCTTTCAAACTTAACCTGTGTCAACTTGCTGACACCATCGACCAATTCGGCCACTTCTTCGCCAAACTCTTTGGCAAGCCGTTCTTTGGCTGTTGCGGTATCTTCTATGACATCATGCAGCAGAGCAGCAATAATGCTTTTGGTATCCATGCGCATTTCCGCAAGGATTCTTGCGACGGCAAGAGGATGATAGATATAGGGTTCACCGGATTGGCGGGTTTGACCATCGTGTGCTTCAGCACCAAATATATAGGCTCGATATACTTCTTTGACTTGATCAGTGTCAATATATGTTTCTAGTAAAGTACATAAATCGCTGATTAAAAACACCGAGCCCTCTTTATTGCATCGTGCACTACGCTAGCTAAATGCGGATAAAAAATAGCCAATAAACAACAAAAGATTCGAAAAACTTTGGTAATAGAGGTCGATTGTTCATATAGGTGTTTATTGGCTTAGTCAAAAGTCTCTTTATTATTATAGTGATTAAATAGTAGGTGGGTTGATTTCAGGTACAACCGTTTCATCTATTATGACTACTTCTTCGTTGTCTTCTTTGATAATACGGTCTAACTCAGCGTTGGTAATCTTGCCAGCGGCGATCTCCCGCAATGCAATAACAGTCGGTTTGTCATTTTCTTTGTCGACTAGGGGATCTTTTCCATTTGCAATTTGGCGAGCTCGTTTACTTGCCAGCAATACCAACTCAAATCGATTCAACACATTACCAAGACAATCTTCCACTGTTACACGCGCCATACATTAGCTCCAAATTTGGTTTTAAACACCACGTTGTTTGTGATCTCGCTGAATTTGCTCAATTTCTGAATTTTTGGGGACAAAAGCCGACGGATCTTAATAGATTTACTCTACTTATACCAGTATTTATGCCAACTCGCCAACATTTCATGCCTGTTTTTGCTCTTTAATTCAATAATTCCTTCAATAAGCCATTCGATTTTACAACTTGGACCTCCAAACGAAGACGATTGCAGGTAATTATGGATTTTAGCTCCTCTTTAGCCACAAAAAAGTCATCATTGATCACCAAGTAATCAAATTCAGTATAATGGGACATCTCGGCAACGGCTTCACGCGTACGGCTCTCAATGACCTCGTCGTTATCCTGTCCACGGGCCTTGAGACGCTCACGCAAGGCTTTTTTATCCGGAGGTAAAATAAAAATCTTGGAATTGTCAGGATACTTATTATTCGCTGACCGCGCACCCTGCCAGTCGATTTCCAATATTACATCCTGACCGGTATTGCGTAGCCGGTCGACTTCAGCAGCCGAAGTGCCGTAATAATTATCAAATACCTTTGCGGATTCAAGAAACTTTCCTTCGGCATTCATCGTATTAAAGGTGTCTATATCCACAAAATGATAATGGACCCCATCCTCTTCACCGACCCGCATCTTTCGGGTTGTATGTGATACCGACACGGTAATATCGTCCATGTCTTCCAATAAGGCCTGGAGCAGGCTGGTCTTGCCGGCGCCTGAAGGAGCGGAGATGATATAGAGCTTGCCTGGTTGTTTGGTCATATGAATCCTTTTCTTTGTGCTTATTTTAAATTATTGAAGATTTTGTACCTGCTCTCTGATTTGCTCAATTAGCACCTTGAGTTCTACCGCTGACTTTGTTGTATCCGTATCAACGGACTTGGAGCCCAAGGTATTGGCTTCTCTGTTAAGCTCTTGCATTAAGAAGTCCATGCGCCTCCCCACAGGTCCACCTTTTTCTAATACCCGCTCGACCTCTGTGATATGGGTAAGCAATCGGTCCAACTCTTCTGCAACGTCGGATTTGTGGATTAAATAGATCATTTCCTGTTCTAACCGTGCTTCGTCGAGCTCGATTTTATACTCTTCTAACTTCTCCCGTAAACGGCTACGCATGTTTTCGATAACTTCAGGCAACCGATCTGTCACGAGTTTTACATGGGCTCGCATTTCAGTACAACGATCCGTGATTAACTTTTTTATTTGCACCCCTTCGCGCGCGCGAGTCTCTTCCAGCTCTTTAAGCCCTTCTTCAAGCATTGCCATTGCTTGCTTACCAAGGGTTTCACTGTCTAGTTCCGGTGGGCGTAATACACCGGGCCACCGCATTAGATCCAATACATTAATGGGCGCACTGGCCGGCAATTTATCCGCCAAGACCTTGCTCGTATCCAATAATTTCTCTATCAACATCTGATCCAGTTCAATGTTGGTCTCGACCATTTCAGGGGCACGATAGCGAAATGTGCAGTCAATTTTTCCCCTTTTTACGGTTTTTCCGATGATTTCCCGGATTTTGCTATCGATTCCGCGGAGATCTTCCGGCAAGCGTAAGCTGATTTCTGAATAACGATGATTGACCGATTTCAGCTCTAAGGTCATCAAACCATGTTCATTTTGTAAAGTTCGGCGCGCAAATGCCGTCATACTATGTATCATTTACTATCCCCGCTGGGTAAAGGAAAATAATCCTTTAATTATAATAATTTAACCTAAGTGCTAAGGTACTTTTCAGGATAAATTTGCAAATTCGCAATTTAAATTGCAAATGGAATTAAGATGCAAGCAAACCACAGTTTACCCTCTGGTACACAATTAGAAAACTACGAGATTCAACAAGTGCTCAACATAGGTGGGTTCAGTATCGTCTATTTAGCCAAAGACCTCCGTGATGGCAACACCGTTGTAATAAAAGAATACATGCCCAGCAAATTGGCCAAGCGTACGGATGATATGCAAGTGGTTAATATTAATGACGAAACCTTCAGCAGTTATACTGAAGGACGCAAGCTCATTAATCATGAAGCCAGCGCTTTGTTAAAGCTGAAGCACCCCAATATTGTTAACGTCACTAACCACTTTACCGCCAATAACACCGTTTACATTGTTATGGATTACCGAAAAGGCGAGAATTTGCAAGATTACATTCGAAAGCACAATGCCGGTCTCAGTGAGATTTTTATCCGTACCATATTTCCACCATTGTTGCTGGGCTTACGTGTTGTCCACAAGGTCGGTTTGCTACACCTTGATATCAAACCTGGAAATATTCATTTACTCCAAGGTGGCCATCCACTTTTATTGGACTTTGGTGCTATCCACAGCACCACAACCAGCCGTCAGTACCAACCGGCTTCGGTCGTCACCTTGGGATTTTCCCCGGTAGAACAATACGATAACAACGGCTATTTCGGACCCTGGACCGATTTATATGCCATTGGTGCCACCATGCGTGCCTGTATCGAAGGCAAGGCACCACCGTTGGCAACACACCGTCGGGAAAAAGACACAATGAAACCCGCGGCAGCGCTCTATAAAAGGAAATACTCAAGATCTTTACTCGAAGCCATTGATTGGGCTATGGAGATCGATCCCACCCTTAGGCCCCAAAGTATCGATGCCTTTTTGCAGGCCATTAGCCAGGACGAAGCGAAACAAGCTGCCAATGGTGGTACCAACGTTATTGATCGCATTGTAAATCATATTCCATGGCTAAAATAACCCGCTAATATAATGAAATACAAAATCAGCACAGCCAGCCTACTAGGCAATCGAAGCAGCAATCAGGACAGCTTTGGTGTTGCTGAAGAAGGTGGTGCTATTTTGTTGGCCCTGTCAGATGGTATGGCGGGGCATGATGGCGGTAAATTGGCCGCCGATACCTTTATTGAAAGCGCACTTTTGTCCTTTAATCAAACCACCGTGTACAAACAAGACCCCAAACTATTTCTGGAGCAGGTTATTAGCATTGCTCACAAAGAAATTTTGCATATAGGAAAACAACAAACACCACCCATTCAACCACGCACCACCTGTGTGTTGTGTTTAATAATGAATGGTTCGGCCTGGTGGGCCCATGTCGGCGATAGCCGTCTATATTTGTTACGTCACGGACTAAAATTGATACACACCGTCGACCATTCCAAAGTAGAATCCCTTTTTGAAAGGGGCGAAATCAGCGCTAAAGAAAAGCGAACCCACCCTCAACGCCATTTGCTGGTCCGTTGTTTGGGTGTGGAACAAAAACCTCCTGAACCGACTATTTCAAACCATGTCATGCTTCAAAGTGGTGACGTTATGCTCTTGTGTTCCGATGGTCTTTGGGGACCATTGATCGAAGAACAAATAACAAGTGGTCTAAACCAACCCAACCTCGACCACGCCGTAGATTTCCTAGCCAGTCAGGCCGAAAAAACCAGCTACCCCAATTGCGACAACATCAGTGCCATTGCCTTTCGCTGGTTTGGGAAAAAGATTGAAACGGTGTAGCGTGTGCCATGCGCACGAATAACTCGCTCCTGCGTTAGAGTGCATACCACAGCCTTTGCCATTGCCCCATATCCCTGTGTTAGTCTCCTCGCTCCTGCGCACATCGTTATACATAAGTC
>Ga0316192_10001320_pt1 | contig 18177 bp, 16 predicted proteins | sample MerIslwburrow_MG_FD_204931 | JGI IMG/M metagenome (GOLD analysis project Ga0316192, IMG submission 204931) | Coastal sediment microbial communities from Maine, United States - Merrow Island worm burrow | ecosystem: Environmental > Aquatic > Marine > Coastal > Sediment | place: USA: Maine...
CCGTGAGCGGGGGACCGACGGGAAGCTTCCGCCAGTGACCAACCTCGTCGATTTGGCGAGAGCGTCGTACTCAGACGTGGAGGGGGCGCCTGCGCTCTACGGCTTCTGGTCCGACCCGCAGTTCAATCCCGAGCAAGCAGCCCTCTACTACCTGCGCGTCCTCCAGCTTCCGACCCCAAGGCACACCCTATACGATGCGGTGGCTCGAGGAACGGACCCCAACGAGATGGGACACCCCCCAACGATTCAGGAGCGCGCCTACACCTCGCCCATCTGGTACACGCCCTGAGATCGTCGCGCGTCTCCGCGAGCTCTCTTCGGCAAGCCGGAGCTTTGTTTTCGAAGCCCACTTCGCTGACGATCTTCCTTTAGCCGTGGTCATTCGCGGCCGACGAGCGCAAGCTTAGGTTCTCCGAGGAGGATGTTCATGGGACTCGAGGATACGGCGCACCAGTTTCTGGAGTTACTTGCGCGAGTAAAGCACGGCTTCGTAGAGGCTCTCCCCAACATGGCCGCCGCAGTTCTGGTTCTGCTGCTTGGCTGGGGGTTGGCCTGGACGCTTCGGAAAGTCGTCCGGCGCTTGTTCCGGCGGGTCCCGGTGCAAATGCCGCCGGGTGCGGCCGAAACGGCATGGACCAAAGCCGTAGCCGAACAGCGCACTGGAGACGTCGCGGGCAGTGGCGTCTATTGGCTGGTTCTTCTGAGCGCCCTTCTGATCGCCATCGATACGCTTGGCCTTCCCATCTTCAACAGGTGGATCGGCGCCTTCGCGGGCTACTTACCCAAGGTTGCCATCGCCATGGCGCTCGTCCTGGGTGGCGTCATCGCAGGCCGGCTCGCGCGAAACGCGATCATCACTGCCGCGTTCCGAATCCCGCCATCGCAAGCCCGCAGCTTGGGCCGGCTCGTACAGGTCTCGATCGTAGTCGCTGCCTTCCTCATCGCAGCGGGGCAGCTGGGATTGGACGTGTCGCTACTCACTTCCGTCTTCCTCATCGTCTTGGCCGCAGTGCTCGGCGGAGCAGCGCTCGCCTTTGGGCTCGGCGCGAGGGAGTTGATGGCCGACATCCTCGCCATGCACTACGCACAGAAATCCTACCGCGTCGGCCAAGTCGTTCGCGTCGGGCCGCACCAAGGCCGGATCGTCCGGACCACGAGAACCGCCGTCGTGCTCGAGAGCACCGAAGGCGAGCTATCCGTTCCCGGTCGGCACTTTGTCGACAAGCCGTCGGTGCTGTTGAACCAGGAGGAAGACCATGACGCTCGAGGCTAGCTTGCTCCAGCAATTCGTTTCCACACACCCCGCTCAATCCGCGAGGGTGTTCGAATCCATGCCTGCGCCCGATGCCGCCGAAGTGCTCGAAGGCTTACCGGTTGACCTCTTTTCGGGGCTGCTCCGATGTCTTTCCCCGATCATCGGCGCGAACGTGCTCGCGCTCCTGCCGGCCGAGAAGGCTGCCGAAGGTCTGTCGGCAACCCGCACCGACGCGGCCGCCGCGATCCTTCGTACGATGGGCGCCGAGCAACGCTCGTCCATCATGCAGCACCTAAGCCCTGACTTGCGCAGAGGGCTCGGGCGGCTCCTTCGCTACGCCGACGGCAGCGCAGGCGCCTTGATGGACCCCGGGGTCATCTCTATCCCAGAGGGCCTATCGGTTGCGGATGCCTTGCAGCAAGTCCGTCACCACCCAGAGCACGCCCTCTACTACTTGTACGTGGTGGACGAGGGTCAGAAGCTCGTGGGTGTCGTCACGTTCCGGGATTTCATGGCGGCGCGACCGGACCAGCTTCTCGCATCGATCGCCGTCCGCGAGATCGCGTCTCTGCCCGCGCGAGCGAGTTGGCAGTCGATCCTTGCGCACCCGGCGTGGAAGCGCGTCCACGCTCTTCCGGTCGTCGAGACGGACGGTCGCTTCGTCGGCGTCATTCGGTACGAGACCATTCGCAAGCTCGAAGGGAAATGGGATGAAACCCGGCTCGAGGACCAGGGAGCGCGCACAGCAGCATCGCTCGGCGAGCTCTACGGCCTGGGGCTGCGTGGCCTTGTCGACTTGGCGACGTCGGCCGTACTGGGACCCCAGCGATCCGACGGGAGCGGGCAATGAGCGACACGACTCGTGAGGTCGTTCGGCATTTCCTCCACTTGCATCCAGCCGAGGCGGCGCGCGAGATGGAGAGCGCTTCGCCGGACGATGTCGCTCGCGTGCTTGCCGGCGAGTCACCACAGACCAGCGCGACGGTGCTTCGCTACATGCAGCCCGATCACGCCGCAGAGGTGCTCGCCGCAGCCGGCACAGACGGCGTCCACCATCTAATCTCAGCGATCGACCCCGCCCGCGCCGCCAACCTGCTCGCGCGCCTACCCGAAGAAGCCAGAGCCACGCTTCTCACCGCGGTCCCTGCTGGCCTTGGTACCGAGATCCACGAGATCCTGGCATTTCCTCCTGGCACCGCGGGCAAGCTGATGGACGCCCGGGTAGCGCTGTTCAGCAACCAAACATCCGTCGGCGAGGCGCTGGAGCGAATTCAGGGCCTTCGCAATCGTAGAATTTCCGATCTCGTCATCACGAACGATGAAGGGAAGTTTGATGGCGTCGTCCGCTTGCAAGACGTGGTTGGCGCGGAGCCCGAGCAGCCGCTCGTGGAGCTCAAGAGCCCGCGCGTGGCGTTCGTCCATCCGATGACGCCGCGCGAGGACGTCGTGGAGCTCTTGAACGAGTACCAACTTTCGAGCCTCCCGGTCGTCGACCTGCAGGACAGGGTCGTCGGCATCATCCGGCAAGTCGGCTTGCTCGAGGCAGCGCAAGAGGATGCGATCACGGACCTTCAGCAGATGGTGGGTGGCTCCAAAGAGGAGCGCGCACTCTCTGCGCCCTGGGTCGGTGTTCGCAGCCGCCTCCCCTGGCTGAACATCAACTTGGTCACCGCCTTCATGGCCGCGTCGGTCGTAGGCCTTTTCGAGGGGACCATCGCCCGCTTCACAGCAGTCGCCGTTTTGCTTCCAGTCGTGGCGGGGCAATCGGGCAACACCGGAGCCCAGGCGCTCGCAGTCACGATGCGTGGCCTCGCCCTACGCGAATTCCGTGTCTCGGAGGCCTTTCGTGTGCTTACCAAGGAACTCTTAATCGGTTTGGTCAACGGCATCGCCATCGCCAGCGTGACCTCCCTCGGCGTCTACGTTTGGAGTCGAAACGTCGGCCTGTCCCTCGTCATGTTCCTCGCCATGATCATCTCAATGATCGCGGCTTCAGCCGCAGGCGCGGTCATCCCGGTGGCGTTGGTCAAGCTGAATAGGGACCCGGCGACCGCTTCGTCGATCATTCTCACCACGGTGACCGACATCGTCGGCTTCTTCACCTTCCTCGGCCTCGCCACCTGGTTTGCCGACATGCTCGCTGCTTCATAGAACAGTCCAGTCTTCTACTCGCAGGCATCGAGGATCGGGCCCGCTTCCACATTCAGTTCGAGATCTTGGTATTGGCCAATTGGTGCTAGGCTCAGCGTCGCGTGCAAGACCCAACCGTCCTCTGGAAGCTCCTGGCCACCGCAGTCTTCGTCGTCCTGAACGGCTTTTTCGTTGCGGCCGAGTTCGGTCTCGTGAAGGTCAGGCCGATTCGAATCGCTGCGCTCGCCCAAGCGGGGGACCGACGCGCCGTCATCGTTCAACGAATGCTCCTTCGCTTGGACCTCTACCTTTCGGCATGCCAACTCGGAATCACGATCGCCAGCTTGGTTCTGGGCTGGCTGGCAGAGCCCGCGGTTGCCCGCCTTCTGATCGAACTCGCCGGGCTCGCCGGTTGGGAAGTCCATGAAGGCACGGCACTTCATTGGGTTGCGATCGGCATCGCCCTCGCCTTCATCACGATTCTGCACATGACCGTGGGCGAGCAAGCACCAAAGGTCTGGGCCATTCAGCGCGCAGAGTCGATCTCCTTGCTCGTCGCATACCCGCTATACGGTTTTGCGACCGCGCTTCGACCACTGATCGCCTTCATCAACGCAATCTCCAACGGCCTCCTGCGCATCGCTGGATTGCCGATTTCGGACGAGCACGAGGCCTCCGCAAGCGTCGATGAGATACGCTCCATCCTCGCGTCCTCGGCGCGCGCCGGGCACATCACTGCTCGACAAAGGTCAATCGGCGACAACGTCCTGGCCTTGATGCGCCTCGAGGTACGCCACATCATGCTGCCACGGGTGGATGTCGCGTTCTTGTCGACGGCCAATACCATGGAGGAGAACCTCCAGATTCTCCGCCAGACGGGACATTCACGCTACCCGCTCGGCGACCCCGATCTGGATCATATTCGAGGCGTCGTGCATGCGCGGACGGTCCTGGCAGCCTTGCTCGAGGAGAAAGAACTCCGCCTCGAGGCGCTCGCCCTGCGCATGCCGACCGTTCCCGACACGCAGCCACTATCCCGGTTCATCGTGGAGCTCCAACGGTCCCAAAGGCATGCGGCTGCGGTGGTCGACGAACACGGGACGATAATCGGCCTCTCGTTCCTCGAAGACGCGCTCGAGGAGATCGTCGGTCCGATTCACGACGAGTTCGACGAGGATCGAAGCGAGATGTTCGAGGTCTCGCCCGGCGTTTTCGAGCTTGCAGGCAACGTGCCTCTGCCGGAAGCGGCAGACTTACTCGGCATTTCGTTCGACGAGGACGAGGCGGACACGATCGCCGGCTATGTCATCTCGAACCTCGCCAGGATGCCAAAACGAGGCGACACGATTGTGGTCGGGAACTACCGCGCCACCGTTCTGCAGGTGCTCCGACACCGCGTGCTGCGACTTCGATTCGAACACATCGACAACCCCGAGTCCACCGCATGATCGCAGTTCGGCCGGAAGCGCCTCGCGGCAACTCCTGCGCCGCTCGATTCAACCTGGGTGGGGTTGTAGTCACGCTAGGCTCGACGCGTGCCTCCTGATATCCCTCGAATCGTCGCCCACTCGACCGACGATCCGGATCAGTTTTCGGAACTACTGCTAGCCGTGAGCCCCGAGCTCGATATCTCGCCAACCGGGAGACGTTTTCGCGCTTCGGCAAAGCTCGCGCCGCTCGGACGCATCAAGCTGTTCTTGCCAACTCTGATCAACGCGCGCGTGCAAAAGCAAGGCGTTGAAGGGATCTATACCTTGAACGTGCCGTTGAACGAGCCTCTGGAGTGCCGGATCGCGGGAAGATACGAAGCGGTCGAACCGGGCAACGCATACTTGGCGGGGCCCGGAGACGACGTCGACATCCGAATCGCTCAAACTGCCACGCTCGCAGTCAACATCGCCGCCGACTTCATGGACGCGCATTGGCTTGGTCGCGAGCCCGAAAGCGCGATGCCGGGCGGCGAACCCGGGGTCTTCTCGCTGGCATCGCCGGCAGGGCGTAGGCTCTTCCGTACCCTCAGTGCGCTCTGGGGGGAGGTGCTCAGAGCACCACTGCCGACGGAAGCCAGACTCGACTTCGAGGATACGCTGGCGGAGGCACTAGCGCAGACCCTCCTTCCCGTGGAGGACGGCTCGGTCGGCGGAATCAAGAACGGAAAGCAGCTCCTCGATCGCGCGAAAACGTACATTGATGCCCACCTTGGAGATCACTTGGCCGTGCCAGATATCGCGCGGGCCGCGCGGACGAGCAACCGAACCCTCCATCGCGTGTTCCTGCACGAGGAAGGCCTCACACCGATGGAGTTCGTTACGCGAGAACGCTTGAATGCCACGCGACGCGCTCTGTTCGCTGCTGACTCTGAAGCGATCACAGTCGCCAACGTCGCGTTTGCCCATGGCTTCTATCACCCTGGCCGGTTCTCGCGGCAGTATCACGACGTATTCGGAGAGCGCCCCTCGGTCACGCTCCGACGCTGAGTATCCAAAAGGGACCGCTTGGCAGGATCTGGCTACCCTCGCGCGGTATCGATGATGTACGCTGCGCGGCGATTCGTAGTCAATGGAGGCGTTCATGATCCGTATTCTTTGCCCTGCCTTTCTTTTCGCAGTCCTCGCGTCGGGCTGCACGCCTGCGGCGGACGCTCAAAAGGGCGTGGTCCACGATGCCGAGTACTACATTCTCGAGGCGCAGAACGGAAAGGTCTGGGCAGTCGAAGACGGCCAGCTCGACGCCAAACTTGCTGAGCTGCGCGCCAAGTACGGTCAACCGCCAAACATCATTCAGTACATGTGGGACGATCAGCCGCCGATGGCGTTTGGCGATCGGATCTACCAGAAGATTCGGGGCTACGACACACCGAACCTCAATGCATTGGCCGAAGAAGGCATGATCTTCGCGCGCATGTACACCGAGCCCGGATGCACGCCGAGTCGTGCTGCATCGTTGACAGGGCAGCTTGCAATCCGCACCGGCACTTATGAGATTGGTTTCCCGATTGAGTACACGGGCTTCGCGGCCGAGAACGTCACCATGGCTGAAGTGCTCTCCCAGGCCGGCTACGCCACCGCCTTCTACGGAAAACTGCACCTGGGGGACATCGAGCAGGCCTACCCCCACAATCAGGGTTTCGACGAGGCATTCTGGGCCGTCTACAACCAGGTCACCAGCCTGTACAACACGCAGGGCGAGGCAGCCAACGCCATCATCGGGATGAAAGAGCAGCTCCTCCCCGACAACCCCTACCAGCTCGATCACGAGTTCATTCAAGACGAAGCGTATGTCTTCTACGCAGAGGGCAAGAAGGGAGAGCAGGCGAAGGAATGGCGCGGCGGTTCCCAAGAGCCGCAGGACTACAAGGACTTCGATGGCGAAGCGCGCGATCGGGCGCTCGACTTCATCCGCCGCAACGCCGAAGCGAAGAAGCCCTTCTACATGGCCTGGTGGCCACTGTGGATCTCATTCATTCCTGACCCGCAGAAGACCACACTCCAGCGCGGCCTGGTCGCAGAGAGTTACGGGCGTGTGATCGAGCCCGATATCGAAGCGCTGAGAAAGACCCTGAACGAGCTCGGCATTGCTGAGAACACGCTCATCGTGGCGATGGCCGACAACGGGCCCATGACGCACAACCCCCCAGCGGGTGCGGGCCTCGGTGAGGGCGTTTTCCGCGGGGGCAAGGGCGACTATACCGAAGGCGGTGTTCGCGTCTGTGCCGCCGCTCTCTGGCCGGGCGTGATCGGATCGGGCCAAGTCGTCGGCGACATGATTCACGAGGTCGACCTCTTCACCACCTTCGCTCGGCTGGCTGGGGCCACCAAGTACATTCCCACCGACCGGATCATCGACGGCATCGACCAGACGGCGCTCTTGCTCGAAGGGGACACGCACGGCCGCCGCGACTATGTGTTCATCTATCAGGGGCCCGATCTCGCGGCCACGGTCAAGGATCAGTACAAGATGCACTGGACGTCTGCGGATCCCGGGCAGGCCAAATCGGGCATCACCTCCGTGTATGATCTCTACAACGATCATCGCGAGCACAACCCGATCGTCGTCGGCGGCTTCCACATGAAGGAACCGTTCAAGCGGATGCGGGCACGCCACGAGCTATGGAAGAAGAAGTATCCGGACAGGGAGGCTCCCCATGGGCCGGCCTACACCGGCATCTCCAATGCGCGCCCGGAGACGCTGGCACTATCAAAGCCACCTGCAGACTTGAAGGATTTGCCCTTCGACCCGCTCGAATTCATCGAGCACCTCAGCGAGCTTCCGTTCGACCCGTCTAGCGAGCCGGGACCCGGGCAGTAACGCCGAGGAGCGTCACGTTTACCGGCGCGCATCTGGCGCTACGAGGGATGGCGCCCCGGCAGCGGCGGTGGTAGCGTCCGCCCGCTTATCGCGTGGCTTTGGAGCGCGCTACGGGGGAGTAGAACGCATGAAGATTGTCCCAAGAAGATTTGCCATGTTGCTGTGTGCGCTGAGCCCAGCTCTCATGATGACGGGATGCCCAGACGCCGTGTATTGCAACAACGGGGTGTGTCACGGCTATTACTACGACAGCCTCGTTTCGGGGTTGAGCTACGAGTCGCGTGGTGAAGAAGGCGTCACTCACGCGGGCGTCACCGGTGAGGCCGACGATCCGGGTCGCTTCAGCTATGCGGAGGGCGATACCGTGTCGTTCTCGCTCGGTGATCTCAGCCTCGGGCAGAGCGTCGCCAAAGACCGCGTAACTCCCTTCGACCTGGCTGGCCTCGAGGAAGAGGCGGTCGGCGGATGCGAGGTCGATGGTGCCTTGCCGGACGACGCGGACACCTTTCGAAAGGTCGTGAATCTCGCGGTGCTGTTCCAGACCCTGGACACCAACGCAGATCACACCGACGGCATCGAGATCCGCTCCGAGGTTGCGGCGCTGTTCGAAGGCTCGTATCTCGATCTCGACCAGTCCCGGGCTGACTTCCAGGAAGACGCCGAGATCCTGGCCTTGCTCGAAGAGGCCAACAGCCTCGACCTCTTTTCAGAGACCCGCGCGCTCGTGCAACCAGGGGACGCCTTGAGAGCGCTTTACCAGGGCCTCGGCCTCTGCCCCTCCGGATCCTAGCCGGACGTCAGCTCGCTTCAGACCAGAACCAAATCGACCAGCTCGCATGCTAGGAAGGCGATTCGGGGTGATGTGATGACGAACGACAAAGCAAAGACAGTGCTCGGACTCGCGCTGGCAAGCTCTGCTGCGCTGGCGCTCGTCGGTGTGTTCATTCTGACCGACGTCGGGCAATTGTTGAACGTCAGCAAGGGCATGGTTGTCGCGTACTTCCAGAACCACCTGCTGGTCATGCTCCTATCGCTGGCCCTCTTCGTGGTCGCAGTCTTCCTCAATCGACGCTTTTCACTGATGCCGTCGTGGGTCCTCGCGCTTTTCGGAGCCTTCCTGCTCGGGTGCTTCGTCGTGACCAAGTACCTGGTTCCGTACGTCATGTTTCCCGCGCAGCAGCATCACGCCGTCTACAAGTCGAACGAAGAGGTCGCTTCGGACGACTACCTGGAGCCGGACGACACCGTGTACGTCGTTACCCACAACGGCGTGAGCCGCGCCTTCCCTCAGAAGTACCTTTGGGTCTCGCACATCTTCGGTGGCGATTATGGGGGCGAAGAAGTCGTGTTGACCTACTGCGTCCTCACCAACCTCCCAATTCCGTACCTGAACGACCTCGACGGCGAGCCGATGGACCTCCGGGTCCTGGCGCAGACCAACAACAACCTTCTGATGTGGGACACGCACAGTGGTGAGATCATCCAGCAGATCAACAACACCTGCGAGCTCTCGAAGCGACAGCTAGCGCCGCTACCCATCACGGAGATGACGTGGAAGTCCTACGAAGTGCTCTTCCCCGACGGCCAGGTTCTCTACAACCCGTATGAGAAGCCCCTCGAGCGGCTGCTCGACGTTCTGATGCCGCTCGACGAGGCCCACTCCGGCGAAGACTGGATGTTCAACACGGTCGCGCTCGACGACACCCGGCTTCCTTCGAAGGAGAAGGTCGTCGGCATCAAGAGCGGAGGGGAAGCCGTCGCATTTACGCTCGACTACCTTCGTAACGCTGGGGTCGTCAACACCCGAGTCGGTGACGAGAGGATCGCCATCGCCCACATCGCGGAGCACGACATCTTTGTTGGTTTCGACCGGATGAAGGACGGCCAAGAAATAGAAGTCACCGAGGTCGATGTCTTCGGCAACACGCCGGAGCACGGCCAGCTCGAGCCCACGTTCATCTACAACGGCCCCATGTGGGCCGTATGGTTGCACTACCACCCTGAGACGAAACTGCTGAAGTAGACGTAGCGCATTCGTCGCCCGCGACGCTAGGCGCCCGCGCGACATTGGTGAAATATGCTTGAGCAACGCTTCGCAGACATCACGGTCCGGCTGACCGGGGGCACCGATCGAAAGGGCGGTGGCGATGGGCCGCTCGTCGTGCTGATGCACGGCTTTGGTGCACCAGGTACCGACTTGGTCGGCCTGTGGCGCCTCCTGGGTGTTCCAAGTGACGCGCGGTTTGCGTTTCCCGAGGCGCCCCACGAGATCCCCGGGATGCCGGGCGCGCGTGCCTGGTGGATGCTCGACTTGGCGCGCGCCGAAGCAGCGATGACTGCGGGACCGCGCAGCTATGCGAACGAGGTTCCGGCTGGCATGACGGAGGCAACGGAACAGCTCGTCGAGATGCTTCAACAGCTGCAGAGCAAACTCGACGTCCCGAACGAGCGTCTGATCGTCGGCGGCTTCTCGCAGGGCTCCATGCTCGCTTGCAATGCAGTGTTCACGCGTGAAGTGAACCCACAGGGCTTGGTCGTCCTGTCGGGCACCCCGGTGCACCTCGACGCATGGAAGAAGGGAATGCCCGAACGCACAGGGCTGCGCGTCCTGCAGAGCCATGGCGAACACGACCCGCTTCTTTCGTTCGACGCCGCGCAGGAGCTTCGCGACGCGATGCGGGAAGCCGAGCTCGAGGTCGAATGGATTCCTTTTCGAGGCGGCCACGAGCTCCCGATGCCCGTATTAGAAGGGCTCGGACGTTTCGTGACCGCGGCCTCGGCGCCACCCGGCGCTGAGTGAGTGGCGAGGAGCGCGCTTCCCGTTCTGTACTCGGCCGCTCCACACGCGGTTTCGATGCACGGTGCCGTTACAGACCGGGGAAAGAGGAAGGCTCGACTGTCCATACCAAACAAATCAAGGCAATCACTTCTGATCGGGACGCTGTCCGTGGGGCTACTCATGGGACTCGCTTCCTGCCCCAGCTCGCCCGCATCGACTGTCGTCGACGAGGATTGGAGCGGGGCGGAAGGTGGGGCCCCTACGAGCTGAAGCGGGCGCCGGAAGGCGCACCGGAAACGTACAATCACTTCCCGACCGGATGGGCTGCGGCGTTCTCCGCGCCGTTCAAGATGTTCAAGCGCTACTCGCAGTACGCAGGCGGCACCAACGATCGGTTGGTCATCTCGTGGCCGGCCGGAATCAAAGCTCGGGGCGAGTTGCGACACCAGCATCACCACTCCGTCCACATCGTCCCGACGCTGCTCGAAGTGCTGGGGCTCGACTTTGAATGCCTCAAAACCCGAACTGAAGTTGAGCCCGAAGAGAGTACTGCTTGCCTGCATCCGCAGGAAGCCATCCGATGACGGGGTTGGGGGTGACGAGGGTCGAGTTGATCGCGTTGAACAGGAGCGCGCCTTCGAGGCTGAGTTTGATCCGATTCGTCCAGTTGAACGGGAAGGCGCTCGTTCCGAGGGTGAGGGCATTGAAGGGAATCAAGCCTGCAATCTGGCCGGGATGAACCAGGGAGTACTGGGCGTAGACCTGCCAAGGTTCGAAGATGAAGTAGCCGGCTTGGGCCACGAACCCCCAGGTCGACCGCACCGTGCCGACGGCCTCCCAATTCCAGACTCCGTACGCCATCGCTTGAAAGCCGTCGCCGCCAACCGAGAGGTCGATGGTGACTTGCCCAGAGTGGCGGGGCGTCGTGACTGGTGCATTGGGCCCCGTCACCGCGTACCCTGAGCCTATGCCGAGGAGGACCCCGAGCGGTCGTCCCCGTCGGCCGACCAAATCGTTGAACGTGTTCCAGTCGTCTCCAAGGAGTTGGACTTCCCCACGCGCCGACACGAGCGCTTGGGAGGTCGTGTTGTTGGGAAAGTCTTCTTTGCCACCGGCCGCACCGTTGCTGAGCGCAAACCAAACCCGGCCACGGTCCCTTCCGTAAAACGCCTGGAGGCCGTCCGACGTGCCGACGGCGAACGCCTGGTCCACCGCCGAGAACTCCGTCGTGAGAATGTCCTGGGCGAACATCCAGTCCTCGCGTGTGATAGCGACGAACTGCCGCCCTACCCGGAGGTTCCACGCTCCGTGATTCCTCGCCGAACGATGATGGTAGTTCCCAAAGTTGTAACCCGCGTACGCGATCTGGAGAGAGAAGTCGCCCGTGTCATCGATGTTGAACCGAAGCTGATACTCGATGCGGTCCGTCAGCTTCCCTTCAAAGAAGAAGCGTGTGCGCGCCAAGACGAAGCCGGAGGCGAATCTTTGCTCGCCAGCCGGGGGTATTTCGCGCCAGACCAGGTTGTACCGCAACTGACTGTAGGCCCCGATGTTCAAGCGGAACTGCCCGTCACGACTCTGGACAAAGAACCCATTGAAGTTGGTCTTGTCGAAGCCGGCAACGTCGTGCTTCACCTGCTCGTGCTCGGCCGTCCCGGTCGCGTCAGCCCCGTCCGTCGTGTCGGCGGGCGGCTCGGCGACCTCGCCCGGCGGCGGAGGCGGGGGCGGGGGCGCCGCCTGTTCGCCGTGAAGCAAGGCGCCACCCGAGGGCGCGAACTGCGACGACGCCGAGCCCTCTAGCAGAAGTAGAGTGCAGGTGATCGCTGCCAAAAGACCCCAACTCAGATGCGAGGCAGCACTCCGCCACGTTTCCATCGTCAGGGCCCCTGCAGCTTGCTCTCCACCTCACGCACCCGTGCACCCGCGTCGGACTCGAGGAAAGGGAAATAGGCAATCGATTGCTCGAGGGTGAGCAGGTCGGAGAGGAACTGGTAGAGCGCCTGGCGCTCGGAGGTATTGGCGCTGATGAGCTGATCCTGTGCGTCAATCAGGTCGAGCAGCGTCGAGTCCCCGTCGAGATACGCTTCTCTCACCAAGGCGAAGTTCTCTTCTGCGGTCTCGGCCTGCAAGACCGCGAGCCCAATCCGCTCGTATGCGGCAATGGCCATCGCGGCGGTGCCGCGGATGTTCTCCTCGAGGGCCGTGGCCGTGTTGTTTCGTTGCGACTCGAGGCTCCAGAGCTCCGCCTTGCTCTGATTCATGGACGCGATGAAGGCGCCGCCGTCGAGGACGTTCCAATCGAGCGTCAATGCACCTTGCCAGACAAAGTCGCCGTCCCTCGTGTCCCCCGTCGCGTCTTGGCTGGTTTTGAGAAAGCTCGCTACGTAGAAAGTCGCATCGAGGCTTGGAATCAACCAACGCCTGCCCGATTTCACCGTCCTTCGCTGCGCCATGATCTCGGCATTCAGGCTCTTCAGCGAAGGCGCTCGGTCTAGGCCGAGCTCCACGAGATAGTCCCTCAAGAGTGACGCCTTCGAGTCGTCGGCGAGCGCTTCGGCGACGACGCCACTCGAGAAGACAAACCCATCTCGCTCGACGTTCAGCGACTCCAACTCGCAGTTCTCCTCGGCGGGGCGATTGCGAACCTGATTGAATGCAAAGCGGCTCTGCAACAGGCTGCTCTTCTGCGCGACCAGTTGCTGCTGAGCTCCGTAGAGCTGGCTCTTCGTGCGAAGTACGTTGCTGTAGGGGACTTCGCCCGATTGCTCCTGAGCCTCGGTCAGGTCGAGCGATTGCTGGCTTAGGGTCACGTTCTCGTACTGCAGCCCCATCAGCGCCGTCGCGAGGAGCACGCCCACGTAGCTCTGGCCGACCGAGGCGATCGTCTGGTTGCGCGTATCTTCGAACGTCTCCTGCTGGCTTGCATAGAGGTGTTTCTGCGCCCCAAGCGAATCGATGTAACTCTGGTTGTAGAGCGTCTGGGCGACCTGGCCTCCTCCCAGCACCGTCTGCTTGGGAATGACACCCCCACTGGAGCTGAACGTGGTTTCCTTGCTGGCCTGACCCTGCGCAAGAAAGAACAAGTCGGGCAACATCGTCGACCGGGCGATCGCGAGGTCCTTTTGCTGAGCGTCGAGCGTTTGCCGCGCGGCAACGAGCGCCTGGTTTGCCTCGAGCCCTTGATTGATGGCCTCAAGCCAGGTGAGCTCGCCGCACTGTGCGTGTGCAGGAGCGGACGGCAAGCACGCGAGCGCGACGAGCAGCATGCTCATTGTTCTCGTGTGTCGGATGCTCGTCATCGCCTTCCTCCAGTTCGCTTCGTCTATTGAAGAGCTCGGGGAACGGGCGTCGCAAACGAGTCGCTGTCCTCGCCGTCCTCGCCGGCCGTCCCGGTCTCCACGAGTACGGAGCACGTCGTCCCCACACGCAGCACAACACCTTCGGGCACCTCGGTGATGCGCACCCGTACCGGCAGGCGTTGCGCCAGGCGAATCCATTCGAACGTGGGCGAGATGCTGGGCAGAAGCTGGAAGCCCGTGCTGCCATCCTGCTGCGCGATGCCCCAGGCGATGCTATCGACCCGACCGATCACGGGCTTGTCCGGATACGACATCAGGGTGGCGACAACCCGATCGCCAGGCTTCACTCGATCGATGTAGTTCTCTCTGAAGTATCCGTCGATCCAATAGCTATTGACATCGACCAAGGCGAGCTGCGGCTGATTGGCCACCATCTGGCTCCCGAGGCGGAGCAGGAGATTGGTGACATAGCCGTCTACAGGTGCCACCACCGTGGTGAACTCGAGGTTGAGCTCGGCCTGTTGAAATGCAGCTTTGGCTGCGCGAATCTGTGGATTCTCGTTGTCCACGGCTCCGAGATTCGCCTTGGCTTCGGCGAGATTTGCCTGGGCTTGGGCCAGGTTGGCTTTTGCTTGCCCCAGGCCAGCTTGGGCCGTTCTGCGTTGCTGCACGGTGACCTGATAACTCGCCTTGGCTTGCTGATACGCCTTCTGCGAGGTGGCCTTGCGGGGAAGCATCTCCTGTTGGCGTTGGTACTCTGCTCGGTCTCTTGCGAGGTCAGACTCGGTTTCCTTAATGCCACTTGAAGCTTGCGTGACCGAGTGACGCGATGCCTCCACCGCGGCCGCAGCGGCAAGGACCTGCTCGCTCAACGATGCGAACTGATTGCTCGTTTCATCGAGCTCCGCCTTGGCCTGTTCGAGGGCGGCCTGGTACGTGCGCGGATCGATCTGGAAGAGCACATCGCCCGCCTCCACGAACTGGTTGTCCTTGATGGGCAAGTCGACGATGGGACCGGACACGCGGGGCGCGATTTGAATCACGTTCGCCCACACCTGCCCGTCGCGAGTCCAGGGGTTCACCACGTAGTCCCAGTACTTGAGCAACACCAGCGCAATCGCGATGAGCACAATCGCACCGGTCGCTAGATATGTCTTCCTGTTCTTGTCCATACTCATGTTCATGCACGGATGACGAAGGTTCCGATCAAGACGGTATAGATCACCGCAAATGCGACGAAGACCAACGGCGGGTAGAAGAAGTGGCGCGCGAGCCGGTACTTGTTGAGCAAGTTGGCCGTTGCTGTGGCGAGAATCAAACCGAACACCGCGCAAACGAGGAGTGGCGGAAGGTAGACCCCGCCGATGGCGAACTCGTTCGGGATTAGATCGAACACACGGCCACTATTCCATAGGATCGTTGATTGTCACCGCTTAAACATGTAGCGAAAGACCCGGTGAACGGCTGATCCTCGGAGACCGCTCATTCAAAGCGCTCTTCTCTCCACTCGGCCCAGTCGATCGCGCGAGCCTGTTTCGCGTAGACCAGGCCGGCACGGGCCACGCCCCGATACGTTCCGAGGAGCCGATAGAAGCTCCTGCCCTCTGCATCACTGATCTCAGCGCGTCCAGATTGATTGAAGAGCTGCTCGATGCGGGCGTTGAGCCCTGCGACGTGCCCCGAGAACCGATCCATCTGCTCAGGGGCTGCATCCGTTTCGGGGACTTCCGACCAGTTGTGAAATGCCTGATCGACGACAGCCCGCCATTCGCGAACACTCTCGCCAAGGTCGCCTGCCAAGACCTTGGCCGCGGACTCACCCCGACTACCCAACAAGTCGTCTACCCGGTACGCGAGCAGCTGGAGGGCCTCGAGGAGGCCAGCGACCTGCCCAGGACTGTTTTTCGGGAACGCCTTGGCATCGATGCGCTTCGCCCAGATGCACATTTTCGCCGGAAGCGTTCGAAGCACGTTTCGGTAATAGGCCTCCCGAACCTGTCCCACGAAGGACTCGGGCGGATCCAAATGGGACACCAGAAACTCACAGCTTCGAAAGAAGCGCTGCGTCTGCTGGAGGAATGTCTTTTCAGGGCGGGGTGAGCCGACCATGTAGGTCAATGCGAAGGTCACGATGATCCCCATCATCGTGTACAGGTAGCTGTTCGCCATGCTCGCGAAGTTGTAGCTCTGTTCATTCGTGATCCCGAACATGATGAGCATCGACAGCAGCAAGGGCATCCGGCCAGCCGCAAAGTAATAGTCGGTCAGAAACGTGAACGCGAAAAGGAGCGCGGCGAGCTGAACGAATCCCGACAAGTGCGGCATGATGAACACGTAGACCCCCATGCCGACGAGGAACGCGTATCCCATCAGACGCAGGGGAAAAAACCTGACATGCGGCATGCGCATGGCCGCAAGCGCGAGGGTCGGCACGAACTGAACCCAGGCGACGTGACCAGGCGGGTTGATGTAGATCCAGATGAACGCCGACACCCACACGGAAGCGACCACGAAGGCCGCAGCGATCAATTGGTCTCGGTCGATCGGCCGCAGGCCCGCCGGGCCACGAAGCGGTTTAGTCGATTGAGGCGCCTTCCCCGCGACAGCCTCTCGCCCGCCGGCAATTTCGCCAACGGCGTAAACCATTGTCCGCGTCTGCGCATCGAGCTGTTCGAGCTCAGTTCTCGCGACTTCCACTGCTGCTCTTTGGAAGTGGTCCAGATGTTCAATCGCCTGCCGGTCGATCTCGAGGGAAACCTCTCGGCAAGGTCGCGAAGAGGGCTTGCCCGCAAGCAGGCTTCGGGCTTCGGCGAAACGTGCGCCGAGCTCGGCAGACAGGTCCGGAAGAGCGGGCAGTGCCGCATCCATATCGATCTGCTCGAGATCCTCCGCGCCCAATCGAAGGCGATTTGCTGTGTGCATGAACTTCAGCGACGCCTGCTGCAGAGCCAACCAAGATCGACGCACGATGCGAACTTCGTAGGTCTCGCTCGCCGCGACATTGATCAACGAGCCGACCTTGGCGACGAGTTGAGCCTCCTGCGCCAGAAGCGCAGGGGGCGAGCCCGCCCCTTCGCGCTGTGAGAGCAGCTCAAAACCGTGCTGGGCGACCTGACGCTGGGCGTCCAACAAGGCGTCGGTGGCGGACTTCAGCACTCCGAGGTTGGTCACCGGCCACAAGAGCGACGAGATGACCGCCCAAACGCCGATCCCGATCAAGGTTTCCATCGTGCGATACGCCGCGAACTCGAACGCATGCCCCGGCTGCTGCGGCCCTGCGGTGATGATCATCACGGTGACGAATCCGGCGACGTACCAGAGGTAGTCATTCTCGCCCTTCATCTTGTACGCGAAGTATCCCAGCACCGGCGATACGCCGACGAAGAGCATCCAGCGGTCTTGCGGGAACAGGGCCAGGAGCACGAGGCTCGAAAAGAACGCCAGGAAGGTTCCAATGGCGCGCAGCAGGCCCTTGTAGAGAGACTGCCCTTCGCCAGGCTGGCTAATGACGGCGACCGCGACCGCCGCCCAGGTCGGACTCATCCAGGAGAATTTCAAAGCCAGCCAGTACGTCACGACGATGGCAAGGCCGACCTTGATCGCCTCCTTGGCCTTGCCTGACAGAGCGAACGCGGGCCTGCTCTGCTCGATTGGACTCGCTGTAGTTGCTGCTGCCATTTGCCCGGGAGGCTAGCCTACGTGAACCGTCCCGTCCTCGTCCACCCGGACCTTGTCTCCGGTCTTGACGGCCTCGAGGAAGTCGTCGCCGACGGAGCAGTGTCCCTAGTGCCACAACCCGCATCCTGATCGGGCGATATCCAAGCATGCGTCTGCACAATAGTCCGATTGCCGCCAGCAACATCTCAGCATATACTATTGCATATGCGGCGGATCTTTGAGACAAAGGCCGTCCGAAAGGTAGTCGGCCGCGCCCCGCGACAGGTGCGCGTTCGATACGAGGCATGGAAAAGAATCGCCGAGCAGAGCGGCCCACGGGGCCTTCGACTCATCCAAGGGTTTCGCGACGAAGCGCTGCGCGGCGAGTGGAAGGGCTTCAGGTCCTCACGCCTCAACCTTCAGTGGCGAGTGATTTACAGAGTTTGCGAGGCCGAGCTAGAGGTCCACGTCGTCGAGGTCAATCCACATGAGTACTAGGAATCCGACCAAGGGGAAGACGACGCGTCGAAAGGCGCCGAGGTCGCACTTGGTCCGGGCACGCGTGGGCATCTCCGTCACTCCGGGGGAAATGCTGCGCACCGTCCGCGAGCTACAGGAACTCACGCAGAGCGAGCTCGCACGACTGACCGGCATCGCTCAGTCCAACTTGTCTGCGCTCGAAACCGGCGCGCGGGAGCTCGGTCGCGAGCGATCGCTCGTGCTCGCCAAAGCGCTCAGGGTTCATCCTG
>Ga0316192_10001327_pt1 | contig 18144 bp, 9 predicted proteins | sample MerIslwburrow_MG_FD_204931 | JGI IMG/M metagenome (GOLD analysis project Ga0316192, IMG submission 204931) | Coastal sediment microbial communities from Maine, United States - Merrow Island worm burrow | ecosystem: Environmental > Aquatic > Marine > Coastal > Sediment | place: USA: Maine...
GAACGCTGCATCTTCCTCGATGGGATCACCAAGTCGCTGGGTGCGAGCAATATTCGAAACGCTCATCTGGTGGCATCCGAAGAGGTCATTCGGTTCATTCAGAGCCGCGCTTCGCACGCGGTCATTCCTTCGTTCTACAGTCTGGCCGTCGCGATGGCCGCCTACCGAATGGGTTTCAACAAGGCGGCGGCGCCGATCATCGAGCCCACCAACGCCAGCCGGGCGGTGGTCGCAGATTTCCTCAAGGGTCACGAGATCAACCACATCCTCGGCAAGGGCTACTACGCCTTTCTCGACATGACGCCGTGGATCGAAAAGGCGGGTTACGCGGACTCGGCTGAACTCGGTTCCACTCTGGCGGAACGCTATGGGATCGCCGTGGTGCCGGGGGTCTATTTCTCGGATTTCGGTAAGAACTGGATCCGATTCTCGTACGCCCTTCCGCCGGAGGTCACCAGAGACGCTCTCGATCGCTTGTGGCTCGCGTTGTCGTCGCTGTGATCGCGATCATAGTGGGCGGTAGCGGATGAGCGGCACGGATTGGGGACGATTCGCTGACAAGGTCCAACTGGCGCTTGAAAACTCCGAACAGGGCGATCCTCAGAGCGGCACCTCGGGCCTCGAACTCGAGTTCAACATCCTCGATCGAGAGCTGATGCCGGTGGGCCAGGTTGGTTACGGGCCCGAGGCACGTTCCTTCGCCGACTACCTCAACGGCGAAGGGCTCCCGGATTGGGTTCGGGATCGGTTCCAGCTCGAGGTCTTCCGCTGGATGGCCGAGGTCACTACCAAGCCGTGCTTCTCGGCGCGCGCAACCGCCGCCCAGGCTCGGCTGCTGGAGGGTGTGATGCTCGACGTCCTGGCTGAAATCAGTCAGACATTCGGTGCATCGTTCCTCGCCCTGCACGGCAACATCCCGCGGCGCATCGAGGTTTCGGCGGAGGACATCCCCCGCGGCTGGAACCTGGCGCGGCAACGCTATCTGCGGCGGTGTGTCGAGCTCTTCGGTGACAGCCTCGCGACCGCTGGAATCCACACCAATCACAGTTTCCCCGAGGCCCTGTTGTCGTGGGATTTCTTTCACCTGCCCCTCGGGGATCGGCAGGGGCGAACCGTGGTCGACTATCGAAACCAGGCAGTGATCCGCGCGACCCGGTTGTTGCGGCCCCTGTGCCCGGTCTTCATCGCCGTCAGCGCAGCATCTCCCTTTGCCTGGGAGGAAATCGACGGCAGGCAGGAGGTGGTCCTCACCGGAGACGATGCCCGCCGGCTTCTCGCATTTCCCAACCCGGAGACTCTCGATGTCCCAGGGCTGTACTCCAGCCACAGCGACTATCTCGATATCTCCTACGGCCTGGTTCGCTCGGGAGTACGCTTCGGCGCCAACAACTGGACACCTGTCCGTGCGCGATCCGACGTCGACCCGGTTCGCCGAAACATCATGGCGACCAGTGAGCAGCTGCGGGAGCTCTATCGGCGCGGGATCTATCCGACCGGGGAGCACGGCAGCCTCGAGGAGGCCGAGCGGGCGTTGGTGGTGGAAAACCTGTGCGCTCGGGTGGACCTGCCGATGGAACGGGTCGAGGTGCGGACGGACGAAGGAGGCGACAACCTGGAGCTGTCCACGGCAAAGGTACTCTTCAAAGAGCTGCTCATGCTCCGCTTCTATGCCGAGCCGGAGTATGGCGCCGGCTTCGCCTATGACGCCGAGGACATCCTTCGCACGCGCCGAAACGAGGATGCGGCAGCTCGCTGGGGCATCGAGGCGGAGTTGGAAAACCCCTTTGACGGCCGCACAATAACCGTCCGCGAATACCTGGGGCAACAGCTGACCGAGATCGAACCGTTGGCACAAGCGCTCGGCGTGGCCGAAGAGCTGGAACCACTGCGCGAGATGGCCGGCGGGGGGAAGAACCCCGCAGGCGCCATCAGGGCGTGGGTCATGAACCGTCTCGCCGGTGAGGAACGTCAGGCCCCGAGCGGCGGGATTGTGGTGCCGTCACAACTGCTGGGTGAGTGGTTTGACGAGCGCAGAGAAAGGGTTGCGAAGGAGGTGGAGACGATCGCCGCAGCTCCCGAGTCTTTCGGATCCGAGTGGACAAAGCTCGCACCTCTGGTGTTGGGTCTTCAAGAACTTTCGAATCGGCGCCCTTCGATTCCGGTGCGCATCGGCAGCGCGACAGAGAAAATGGTCGTCGAAGGTGTCGGCGAGCGAACCGCCGAGGTCCTCCAGCTGGCGGCTGATCTGGTGCGCATTCCGTCGGTCACCAACTGTGCGGACGAGCGGATCGACCAGGTCTTCTCGTGCGCCGGCTTCGTGGCCAACCGGCTCTCGTGTGACGGCCTGGATGTCAGGCTCTTCGACCGTGGGCGGTATCCGGCGGTCCTGACCTCGTTTTCGAATGCCGAGCCGCCATCGATCACGCTCTGTGGGCATTTCGACGTTGTCCGGCCGGAACCAGACGACAGCCAGTTCGAACCGAGGATCCAGGGTGACTACCTCTGGGGCCGGGGCGCCGCCGACATGAAGACGGTGGTTGCCAGCTACATGGTGTGGATGCGTCAGATTGCGGCGTCCGGGCCGCCATACCCTCCATTCAATCTGCTGCTGGTCGGCAACGAGGAAAACGGCGAAGGTGATCCGTTCGGGACACCCCATGTCCTCGAAGCCCTCGAGAAGGAGAGTGGTTGGTGCCCTGGACTGATGGTCGTAGGGGAGCGCACCGGTGAGGTCGGCGAGGAGCTCTTCGGGTCGATTTGCACCGAGAGCCGCGGCGTTCTGCGGATGGAGATCGCGGCCCGCGGCGCCTGTGGCCACACTGGAACGGGAGGGGGCCCCAGAGACCTGCTCGACAGCCTGATTGAAATGAAGTCCGTGTTGGGCTCATCGTTCAACCGCCACCTCACCCTGGCGAGCATGAACGGCTGGGAGACGTCGGCGCGCTTTCCCTATCTCAACGTCGGCGAGACCGGGGTCTACAACATCACTGCTGGCCATGGGGTGCTCGGAATCGAGGTCCGTCCGATTCCGGGTGACGACGTCGAGGCTCTGGTGGCGGAGATCGAGGCATTATGCGGAGAGCTCGGGCTCGAGGCCTCGTTCGAGGTCATGGAGGCCGGCGTCAGCTGTCCACCGGAAAACCCCCTCCTGGCGCAACTCGTCGGGGCGGTCGAGTCGGTCTCCGGTGGGGAAGCAATCATTGGCAAAAAGAAACCGGGATCATCGGCTCGATTCGCACCTGGAGGGAACCAAGTCGTGTGGGGCCAAACCGGGATCGGACCACACTCGCGCGAAGAGCGCCATTTCATACCGTCGATCGAGCCGTACCTGCAGGTGCTGGACGAGTTCGCGAAGCGCGTCCGGGATAGCTGATCCCGGGCTTTGACACTGCTTGAGACGCCAAATAGTCTGAACTACCAAGACACCAAGATCACCAAGGAATTACTAAGGCAGGATCTTGAGTGAATTGATTGCTCATCGCGATTCCTCCAGAAAAAAAGCCGAAGAAAAGCCTGGACGTAGGACACCGGTGATCGCGAGAACAGAAATATACCTTGGTGTCCTTGGTGCCTTGGTGGTGAATGAGTCGATAAGACTGCCTCTCGGCCGATTTCTCAATCGGGCAAGAACACGGACTCGGCGAGTCAATCGCCGTCGAAGATGCCCCCGATGCCGCCCATCTTGCCGAGGATCGAGCCCTCACCCTTCGTGGTACCACCGGTCTGCGGTGCGGCCTGCCAGATCCGGCCGGCCAGACGCGAGAACGGCAGCGACTGCAACCACACCTTGCCCGGCCCTTCCAGGCGGGCGAAGAAGAAACCCTCGCCGCCAAAGATCGCCGACTTGACGCCGCCGACGAACTCGATGTCGTATGTCACCGGGGTCTCGAGAGCGACCAGACAGCCAGTGTCTACCCGCAATCTTTCGCCGGCACCGAGCTCACGTTCAATGATGGTGCCGCCCGCATGCATGAAAGCAAGACCGTCACCCTCGAGCTTCTGCATGATGAACCCTTCTCCTCCGAAAAGAGCGGTCCCGACCCGTTTCTGGAAAGCGATGCTCAGCGACACGCCCTTGGCCGCACAGAGGAACGCGTCCTTCTGGCAGATGAGGGCGCCGCCGTGCAGGCCGAGGTCCACCGGGATGATCTTGCCGGGATACGGTGAGGCGAACGCCGCTCGGCTCTTGCCGGATCCCTGATGGGTGAAAACTGTCATAAAGAGGCTCTCGCCGGTGAGGAGTCGTTTGCCGGCGCCGACCAGCTTGTCCATCATGGTTGACTGCTTGGCCGACGCGTCACCGAAGATGGTCTCCATTTCGATGCCTTCACCCATGTACATCATGGAACCGGCCTCGGCTACGACGCTTTCTCCGGGATCGAGCTCGACCTCGACGAACTGCATCTCCTCACCGTGGATGTCGAAATCGACCTGGTCTGCTGTGCCACCGCGCCGCCGTGCTGGTGGTGGGGGAGGCGCGACGTGAGCTGTGAGAGCGCCCACCGTGTGGGCAGGCGCCCATTCGGTCACTCCTTCACAGTAGACCTGGGTGTTGGGGCCGTAGGTGCCTGCCTGGAGGGCATCCACCAGCTCCGGCTCGCTCATCGGACCAACCGTTTGACCATCCACCGCTACGTACCACATTGCTTCACTCATGCTGCCTCCTCGAGTAGAGAGTCAGGAGAGTATACGCGGGCAATCGTAAAGAGATTCCGTCACCGGTCCGTCGCCGTTTTCGACGCTCCCGCAAAACGCAACGATCGTTGATCAAGCGTGAATTCATGACCCAAGGCGGGCTGCTAAACTTCACCGGAGCTGATATCGGCGTTTTCGCCGCGCTACACGCGGGAGTTTCGGCTGCTCACAGGAGGTCAGAGTGGAACTGAACGAGCTGTTTCAGAGCTGGGAGGACGATCTTGTCAACGAAGCCTTAACGGAGCTTCGCCACGCGCGCCTCCAGCATTACCTCGCCGATGGTGAAGAGGTCACCCGCAAGCGGGTCGGTCTGTTCATCAACCGCGCGCTGGAGTGCTTCTCCCTCCGCCGCGCAGAACCGATGATCGAGCACGCCGAGCACATTGCCCGGGAGCGCCACGCCGCCGGCTACGATCTTTTCGAAGTCCAGACCGCCATCAATGTGATCGAGGAGGCGCTGTGGAAGCGCATCCTGTCATCGATCGAACCGGACGAGCTCGCCCATGCGCTGGGATTGGTGAACGCTATCTTCGGGATGTCCAAAGACGTTTTGGCCAGGACCTACGTCTCTCTGGCAACCAACCGCGAGACTCCGCGCAAGGAACTAGACGAAATCCTCGACGGCTAATCGGGGGGGTTCTTCCAGCGCAGAAACTGCAGATTGCAGAGGCGAAAATCCGGTGCCCCATCTTCGGAGCGAACAAGTTCATGGTCGGGACCGATCGACATCAAGAGGTGTTCCGGCGGTAACCTCGGAGCCTCGACGCCCAGCTCGCCCAGCCGTTCGACGACCGACGCCACGAGCTCGACGCCTTCCTCGTCGGTAATAAGCTTCCGCTCCACTGCCTCGGCGGCGTTGATCGACCGGTAGACGGTGGCTTCGGTCTCGTCGTCGAGATGAACCGGCCCGTCCCACTGATCCCAGATGGTGACGTAGTTGCGCCCGGTTTCGAGGATCGGCTCGCCGTCGGGTGACGCGAGGTTCTGGTGGTTTTGGTACCGACTTGGATCGAAGAGTGATTCCTTGAGCTGTGATTTGTGACCGGTACGATAGATGGCGCGCGGCAGGATCGTTCGCACTCCGTTGCGTCGCAGCCAGTAGGCGAGGCCGATCTCTTCGAAGGGGCTGTTGAATCCCTGGGCGAGAAGCTGGAAGCCGTCGGGGCCGTAGGCGGCAACTTCCGGGTATTCGCCAACTCTCGACACCTTCCACACGAATCGGACCGCGTCCTTGCTGGTCGTCAGGTAGGTTTCGTGGTTCTCGAAAAGCCTGATCTGTGCCGTCGTGCGCCACCGTTCCGGAAGGTAATAGTCGAAGAGGTCGGGGTCTTTTCCAACCACCCACAGCACCCCGGCGGTGCTTTCGCAGTGACCGTAGAGGTAGTCGACACCAAAGATTCGCGCCGTACGAAGGTGATCGGGAAGCGGTTTGTCCTCCGAGCTTCCGCTGATAACCGCCAGCTTCATTTCACGGCGGCGGCGCTGGTACCGCCGGTGACGGTCTTTCATGATCTCCCGTTCGTATTCGGGGGTCCTCTCGAGGAGTTCGAAGTCGACCATCCCGTAGTCGACGCGATCTCCGAGCTGCACCAGCTGGTCGCGATCGGCGGCCTGGACGATGACGTGGACGGGCTTCATGTCGAGGACCTGAAAGCCCTTGACAGCGGCTTCGTCGATGGCCCGCTGGTTCAGGCCCAGCATCTCCTCATGAGTTAGCCACCCCATCTCCTCGGCCTGACAGATGTCGATGCCGGGCATCCAGCCGTAAACCATGATGTAGTCGCGGAGAATATCGATGGCGATACCGGGGTGCTTCGCCACCTTGTTCGCGATCCGCCACTGGAAGCGACCGGTCTGCGACGTTTGCCACTCGTCGGGTGGAACGTAGATAGCCAGCGGGACCTGGGTTCTGACCATCACCCCCTCTGGACCGCGCCGACTGTGGCCGAGCTCCTCGACGAGGGCGAATTCCTCGAACGGCCCGTTGAACTCGCACGACAGGAGATCGCGGATGGCCTTGGTCCCGATCGGGACCTTTTGACCGACGCGGCTGAACTTGACGACCAACACGAGGTAGTCACCGTCAATCGGCTTCGTTGGCGAGGCGTAGACTGCACCTGTACCCTCGAGTACTTCGCGGTGCTTGCGAAACCACTCGAGGTCGTACCAGTTGTCGGGTTGGAGGTGCTCGGCGTTGGCAAAACCCTCGCTCGTCAGGTAGAGGTCGCCACCGTTCTCGGTCACCGTGTGGATGTAGTCGACGCCCATCACGTTGACCAGCTGCGCACCTTCCGGGAGGTTTCGAATGGCGACTCGGGCGCCGGTCGATCTGACTTCGGCGACCTCGCGGGCCCGTGCTCTGGGATCGGTTGAAGTGAGAGTCTCGGTCATCTGTACCTCGGTCGAAAAATCGTTCGAGAGGGGGCATTATGGCAGATCGGAAAATGCTCCTCGCATCCTGGTCGTGAATTCCTCAGACCGCGCTATAATCCCCGCAAGATGTGGCTTGTGAAATATCGTTCAAAACAAATTGGCAGACGGAGGAGAGACTGATGCTTGAACTCGAAAAAGGTACTGAGATTCTTGCGGACATCGGTGGCATCGACAACGTAGACGAGGCCTGGAGCCTCTTTCGGGAAAAGATGAGCGAAGCCGAATTGGCCAAGCTCGAGAAGATCACCACCGAGGGCGCGCTCCTCAAAATCGCCAACTCCATCGCTCTGTGCCAGCCGGACAGCGTGATGATCAACTCCGGTGACGAGGCGGACAGGACCACGATCCGCAAGATGAGCATCGAGAAAGGCGAGGAAAAGCCTCTCGCCATGAAGGACCATACGATCCACTTCGATCTGGCCGAGGAGCAGGGACGGATCGTCGATCGGACCTTCTATATCGTCAACCCGGACGAGAAGATCAGCGCGCTGGCCAAAAAGATCCTTCGCGACGAAGGCCACAAGTACGTCAAGGACAATCTTTCGGGAGTCATGACGGGCAAGGTCATGCTCGTTGGCTTCTTCAACCGCGGTCCCGCCGGAGCACCGGCAACGATCCCGGCGCTCGAGATCACAAGCTCGACCTACGTCATGCACAGCGCCAACCTGTTGTACCGGAACTCGTACGACTCCTTCGACCAGCAGGTCAAGGATACCGGGTTTTTCTTTACCAACCTCCACTCTGAGGGCCCGTGGCGTGCCGAGGATCTTCCCAAGGCGCGGGTCTTCATGGACCGGTCTTGGCTCACCACCTACTCGATGTATTGCACCTACGCCGGGAACACGCTTCTCATGAAGAAGGGGAACCACCGCTTTGCGGTCGACCTCGCCACCTATTTCCATCCCGGCAAACAGCTCTCGGAGCACATGTTCATTACCGGATTCGATGGACCAAGCGGTCGCTCGACCTTCTTCTGCGGAGCGGCCCCGAGCGGCTGCGGCAAGACTACGACGGCGATGGCGGGGGACCGTTTCGTCGGTGACGACCTAGCGCAGATGTGGATCGCCGAAGACGGCACGATGCGCGCCGTCAACCCGGAAAAAGGAATCTTCGGCATTGTCGAAGACGTCAACTGGGAGGGCGATCCCTACCTGATGAAATGCCTTCGTGAGGAGTGGACCGAGGTCATCTTCTCGAACGTGCTTATCGACGACCAGATGGTTCCGCACTGGGTCGGCAGCGGCGAACAGCACCCGCCCAAGGGCCGCAACTTCATGGGTGAGTGGTGGGAAGGCAAGACCGACGACAACGGCAAACCGATTCCGATTTCCCACCCCAATGCGCGCGCCACGGTGCCCAACGAGGCGATCGGGAATTACGATCTCTCGTCCGCCGAGGACTCCAAGGGCGTCCACGTCAAGGTCCTGACCTACTCGGGACGCGACAGCGACACCATGCCGCCGATTTGGGTCGCCAGGACACCCGATGAAGGTGTCGCGATCGGCGCCTCGATCGTGTCGGCCGCGACGGCGACCGAAGTCGGCGCAACCGGTGTTCGACGGCAGCCGTGGGCCAACGCACCCTTCATCCCCGGCGCACTTGCCGACTACATGCGGTCGCAATTCGAATTCTTCAACTCGGACGCTCTGACCGACAAGCCAATCCTGGCAGGGCTCAACTACTTCCTGACGGCCGGCGCCCGGGGCGGCGAAGGCACGAGGCTTCTCGGCGAAAAACGCGATGTCAAGGTGTGGCTGAACTGGCTCGAAAGGCGAAGCCACAACGACATCGACGCCATCGCGACGCCGATCGGGTTCATTCCGAAGTATGACGACCTGAAAGAGCTCTTCAACGAGAAAATCTCGAAGGAGTACCCCAGAGATCTTTACGACATGCAGTTCTCCCTCTATGTCGACAAGATTCTCGCGCGGATTGATCTCCAGGAGGAGGCCTACGGCAAAGAGGACAACGTCCCGCAGCAGCTCTTCGAGGTCTACGACGAACAGCGCAAGGGGCTGGATGCTCTCAAGGAGAAGTACGGCTCGGTCGTCACACCAGCACAGCTGGAGGAGGCCGCAGGCTGATTCGTTTCAGTTGGGTAGAGAAGTGTAGGGGCGGGTTTATCCCCGCCCTTGCGCTTTCATGTCCCGACAACGGGAGGCGCGCTGGGGCTTCGACGACTCCGGTGCCACTCTTCGCATTGTTTGCCCGTGAGGCACTCCTCTGCGGGTGAGCGACGAATTCAAACGATGCGAAGAGTGGCACCTGCCTCGCCGAAGCGAGAAGCTCAATGAGACTTCAAAGGCGCGCGATACACTCCAGACTGTCGTTCACCGGTTTGTTGACGTACGTGCTCACCGGATAGGCCTCCATCCCTTCGGCGGGATGTGGTGCCAGCACTTCCTGGAGGCGATCGAGGTCCAGAGGTGCGGGTTCGAGCCACTCTTCGTATCGGTCCGGGGGCAGGATCACCGGCATGCGATCGTGGAGGTCTGCCAAGAGCTCGTTCGGTGTCGTCGTGATGATCGTGCAGGTCTCGAGGGGTTCGCCCGGCCCTTTGTGCCATCGCTCCCACAGCCCCGCGAAAGCGAACGGTCTGGCGTCGCCAAAGTGGATGAAATGGGGCTGCTTGCCGTCTTCGGTACGGACCCATTCGTAGAACCCGTCGGCGGGGATGAGACAGCGCCGGGTCTTGAACGCCGAACGAAAGGACGGCTTTTCGGCCACCGTCTCGCCGCGGGCGTTGATCATCCGTGCACCCATTTTCTCGTCCTTGGCCCACGACGGGACCAAACCCCAGCGGACCAGGGCGCACTCCCGGGGCCCGTCCTTCCCAGCACGAACAATCGGGACGGTCTGGGTTGGAGCGATATTGAAGCGGGGTTGGAGCTCCCGTGGTGGGTCCACGTCAAAGACATCGGCCAACACCGACGCATCAACGATGAGGGCAAAACGGCCGCACATGGGTTTCATCCTAACCGATTCAGGGTGGGATGGGATGAACTCAGTAGAACTACCCACAGATCACACAGATAGAACCAGATGAGCAGGAAATCGGTGAAGGCCGGCCGTACCCGCAACCAAAAATAAAACGAAATGTGTTCATCTGTGCTGATCTGTGTCATCTGTGGGCAGTCGACCTTGAAGTAATATGATGCGGCCAAATGGAGGTACTCGTGAGAAAACTCAGGGCGGCACTTATCATTTTCGCCTCACTCATAATTTCGGCCCACGCGAATCCAATAGGCGCGGCGGATGAGAAACGTGCCTTTGAAATATCGGATTACTACCGCACGGCAAATGTCGGCTCACCGGTTGTCAGTGAAAACGGGAAGAATATCGCCTTCACGGTCTCCAGATACGAGCTCGAGACCGGCACGAGCTGGAGCGAGATCTGGATGATGCGGGCTGATGGCGACCGGTTGCGGCAGATGACATATGGCCGCCACCAGGACAGTTCTCCGATTTTTTCTCCCGACGGGAAATCTCTCCTCTTTGTTTCCGACCGGGGAGAGGGATCGCAGCTTTATCTGCTTCCCATCGGAGGGGGTGAGGCCAGGCAACTTACGAGCTTCGCAATGGACCTCGGCAATCCCGTGTGGTCGCCGGACGGCAAGTGGATCGCCGTCCCGGCTGATGTCTATCCGGAGTGCGGGGCCGACGGCGCATGCAACAAAAAGATCTCGGATGGCTTGGCCGCCGGACCGTTGAAGGCGCGCATGATCGACGAGCTTCTCTACCGGCACTGGACGACCTGGCGCGACGGAAAATTCACTAACGTGCTGCTGATTGACGCCGAGAGCGGTGAGGTTGTTCGTGATCTGACGCCGGGACGCTGGGACAGCCCCACCTTTTCGGTTGGTGGCGGCGGCGGATTCGTGTTTTCGCCCGACAGCAGTGAGCTCTGCATCGTCTCGAATCACGACGAGGACCAGGCCCGCTCCACCAACTCCGACCTCTGGATCGTTCCGGTGGGTGGCGGAGAGGTCTCGAATCTGACGCTCGACAACAGGGGTTGGGACGGAAACCCCGTCTACTCCCCCGACGGCCGCTACATCGCCTTCCGAAGCCAGGCGACCGCAGGCTACGAGTCTGATCTCTTTCGAATCGCGCTCTTTGACCGGCGTACCCAGGCTATTCGTAACCTGACCGATGCTTCCAATTTCGACAACTGGATCAATGACCTCCGGTGGTCGGAAAACAGCGATGCGCTTTTCTTCAGCGCCGACTTGAAAGGGGAGAACCCTATCTTTCGTATCGGCCTGACTGACGAGGCTCCGCAACAGATCGTCGCTGATGGTGCGATCGCGGGTTGGGGCCTGGCGTCGGGTGATGACAATCTGATCTACACCCGCTCGCGGGTCGGCGAACCATCGGAAGTATTTTCGGTTTCGACACGGGGAGGAGACTCGAAACGTCTCACATCGTTCAATGATTCCCTGGCCGCAGAGGTCGATATCCGACCCGCCGAGACCCTTTGGGTGGAAGGGGAGGCAGGTCAGAAGATCCAGGTCTTCCTGGTCAAACCCCACGACTTCGACCCCGAGAAGAAATATCCGTTGATCCTCAACGTCCACGGTGGCCCGCAATCACCCTGGCGAGACCGTTATCGAGGGGACTGGCAGATCTACCCCGGCAAGGGGTACGTTGTCGCGTTTCCCAACCCCACCGGTTCGGCCGGTTTTGGGCAGGGCTTCGTGGATGCCATTGGCTGCGACTGGGGCGGACGGGTCTACCGCGACCTGATGAAGGTTACCGACGCGCTCGAAGAGCTGCCCTACGTCGACTCCGAACGGGTGGGGGCGATGGGCTGGTCCTACGGCGGCTACATGATGATGTGGTTTGCCGGCCACACCGATCGTTTCGAAGCGATTGCCTCGATGATGGGGGTCTACGACCTGCGCTCGATGTGGGGCGCGACCGAAGAGCTGTTTTTTGTCGAGAAAGACCTCTGTGGGACGCCGTGGACCTCCGATCACTACGAGAGGTGGTCACCGTCGGCCTACGCGGAGAATTTCAAGACGCCGACCCTGGTCATCACCGGCGAACAGGACTACCGCGTGCCCTACACCCAGAGTCTGCACTTTTTCACCGATCTTCAGGTCCAGGATGTGCCCTCCCGGCTGGTGGTTTATCCGAATTCAGGCCACTGGCCTGGTTGGTATGAGATGGCTTTTTACTACCTGGTCCACCTCGACTGGTTCCACCGATATCTTGGTGGCGACGCGGCTCCCTGGGAGCCGCTGAATTTCCTCCGAAATCAGGTGTTCAACGAAGGTGGAATCGACTCCGACGAGAGTGATCAGTAAACAGTGATCAGTCATCAGTTCGACGGTGGTTACTGAAACTGATAACTGATAACTGATCACTTGGTTCAGTGGTAGGCTTCAGCAAGCAAAGCGAGATGCAAATGAGAGCGAGGTAAGAACATGGCAGGGATCTTCAAGGCGTACGACATTCGCGGGACCTATCCCGATCAACTCGATGAGACGACGGCGTTCCGCGTCGGCTATCACTTCCGCGATCTCCTCGACGAGGAGGACCTCGCCCGTGGGCCGGTGGTGGTGGTGTCGCGTGACATGCGTTCGCACTCGATTCCGATGGCGCGCGCCCTCAAAGACGGTCTTCGCGCGCGCGGCGTTGCGGTGATCGATATCGGTGTTGCCGACACACCCCAGAACTATTTCGGGATCGGTTTTCTTGGAGCGTCGGGGGGCATTCAGGTCACCGCGAGTCACAACCCCGCGGTCTACAACGGATTCAAAATGTCTCGCAGGGACGCCATTCCGGTCTCCTACGAAACGGGCATCGACAAGCTCGAAGAGCTGGTGACAAACTCTGACGTCGCCACCGATCTTGCCCCTCAGGCCGACGAGGAAGAACGTTCGATCTTCGAGGAATACTCCGAACACGCGCTGGCGGAGATGACGGTTTCGGAGCCGCGCCTCAAGCTCGCCGCCGACGCCGCCAACGGCATGGCGACGATCTACCTGCCGATCCTCGAGCGCCTCAACGTCGATCTCGTGCCGCTCTACTTCGAGCTCGACGGCACCTTTCCGAACCACGAGGCAAACCCTCTCAAGCATGAAAACCTGGTAGACGCGGAAAACGCGGTCAAGGAGCACGGTTGCGACATCGGCGTGGCGTTCGACGGTGATGCGGACCGAGCCATTCTGATTGACGAAAAGGGACGGTTCATTTCGGCGGACAAGATCACCGGTCTGATTGCTCCACGCTTTCTCAAGGACGAGCCCGGTGCCGCCATCGTTTATGACCTCCGTTCGTCATGGGCAACCAAGGAGGCGATCGAGGAAGCTGGCGGGAAACCGATTCGCGAGCGCGTCGGGCACTCGTTCATGAAGGCCACGATGCGCGAGCACGGTTCTCCATTCGGAGGCGAGCTCGCCGGCCACTTCTATTTCCGGCGCAACTACACCGCGGATTCGTCGATCATGATTCTGATCGAGGCCCTCAACCATTTGCGCGAAACCGGTAAAAAGCTGTCGGAGCTCGTCGCGCCCCTCGAGCGGTACTTCGCGACCGGAGAGATCAACTTCCACGTCGACGACAAGGAAGGCATGATCAAAAGGCTTGCCGAGGAGTTTTCCGACGGCGAGATCGACTACCTCGACGGCGTCACGGTGCAGTTCGACGATTGGTGGTTCAACGTCCGGCCGTCGAACACCGAGCCGCTGCTTCGACTTGTTCTGGAAGGACGCACCCGTGAACTGATGGACGAGAAGACGGAAATTCTTCTCAGCTACCTCGGGACACCCGAGTAGCCCCCGGTTGAGGTCCTCCTACGATAAGCTTGAGTTATGAGTGATCAAGCTCGCTCGCGCCTCGGCGCTCGAACCCTGATGGTCGGCGCCGCTGTTGTGGTGGTGCTTGCCGGCGTCAAGGCGGCGCAGTCACTGATGATCCCTTTCCTGTTGGCGCTCTTTCTCGCGATCATCTGTTTCCCAGTAGTCGCCTGGCTGACGTCCAAGAGGGTACCGGTCGGACTCGCGGTGGTGGCTGTCGTGGTGGTGCTGCTTGCCGCATTTTCGGGGTTTGGGGCGATTGTCGGCGGATCAGTAGACGATTTCACGAGGTTCGCGGCCCAGAACCAGTCCCGATTCGATGGTCTCGTGAAGTCGGCATCGGCGTGGTTCGAAGCCCGGGACATCGACCCGGCGAGCCTCGATCTCCTCAACATGCTCCAGCCCGGGAAGTTGATCAATTTGCTAGGGGGTGTGCTGAAGAACCTCGCCGGCGTGCTCTCGAACTTCTTCCTGATTCTCTTGACGATGATCTTCATGCTCTTCGAGGCCGCGAGCATCCCGACAAAGCTTCGAGCTGCTGTAGGCCCGGGCAGGTTCGATATCGAGAACATGCACCACGCCGTCATCCAGGTGCAGCGTTATCTGGGCCTCAAAACGCTGACCAGCCTGACGACCGGGTTGCTGGTGGGGCTCTGGACGGCGATCCTCGGTCTCGACTTCGCCGTCGTGTGGGGCCTGCTGGCGTTCCTCCTCAACTACATCCCCAGCATCGGATCAATCGTCGCCGCCGTTCCGGCAGTTCTCCTTGGGTTGATCCAGGGAGGGCTCGGCTACGCCATCCTGATAGCCGTCGGATATGTCGTGGCCAACATCGGGATCGGTAATTTTGTCGAACCGTGGCTGATGGGGCGAACTCTCGGCCTTTCGACCCTGGTTGTTTTCCTTTCCCTGGTCTTCTGGGGCTGGATGTGGGGGAGCATCGGCATGCTGTTGTCGGTGCCGCTGACGATGATCATGAAAATCCTCCTCGAGAACACCGACGATCTGCAGTGGATCGCGGTCATGCTCGACAACAAGCGCTGCGCCGAAAAACGGCTGGAAGAAGCGGCCGCCGTCGGCAACTAGCCGAAAAACGATTTCTGCGCCGCAGCCTCAGCCACTCCGGTCTCAACCGCCGCTCCCTCGCCCGCGAGAATGGTCTCGAAGGCCCCGACGCAGAGCAAGACGTTTTTGAGGTTGCAGCTGTGGCCCATGAGACCGATCCGCCAGACCTTGCCCGCCAGCGCTCCGAGTCCCGCGCCGACCTCGAGCTGATACTCCTCGAGCAAACGACCACGAACTCTGGCCTCGTCGATGCCGTCTGGGACCTGGACCACGTTGAGCTGTGGAAGCCGCTCGGCCTCCGGAACAGCAAATCCGAGACCCATCGCCTCGAATCCGACGCGCAGTGCGAGGTGGTGCTTCTGGTGTCGGGCCCAGGCGTTCTCGAGCCCTTCCTCCTCGAGGATCACGAGCGCCTCATGAAGGCCGTAGAGGGCGTTGATGGGCGCTGTGTGGTGGTAGGACCGTTTCTGACTGGTGCCCCAATAGCCCATGACGAGGTTGGTGTCCATGAACCAGCTTTGAACCGGTGAAATTCGTCCCTTGATGGTTTCAACGGCGCGCGGACTGAAGCTTACGGGTGAAAGCCCCGGAGTGCAGGAAAGACACTTCTGCGAACCGGAGTAGACCGCATCGACGCCCCACTCGTCCACCTGTACCGGAATGCCGCCCAACGAGGTCACGGCGTCGACGATCGCCAGGCAGTCATGGTCGTGAGCGAGTCTGACGAGAGTCTCGGCGTCCGTTCGCGCACCGGTTGATGTTTCCGCATGGACAAATGCGAGGATTTTGGCCTCTGGATGATCCTTGAGTGTCTGCTCGACCTTTGCCGGGTCGACCGCGCGGCCCCAATCGTCCTCAACCACCACGGCATTCGCCCCACAGCGCTGGACATTTTCCTTCATACGGGTACCGAAGACGCCATTGATGCAGACGATGACCGTGTCACCGGGCTCCACCAGGTTGACGAAACAGGTCTCCATACCCACCGACCCGGGGCCCGAAATCGGCATCGTGAGGAGATTCCCCGTCTGGAACGCGAACTGGAGAAGCTCTTTGAGCTCATCCATGAACTCCACGAACACCGGATCGAGGTGACCAAGGGTGGGACGGGCCATCGCCCCCAGGACGCGCGGAGAGACGTCGGAGGGGCCGGGACCCATGAGGGTGCGTTGCGGGGGGTGGAAGGAGTGAGCCATACTTGTTCCCTTTCTCAGGACGGGATCTTAACACCGGAGAAAATAGTCGGTTATCGGTGACCAATGATCAGTCCCAACCACCCATTCCCACGGACTCTTAGACTGTTCACTGATTACTGATCACTGATGACTGGGTGGGTGGGCGGCGGGGAATCGTCTCATTTGACAGCGGGCCTACAATGGATGTCGCAAGGAGGGGCCTTACGATGAAATCCGTGCGTCTATTCAATATCCTGTTCCTGATCTTTGCGACAGTTTCCACCTTCGCGATAGCCCAATCGAGCTCCGAGATCCGAAGCCCTGAAAGCGTGTTCGGTTTCGTTCCGGGCAGCGACCGTCAGCTCATGGACTACGGCGAGCTGGTGGACTATCTACTCGATCTTTCGGCGGCCTCAGACCGTGTCGAGATGCGTGAGGTGGGCACGTCGCCTCTTGGCCGGACGATGTATGTCGCGTTCATTTCCGGACCCGAAAACCTCGACCGGCTCGATGAGCTCCAGGAAATCAACAAGCGCCTCGCCCTCGATCCGGCGATCCCAGCGGACGAAAGAGCCGAGTTGGTCCGCGACGGCCGCGTCTTCCTGCTGGAGACGCTGTCCATGCACTCCGGCGAGGTTGCTCCGAGCCAGAGCCTGCCGATCTTCGCGCATGACATGGCGACCACCGAAGACCCGGAGATCCTCGCTCGGTTGAATGACGTGGTTTTGATGATGGTGCCGTGTCACAACCCGGACGGCATGGACATGGTGGTCGAGCATTACCGCGAGTATGTGGGAACGAAATATGAGGGTTCGAGGTTGCCGCAGGTCTATCACAAGTATGTCGGGCACGATAACAACCGCGATTTCGTGACCCTGACCCAGGACGATACCCGGGTCATTGCTGCTCTCTACAGCACCGAGTGGTATCCACAGGTGATGGTTGAAAAACACCAGATGGGCTCCACCGGCCCGCGCTACTACGTTCCCCCCAACCACGATCCAATAGCCCAGAACGTCGATGAAGGACTGTGGACCTGGTCGGCGGTCTTCGGTTCAAATCTATCGCGAGACATGGCGGCCGATGGGCTCCAGGGAATCGCCAGCCACTGGGTATTTGACGACTACTGGCCCGGATCGACCGAGACCTCGATCTATAAGGGCGTGATCAGTTTTCTGACGGAGGCGGCGAGCTGCCGCACCGCAACTCCTGTTTTCGTGGAACCGACCGAGCTGTCGGTGCGGGGCAAGGGGCTGGCGGAGTATAAGAAGGGCGTCAACCTGCCCTATCCGTGGCCCGGTGGGAAATGGAGTCTCGGAGACATTGTTTCTTACGAGCTGTCGTCAATGGAGTCGATCCTCGCCACCGCTTCGCGACACCGCGTTGAGATCCTCGAGTTCCGTAACGACCTCTGCCGGAAAGAGGTAGAGAAGGGGCGCTCTCAGGCTCCTTACTATTTCGTGTTGCCGAAGGCGCAGCGCGATCCCGGCGAGCTGGCGGCGCTGGTTCGGCTGCTCACACGGCACGGGGTCGAGGTCGAGCGTCTGACGGGCGACGCGGTGGTCGGCGACCTTCATTTCGCTGCGGGCGATGTCGTCGTACGGTTGAGCCAGCCCTACCGCACCTTCGTCAAAGAGGTCATGGAGAGCCAACACTATCCGGAACGGCACTACACACCGGGCGGCGAGCTGATCCGGCCCTACGACATCACCAGCTGGTCGTTGCCCCTGCACATGGGAGTGCGTTCGATTCAGGTCGACACCCGGTCCGAGGAGCTTGAAGAGTCTCTCGAGCCGGTCACCGGAGAGGATCTCGTCGTCGACCTCACTCTTCCCGAAAATGTGTGGGCGGTCGGCTACCCGGCCACCAGCAATCAGTCGTACAAGGCTGTTTTTGCGGCTCTCGAAGCCGGTCTGGAAGTTGGGCGATTCAGCTCTCCATTCGGCTCGCTGCCGTCAGGGAGCTTCCTGATA
>Ga0316192_10001331_pt1 | contig 18127 bp, 16 predicted proteins | sample MerIslwburrow_MG_FD_204931 | JGI IMG/M metagenome (GOLD analysis project Ga0316192, IMG submission 204931) | Coastal sediment microbial communities from Maine, United States - Merrow Island worm burrow | ecosystem: Environmental > Aquatic > Marine > Coastal > Sediment | place: USA: Maine...
TCTATGGCCGCCGTACCAATAAGATGCAGGCAGCATTACTGCTTGATCATCAGCAAATTGACTTTCTAAATAATGGTCTTGAAGGTCGTGATCATGATCAAAATATGATCAAAGGCAGCCTATTCTATAATCTTGGCCCCAAAACCCAGTTGGTGGCAGAGGTTATACGAACAGATTTTGATTATGAGCGTGTATATGCGCCGATTGTTCCTGCTGGTGATGCCAAACTGGATAGCACTGATATGGCATATCGTGTAGGAATCAATTGGGAAGCGACTGCAAAAACCTCGGGGAAATTCAGGATAGGTCGTTCAGAGAAAGACATGGATGATAGCCGACTGACGGATTTCAGTGGGTTGACGACTGATTTAAACTTGGTTTGGAAGCCCAAAAGCTATAGTACCGTAGATGTGTTGTTGTCGCGCAGTACTCAGGAAACCAAGCAGTCATCGACCAGTCATGTGGTTAAAAACCAGTTCACAGTTGAGTGGAAGCATGATCTGACTGCATTGGCAAGGCTTGAGGCCAGTGGCACTCTGGAGAACGACAAGTGGAGTGAAATTCGCGAAGACGATCTTTTTGATGCCCGTTTAGGCCTAAGATATAAGTTGCGCCGCTGGATGGATGTGGTTGTGAGTTACGCTTTTCAAACAAGGGATTCCAATATCGTCGGACTGGACTATGATTCTAATAGCCTCATGTTTATGTTGGAGATCTATCGGCAAGAAACAAAGAGGGCCAAACGTTCACTGAGTCCATAAGTTGGGCGGGAGAGATGAAATACTAAATGATGAGTAGCGCAGAACGCATTTTTATCTGTATTTTATTGATCCTCAGTTTTGTTCTATGTACAGCTGCTTTTGCAGAAAGTGAAGAAGATTACCGCATTGCAACAGGCGACGTACTTGGTATTTCTATCTTTGGAGAACCAGATCTAAGCGTTGATGAGGTGCGGGTCGCAACCACAGGTGTTATCTCATTTCCTTTATTGGGCGAGGTGAAGGTTCTTGGTCGCACTGCCAAGGAAATTGAGTCTCGGCTAACCACTCTGCTGTTAGATGGCTACCTAAAACATCCCAAAGTTACCGTCTTTATCAAAGAATATCGCTTGTTCTTTGTGCATGGTGCAGTGGAATCGCCTGGTGGCTACAATTACCAGGATGGATTGACTGTTGAAAAAGCCGTTGTGTTGGCCGGAGGATTTACTGACCGTGCTTCCAAAGAGAAGATTACCTTGCTCTCAGAAAATAATTCTGAAGAGAGCGTCAAAGTTAAATTAAATCATACTGTACGCCCGGGAGACATTATTACTGTCGGGGAGAGCTTTTTTTGAGTTCAACTAAACGACACTCTTTTGAGACCGCACCACACCAGATTCCATTTGAGCAGAATGCACGAGCTGAATCTTTTATTGATCCACTTTTGGATGAACCTGAAGAGGCATTTGGCCTAGCTGATTACTGGCGTGTTGTTCGCCGTCACAAATGGGGTATTTTGGGTATTGCCTTTGCCTGTATCCTGATCGGCACTCTGATGGCATTGAAGTCGCAGCCGATTTATCAGGCAAAAACCACTATTTTGGCAGAACCTGTCCAGCCAAAAATGTCCAATAATACTCAATACACCAGTACGGCGCTCGTCTGGCTATTCTATGAGACTCAATATGAAATCATCAAAAGTCGGGCGATTGCCTCTAGGGTGGTTGATCAGTTAGGGCTGGTTGCACGAGAAGAGGCACGTCGAGCTGAAATAAAGGAAAAAGGTGGTGCAGATATCAGCCTTAATTGGCGGGCCTGGATTCCTGAACAGTGGTTGAGTCAGATAAAAGAGTTGCTGAATATACCGACAGTAGAGCGGAAGCACTCTGATGAAATCTCTGCGGGAGAGCGGATGCGAGAAGGAGTTATTAGCAGTCTTGTTGCGGTGCTTTCTGTTAAAGGGGGTGAAAAAAGTGAGATTATTAAAATTGCTTATGAATCCTCTGATGCGAGCCTTAGTGCAGAAATTGTTAATGCAGTAGCTGGTGCCTACGTAGCGTTTGGTCTGAATTCACGCTTGAGTAGTGCTAAGCAAACTACCTCCTGGCTGAATAATCAAATCAGCGAATTGAGGGAAAAACTGAATGAGTCCGAAGCGGCCCTTGAAGCATACCAGAAGAGCACTGGTATGGTGGATACTGAAAGCCGCCAGCGATTGATCAGCGCCAAGCTCGGCGGTTTGTCGGCAGAACAAGTTAAAACGCAGACAGCCCGATCTGAAGCAGAAATCCGCTATAACCAAGTGCTAAAAATAAAGAAGGAAGGTGGGGGTTATGAATCACTGGTATCAGTGCTTAATAGCCCTTCAGTTGTTCGGTTGAGAGAAAAGCACTCAGAAGCGAAGCGGCTTGTCTCAGAATTGGAAGAGCGTTATGGGGAGAGACATCCTAAAATGATTGCTGCCCGCGCGGATCTTATTCAGGCAAGTAAGGTACTGGATTCAACCATTGAAAAAGTAGTGGGTAGCATTCGCAAGGAATATGAGGTGGCATTGGCACAGGAACGTAAGATCAATGCCCGGATGGTAAAACATAAGCGAGAGATCAGTGATGTCCGTGGACAGGGTTTTGCCCTGGCGAAACTGGAACGTGAAGTAGAGAATAATCGCCAATTATATGAAACTTTTCTTGGCCGATTTAAAGAAGAGGACGTGGCTGGCGAATACGATGTTTCTAATGTGCGTATTATTGATCATGCCATTGTTCCCAATAGCCCTATACGTCCAAATAAACCTAGAATAATTTTGATTTCAGCGTTGGTGGGACTATTGCTGGGTATTGGCTTTGCAGTTATTCGAGAACGGTTAGACAATACCTTTCGCACCATAGAAGATTTGGAAAATAGGCTTGCTCTCCCCGTACTGGGAGTAATGCCACTGTTGAAAAAACTGGAAAAAAATGAGATACCAGAGCGATATGTTAGTACTGCCCCCCGTTCTCCTTTTACAGAGTCGATTAATCATGTGCGCACAGGTGTCCTATTCTCTAATATTGATCATCCGCCCAAGGTGATATTGGTTACTTCAGCCACTGCATCAGAGGGTAAAACAACCCTCTCTAATAATCTGGCTTTTGCCTTTAGCAATCTTGGGCGCACTCTCTTAATTGAGGCAGACCTTCGTAAGCCACGTTTTGGCGGGCTATTTCCTGCAGAAGGCAGCCTGGGTTTGACTGATCTGATTTCGGGCAAAGATAACCTACAAGCTTGCATGTGGCAGGATGCGGTTAATGAAAACCTATATGTAATTGGTGCAGGCACCTTGCCGCCGAATCCCTTAGAGTTTCTCTCCTCAGAATCCTTTGCTAACACAGTGCAGGCTTTGCGTAACAAGTTTGATCATATTGTTATCGATGCACCGCCGGTATTGCCAGTGAGTGATGCCATTATCATCGGCCGCATGGTGGATGGTGTGATGATGGCAGTGAAAGCAGAGACCACAACTCATCAGTTGGCTAGAGATGCCTTGCGACGATTGCAGGCGGCCCATATACAACCGCTGGGTTCTGTGCTGACCCTGGCTGATGCGTCTCGCATGGCTCATTATGGTAGCCACTATTATCATTATGACTCTGGTTATTATGGCTATGGCGAAGAAGAGCGGACTGCGAGAGCTTAATATCTTTCAAGGTTCTTTTTGCTAAAGTTAAAGCCGGTAAGAGCCGCTTGTTAAATACAGATGTTGTTGTTTATAGGCGCTAGGCTTGTTTGCACTTATTGGATGTCTGCTGTCTTGGTGAGAAATATTCATGATTGATATGCACAGTCACATACTGCCGGGTATTGATGATGGTGCTCAAGAGGTGCCGGAAGCTCTGCTCATGTTACAGAAGGCTGCAGAACATGGCGTCAAAATTCAAGTGCTGACACCGCATATTCAAATCGGTCGCTACGATAATACATTGAAATCTCTACAGACGGAATTCACCCGTTTTGAAGGGTTGGTACAAGAGAAAGAGCTTAATATCCAGGTTCGGCTTGCAGCTGAAATCAGAATAGGCCCTGAGATCCTGCCACTGGTGCAGACCAATGCCATTCCATGGCTGGGTACATGGCAGGGACAACGGGTCATGCTCATGGAGTTTCCTCATAATCAAGTACCGGTAGGTGCTATGAACCTTGTGCAATGGTTGCTCAAGCATGAGGCCCTGCCCATGATTGCACATCCAGAAAGAAACCGGGAACTCCAGGAAAATATGCAGAAGCTCATGCCTTTTGTAGAGGCTGGGTGTTTGGTACAGGTTACAGCGGGGAGTCTCACAGGTGGCTTTGGAGCACAGGCGCATCGATGCGCGGTGGAGCTGCTGCGAGCAGGGCAAGTTACCCTGTTAGCTACTGATTGCCATAACATGAAATATCGTCCGCCTGATCTCAATGAGGGAGCAAAAGCAGCAACTGAGATTGTTGGTGAGTCAGCAGCCTGGGATTTAGTGCACAGTAACCCCAGCACCTTGTTGAGTCTCTCCTGAGAGAACGTATGCCGACTGCATCTGGAGTGAATCAAACGGGTGAGCAGGAGAAGTCTGGCAACTGGCTGGTTTATCTTCTGCCTTTTCTGGTATTTACTCTGCTGCTTGGTTGGGTTTGCCGCTGGGGCTGGGTTGAAGTGCTTGCGGTAGGACCGAGGATGAAAATAGAACTTTGGCAGCAACGGAAATTACGACCAACCGTGCAGGAGCTGGCAGATGTGCAAAAACAGTTGGCAACGGCTCAGTCATGGAATGAAATGAATGCAGATATCGCCTTTGAACGTGGCTTAGTTGCGGAATGGCAGGCCCTGCAAACACCTGTCTGGACAAAGCCGGCCCATGAGTACAGAAATCAAGCAATCGAATATTTCAAGAAGGCGATAGAGCTACGGCCATCCTGGGGTATGGCCTGGGTGCATCTTGCCAATAGCCTGGTGCTGAATAAACAACTCTATTCTGGAGCTATGGAGGCGTTGGAGAAGGCATCAATTGTCGCTCCACTAGAGTCAGGTGTTCAGCAACGTATTATCTGGTTAGGCCTTTCTCAGTGGAAGCATTTGGATGATGAGCAGCGCAGGCGGATGAAAAAAATAATAAAGTATGCCAAACAATCCAGTTCGGCTGTTGTAATTAAGGCGATTATAGATTTTCGTCTGGAAAAAGAATTTGTTGCTTTATTGATCAGTCCTGATGATCAGAAAATCATGCAGCGTTATCTTGAAAAACGAGAGAGGTTTGATAAGGCTCGCCGCACTCAATAAAACGCCGGCCCATTCAGCACTTATTTGGAGCAGATAGTATCTGTCAACAAGGCACTATGCAGGGTAACAGGATAGCTGAAAAAATTGACACTATATTGTTCTGGGCCTTACTAGGGGTGCTGGCCTGGTTGCCTATTCCTTTAGGCAGTAATCGCGGCTGGTCTTGGTCTTTGATGGAGATGATGATTTTAACCTTGTCGGTTAGCTGGGTTATTGTTCATATGCTAACCCGTTCACCTCTTCCCAGTGTACTGCGGGAGCTGCGGTTGCCTCTCGTTTTATTGATTAGTTGGTTGCTCTACCACCTAATTCAGATTATTCCTTTGCCACTGTCTCTTTTAGAAATTTTGAGTCCAGCATCAATAGAGTTGCGCCACTATCTGCTGGAAGAGCGTGTCCCTGATTCTATGACTCTAAGTCTGGATCCAGGAGCGACACTACAAGATTTTCTCAAAGCGACAACCTATGTGTTGTTGTTTGTGCTGGTCTTGGTTCTGGTGAATAGCCGAAAACGTCTGCGACAGCTAGCAATGTTGCTGGTCTATGTGGGTGTGATACAGGCGGTTTTTGGCTTGAGCAATTACTTTACCGAGGGTCAGTTTGGGTTTTTTGAGCCTGCGGCTAGATGGGGAACTGCAACCACCGGTACTTATGTGAATCGTAATCACTTTGCCGGCCTTCTGGAAATGACTATTGCTATAGCATTAGGGCTGATATTGGTGAAACGGCAGCAGGAGCAGTTTTACCCCACTTTCAAATCGCGTCTACGTGCCTGGATGCGATTTTTACTTTCCAATCAGAGTAGGCTGTATTTGTACGCGCTATTGATGTTTGCAGCATTGATTTTATCAACATCCAGGGGTGGATGTGGATCGCTCTTTATAGCGTTATTTGTTGGGATTGTGCTGTTCAGGTGGCTTGGAGGTATAGCGGCATCGCGTGCTAGATTGGGAAGGCTAGTTGGTGTGTTAATGCTCCTGTCAGTTGCCTGGTTTGGTTTTGGCAATCTATCTTCTAAGCTAGTAAAGCATGGGTTGGAAACTGACCGAATCCTAACTTATGAGGCTACCTATAGCTTAATTGCCAATTATCCCTTATTCGGTACTGGTGCTGGAACCTTTGAGTGGGTTTTTCCACTGTATAAAATCCCACAGTTGTCTAATAAGATCTATGATCATGTACATAATGATTTTCTTGAATTGCTTGCTGACCAGGGCGTATTTGGTTTTGTGTTGTTAGGCGTTTCTCTACTAATGATAGGTTTACGTATCATTTCTGGGCTCAAAAAACGTCAAGATCCTTTGCTGCGAGGTATTTTATTTGGAGTTATTTGTGGTCTTCTGTCTTTGTTGATGCACGCTGCCACAGATTTCAATCTCCATATCCCAGCCAATGCAGCTATTTTCTGGTGTTTGCTTGGTATGGGAGTATCGTCGGCGTTGATTAAACGAAGAGGAGCACGATGCCTCTAGCATATTAGTATCAAATATCTGTAAGGTAAATTATATGGCATATGTTGGTTAGTTTAATATGCTCAATAAAAGCACAGTACTGAAGGTTTTTTGGCGATGATTTTATATTGATTACTGCTTTATTTGTGTGATGTGAATTACTAACTCTGTAAATATAAGAATTTAAGATGAATGCGATGATATTAAACAATATTGAAGTTCATAAAGCTGTTAGATGCCGGATTCGAAATATTTATATTTTTAGAGTTACCGTGTGGGGCAGATGATTTCATCAAAATACCACCAGGTTAATAAAAATTTTTACGGCCATCGTGGTATTGTAGAATCCAGGACTTTAGGGGGGCTTGGTATAGGAGTGATTTTAGCGGTAATAGTTGGAGATCAGCTGCGAATTATTTTGCCTGGTCAGCCAATATGGGTTTCATTTGTGCCGCATGTGTTAGCTGTAATAGGGTTGGCATTTGCTTGGAATCAAGGTCGTCTAAAAAAAACGACTAAGGAACTTAAGGAAGTAGTTGGCTTAATATTATTGTTGTGTGTTTATGGCTCTGTGGTTGGTTTTGCTAATGGGCTACCTGTAAAACAGGTGTTGGCTGGTTGGTTTTCATATGCAGGACTATTGCCTGGTTTGCTTCTTGGCTATGCTATTGGCCAATCAACGGTATCATTTTATGATTTTGGTCGCTGGTCTCAGCGTATGTTTTTAATATGTATATTAATTGCATTGTTTCAGCAATTTGGTTTGTTTGCAATTTCAGTTGATGTGCTAGAAGGAGTGCCTCTTCAGCGAGGAACACAGGGGTTTGGGGGGTTACGTTTTTCATATACAAGTGGTCCTTTTAGAACGGCTAGTGTATTTTCAGCATTTTTGGCTTTTGTTTCAGTGGTTGTGTTGATCTATAGAGAGTCTATTCGCTTCACTTTTAAAAAGAAGAATTTATGGATAACGGCGGCCATAATATTTATTACGGTGTTAGCTTCTTTGTTAGCTGCGAGACGCTCTGGTTTATTAATGCTGATTGGGTGTGTTTTACCATTTCTATTACTTAGTGCTCGTCGGCTGTTTTGGAAAGTAATTATAACAACTGCTTTGGTGCTTTTTTTGTGGGGACAATATTTTACTGGCGGAGACTCAAATGTAAGTGTTGAGGTGGGGGCAAAATTAGCACATTCGACCACTAACACAGGGATTGCATCACGGATAAGTGGTGTATTTGATGTAAGAGAGCAGGATATTCGGCTCCTTAGTTTGATGGGTGATGGCCTTGGTTCATATGGCCCATCCGTAAGAGTTGCTGGCCCGATTGCGATAGCAAAAGCACAATATAGGCTGGATATGCATCCAATTATTCATTTTGGTTGGTTTAAGGATATTGCAGCTTTTGGGGTAATGGGTTTCCTTATTCATATTCTAGCGTTTTACAAGCTTTGTGCGGCTGCACATCCACCAAAGAGACTAAGCAAGCATGTGGCACCCTCTATTAAGTGGAGTGTGTTTGGATTAAGTGTTTCAGCCGTTGTTGTGTATTTATTTATTGCTACAAGTTGGTTGCAAGGGATTACAGGTGGAGTGTTATTTGGGATGGCGGTTGGTTTTGGTGTCGGCTATATCTCCTGCAAAGATTATAGCTATATAGTTAGTGTAAATAAAAATTCGCATAGTGTAAAAAGAACCGTAGCTAACTAGATATAAAGGGTAATGCTTTGATGATAAATATGATGAAGAGTAAATGACTTTTATGATTGTTAGTGAAAACGAAAAGTTAGCAAAGCCGCACATAGAAACGTCTTATAGGCGAGTGCGCCGAGATTCATGCCCGCTTTGCAAGAGCCATAATGTTTCACATAAGTTTAGAATGTTTGATGATCGTTATGGAATGCCGGATGACTTTGATGTTATGCACTGCTCAAATTGTGGGGCTTTTTATTTATTTGAATATCTAGCAGAAGATTGCTTGCCAAGTTTGTATCGACACTATTATGCAGTAGAGTCTGGTCAAGTGAAATTAAGGGCAACTGGGTTGATGAGTAGGATTCGTCAAGTTGTTAGAAGCACAAAATTATGGTCATTTATTATGGGGGGTGTGGATTTATCTGCCTATATAAATTCAGGTGAAGCAGTTCTTGATGTTGGCTGTGGTTTTGGGTCGAATATTGTACCAGTGCGCTATCGTGGTGCATCATGGGTAGGGATAGATGTTGACCAAAAAGTATGCTCTGCACTACATAAAGCAGGAGAAGAATGTTTTTGTGGGAGTTTAGAAGAATTTTCGATAATAAATAAGCAAAAATTTGACGTCATTATTATGAGTCAAATAATTGAGCATGTTGTTGATCCTATAGCCTTGATTAATTCAGCACGTAAATTGCTGTCTCCAACAGGAAGAATATTGGTTTCGTGCCCAAATGGTGCAAGCCGCTATATAGAGAAGTACAGCCAAAAATGGCTACATTGGCACGTTCCATATCATACGATCCAATTTACACCTAAGGCCTTGGCTGAGGTGGCTTGCCAGGCTGAATTAAAGCTTGAGTGGTGTAGAGCATTTACACCACCGTCATGGTATTTAGCACAATGCCGTATTAGACAAGTAAGAAGAGGTGATGTTAACAGCTTCTTTGGTGTTAAATCAGAGCCCTTGCGATGGTTGCTATTGACACCATTGTTAAGGCTTTTTGATTACTTTCACCCAGGCAGTGGTGATGCTTTAGTGGCTTCATTTAGGAAACAATGAAGTATGCAGCTGCTATCGATATCAAATGTTCCCGCTCACTATCATGTACCAATCTATAGAGAGCTTGCAATAAAATTTGGTGATGAGTTCCTTGCGGTATTTGAGAGAGCAGGGCATGCAAAGCCAGGTAGATGCAATGCATGGAATGAAGAAATCTTTAATGATGCCGGGATACTGGAAGGTTATAATTATGAGATTCTTGATCAAGACCAGAGCTTGAGTAGGATTGCGCTCAGCTGGAAAATTATAAATTTAATCAGAAAAACTAAACCACACGCCATTCTTGTTAACAGTCATCGATCACTGCTGTGCCGTATTGCAATAGAGTATGGAGCGTTATTAGGATCAAATGTGATATTAAGAAGTACTCCATATGATCTAACCCAGAGAGGGTTGGCATCGCAGCTCATTAGGGATGTTTGGCTGCGGCTTGCATATCATAATGTTGGTTCATTTGCAGCAGTTGGAACATTGCCGCGTTTGCATTTTGAGCGCTACTCAAATAGGCCAAAAGATGTATATTTTTCTCCATATTGTGTAGATGAATTTGTTTTGCAGCCATATGCGCTTTGTCGTAATCAGTTGAGAAATAAATTTAGAGATGATCATGATATTGCATGCAATGATTTTGTATTCCTGTTTTCTGGTAGGCTAGCAGAAGTTAAGCGAGTGGAATGGGTCATTCGTGCATTTAGAGCATTTCGTGAGAAACATAAAGCTAAACTAATAATTGCAGGGAGTGGTCCATTATTTAATAGTGTATTGAATTTAGTAAGTGATATGAAGCACGATGTTGTTATGACTGGCTTCCAGAATAGGGATGGTGTAGCTCAGGTGCTTTCAGCTGCTGATGCATTTTTATTGCCATCAAAGAGTGAAACATGGGGGGTTGTGATCAATGAAGCCATCATGTTTAATCTGCCTATTGTGACAAGTAGTAATGTGGCATCCGGCGTTGATTTAATTCAAGAAGGAGTAACTGGTTTTATCTTTCCGGCGCATGATGAATTAGCATTTCATAAGTGCTTGTTCAAAGTGTATGAATTGAGTAAAGCTGGTGTTAACCAAACGGCCTTTGATCGAATTAGTGATAAATACTCAGCAAAAAATGCGGTTAATGGTATTTTAAATGCGATTAATGGATAGGCAATATGAATCAGTATGCGATAGGTGATTATCTTCCTGCATTTAGTATTGTAACGCCAAGTTTCAATCAGGGTGAGTACTTGGAGATGACGCTGAGGTCTGTTCTAGAGCAGGATTATCCGACTGATAAAATTCAATATATTGTTATGGATGGTGGTAGCAGAGATCAATCAGTAGATATCATAAAGCAATACAATGGAAATTTAAGTTATTGGCAAAGCAAAGCAGATGGTGGTCAAGCAAACGCTATAAATAAAGGTTTTGAAATGGCCGATGGTGATGTGGTTGCTTGGTTAAACTCAGATGATATCTATCTGCCGGGAGTATTAGCGGAAGTGGCAGCGCTCTTTTCTGATCCTTTGGTTCAAGCAACATCGGCCAATGCTTATCACTGGGAAACAAAAAACAAACAACTATATTTGGCGAAAGGTGCGCCACCACAATCATGGTTGTTGAGGTGTTATGGAAACTATATAGCACAACCAACATGTTTTTGGCGAAAAGATATTTGGCGAGAGTTTTGTGGTTTAAAAACACATTTGCATAGATATCTTGATTATGAATTTCAATTACGCTTGCTCCAAGCTGGTGTTCGCTATAAATACATCGATGTTGAAAGAAGCATCATTCTTTGGCATGGTGAAAACAAGTGTGCAACTATGAATCTTGCTGATGAGTGGCAAGAACTCGCAGATGAATATGATCTTTTATCTCACGGTGTGCGACGCTCATTTGGCAAGTCTGCATGGATAGCCATGCAGTTGTATGCAGGAAATCACGCGTGGGTATATAGCTCGATTATGCAGCGCATACGGCAAGCAGGCCGACCAGGATTGCTTGGGTTAAAAATAGGACAAAGAACAGCAGAGGAGACATTAGGTCATAGGCTATTTAAAGCATTGAGTGATTTATCGCAAGATGGAAAGAATAGTTAGTGATTAGTTCTAGTAGGACAGCTTGAGTATAGTGGGTTATGGCAAGATACAAAAATGCAGCATTGTTATTTTCAAATCTTGTTGTCAGTCGCTTTAGCGGTTTTACAAGAACGCTGTTAATTGCGCGTTTTTTAACGCCGGAGTTGGCAAGTATTGGTTTTTTGGCTATATCAATTGGACGTGGTTCAATGGCGTTTCTTGAGACTGGTACTCGACAGGTTGTTGTTACCAGAGATAAATGTGATGAAGATTTGCTTGCAAGTGCATGGTGGGTAGAGTTTATAAAGGGTAGTCTTATTGCAATTATTCTTATGATTGCTGCAGGTATTAATTCGTTATGGTTTAGTGGTGAGTTGTCAGGTGTCTTATTTGTAAGTGCGATAATCCCTTTATCTATGGGAGTCATAAGCCCTTTCGTTTATCGTTGGGAGCGTGACCAAAAATTTGGCCGTATCGTTGCGCATACTATTCTAGGTACGGTTGTTGGTTTATTTCTAATGGCGTACCTGCTGTGGGCTGAGCAAGGCTGGATTGCTATGCCGATAGGAATTGCATTCGGAATTATTGTGCGAGCTGTATTGGGTCATGTAGCAGCCGCGAGGTTATTAATTAGCCCATTTTCTGGCCAGAAAATATTGGCGCTAATAAGAGATGGATATCCGTATATGGGTATAGCCTTTGCAACCTATCTTAGCACACTTGGTATTGATCTTGTTTTGGCTCTATGTGGAGCAATTAACTGGGTTGCCCCATATAGAGTTGGGATTTCCCTGGTTCAAGTTGTAGTTGGTTCCATAGCAGGTGTGGTAGGTCAGGCATCATTGGCGGCTGATGCATCAAAAAATAGAATAAAAAACCACGTAGAAGGTATTGCTACAGATTTTGCAGCAATTAGTTTGGTAATTGTTTCGGTGGCAGGGTCAGTGCCTTTATGTATATATGCTATGCCAGAGATTGCACTGATTATTTTTGGGGCAGCTTGGGAACCTACAAGGGCTATTATTCCAACATTAACTATAATAGTGGGGTTGCGTAGCTTATCAAATCCAATGGCGATGGTTCTATTGGCGGCTGGTGCATCACGTATTGAATCAATGATAAAAATAGTTGAGGCAGTTGTTACAGTGTTGTTAATAGGTATTTTGGCCCGCTCTGATATTGTTGTTGCATTGCAGAGTGCAGCAGTGGTTGCTGGGATAGGGCTTACTGCGAGGCTTATCGCTACAGGTAAACTTAATGCATACAATTATCAAGCAATTAACATAATGTATTTGAGTTCGATTGCTATAATGGCAGTAGCTGTAATGCTTGGTTCAAATGTACTTGAATTGCTTGATGGTGATTTAGTTACGGATGTGCTTATTAGCGGAATTGTTGCTGGAGCATTTGGTGCTGGATTTACTTGTTGGGTGTTTATGAGTATTAAAAAATCCTCTTTAATAAAAAGGGGATAATTCGCATCAACTGATAATTGGTATTCCATTACGATGTTACATTACACATGAAAATATTACATATTGTTCCTACATATATACCTGCATGGCGCTATGGTGGGCCAATAAGATCAGTTCATGAGTTAGCAGTTGGCCAAGTTGAATTGGGGCATTCAGTAGATGTGTTTACTACAAGCATTGATGGTCCCAGTAATTCCAATGTTGTATTAGGGGAAGCATGCAATTTGGATGGCGTAAATGTTTGGTATTTTGAAAGCTATATCATGCGTAGACTTTATTGGTCCTTTACTATGATGCGATCAATAAAAAAAAGAATCATGAACTATGACTTAGTTCATTTGCATTCAGTTTTTTTATGGCCAACGTTGGCTGGTGCAAGAGCTGCACAGAAAGCAAATATTCCTTACATAGTTTCGCCACGTGGGATGTTAGTTAAAGAACTCGTCAAAAAGAAAAGTTTTTTTATAAAAATGGCGTGGTTTACTCTTTTTGAAAAAAGAACTTTAGAAAAAGCTGTTGCGGTACACGTAACTAGTAAGATAGAAAAAAATGAGTTGATAAAATTTAAAGTCAACATTCAACATATATTTATTGTGCCAAATGGTGTCAATCTTCCTGCTAGGCAGTTGAATAATAAGGCTGTTGTGGAACCGTATGTTGAAAATAATGAATTGATACTTTTTTTGGGGCGTGTCAGTTGGGAAAAAGGCCTGGAGAGACTTATCCAAGCTTTATGTTATACCTGTAAAGGTGATCTATGTATTGCAGGAAATTATACGCTGGTTTATAAAACAGAACTTGAAAAGCTTATTAGCCATTATGGGCTAAAAGATAGAGTAATATTTGCAGGTCAGGTACTAGGCGAAGAAAAAGAGCGTTTGTTTGAAAAAGCATCAGTTTTGGTGTTGCCATCATATTCTGAAAACTTTGGTAATGTTGTATTGGAAGCGATGGCGCATGAAACCCCCGTCATTGTGACGCCTGGGGTAGGTTTAGCTGATGCTGTCAAAAAATCTGGCGCTGGTATTGTTTGCTCTGGGAGTCCAGAAGAGCTTGGTAAATCAATAGATGAGCTTCTTAGTGACAGAAGGATGTCTATGCAAATGGGTCAATGTGGAAGGGCTGTGGTTGAGAAACAATTCTCTAGGCAGGTTGTTGCACAAAACATGGTGGCCCAATACCGCGCTGTTTGTTAGATATGATACATGTAAGTAGACTTTATGATATAAATTCATTAAAGAATATAAAATAAGCTTTTTTACAGCTGTGTTATCAAGTGAACTGATACTTGTAAGAAAAAAAGTAAAGTGCAGGTCGCTGTTATTAGAATGCACTTGTAGGTGAATAATACAACACCTTTTTGTGGGATAAACAGAAATGGTTTCAATATGGTATTTTGATTTAGACTCATGCTGCATGGTGCTTTTTGAAAAACCATGACAAAGCCCCCCGGCTTTCATTGAATAACAGAATTGCTCGTGCTTTCTGGAAAGTTGTTTGGTTGACTCTCTACCGACCAACACCACGATTATTTCATGTCTGGCGATGTTTTCTGCTTCGATTGTTTGGTGCAAAGCTTGGGAAAGCAGTTCATCCATATCCGTCTGCTCGAATTTGGGCTCCCTGGAATCTTGAAATGGGGGATTATAGTTGCTTGAGTGAGCAGGTAGATTGCTATTGTGTAGATAAGATTCGGATTGGCGCTTATACAACAGTCAGCCAATATAGTTTTTTATGTACGGCAAGCCATGATTACCTGGATCCAGGTATGCCATTGGTGACTGCGCCAATTTCAATAGGTGAGAGGGCATGGGTTACTGCCGATGTATTTGTGGCTCCAGGTGTCAGTATTGGTGAAGGTGCGGTTGTTCTGGCTCGCTCCAGTGTCTTGCAAGATATTGAACCATGGGTTGTCGCAGTCGGTAATCCGGCTAAATCCATTAAGCCCCGTGTGTTGTGTGAGAAAAGAGAGAGTGAATATGGCTCAACTTGATATCTCTGGTTATCGTTTTGCCGATTCTGCTCTAAATAATGCTCATGGATATCTGATGCCTGCAGTACTTCGGTTGCTTGATAAGCAGGATTTGCCCATTGGTGAAAAGCGCCTCTTTGAGCTTGGTTGTGGTAACGGCAGCATGGCACATGAATTGAGTCGATATGGTTGGGATGTTATGGGTGTTGACCCCTCGGCAGAAGGTATTACACAAGCCCGCCAAAGCTACCCTAATCTCAAGCTTCAAACGGGCTCTGCCTATGATGATTTAGTCAACCAGCATGGCCAGTTTCCGGTGGTGTTGAGCCTGGAGGTGGTTGAACATGTGTATGCTCCACGCCACTATGCACGTACGGTATTTGACCTGCTTTCAGATGGGGGGGCGGCTATTATTTCAACTCCCTACCGTGGATATTGGAAGAACCTAGCCCTTGCATTAACTGGGCGGATGGATAATCACTTTACCGCATTGTGGGATAACGGCCACATTAAATTTTGGTCTATGCCAACACTTACTGAGTTGCTGCGCGAGGCTGGTTTTGTGGATGTGCATTTTGAGCGGGGCGGGCGAGTACCCGCATTGGCTAAATCCATGATCGCAATTGCGCGCAAACCGTGAAACTTACTGCCATTATCCTGACGCTGAATGAGAAGCAGCATTTACCTCGTTGCTTGGCTAGCATCAAAGACGTAGTAGATCAGGTGTTGGTTGTTGACTCCTATTCGACAGATGATACTTTGAGCATTGCTGAGTCATATGGTGCGCATGTGGTACAGCATCCATTTGTAACACAATCTACACAATTCAACTGGGCTCTCACTCAGCTCGATGAAGATACGGACTGGGTGTTGCGTATTGATGCTGATGAATATCTGACCTCTGAGCTGATAGCGGAAATACAGGAGAGACTGCCTGGTGTTGGTTTCGAGGTGGATGGCGTTTTTTGTGATAGGCGAATGACCTTTCAGGGCAAATTGATCCGCTTTGGTGGTGTCTTTCCTGTGCGTGTGCTTCGGTTGTTCCGTTATGGTCAGGGGCAGTGTGAGAACCGCTGGATGGATGAGCACATCAAGGTAACTGGCTCTACTATTGATTTCAAGGGTGAGTTAATTGATGATAATTTGAACCCACTTAGCTGGTGGACTGATAAACATAACAGCTATGCAAGCCGCGAGGCAGTGGATTTACTTAACCTGGAATATGGCTTCATGCAGCACGACTCAGTTGCCAGTTTAAGCAGTGGCTCCCAGGCAGGAGTAAAGCGTTGGCTAAAGGAAGTGGTCTATGCGCGTTTGCCAGGAGGCCTTCGGGCTTTTGCCTATTTTTTCTATCGGTATGTACTTAGGCTAGGTTTTCTTGATGGAAAGGCCGGCACTGCTTTTCATTTTCTTCAAGGTTTCTGGTACCGTTATTTAGTGGATGCAAAGCTGGCGGAGGTAAGGCGTTATATGTGTACTCACCACTGTGATGCCACTACTGCAATTGATAAAGTATTAGGGATTCGGGTTTAGAAAGTGAATCTGCCCCCATGTTTTTTGATATATCAATATCAAAAGTGCCTGATGTTTAGGTAATTAAATTGAATATTATTTTCCTCAATCGCTTCTTTTACCCCGACCATTCTGCAACCAGTCAGCTTCTCTCAGATCTTGCCTTTCACTTAGCCGATAATGATAGAGAGGTGTCGGTTATCTGTAGCCGCCAGCGCTATGATGATCCAGCTGCTGAGTTACCGGCTAATGAAGTGGTAAACGGCGTGCAGGTTTACCGCGTTTGGACATCCCGTTTTGGTCGTCATAACCTGATTGGGCGAGGGCTTGATTATCTTAGTTTCTATTTGAGTGCTGCATGGGAGCTATATCTATTGGCTCGGGCTGGTGATGTTGTGGTGGCTAAAACTGATCCTCCCATGATTTCTGTTGTGGCTGGATGGATTGCCAGGTTGCGTCGTGCGCATTTGGTGAATTGGTTACAGGATCTTTTTCCTGAAGTTGCGGTAGCGCTGGATATAAAGGGACTTGATGGTGTTTTGGGGCGAGTGCTTATGCGCTTGCGTAATCGCTCTCTGAAGCAGGCAAGATGCAATGTTGTGCTGGGTAAACTAATGGCGCAACGTTTGGCATTAGAGGGTGTATTGCAAGAGCGAATCCAGATTATCCATAACTGGGCGGATGGGCAGGCTATTGAGCCGCTACCTGTAGAGCAGAATCCATTGCGTAAAGAGTGGGGGTTGGAAGATAAATTTGTGGTGGGGTATTCAGGCAATTTGGGGCGTGCTCATGAATTTATAACGTTGCTGGATGCGGCCGAGTGCCTGCAACAAGAGACGAAGATCCTTTTTCTATTTATAGGGGGCGGTCCACAGCTAACAAAAGTGCAGGAAGAGGTGTGTCGTAGGGGGCTGCAGAATTGTATGTTTCAGCCTTATCAGCCACGGGAAAAACTCCAGGAAAGTCTGGGTGTACCTGATCTTCATTTAGTTGTGCTGCGGCCTGAACTTGAAGGGCTGATTGTACCTAGCAAGTTTTATGGTATTGCTGCTGCAGGCAGGCCCACCCTATATGTAGGGGACTCACAGGGTGAGATCGCGCAAATCATTACCCACGCAGATGCTGGTGTTACGGTGGCAGTAGGAAATGAAGAGGGGCTAGCAGAACAAATAGTTATGCTGCACCAGGATACTGAGCGTTGTGCCAGATTGGGTCGAAATGCCCGGTTACTATTTGATGAGAGCTTTTCCAGGCAACGAGCATTGGATGCATGGTGTATGGCATTGAATGCCTAGGCCATGAAATTGCACAAAATTAGAGTGCAAGATGCGGAAGTTTGCGTGATGGGAAAAGTTTCTGGCATTTTGTCCGCTAATAATCTTAGATCTTAATAATCAGGTAAGCTGATTTTCTCTATTTATGTTTGAGGAATCATATTCCTGCAAACTGAAATTACTAAGGCGCAATCAATATGAGTGAGAAAAAACCAATGCTTGTAGCGTTGACTCCTGAAGCAGAAGCTGCAATAGGGGGGGAGAAGCTGGTGTTGAGGCATTTTCCTTTTCGTATTGGACGTGAATTCCGGGTTGCATTGGTTGATGGAGCAATGAAGATTACAGAACGTCGGCGCCAGAAT
>Ga0316192_10001334_pt1 | contig 18121 bp, 14 predicted proteins | sample MerIslwburrow_MG_FD_204931 | JGI IMG/M metagenome (GOLD analysis project Ga0316192, IMG submission 204931) | Coastal sediment microbial communities from Maine, United States - Merrow Island worm burrow | ecosystem: Environmental > Aquatic > Marine > Coastal > Sediment | place: USA: Maine...
CAACGCGTTAAAGCACAACACTGCAAACAAGAGAAAATCAGGATAGAAAGTACACGTCGTCACGACAACAGGACACCTCATACTGGATTATTATCTCGACTCAAGCGATGGTTTACGGGTGAAAGGTGAGAAGGCATAGACCAAGACTAGTCGGCGGGTATATGTATTGCCTTTTACCTTTGAGTTCTAAATGACCGCTTAGGGCACTTAACAGCCACCCACCACCAACCCCGCAAACAATCCTTGCTCACAAAAACTAACAACGGGATAAGACGAAGAACGATCCCCTCTGCGCAGCCACGCTTGAAATTGATTCTGGAATTTCAGCTTATCCAAACGACCCCCGTTATTCAGACTTTGAAGTGAGTTTTTAAAATACGCCTTAGCCGATTTTATTACAATGACTCAAGCAGGGGAGTTGCTCCCGCCAGTGTTAGTGGTAGTAATAATTCACGTCAGGATCGAAATAGAAATAGATGTTGCTCTCGCCATGCGTGGCGATTGGGGTGGTGATGTATTTGCGTTTTCCACTCTTGGGATAAAGGGTAAAAGTCTGGTCTAAAGGCTGGGCTGCTTGCGTGTCGTCCCAGCTTAACCAGACGTATTCAGGCAGGTAGCGGACGAAGCGATATCGCTTGGCATAATCCAGTTTCTTTTCCGTTCGCGCCAGGCTTTTGGCATTGTGTTGTTTGATGAAGTCGGCTGCCGAGGTGATGCTAAGACCAGCGACGGCAAGCCCTAGCACGATCAGATCTTCGGAATTGGCTTCGACACCAAGATAGGCCAGACCCAAGCCTGCTGCGACACCACCGGCCATCCACAGACCACCGACGGCGGTGTTGGCCGACAGCTCGATGGCGGTGATCGCTGAACGACCCATTACTTCGCTGCCGTAACGTGAGTCTTCGATCAATTCGTGAATGACATTGTCGCGTTCGATGTGACGCGCATACCAGGGGGCAGATGATGGGCCACGATGGTTGAGTAATTCTCTGCCGTCGTCTGTTTTAAGTCGGGGAAGGGATTGTGTGCCGCTGTATTTAAAATCGATATTGCGCAGCGAACGTAACAGTCTGGTGTCGAGTTCCGGTTTCCAGAGTGGTTCAGGGCCGATGCCACCGAAACCTACAAGCAAGTGCCGCGGTGCTGTTTTGCGTTCGCTGAGCTGACTGAGCCATTCGAGTTCGGGGTTTAATGATTGTGCAGCGCGAAAGTCGACCACGGCTTCGTCCCAGTCACCGCATAGTGTCCACATAAAACCGGAGACGATGCGTAGCGATGGATCATCAAAGCGGCCTTCTTCGCTCCACGATGCGGTGAGAAAATCGTTGGCACGACGCGCCTCGACACAGCCGGCGACATAGTCGTGGCGCAGCGAATAACCCCAGCTCAGCAACAGGTGCATCCAGATCACTTCGTGTTCTGAGGCGTAATAATCTTCCGGGGTTTGCAGATAGAAGAACGAGTTGAGTTCGCGACTGACATCGTAGCGCACACGTTCACTCACCAGATCGGCATAACGTTGCAGCTCATCGATCTCTGGTTTGCCGTTGAGTAAATTCAGATAGGCGCGCTCCAGCGTGGTGATGAAGGCACCACGCTCACCGCGGGGGTGGCTCATGCGCGCGTCAACAAGATCACCCTTACCCAAGGCACGCAGGCTACTTTGGTAGTTATCTTTTGAGAGCAGTTGCGATGTTGAGCTGCAGGCACTAAGCAGGCAGAGCAGCGCCAGCAAAATTACCGGCTTGAAGTGTCGCCCATGTATCAACCGTTCAAACCCCATTGTTTAAGATGATGCCCTGGTTCCCACGCTCCTCCACGGAAACCCATACCACAGGTTGACCAACTACCGCATGCATTGCCACGCCGGAGGCAACGAGGAGACCCTGATCTTCTCTGGTTCCCACGCTCCTCCGCGGGAATCCATACCGCACATTGACTCGACTACCGCATGCAATGCCACGCCGGAGGCAACGAGGAGCCCTGATCTTCTCTGGTTCCCACGCTCCTCCGTGGGAATCCATACCGCACATTGACTCGACTACCGCATGCGTTGCCACGCCGGTAGCATGGCAACGAGGAACCTGGGTTTAAGTCGCGCGTTTTACGCCGGGGTGAAGCCGCAATCCACCCAGCCACAAACATAACTCAAGCAACTCGTCCCAGACGTTACCCACCCGAACACCCTTGATGGTGGCATCAACCTCGGCACAACGACGCAGCATGGCCTGCCACTGCGGTAACGAATGACGTTTCAGGCCGGTCTGCACCAGGGCCTTGCGATTGTCCCAAACACGATTTTTTGCCAACACCTGACCGATATTGCTGCCCAGATGAAGATCGAAGGCCATGCTCTGCATAGCGCGAACCTCACGACTCAGCGCCCACAATACCAACACCGGCTCGACCCCTTCGCCCTTGAGTCCATAAATAATGCGACTGGTGCGGGCAACCTCACCCTGCAGCGCGCCATCGACTAATTTATAGATATCAAAGCGTGAGCTATCGGCGACACTGGCGGCCACCGTCTCAAGATCGATGACACCAGTGCCATGCAGCAACAGCAGTTTTTCGATCTCCTGGGCGCAGGCCAGCAGATTACCCTCAACTCGTTCTACCAACAGCGACACCGCATCCTGACTTGGTTGCAGGCCTTTTTCCTTCATCCGCCGCATCACCCAGCCCGGCAGTTGCTGCAAGCTCATCGGCCAGATGGTGACAATGGCTCCAGCCTTATCCAACGTCTTATACCACTTGCTGTTTTTGGCGCTGCCTTCAAGCTTGCCGGAGATGATCAACAGGATATTGTCTTCCGACGGCCGCTCGGCGTAGGCCTGCAAAGCCTTGCTACCTTTATCGCCGGGTTTGCCTGTAGGCAGGCGCAACTCGATCAGTTTGCGATCAGAAAACAGCGACATGGCATCGCCGGACTGGAGAAAACCCTGCCAGTCAAAACCACCTTCAACATGATGCACCTCACGTTCCGTGCAACCGGCCTGACGGGCAGCGGCGCGAATGTTGTCACAAACCTCCTGCACCAACAGCGGTTCATCACCCGAGACAAAATAGAGCGACGCCATGCCCTTGGCCAGATGGGTATTGAGCTGTTCTGGTTTAATTTGCATCGGCAGGCGCTTCTGGCATTACCTCTTCTGGCATTACCTCTTCTGGCATCACCTCTTCAGGCATTCCCGCTTCAGGCATTCCCGCTTCAGGCATTCCCGCTTCTTCTGGCGCCACCACTTCTGGCATTACAGCTTGTTTTGAAGCCAGCGATTGCAGGCGACGCATCAGGCTCTGAATCGACATCCGCCGCATGAAATCAAACAGACGTCGCTCTTCTTCACCCTTGGCCAACACCGCAGCCTCATCAAATTGATAATCGCGTTGCTGACGAATGCGCTGGTTACTGACCAGCGTTTCCTCACCATCACGGACAGAAAACAGCAGCTCATATTGCAGCTCATACTCGTTGACCTTGCCACTGCTATTTACAGACAACACCCGCCGGCCCTGGCTTTCACTGTGGATTATCAAGACCAGCTCGGCTGCATCAGTCACGCTCACACCCGCCGAATCAAGCGACTGACCCAGCTCACGCCTTAACTCGACACCGGCCTGCTGAAACTGCAATTGCAGCGGCGGCAAGCTCACATCAAGCGTTGATGAACCACGCAGGCGCCAGCCACAGCCGGTCATACTTAGACAAAGAATGGCAACGATCAATAAAAGAGAAACAAAGCGTAGGGTGCGCACCGCGCACCATTTATTCGCAAAGGAAATGGTGCGCGGTGCGCACCCTACATTGTGATTAACCTTTAACAACAATATTCACCAGTTTGCCGGGCACCACGATCACCTTGACCACTTCTTTGCCTTCGGTAAAACGCTGCACGTTTTCATCTGCCAGGGCCGTCGCCTCGACCACATCTTTGGCCGCATTGACCGCCACTTGAATCTTGCCGCGCATCTTGCCGTTGACCTGCACCACCATCTCGATGGAGTCGCGTTTCAGGGCTGCCTCATCCACCACCGGCCAGTCGGCGTTCAGGACATCATCACCATAACCCAGCTCACGCCACAACACATGACTGATGTGCGGCGCGATGGGCGACAGCAGGCGCAGGACAAAACTGAAGGCTTCGTTGATGATAGCGTCATGGGCACCACCCTGTTTCACCGCAGGCAATACATTCATAATCTTCATGCAGGCCGCCACCACAGTGTTGAACTGCTGCTTGCCGAAATCAATCAGCGCCTGCCTCAACACCTCATGCACATCACGCCGCGCGGCCTTTTGATCTTCATCGATTTTGGCAAAATTAATCGCCTTGTCGCCGCCCAAAACCGCCTGATTATTCTGGGCAAAGTTCCAGACCTTTTTCAGAAAGCGGGCTGCGCCATCCACGCCTGAATCATTCCATTCCAGAGACTGCTCCGGCGGTGCGGCAAACATCATGAACAGACGGGCGGTATCGGCACCGTACTTTTCGATCAGCTGCTGTGGGTCAACCGTATTGCCTTTCGACTTGGACATCTTGGCACCGTCTTTCAGCACCATGCCCTGGGTCAGCAGATTGGTGAAAGGCTCATCGTTGTCGATCAGGCCGACATCACGCATCAGCTTATTAAAGAAGCGGGCGTACAACAGATGCAGGATGGCGTGTTCGATACCGCCGATATATTGATCCACTGGCAGCCAGTATTTGGCCGCTTCATTCAACATGGCCTGGTCGTCTTTGGGCGAACAATAACGGGCGTAGTACCAGCTTGATTCCATAAAGGTATCAAAGGTATCGGTCTCGCGTTCGGCCGCGATGCCACACTTGGGACAGCTGCACTGACGCCAGCTCGGGTCGGACTTGATTGGTGACTGAACGCCATCTAAAACCACATCTTCCGGCAGCAATACCGGTAGTTGCTCTTCCGGCACCGGCACGGCGCCACAATCAGGACAATTAACAATCGGGATCGGCGCGCCCCAGTAACGCTGGCGTGACACACCCCAATCGCGCAGGCGGAAGGTGACCTTTTTCTCGCCCTTGCCCTGTTTCTGCAAATATTCAGCAATGGCATCAAACGCGCCCTTAGATGACATGGCACTGAAGATACCGGAATCTATCAACACCCCTTTTTCGGTGAAGGCCTGCTGCTCCAGGTCGACGTCCATGACAGTAGTCACCTTGCCTCGGGCCGTGTTGATGCACTCTTTGATTTCAGGATTCGCCAATGGCGCGATGACCTGCTTGATGCTCAGACCGTATTTTCTGGCGAATTCCCAATCACGCTGGTCATGGGCAGGCACCGACATCACCGCGCCTGTGCCATAAGCCATCAAAACAAAGTTGGCGATCCAGATCGGCACCTGTTCGCCGCTGACCGGGTGAATGGCGTAAAAGCCCGTCGCCACACCGCGTTTTTCCATAGTCTCCAGCTCGGCCTCGGCGGTGCCGGTCTTCTTACACTCTTCGATAAAGACAGCCAGCTCGGCATTGTTTTTGGCCGCAGCCAGGGCCAGCGGGTGTTCGGCGGCAACGGCGAGATAGGTCACACCCATCAGGGTATCGGGACGGGTGGTAAAGACACGCAGAGTTTCGTCGCGCCCCTCAACACCAAAGTCGATCTCTACCCCTTCAGAACGGCCAATCCAGTTGCGCTGCATGGTGCGCACCTGCTCGGGCCAGCCATCGAGTTTGTCCAGATCGGCCAGCAGTTCGTCGGCGTAATCGGTGATTTTCATGAAGTATTGCGGGATCTCTTTGCGCTCGACTGCGGTATCACAGCGCCAGCAACAGCCATCGATGACCTGCTCGTTGGCCAACACGGTCTGGTCATTGGGGCACCAGTTCACCGCCGCCGTCTTTTTATAGACAATGCCTTTTTCAAACAACCGGGTGAACAGCCATTGCTCCCAGCGGTAATAATCAGGATTGCAGGTGGCCAGCTCTCTATCCCAGTCATAACCAAAACCAAGCCGCTTGAGCTGGTTGCGCATGTAATCAACATTCTCGCGGGTCCACTTGGCTGGTGGCACACCGTGTTTGATGGCGGCATTTTCAGCCGGCAGGCCAAATGCATCCCAACCCATAGGCTGCATTACATTTTTGCCCTGCATGCGCTGAAAGCGGCTGACCACATCGCCAATGGTGTAGTTACGGACATGGCCCATGTGCAGACGGCCACTAGGATAGGGAAACATGGAAAGACAGTAATACTTCTCTTTCGTGACATCCTCGGTCACGTTAAAGGTATTATTTTGTTCCCAGTAGTCCTGGGCTGCCTGCTCAACTGCGGCGGCCGAATATTGCGCGTCCATTGTCACTTTTTGTTCACCGATTCTGATTTAATACTACAAAGCCGGAATGATACCGTATGCGGCCCGCTACTTGTACTGCTTCAACGTGCTTGCACTGGTTTATCGCGCTTGCACTTTTTTGCTCCAGGTTCAACACTGTAGGCATGGGATCAACAGGAAGGAGATAACCATGAGCGATGACAATAGAATCAATAACGAAAAACTGGTGCATGCCTACAACCAGATGATGATCCGCGTCAGCGAGGCACTGACCGAGGCAGAAAGAGTCGCTGAACCGCTGCTGCGCAAGGCCATCGACACCGCTGAGGAAAAAGCTGTGGAACTGGGCGAAGTGACTCGCGAAGAGGCAGTCAAGATCGGCGAATATCTGCAGCGCGACCTGCAGGATGCGGGCAAATACCTGGCCAGCGACGAGGCTCAGGAACTGAAAGACTGGTTGCTGTTTGATCTGGAGCTGATTGAAGAGCGACTGTTGGAGATGTTTCTCAGCGTTGCCGATCAAGCCAAACTGGACATGTTGGCGTTTGAAGAGGAGCTGGCCGAGGCCTCGGCATATCGAACCGGTGAGATCACCGGCCCCGGCACCCTGGTCTGCGTCGGCTGCGGTGAACTACTGCATTTCCACGCTTCCGGCCACATCCCGCCCTGCCCCAAGTGTCATGGCAGCGATTTTAGCCGCACCGATCAGGAAGCTTAGGACTAAACAGAGTGAAAACACTACTGCTGTTACGCCACGCCAAATCGGACCTGGGCAGCCCCGATCAGCTGGATATAGATCGGCCACTAAATCAGCGCGGCCAGAAAGCCGCCGTGCTGATTGGCCAATGGCTAAAACAACAACATATACAGCCCGAGTGGGCGGTCTGCTCACCGGCTCTGCGGGTTCGCGAAACAGTGGCCGGACTGCACAAAAATATCAACCTGCCCGAGTCACTAATCCAGTTTAATGAGCGCCTTTACCTCGCCAGCCTGACCACGCTACTGGATGTTTTAAGCCAATGCCCTGATGATATGGATCAAATCCTATTAGTCGGCCATAATCCCGGAGTGGAAGAGCTGCTGATTTATTTATGCGGCCCGAAGCTGCCTCTAAGTTCTAACGGTAAACTCATAACCACCGCGACACTGGCGCAGATCAACCTGCCGGATGACTGGCATCGACTCACACCTGAATGCGGTACACTAAAACAGATCGTTCGCCCTAGTGATATAAAAGACAATGCCTAAAACCACACCAGAATTCGCCGCCGCCATTGATCTCGGCTCCAATAGCTTTCACATGATCGTAGCCCGCATCCAGAACGGCCAGCTCGCCGTCGTCGACAAGATCCGCGAATCGGTACGACTCGGTAGCGGCATGGATGCCGACAACGTTATGGACGAAGAAACACAGACAAGGGCGCTGGAATGCCTGAAAAAATTTGGCCAACGGCTGGCCGACTTCCCCCCCGGCAGCGTTCGTGCAGTTGGCACCAACACCCTGCGTAACGCCAGCAACTCAGAGGCCTTTTTAAGCCTGGCCGAAGAAGCACTTGGCCACCCCATCGATATCATTGCTGGTGTTGAAGAGGCGCGCCTGATTTATCTCGGTGTCGCCCACAGCAAAGCAGTCGCCGACCAGCAACGCCTGGTGATGGACATTGGCGGCGGCAGCACCGAACTCATTATCGGCAATGATGCCGGCCCCATCTTTATGGAAAGCATGGAGATGGGCTGCGTCAGCGTCACAAAACGCTTTTTTGGCAATGGCAAAATCAGCCCACAAAAAATAGCCAAAGCGCGCATCTTTGCCCTGACGGAACTCGAACCTCATGCACGCAAATTCATAAAACGCGGCTGGGATCAGGCCATCGGCGCCTCAGGCACCATTCGCTCCGTTATCAAGGTCATCAGCGCCGCTGGCTGGGATAACGACTACATCACCCTGGATGGGCTACAGAAACTCATCTCGGCACTGGCCGAATTTGAACAAATTGATCAAATCAAACTGGATGGCCTCAGCGATGAACGCGCCCCTGTGTTTATCGGCGGCGTGATTGTATTGCTGTCTACCTTTGAGGCACTTGGCATCAAGCAGATGGAAGTATCAGACCGCGCCCTGCGTGAAGGTCTGCTGCATGATCTGCTCGGCCGACTCAAAGATCAGGACATCCGCGATGCCAGCATCCAGCATCTGGCCGAACGCTACCACGCCGATCAGGTCCAGGCGCAACGTGTCAAACAAACCAGTCAATACATTTTGCAGCAACTTAGCGATAGCTGGGGACTCAACTACGACATCGCCGAAGAGTGGCTAGGCTGGGCAGCCGACCTGCATGAAATCGGCCTGGACATCGCCCACAGTCGTCATAACCAGCACGCCGCCTACATCATCGAACACTCGGACCTGGCCGGTTTTTCGCAGCAAGAGCAACGCCTACTCGCCGCACTGGTACTCAGCCATCGCCGTAAACTACCCCTCAAACTTTACAAAGAATTACCCAAACGCATCAGCAAACCGGTCAAACAACTTGCCGTAATTTTACGCCTGGCGGTGATTCTGCATCGCAGTCGTAGCGATTCCGACCTGCCCAACTTCAAGATCAAGCCGGTCGAAAACAACAAAATTGAATTACGACTCAAACCAGAATGGCTCGAACAACACCCACTGACACTAGCCGATCTTGAAGAAGAACAAAATCACCTTGACAGCGCCGGGTTTGAATTAAGCCTAAAACAAAACAATTAACAACCCATCGAACAATGAATGAAGATGCCTAAACCCCTTCAGTCATAGACTCCAACAGTGCCTGTTGCACCAGAAATGGCTGCTCAGTCTTTTTTGTTTTCGGCAATGAATAACTACCGTCTGCCGCCAACAACCAGGCCTGGCTATTATCCTGCAGATACCAGTGTAGATCCTGAATTACGCGATCACGTATCGCCTTTGCCTCAAACGGAAAACAAACCTCAACCCGACTGAACATGTTGCGTTCCATCCAGTCGGCGCTTGAGCCAAATACTTCGTCTTCACCGCCATTGGCAAAATAAAACACCCGTGTGTGCTCAAGAAAACGACCGACCACTGAACGTACACGGATATTTTCTGACACAGCTTTGATTCCGGGCCGCAATCGACACATGCCGCGCACAATCAAATCGATTTCGACTCCTGCTTGCGAAGCTCGATACAAAGCCTGGATCAACAGGGTATCAATCAGGGCATTGACCTTGATGATGATGCGGCCACCACGTTTCTGCTGGACATGTTCAATCTCACGCTCAATCTTTTCGATCAAGCCCTTGTGCAGGGTAAAGGGCGAATGCAGCAGACAGTTAAACTTTGCCACCTTGCCGAGACTGGTGAGCTGATTGAAGACTTTTTGCACATCCTCACCGATTTTTTTATTGCAGGTCAGCAAACCGTAGTCGGTATAGATGCGGGCTGTGCGCGGATGATAATTGCCGGTTCCCAAGTGCACATAATAGCGCAGCCGTTTAGCCTCTCGCCTGACCACCAGTATCATCTTGGCGTGAGTCTTGTAACCCACCACACCATAAACCACGTGTGCACCGGCGCTTTGCAGCCGCGTTGCCAGGGCGACATTGGCCTCTTCATCGAAACGGGCCATCAACTCTATGATCACCGTCACCTCTTTACCTGCATGGGCGGCCGCTACCAGAGCATCAACGACTGCGGACTGCGGCCCGGTTCTATACAAGGTCTGCTTAATCGCCATCACATTTGGGTCATCTGCCGCCTGACGCAAAAAATCAATCACCGGCAAAAATGATTCAAATGGCAGATGCAATAAAACATCACGTTTGCTAATCGCCTTGAAGATATCCTTGCCCGCCAACTCTATTGGCAAACGCGGTGTAAAAGATGGGTATTTGAGATCAGGTTTATCGATCAGGTCACAGAGTTCCTGAACACGATTCAGATTGACCGGGCCATTGACCAGGTAGACATCCGCATCAGGTAGAACAAACTGATCCTGGAGAAATTTGATCAGCTCCTTCGGGCAATTATGAACCACCTCAAGGCGTACAAGATCACCAAAATTACGTTCCAGCAACTCGCCTTCAACCGCCCGCAACAGGTCATCGATCTCTTCTTCATCAACGAATAGCTCACTATTACGGGTGACACGAAACTGATACAGCCCCTCAACCTTCATACCGTAAAACAGACTGTCAGCATAAGCGTGCATTACCGATGACAGAAACACAAAGTCGTTAGGGCCACTGTCAGTTTCATCGGCCGGCAATTTGATTACCTGCGGCAAGGAGCGTGGTGCAGAGATCACAGCCAGGCCACTGTTACGACCAAAGGCATCTTTGCCTGTCAGCGAAACAATAAAATTCAGGCTCTTGTTGAGGATTCGGGGAAAGGGGTGAGCCAGATCTAAGCCCATAGGACTCAGCACCGGCTGCAATAATTCATTAAAGTAATTCAACAACCATTGCTGCTGTGATTCATTCCAGTCATCACGGCGAATAAAACGTATGTCCTCTTGTTCCAGCAGGGGAAACATTACCTCATTCAAAACACGGTACTGTTCATCAACCAGATCATGAGCACGAACACTGATTTCTTTCAGCGTTTCCTGCGCCGACATATTGTCCGGACTACTATCCATCGCCCCGACATCGGCCTTTTGTTTAAGGCCTGCAACACGCACCTCAAAAAACTCATCCAGATTAGTACTGGAAATACAGAGAAAGCGCACCCGCTCAAGCAACGGCACACGCTGGTCTTTGGCCTGTTCCAGCACACGGCGATTAAATTCGAGCAGACTCAGCTCGCGATTGATATACAACTCAGATTGTTTAAGATCAATTTCGTCCATAGTCAAATTACCTTTTGCCAGCGGACTCTAATACAATTTAATGAAGGGATTATGAAAAGCCGCCTGCGAGGACTTTTGATATTTAAAGAAACAATCTAAATACCCCATTTCTCAAAACGTTCTTCCCACTTTTTGAAACGCTTGCGACAATATTCTCCCAGCTCTGAATCATCCTTGAAAAACAGATCAAAGCCATCTTCAGCTGGCATATCATATTCACAAAAATCATTATCATAGTCACGACAAATCCGCGGCCGAGTTTCATAAATGCCGCAACCACCACCAGGCAAGATATGCCGGCAGCGCTGATTAAACAACAGAAACCAGCCATCCACATCCTTGTAAACCTGAACATCATTATGCGATAGCTGCCACATAATAAAATCAAAGTCTTTCATGGAGCGCGGCGTATCTATCTGCTGCGACACATAAGTGCAGCACTTTGAACCCTTGCAGAAACTGCATTTATTTTCAGCAGTAATCTTAATTTTTTCTTTCTTAGCCATGCACAAAATTCTCGGGTAAAAATCTAACCATCACATCCTAAACAGATATGACGATGAGGTCCAACCTCACCATCGCTGCCGTCGTAGTCGCCAGCCGGCAAGCACTAGCGCCAACGTTGCTAACGACACCATCAACCAGTTGCCAGTATAGGCATAAAGCGTCATACCACCGCGCGGCTGAATGGTGTCACTGATTGAGGTTACTTCAAATTGATCCGCCAACGACTGAATCCCACCTTTTTCATCAATGATTGCAGTCATACCAGTATTGGTCGCACGCAACATAGGCCGTCCTGTTTCCAGCGCCCGCATCCGCGCCATCTGCAAATGCTGCGGTGGCGCCCAGGAATTATCAAACCAGGCATCATTGCTGACATTGACCAGGAAGGTTGCCTCTGGCAGCGCAGCGATCATCTCTTCGCCAAAGGCGTCTTCAAAGCAGATTGAGATACCGGCATATTGATTTGCTACTTTGAGAGGCCTTTGCTCACTACCACCTTTACTGAAGTCAGACATCGGCACCTGCATAAAGGCAACCAGGCCGCCAAGCAGCCCCTTCATTGGCAGATATTCAGTAAAAGGCACCAGATGATTTTTGTGATATTGGCCGCGCTCGCTGCCAAAACTCATCATGGTGTTGTAATAGTGACGGCCTTTTTCATCCAGTGTCAGCATTCCGATGAGCAGGTCGGTCTCATTTTCCTGTGCCTCCAACTCAAAATCGGCAAGAAAACTTTCTGTCTCATAATAAAACGCTGGCAATGCGGTTTCGGGCCAGACGATCAAATCTGCATCCCAGTGTTTGCGACTCAACTCGGTGTACAACTCTATGGTTGGTCGCCTGACATCGGGATGCCATTTTAGATCCTGCGGAATATTGCCCTGCAACAAGGCCACCTTGATCGGCGCACCACTGGGACTGGTCCACTGCGTTACATCTGCAACCGCGGCAAAAACCCATAACAACACCAGCATGGACAGATAAAAAACTCGGCCGACCTTATCGAACAACAAACCAACCAGTAAGGCTGCGCTAAACGCCACCGCCCAGGAAACACCATAAACCCCAACCAACGGTGACAATCCCGCCAAAGGTGAATCCGTCTGACTGTAACCCAAACTTAACCAGGGAAAGCCAGTCAGAAACCAGCCACGCAGCCACTCCATCAACAACCATGCAGAGGGAAACACCAGCAACAACTTATAACGCGTGGCACTGGCCTCAAAACCTTGCGGCAAATAACGCCCCAACAAATATCCCAACAACATTGGGAATAAGGCCATCACCATAATCAACGCCAGGGTCAGAAACAGCGACAACCCCAAGCCGACATGGCCGTGGTAATGAATGCTGACAAATACCCAGCTAATACCGACACCAAAAAAACCAAGACCAAAATAGAAGCCGCGCCAGAGTGAACGCGCCGGAGAGGAAAACAACCACAGGGCAAACAATAATGAGCAGGCCAGAATAGAAACCGGCCACCAACCCACGGGGGAAAACGCTAAGGGCGCTGCCGCACCAGCCAAGGCGGCGGCAAGATCACCCCGCCATCCGCGGGCAATCCGCAGAAATGCTGCAACGACTGGATTCACATTGGCAACCTTAATTCAACTAACCGTCTTGATCCTGGATCAAGGGCTGCGCTAGATCCAGCTCATCTGCAAGACTCACTTCAAGCAGGTAAATTCGGCGACTGTCGGCACTCAATACCTTAAATCGATATTGGCCCAGCTGCCCCACTTCACCGCGACTAGGCATTCGACTAAAGGCCTGCATTAATAGGCCACCAACCGTGTCAAACTCTTCATCACTAAAGCTAGTCTTAAAATATTCATTAAAGTCTTCAATCGGGGTCAGCGCCTTGATGATGAAGCGATTGTCATTCTGCTTCTTGATATAGCCGTCTTCTTCAATATCATGTTCGTCTTCGATCTCACCAACGATTTGCTCGACCACATCTTCTATCGTTACCAGACCTGCGGCACCACCAAACTCATCGACTACCACAGCCATGTGATTGCGATTGGCCTTAAAATCTTTCAACAACACATTCAGACGTTTACTCTCAGGAACAAACACCACCGGCCGCAGCACATCACGTACAGAAAACTCAATACGTTTGTCAGCGATGAAATATGGCAAAAGGTCTTTCGCCAAAATCAGGCCCACGACTTCATCACGGTTTTCACCAATCACTGGAAAACGGGAATGGCCAGACTCAGTAATGACCGGCAGAATTTCATCGAGAGATAGATCCTGCTGCACAACCACCATCTGCGCCCGAGGCAACATGATCTCGCGCACCTGCATCTCTGAAACCTGCATCACGCCTTCCATCATCGCCAGGGCATCCATATCCATCAGATGGCGCTGTTGCGCATCACGCAACAATTCAATCAACTCAAAACGGTCTTTAGGCTCGCCCGACAAAACCTGCCCCAGCTTTTCAAGCCAGGTACGCGATGTCGGGCTACTACTCGGTCGGTCTTCGTTCATTGTCTTTATCGTTCCTGTTGTCATTGTTTATCTAAATTCTAGTTAATTACTGTCGACGAGGAAATATCCACGGCATAAGGATTCGATATGCCCAGGCCTTGCAGCACTTTTATTTCCAGCGACTCCATCGCTTCGGCCTCGACCTCATCAATATGGTCGTAGCCAAGCAAATGCAAGACACCGTGCACAACCATGTGTGCCCAGTGATTTAAAAGAGGTTTGTTTTGTTGCTGCGCCTCTTGCGCAACCACGGCGGCGCAAATCACAACATCACCCAATAGCGGCAAATCTATTCCTTCAATTTTTTCAAATGGAAAGGACAGCACGTTGGTGGGTTTGTCCTGGTGACGATAGTTGAGGTTCAGCTGCTGAATTTCTTCAGCCGCAACGATGCGCACAGTTAACTCTGCCTCATCACGCTGACCACTCAAGGCGGCCTCAATCCAGGCACGAATTAACTCTGGACTGGGAGGTTCGCCATCTTCATCTGCGATAGCATATTGAACATCAAGATCAACGTTCATTATTGTTCTCGAGGAGGTTCCTGATCTGGATTTTCTATATCGTGCGACTCATAAGCCGTGACAATTTTCTGTACCAGCGGATGACGCACCACATCTTTCGCTTCGTAAAAAGTAAAACTAATGCCATCGACACCTTCAAGCACATCAATAGCATGACGCAAACCGGAAGCCTTGCCGCGTGGCAAATCAATCTGGGTCACATCACCCGTAATAATTGCTCGCGAATTAAACCCAATACGCGTTAGAAACATCTTCATCTGTTCGCGGGTAGTATTCTGCGCTTCATCAAGAATGATAAAGGCATCATTGAGGGTGCGGCCACGCATATATGCCAGCGGTGCAATCTCAATAATCTGGCGTTCCATCAATTTGGCGACACGATCAAAACCCAGCATTTCATACAGGGCATCGTATAAAGGTCGCAAATAGGGATCAATCTTCTGAGCCAGATCGCCAGGCAAAAAACCAAGCCGTTCGCCTGCCTCAACCGCCGGGCGCGTCAGGATGATACGTTGCACATCTTCATGCTCCAGGGCTTCAACTGCACAGGCCACCGCCAGATAGGTCTTTCCGGTACCTGCAGGTCCAATACCAAAATTAGCGTCGTGACTGCGGATATTATGCAGATAACGTAACTGATTAGCACCACGCCCCTTAACCACGACACGCGGCGTTTTCACCACCGCCGTATTAACACCCTTAAGCTCGGTCGGTTGCTGCTCAACTAACACCTCACCAGCCTTGTCCTGCAACAACAAATGTACCTTTTCAGGCGTAATAGCCTCATGCTCAGTGGCGACATATAAATCTCTAATCACCGCTTCCGCCATCTTTACTGATTCCGGCTTTTCGCCAGCGACGCGAAACATGTTGCCGCGATTATTAATCTCGATACCAAGACGCTGTTCCATCTGCCGCAAGTGTTCATCGAACTGACCACATAAATTGGCCAATCGCTGATTGTCTGCAGGATCAAGAAGAAAATCGGAAGATGTGGACTGACCGCTCAAAACGTTATTGATCAACCGTTTATCCTAAAATATTAGTGGGTGGGACGCTGCGCGAGGGATTACGCACAGCGGGAAACATCTGAGCCAGGTTCTGCAATCGCAATAAATTCACCACGTAGAGAATTGGGCAGGGCCTCTGTTATACGAACATTAACGAACTTACCTATAATATCGGCCTCTGCAGCAAAATTTACAACCCTGTTATTTTCGGTGCGGCCGGCATACATGCTGGCGTCCTTGGTTGAGTGACGTTCAACCAGAACTCTCTGCACACTATCAACCATGTTCTGGCTGATTTCCTGGGTCATTGCATTGATGCGGGCCTGCAGTTTTGCCAAACGTTCCTGTTTGACCTTATGCGGCACATCATCCGGCATGTTTGCCGCCAAGGTACCCGGACGCGGACTGTAGATAAAACTGAACGAACGATCGTAACCGACGTCTTCAATCAGCTTCATGGTTGCCTCAAAATCGGCATCGGTCTCGCCGGGAAAACCAATAATAAAATCAGACGACATATCGATATCAGGGCGCACCTGACGCAGGCGGCGAATAATTGATTTGTACTCCAGCGCGGTATGACCACGCTTCATCTGCGCCAGGATGCGATCTGAACCGCTCTGGACTGGCAGATGCAAATGGCTCACCAGCTCAGGCACTTCGGCATAAGCCTGATACAGACTGTCATTCATCTCCATTGGATGTGAAGTGGTGTAACGAATTCTATCGATACCTTCAATCGCAGCGACATAGTGAATCAACAAACCCAAATCAGCGATTTCACCATCATCCATCAGACCGCGATAGGCGTTAACGTTCTGACCTAAAAGATTAACCTCACGCACACCTTGTTTGGCCAGGGACGCCACTTCGGCAATCACATCATCAAACGGCCGACTGATCTCTTCACCACGGGTATAGGGCACGACACAGAATGTGCAGTACTTGCTGCAACCTTCCATGATTGAGACATAGGCCATCGGCCCGTCGGCGCGTGGCTCGGGCAGGCGATCAAACTTTTCAATTTCCGGGAAAGAGATATCAACCACCGGCGCATGTTTCAGCCGGGCTTCATTAATCATCTCAGGCAGACGATGTAGGGTTTGTGGGCCAAACACCACATCAACATACGGGGCACGTTTGCGGATGGCATCACCCTCTTGCGAAGCGACACAACCACCAACACCAATCACAATTCCGGGGCGTGCCAGCTTCCACTCACGCCAGACACCCAGGTAAGAAAACACCTTCTCCTGCGCCTTTTCACGAATCGAGCAGGTATTGAGCAGCAATACATCAGCTTCTTCAGGATTGGTGGTCAACACCAGTCCGTGTGACTCGTTCAACAGATCCGCCATCTTCGATGAATCGTATTCATTCATCTGGCAGCCGAAGGTTTTAATAAAAAGTTTCTGGCTCATGATTCAAAGCACGTTAACAAATGGCCGCAGATTCTAACATTTTTCTAACCCGGCAACCACAAAACCCGCCATACGGCGGGTTTTTCAGCGGATTACAGCCGATTTATTTCGGGTTGGCGGCGATCTTGTGGATACTCAAATCAGCGCCGTCGTACTCCTCTTCCTGACTCAGGCGTATACCGACCAGTTTTTTGATCAGCCCGTAGACGATAAAACCACCGCCGAAGGCGACCACAATACCCACCAATGTACCGATCAGCTGCGACATAAAACTTACGCCGCCCATGCCACCCAGGGCCTCAAGACCAAAGATACCGGCAGCAATGCCACCCCAAACGCCACATAGGCCATGCAGGGGCCAGACACCCAGCACATCGTCGATTTTCCAACGGTTCTGGGTCAGGGTAAAGGTCCAGACAAACAGGACACCAGCCATCAAGCCAATAAACAACGCCCCCATAGGGTGCACCACATCAGAGCCGGCACAAATTGCCACCAGGCCCGCCAAGGGTCCATTGTGAACAAAACCCGGGTCATAACGCCCCATAAACAGGGCGGCAAGCACACCTCCGACCATAGCCATCAGCGAGTTGACCGCCACCAGGCCACTAACACCCTCAACAGATTGGGCTGACATGACATTAAAACCAAACCAGCCAACCGTCAGAATCCAGGCCCCCAAAGACAGAAAAGGAATACTTGAAGGTGGATGGGCCGACATCATGCCGTCCTTGCGATAACGGCCGTGGCGCGCGCCCAGCAACAACACCGCCGCCAGCGCAATCCAGCCACCCACCGCATGCACCACAACAGAGCCGGCAAAATCATGAAAGCCAAAACCGAAACTGTTTTCCAGCCAGGCCTGAAAACCGTAATTACCGTTCCAGATCAAACCCTCATAAAAAGGGTAAACAAAACCAACCAGGGCAAAAGTGGCCGCCAACTGCGGATTAAAACGGGCCCGCTCAGCAATTCCGCCCGAGACAATCGCCGGAATCGCGGCGGCAAA
>Ga0316192_10001336_pt1 | contig 18088 bp, 19 predicted proteins | sample MerIslwburrow_MG_FD_204931 | JGI IMG/M metagenome (GOLD analysis project Ga0316192, IMG submission 204931) | Coastal sediment microbial communities from Maine, United States - Merrow Island worm burrow | ecosystem: Environmental > Aquatic > Marine > Coastal > Sediment | place: USA: Maine...
GCAGCTGACGCCACGGCCGAGGCTCTGGTTTATGCCTGGGCCCACTGGCCCCGGGTCTCGGCCCTGGACAATCCGGTGGGCTACCTCTACCGGGTGGCCCAGAGCAAGGCTCGGACCCCGAAGCAGCCGCTGCTGACCCCGCCACCCACAAGGGTCGATCCCGAACCCGACTTCGAACTGCGCGAGGCCCTGCTGGTCCTGCCGGTACGCCAACGTTCAGCCGTCTGGTTGGTGCATGGCTGCCGCTGGAGCTACGCCGAGGTCGCTGACGCGCTCGGGATCACGGTCTCGACCGTCGGCTCCCATGTCGCTCGCGGCCTGCAGGCCCTCCGGGCTCGACTCGACCCTCCCTCCAGTACGCCAAACCCGACCAAGGAAGCGATCCATGACTGATCCTACCGACCACAACGATCTGGCCCTGAGGATCTGGGCCCTGGCCGAAGCCGACTTCGCCCGTACTGCCGCCGTGCCTGTCACCGCCACCACCGGGGTCGGTGGCGCCGAACCGGTGTTTCCGGACCTGATGGTGGAGTTCGTCCCGCCGCCACGGCCCCGCCGACGTTTGGCCGCCCCCGTCCTGGCTGGTGCCCTGGGTCTTGCGGCCTTGGTCCCACTGGCGCTGGTGGTTGCCTCCCGGGGCCCGGAGGCGGTCGTCGTCGAGACCGCCCAGGCCCCGGGGGTCCACTTTCCCGTTGCCGCATTTACGCCACCGGATCTGGGGCCGTCCGACGCCGCCTTCCAAGGGGCAATCGTGCTCGATCAGGCCAAAACGCTCCGGACATTCGGCCGGTTCGACGGTGAGCGATTGGTGGATCTTGTCAACGTGGCCGTGCTCAGCTCCGAACCTCGAATCGGTCGTTTCGGTCTGCTGGTCCCTGTTGAGTTGGCCGATGGGTCGGTGGTCGATGCGGTGCGAGACGATGCGCCTGGAGACCCAGGATTGCTGATAGCCGGCTACCAACGCGACGGCGTGTGGCTCGAGGTGGTGGTCCCCGGCGGCGATGAGGCCCTGATCGCCGCCGTCGACCGGGCCCTCACCATCAACTCGAACACCGAGATCGCCATCGACCGCACCGTACTTCCCCCGGGTCTGGATCTAGTCGAACAGATCGAGATCAGAGAGGCAGGGTCAACCCTGGAGTCCCTGGCTGTTGTTTGGTACGACGACTTCGGCCCTGTCAACCTGGGGCCGGAGTATCCGACGCCGCAGGCGTTGTCGATCACCACCTACCCCCGGGCAGTCGCTCCTGATGATCAGCTGGGAACAGCGGCCTGGCTCGTGTCGGACGGCGGACCCGGGTTGACCCCGGTGGCGGTCGGCCCCCATCAGGGTTGGCAATCGGACAAAACCGGGGCCCTGAGTTGGTACGACGGCACAAATGTGGTGACGGTCAGCGGGTCGCTGTCGGCCGAGCAGTTGACCCGGGTGGCGGAGAGCGTGGTCCTGGTTGACGAGGCCCAGTTCCGGGAAGCCTTGCCCCAGACCCCGATTACCCCATTGACCAGCTCCGACACCATCGTCGACCATCTGGTCGTGCCTCACGATCCAGAGCCGTAACCACTGCGCCGCTTCGCCTAGGCCCCGGCAGAAGCCCCGTGCCTGGTGGTCAGCGGATGCCGCTTCGCCCCCGGCCAGGCCCGGCAACGCCTACAGGCACTCCGAATCGCCGGTGGCCACCAGGTAGGGCCCGGTCTCGCCGAAGTCGACGAAGTGGTCGTCGTGGTCGAAATGGTCGAGGGAGCGAAGATCCTCGGCCACTGCCTCGGCCCCACCGACCCGTTGCAGCCAGGAGGCGAAGGTTTCGCCGCCGTGGCGTTCGGCCACGTAGCGTTGCACGACCAGGACCACGGCCTGGGGCGAGCTCTTGGCCGGGAGGCGCAGGGCCTTGGCCCCGAAGTGGATCTGTTCGTCGCCGACGTGACCTCCCAGCAGCAGCTGATAGCCGGGAGCGGAGCGGTCATCCACCCGTCGTTCGACCCCGAAGAACCCAATGTCGGCCACATGGTGATGCCCGCAGCTGTTCATGCAGCCAGAGATGTTGATCCGCAGCCCCGGCACCTCGGCCAGGCCTGCGTCCTCCAGGGCCTCGGTGATGGCGTCGGCCAGACCCCGGGATTGGGTCACGGCCAGGTTGCAGGTGTCGGCACCGGGGCACGACACCACGTCTCGCAGTAGTTCGGCCCCGGCGGTGGCCATGCCGATCAGTCCCAGACGGCGGTGGAGCTCGGGCAGTTGTTCGTTGCTGAGACCCCGATAGATCAGATTCTGGCGGTTGGACAGGCGGACGTCGGCCTCCAGGTCCCGTTGCAGGGTGGCCAGGCCGTGGAACTGGGCGGCGGTGATATCGCCCAGCGGTGCGTGGGCGTAGGCCGAGACGGTTCCGTTGTTAACGCCGCGTACCACGTTGGCCTGCTCCCAGCGCGGGTACTCGCTCGTACCTTCGACGGGGCGTGAAAGGTTGATGGCGACGGGAACGGCCGAGACGCCGTGGCCGATGGGAGTCGGCTCGACATCGGCGGCCAGACCCGCCGGACTGTCACCCGCGGTCAGCACGGCCTCGGGGATGCCGCCGGGCCAGGTGGTGGAGGCGATGAGGCTGTGGCGGACCTTGAACACCCGCCGCCGTAGCTCGTCGATGCCGAGCGAGTCGACCAGCCACTTCATCCGGGCCCGCAGCTTGTTGTCGCGGTTGCCTGCCTGGTCGAACACCCGCAGGATCGACTCGATCGTCGGCAGCAGCTCGTGGCGGGTGGTGAAGTCCTCCAGGCTGAGCGCGGCGTGGGGGTTGGCCCCCAGGCCACCGGCCACGTAGATCCGGAACCCGGCCTCGGTGCGGCCGGTGGCGTCGACCCGGCTGGTGGCGATTACGCCGACGTCGTTGAACATGGCCTGGCCGCAGTCGGTGCCGCAACCGGAGAAGTTGATCTTGAACTTGCGGGGCAGCCGCTGGGCGATGGGGTTGCGCACGAAGTGGTCATAGGCCGCCTCGGCCCAGGGCGAGATGTCGAGCACCTCATAGGGGCAGGCCCCGGCCAGGTGGCAGCCCTGAACGTTGCGCACCGTGTCACCGCACGCCTCCCGGGTGGTGAGCCCCACCGAGGCCAACAGCCGCATCACGTCACCAACCTCGGTGAGCTGCACGTAGTGCATCTGCAGGTTCTGACGGGTGGTGATGTGGGCCCAGCCACGCGAGTAGTGCTCACTGAGGTAGCCGATCATGTCGAGCTGGTCCGGCGTCATCGACCCGTACGGCACCTTGATCCTGACCATCTGGTTCAGCCCACCCTGGCGCTGACCGTAGATGCCGTTGGTCAGGCGGTAGGTCTTGAACACGTCCTCTTCGATGTCACCCGCCAGGTAGCGGCCGACCAGTTCGTCCCACTTGATGATGTCGGACAGGAACGGTTCGTCGATCTTGTTGTTGCCCGGGATGGCAAGAGGCCGGACGGTTGGCTGCTCGACGATGGTCACAGAAGGTCTCCGGTCAGGGTGGGGGAGTGGTGGTGGGAAGCGGAGCGGCTGCTCCATTGGGGCAGCCCCTCGAAGCCGGCGACCTTGCCGATGACGATGGTGGCGGGCGACGCGATGTCGGCCTGGTGTAGTTCGGCCAGCGTGGTGTGCAGCACGCTTTGGTCAGCGGTCGTTGCCGAGCCGACAACGGCCACCGGTTCCCGCGGGGAGCGGCCCGCCTCGATGAGGGCGGCGGCGATGCGGGGTGCGGCCCTGGCTCCCATCAACACGACGATGGTGTGGTCGAGCTGGCCCAATGTGAGCCAATCGACCTCGGCCGATTGCTCGGCCGTCGAGGCGGTGACAACGGTGAACCCGGTGGCAAGGCGCCGATGGGTGAGGGGCACCCCAGCCGCCGCCGGGGCGGCCAGGGCACTGGAGATGCCGGGGACTACCTCGACCCGGTGGCCGGCGTTCATCAGGGCGAAGGCCTCTTCGCTGCCCCGTCCAAAGACGTAGGGGTCACCGCCTTTGAGTCTGACGACGGTGTCGTGGCGCTTGGCCAGTGAGATCAGCTGGCCGTTGATGTCGCCCTGGGTCCAGTGGGAGCCGCCGGGGGTTTTGCCGACATCGACGATCTCTGCCGTCGGCGACACCAGGTCGAGCACGCCTCGGCCGACGAGGCGGTCATGCACCACGGCATCGGCCCGTTCCAGCAGTCGGGCCGTCCGCAGGGTGAGAAGGTCGGGGTCGCCGGGTCCGGCGCCCACAAGGTGAACGGTCATGTTAGGAGGCCTTCTGATCGAGGTGTTCCGGAGCGAGAGCCAGCTCTCGACTCGGAGTTTGAGTCGGAGTCACCGGTGGAGCCGTTGGTGTCGTGGGTGGGGAGGCCAAGGGCGTGTCGCAGCCGCTCGGTGGCCACAGCGATGTTGTTGTCGCGCACCAGTTCGAGCAGGTCGTCATCGAGAGCCGTTCGCCAACCGGGGTGCTCGCTGCTGCCGGTGCGGGCCCGCAGTTCGGTCCGGGTGCCCGCCAGCAAGGTCAACAGGTCCTCCATGCCGTTGTCGAGGTCGGTCTGGAAGCGACCTCGTAGCCACGAGGCCAGGGCCGGGCTGCGTCCCTCGGTGCCGACGGTGACGCTGATGGTCGAGCGCCGAGCAACCGCCGGGAGAATGAACGAGCAGTTCTCGGTGTCGTCGGCGGAGTTGATGAACACCCCAGCCCGCTCGCCGTCGGCGAAGACCTGGCTGTCGACCGATGCGTCTCCAGTGGTCGTGACACCCAGACGGTAGGCGGCGACCTCGCCCTGACGGTAGCGACGCCGCAGCCAGGCGATATCGGTCCGATTGGCCACTGCAGGCACGGCATCAGGGGCGACAACCGTTACCCGGGCTCCGGCCGCCGTCAGCTTGTTGATCTTGGCTGCGGCCACCCGACCGGCCCCGACCACGAGCACGGGTCGGTCGTTGAGGTCGAGTTGCACCGGGTAGGTGGCGGGAAAGGCTGAGGGCACTCCGCTATTTAAGATAAAACTGATCGGATAAGTCAAGAATTGATTTGACCTTGGCCGGTGTCATCGGTCACGTTGATGGTCAGGCCGGTTCCACGCCGGGTCCGTCGAGGGCCCCTTGCACATCGGCGACAATCTCCTCAGTCGGTTCCAGGCCGACCGAGAGGCGAATCTGACCGTCACCGATACCAACCTCGGCCCGCTGCTCGGGGGTCATGGCGGCATGGGTCATTGAGGCGGGGTGGTTGACGAGGGTGTCGGGGCCACCGAGCGACGGGGCCAGGGTGGCAAGGTCGAGAGCTTCAACAAAGGTCTGCGCCGCCTCGTGGCCACCAACCAGATCGAAGGTGACACTGCCCCCACCCCCGCTCATCTGGCGGCCCGCCAGCTCGTGTTCGGGGTGGGACTCAAGACCGGGGTGGTAGACCCGTTCCACCTCGGGCCGGGCCTCGAGCAGCTCGGCCAAGGTCAGTGCTGCCTCGTTCTGGTGGTTTACCCGCAGGCTGAGCGTCTTGAGTCCCCGCAAACCGTTCCAGGCGTCGAACGGTGAGGCGCTACAACCCTGGATGATGCCATAGCCCCAGACCTCGTTGATCAGGGTCTTGTCGCCGACCACGACCCCGAGAGTGGCGTCGTTGTGGCCCGACAGGGCCTTGGTTGCGGAGTGGAGCACAAGGTCGACACCATGCCTGATCGGTTGTTGCAATAGGGGGGTGGCCATCGTCGAATCGACGACGGTGACCGGGCCACCACTCAGGGCCCCAATGGCGTTGAGGTCGACCAGTTCCAGGGTCGGGTTTGAAGGGGTCTCGGCGAAGACCACCTTGGTTCGTCCCGGCTCGACGGCCCCCGCCCATGCTTTGGGGTCGGTGCCGTCGACAAAGGTGACGTCAATGCCGAAACGAGGACAGACCTGGCCGAACAGCTGGCGGGTTCCCGAGAACGACTGACGCTGGGTGACGATGTGATCTCCGGCGGAACACAGGGCGAGGACGACCGAGGAGATGGCCCCCATACCGCTGGAGAAGCAGGTACCGGCCTCGGCTCCCTCCAGTTCGGCCACCGCATCGGCGAAGGCCTGCACCGTTGGATTGCCGTAGCGCCCGTAGAAGTCGGTAACCCGGGGTCGGCGGGCCCGGCGGGCGGCGTCGTTGGCCGTGGGGGCGCCATAGGCGGTCGACGGTTGCAGCACCGGGGCCAAGCCCTCGTTGACCGCCCTGGTTGGAGCCGGTGAGCGGTCCCCGGGCCGCCCCGACACGGTGCTGTGGGAGCTGGAGTTGGTGGTGATCATGGTTCCTCGTTTGTCGAGGAGCAACGCCCGACATTGAGGCCGACCATGACGGCCGTTGGACACTTGGTTGTCGATTGCTCGACCACATCCCCGCCTGCTGGCAGGAGAAGCACCTTGGGTGTCCGCCCAGGTTGCCGGACCGGCCGCCGAAGCAACCCGTCGCTCGTGATGTCGCAACTACCTTACCGGTCCTGTCGACTATTCGTCGACGGGGGCGCTCAGCAAGCCGGCGCCGGCAGCCTCAATGGCCAGGGCGGCGTGGCGTTATTGGCAGCGCTCGAACTCGGGCTGGATCAACTCGGCGTCGCCGATGGCGGTGAATTTGCCATCGTCGTCGAAGGTCAAGGTTGCGCCGCTCGCCTCGGCGATGCAGTTTCCCCAGGTTCGAAACATCGCCCGGTACTCGGCGTCGCTAACCACCCCATCGGCCAGTATCTCGGCCTGTTCCGGGTCGGGCAGGGCCTTGGCCTGTTCCTGCAACTCGGTCAGGCGACCGGCCCGACAGGCAACGTCGCCAGCGCACAACGACCAGGCCGATGGGGGCACCAGGTCGGATCCGGCGGCCGAGGTCTTTTGACCTCCGGTGGTGGTCCAGGTCACCGTCATGGCCGGAGCTCCATCGGTAGGCCCGACATCGGTGGGAAACGATACCCCCCACCAACCATCGTCGATCCGCCCGGTGTAGGTCGTGCCATCCACCTCGACCTCGATGTCGGCCACCGCTGAGCCGGCCAGGCCGGTTATGTAGACTTGGCCCTGGAGTTCGGCCTGCGTCAATACGTTGGCCTGCCCAACATTGGCCAACGGCTGGTGGGTATTGGCCAGGGCGATCACGCGGATCCACTGGCCGTCGCCTCGCTGGGCCAGGCCACAGCCCACGTGCAGGGCTGAGGACGAGATCACCAGTGGCAGCTCACCTGAACTGGGCTCACCAAAGCGGTGCACGGTTCCGGAGGCCCGCAGCGAATCGAGGTCGAACTCTGACTCGATATCGAGACAGAGCTCGACTGCGGCCGAACGGGACAAGCCGTCACCCCATTGCCCGGCGGTGGTGTCCAGCGGCGACGATGCCTGCTCCGGGCCGAGCAGGGCCAGTGCCCCAAGTCCGGTGGCACCGGCAAACACGGCGGCTGCAGCGAGTAGGCGGGCCCGGTCCCGGCGTCGGCCCGTCGGGGTGACGGACGTGATGGACATGACGCCGTCAACCGGGTCCTGGTCGAGGTCGGCCGACCTCGCTCCAATCGGCTCTTGTTCACCGGCTCCGCGGTTGACGGTGGGGGAGGACCAGGAGGCGATCTCATTGAGGGCTTCGACAACGCCCTCGTCAGTCGTGAGGTTCGTGCTGTCAGTTCCTTTCTGAGGGCCTTGAGACCTCGGCGTGAGTGGGAGCGGACCGTCGATTCCCGACAGCCGACGATGATGGCGGTTTCGGCCACCGACAGGCCCTCCAGGAACCGCAGCACGATCACACTGCGCTGGGCCCAGGGGAGGGCCAGGAGCAGGTCGCGGAACTCCACCAGTTGGGCCGGAGCCTCCGGCGGCGGCGGGTCCGGTGGGTGGCGTTGCGCTGTCTGACGCTTGCGCAGGACTCCGTAGCAACCGTTGATCACCGAGCGGCGGACATAGGCTCTGGGGTTGTCGACGGTGCCTACCCGTTGAGCGGCGGCGATGAAGGCATCGTGCACCACCTCCTCGGCTTCGGTTCGTCGTCCGAGTAGGACCGAGGCCATGCGGATGAACGACTCCGACGATGCCTCGTAGACCGCCCGCAGCTCGGGAGGCCATAAGGGTCTCAGCGGCGTCGTCGATTTGGTCCATTGTCTACTTGACGCGCCACGTGGGTCCGACGTTGCAGCCCGGCCGACTTTGGCCATTCGTCCAGGCTGCGGAGCGCTCAGCTTCCGGTGAACCGTGGTGGGCGCCGCTCGGTGAAGGCGGCGATGCCCTCCCGGAAGTCGGCCGAAGCCAGGGCCTTGGTCTGACCCCACGTCTCCATCCCCGCCGCGTCCCACGGTTCACGGGTCATCCCCCGCAGGACCGCCTGCTTGGTCAGAGCCAGGTGCATCGGGGGCAGCGCCGCCAGCCGGGTCGCCAGTTCCAGGGTCTCGGGCATGAGTTGGTCGGGGGCCACCAGCGACTGGACCACGCCCGAGCTCAACGCCTCGTCGAGGGGGATGTCCTCGGCCTGGTACAGCCAGTGCAAAGCTCGCCCCAGCCCCACCATGCGGGGCAAGGTCCAGGTGATCAGATCATCGGGGTGGATGGCCCGCTTCAGCCACACTGGTAGCAGCCGGGCCTCGGTCGAACAGATCCTGATATCGCACAGCAGGGCAAATCCCAGTCCACCGCCGGCGGCCACGCCATTGATGGCGGCGATGGTCGGCTTTGGCATCTCCAGCAGATCCACCGACCAGGCAAACGCCGGATCGTGAGGGGCCACCGGTACCGGGCTGCGGTCCTCGGCGGTGAGGTCGGCCCCCGAGCAGAAGCCGCGTCCGGCCCCCGTCAACACGAACACCCGTACGTCGTCGTCGGTGGCGGCATCGTCGATGATCGATCGGATCGAGCGTCGCAGCGGACCGTTAAAGGCGTTGAGCCGTTCCGGCCGGTTGAGGGTGACGACCAGCACCCCGTCGTCGTCGAGGTCGGTTTGGAGCGCTTCGTAACTGCGGTAGTCGGCCATGGCCTCACCCTAGGTTTCCTTGATCGTCGGAAACTAGCCGGGGCTCAGGGGCTCAGGGGCTCAGGGGCTCAGGGGTTCGGCGGCTCGGTGGCGGCCAGCGGTAGGCGAACCGTGATCTGTGCTCCACCCTCGGGGGCGCGGCCGGCCGCCACCGAGCCGCCCATGGCCTGGGTCAACTCCCGCACGATGGCCAGGCCCATGCCGGTCGGGTTCTCGGCCCGCTCCGGTTGGGCGGCGGACACGTAGAGCCGTTCGAACACCTGGGGCAGGTCGGTCTCGGCGATGCCGGGACCGTCGTCGTCGACGGTGATGATGACCGACCCCTGCCCGCTGGTGACCGAGACGGACACCATTGTGGCGGCGTGCTTCAACGCGTTGTCGATGACGTTGCCGACCACCTGGGCCAACCGGTCGGGGTCGGCCTCGACCTCGGCTGGCCCGGAGTGGTCAAAATCCAGGGCCAGGCCCTGTTGCCCGGCGCTGGGAGCCAGTCCGGCCACCGTTCGACCGGTGACCACGGCCGCATCCAGGCGATGGAGGTGAAGGGTGAAACGGTTGGCGTCGAGCTTGGCCAGATCAAGCAGATCGCCGACGAGGCGTTCGAGTCGGGAGGCGTGGGTGGCGATGATCTGCCCGGTGCGGGTCACGTCCTCGGCCGCACCGTCACGGAGCGCCTCGGCGTAGCCGGCGATAGCGGTGAGCGGGGTGCGCAGATCATGGGAGACCGACAACAGGAACTGCTGGTCGAGCGCCTTCGACCGTTCCAGATCGGCGGCCATGCGGTTGACCGAGCGCCCGAGATCGGCCAGTTCGTCGTTGCCATCGGCTGTCACCCGCACAGTGAAGTCGCCCGATGCAATTGAAGCGGTGGCGTGCTCGATATCGGTGATCGGTCGGGTTAGGCGCCGGGCCAGCATCCAGGCGGCCACACCGGCCCCCACCACGACCACCACCGCCGACAGTGCGAACCAGGTCCGGGCCTGGCCCCCGATGGTGGCAACACCTTGACCGGCCACGATGCCCAGCGAAAGACCGTTGCCGACCAACCTGCGGTCGAGATCGACCTGGCGAAGGGCAGCGACCTGGCGACCGTCACCGGTTATCGGGCTGCCGCGTCGGCCGTTGCCGGCGGTGCCAGCGCCGATGGTCGGCACCACCACCGTCTCACCGGCGAGGTAGCGGTCCATCGTCTCCTCGTCGAGCACGGTCAGCACGACCTGGGCCACTGGCGGCCCGCGTCGTGGTCCCGCCCCAGAAAAACGAAGCTGCTGAACCTCGCCGCTGGCGGTAACGAGAACGTAGTCCAGGCGGTCCAGCCCAAAGGCATTGCGGGTCCGCTCCAGCGAGCGAAGTGATTCCAGCGACGGAGGCCCCTGGACAAGTTCGGTCAGGGCGTCGAGTCGGTCCCTGACCTCGCTCTCGGTGCTGTCGCGGGCGCCGATCTGGGCCAGGGTCAGTACCCCGGCTCCGACGAGCACGACGCTGGCCAGGGCAATGGCGACCAGGGCGATGGTGAGGCGTCGTTGCACCCTCAGCCCAGCCGGTAGCCGTAGCCCCGAACGGTCACCAGGGGCAGGTCGTCGCCCAGTTTCCGTCGCAGCTGGCGAACATGGACATCAACGGTGCGGGGATCTCCGATCCAATCTTCACCCCAGGCCCGGTCGAGCAGTTGCTGGCGGCTCAACACCACTCCCAGGTTCTCGACAAAGACCTCAAGCAGGGCCAGCTCCTGGGTGGCCAGGGCCACCGGCACCTCGTGGCAACGGACCTCCCGGCGGTCGAGATCGACCACGATCGAGCCCAGCTCGGTAATCGACGACGTCGTGGCCTCGGCCAGGCGACCCCGTCGCAGCACGGCCTTGATCCTGGCCACGATCTCCCGGGGAGAGAAGGGCTTGGTCACGTAGTCGTCGGCCCCAAGTTCCAGCCCCAGGATGCGGTCGACCTCATCGTCGCGGGCAGTAAGAAACAGCACGGGAACGTCGGAGCTCTGGCGCAGATTCCGGCACACGTCGAACCCGTCCATGCCGCCGGGAAGGCCAACATCGAGGATCACGAAGTCGGGTTGGCGCGCCCGGATCGTCTCCAGCCCCTCGGGGCCCGATGTGGCGATGTGCACCTGCCATCCTTCGCGGCGCAGGTACAGTGCAAGGAGATCGCCAATATCGGGTTCGTCCTCGACCACAACGACACGGGTCATGGGGTCAAAGACTACGGCGTCAATGTGATGAACTGATGAACTGATGAACTGATGAACTGATGAAGGGACAACCCAACGACCGATCGTTGAATCTCCGGCCTGAGCGGGCGGGCAGCGACTCTGGAGCGACCGGACATGCCGGTCACCGGTGCTCTGCGCTAGGTTCAACCAAATGTCCAAGATTTCACTTATCGCCAAGCTGACCGCCGCCGAAGGAAAGATCGATGAGATGCGAGCGGCGCTCGACACCCTCATCGTCGAGGCGGAGGAAGAGGAAGGCCTGGAGATCTACAGCGCCCACGCCGACACGGCCAACGAGGGTGTTTTCTATTTCTTCGAGGTCTATCGCGATCAAGCCGCCCTCGATGTGCACGGCAAGGGTGACAGGATGCGGGCGGCCATGAAGGCCATGGGGGGTCTGCTTGGCGGACGCCCCGAGGTGACGATGCTCAGCCCCGTGGCAGCCAAGGGCATCGACCTCTAGGCAACCGATCGTCACCCATGGTCACCTACCTCGACAAGATCCTGGCCGCCCATCGGGCCGAGTCCGCATCCGGCCCGTCCCGCCCGCTCGGCAAACTGGTTGATCAGGCCCGCGCCCAACCACCGGCTCGTGGTTTTCGGCGCGCCCTGGCCGAGAGCGGGGGGTTGGGCGTCATCAGCGAGATCAAGCGGCGTTCCCCCTCCAAGGGGGAGATCAATCCCGGTGTCGAGGTGGGTCCGTGGGCCGCGGCCTACGAACGAGGGGGAGCGAGCTGCCTGTCGGTACTGACCGATCAGGACTTCTTCGGTGGCTCCCCCCACGACCTGGCCGAGGCCCGGGCGGCGGTATCGCTCCCGGCGTTGCGCAAGGACTTCACCGTGACCGCCGCCGATGTGTGCGACGCCCGCATCATGGGCGCTGACGCCGTACTGCTCATCGTGGCCGCCCTCGACGATGTTGAGCTGGTCGACTTCCACCAGTTGGCCGAGGAGATCGGCCTCGATGTGTTGGTCGAGACCCACGACGAGATGGAGGTCGACCGGGCCCTGGCCGTCGGCGCCACCCTCATCGGGGTCAATCAACGGGATCTCACGACCTTCGAGGTTGATCAGGCCCGCGCCGTGCGGGTGGCCGCCAGCCTGCCCGACCACGTGGTTCGTGTTGCCGAGTCGGGGGTGCGGGGCCCCGCCGACGCCGCCACGCTGGCCGCCGCCGGCTACCACGCCGTGCTGGTTGGCGAGTCGTTGATGATCAGTGGCGATCCAGCAGCAGCGGTTGCGGAGTTGCGAGCGGCGGGTTAACACTCCAGCGGGCCCGTTCTCCTTCGCCCGAGCGCCGGATCCGGCGTTAATCTCAGAGAACCTGCAGGTCCAGCCGCTAGCGTGACCCGTGATGTTCGTGAAGATTTGTGGCATCACCAACGCCGAGGATGCGTTGCTGGCAGCTGGACTGGGAGCCGACGCCGTCGGTATGATTTTTGCTGCCTCGTCACGCCGCATCGCTCCGGGCGAGGCGCGCGACATCGTCCGTCACCTTCCTCCCGAGGTGCTCCCGGTCGGGGTGTTCCGCGACGAGTCGGCCAGTCGGGTGGCCGAGATCGCCAACTCCCTGGGTCTGCGGGCCGTGCAACTGTCGGGCCATGAGAGTGCTGAGGACACCCGCTGGCTGGCCGGCCGCATCCCCACCGTCATCAAGGCCTTCGCCGCCACCGACAAGGCCCTGGCCAACCACGCAGACTACGGCGCCCACCGCATCCTCATCGATTCCGCGACCCCTGGTAGCGGCCAGGTATTCGACTGGGCCGTGCTGGAGGAAGCTCCACTGAACCGACCGTTCATCCTGGCCGGTGGGCTCAATCCCGGCAACGTGGCCGACGCCATCAGAACCGTGAGGCCGTGGGGGGTCGATGTCGCCAGCGGTGTCGAGGCCTCCCCGGGCAAGAAGGATCCGGTCAAGCTCCGGCAGTTCATGGCTGCGGTGCGGGCCGCTTCGCCCGGTCGCACGGAGATGGACACCACTTTTGTTGCCGGGGCCGACGGTGAACTCAACACCGACCTCGACGAACGACCATTCAACTGGGAAGAGGACGCCACATGGCGCTGACTGACGACCATCCGCCCCGCCCCTCGGTCATGGGCGACCCCGATGCCCACGGTCGTTTTGGCCGTTTTGGGGGCCGGTTTGTGCCCGAAACGCTGGTTCCGGCCTGCGCCAAACTGGAGGACGCGTTCCGCCAGGCCTGGGGTGATGACGAGTTCCGGGCCGAGTTCACCCAGCTGCTCAACGCCTACGCCGGCCGTCCTTCGACCCTCACCGATTGCCACAACCTGTCCAGCGAGCTTGGCTTCCGGGTGCTGCTGAAACGCGAAGACCTCAACCACACCGGCAGTCACAAGATCAACAACGTGCTCGGTCAGACCCTCCTGGCCCGGCGTATGGGTAAGACCAGGATCGTGGCCGAGACCGGGGCCGGTCAGCACGGGGTGGCCAGTGCCACCGCCGCCGCCTACTTCGGCCTGGAGTGCGTGGTCTACATGGGCGAGGTCGACATGGCTCGACAGGCCCTCAACGTGTACCGCATGCGTCTGCTGGGGGCCGAGGTCCGGCCGGCGCTGTCGGGCAGTCGAACCCTCAAGGACGCCGTCAACGAGGCTATGCGGGACTGGGTGGCATCGGTCGAGTCGACCTACTACTGCCTCGGTTCGGTCATGGGCCCCCACCCCTATCCGTGGATGGTTCGGGAGTTCCACCGGGTCATCGGCGACGAGGCCCGCAGCCAATGTCGGGAACTGCTGGGTGGCGACCCCGATGTTGTCGTGGCCTGTGTCGGAGGTGGTTCGAACGCAGCCGGCATCTTCAGCGGTTTCGTCGACACCGAGGCCGAGATGGTGGGGGTCGAACCAGCCGGAGGAGCTGCGGTCAGCCACGCCGTGCCCGGCGTGGTCCACGGCTCGCTGTCGTATCTGATGCAGGACGAGTACGGCCAGGTTGAGGAGGCCCAGTCGGTCTCGGCCGGCCTCGACAATCCCGGCAACGGCCCAGAACACGCCCACTTGGCCGATATCGGACGGGCCCGCTACGAGACGGTCACCGATTCTGAAGTGCTTGACGCCTTCGAGTTGCTGGCGCGTTCAGAGGGCATCATCCCCGCCCTGGAACCGGCCCACGGGCTGGCCTGGATGGTCAAGGCCAAGGCCGAATTGCAGGGCAGGACGGTGCTGCTCAACCTCTCGGGCCGCGGCGACAAGGATGTGGCCCAGGTGCAAGCCATCCGCGATGGTGATCCCACGGCCCTGGAGACCGTTCGACTATGACCACCTCCTCGCCCACCGCCGCCGCTGATCTGCCTGCCGTGCCCTCGTTGGAGGCGCACCTGCGGGCCCGTCGCGCCGAAGGGCGCAAACTGTTGCTGCCCTATGTCACCGGCGGCTACCCGATAGGGGAGTGGCCCCACCTGATCGACGGTTTTGCCGCCGCCGGAGCCGACGCAATCGAGATTGGTATCCCCTTCAGCGATCCCGTCATGGACGGCCCAACGATCCAGGAGGCGTCAACCATAGCCCTGGCCGCGGGAACCAATCCAATGTCGGTGCTGGCCGAGGTGGCCAAGACCGAGCCTGGCATCCCGCTGATAGCCATGACGTACTACAACATCTGCTTCCGCATGGGGCACGAGCGATTCGCCGCATCACTACGCCAGGCCGGAATCTCCGCCGCCATCCTGCCCGACCTTCCGTTGGAGGAAGTGAAGTCGTGGGCCGAGGCCGCCGATGCCGGTGGTATCGAGACCGTGCTGTTGGCTGCACCCACCGCACCCGACGAGCGCCTCCCCCGCATCGTCGAGCGGACCAGGGGTTTCGTCTACAGCGTCGGACTGGTCGGTATCACCGGCGAACGGGCCGAGTTGGCCTCCAGCGCGCTGGAAATGGCCCGCCGCCTCAAGGACATCACCGACAAGCCGGTCATCGTCGGCATCGGGGTCTCGAACCCCGAACACGCAGCGGAGATCTGCCAGGTGGCCGACGGTGTTGTCGTGGCCTCGGCCATCATCCGCCGCATGCTGCAAGGGGGCTCGATCGACGACGCCATTGGTTTTGTCGGCGAGCTACGCCAAGCCATCGACAGTGTCTGACCCCACGCGGGAGCGGCCATTTCCTCCAACCGATCCCGACTGCGAACTGTGCCAGGCCGATCGCTTCACCCACTGGTATGCCGTCACCGATGACGGCTGGGTGGCCGACTGTGAGGTCTGTGCGGTGCCCATGGTCGTGTGGTGGGATCACGGCCCCGAGGCTGACGCCGAGACCACCGAGCGGTTGTTTGCCGCTCTGAGAGCGGCCGCCGATGAGCGCTTTGGTCCGGGGAACTGGCAGCTCGACTCCACCATGCGGCAGGTGCCCGAACACCTTCATGCCCACGCCCGGGACCGGGATTGGTGGAACCGCCGCTTCAGCCGCGCCATGTCGCGCTATACGGGAGTGGGAAGCGAACGACAGACCACCGGGTTGGGAGACGAGTGACTGCCTATCAGACCGACCTCGCCGTAATCGGAGGGGGCGCCGCCGGATTGGCTGCGGCCCGGGAAGCTCGTCGTCGGGGGGCGACGGCGCTGATCGTCAACCGCGGTCCACTCGGTGGTGACTGCACCTTCACCGGTTGCGTGCCCTCAAAGACCGTTATCGAGGCGGCCCGGGCCGGAGCCAGCTTCAGTGAGGCGTTTGAGCGGGCCCGCAATGTGGTGGCCCACATCGCCTCGACCGAGAACAGCGCCGTGTTGGTTGGCGAGGGGATCGAAGTGCTCGACGCCGAGGCAGCCCTGCTCGGCCCGGGGTTGATCAGTGCAGATGGCAAGCAGATCAAGGCCCGGGGTGTGGTGGTCGCCCTCGGTAGCCGCCCTGCGGTGCCACCCATCCCCGGCTTGGCCGAAGCCAACCCGATGACCAGCGACAACCTGTGGGAGTTGACCGACGCCCCTGCCTCGCTGATCGTTGTTGGCGGCGGCGCCATTGGATGCGAGCTGAGCCAGGCGCTGGCTGGGTTGGGGGTGGCGGTCACCCTGATCGAACTGGCCTCTCGGCTGCTGCCTTTGGACGAAGCTCAGGCCTCGGCTGTTGTCGAGCAGGCGCTGAGTTCGGCCGGGGTCAAGATTCTCACCGGTGTCGGCGTTGAGCGGGTCGAGCCCGACGGAGCGGCCCATCGGGTGGTGTTGTCCGACGGCTCGCAGGAGTCGGCTGAGCAGATCCTGGTTGCCGTCGGGCGCAAACCCAATTCGGATCGGGGCGGATTGGCCGACGGCGGCCTTGAACTCGATCGCCGAGGCTATGTGGTCAACAGCGACGACCTGGCCACCAATCTGGCCCAGACCTACGTGGCCGGTGACATCTCCGGTCGTATCCAGCTGACCCATGCCGCCGATCACATGGGGCGCCTGGCAGCGGGCAACATCCTGCGCCGGGCGGGCAAGGCCAAGTTCCGGGCCGAGCAGATCCCCCGGGTCACCTTCACCAACCCTGAGGTGGCCGCCATCGGTCTCAGCGAAGCGGAGGCAGCCGAACAGGTCAAGGGGGCCAGGGTGGCCGAACTACCCCTGACCGAACACGATCGGGCCATCGCCGCCGGGGCCACCAGCGGCTACCTCAAGCTGATCGCCGCCCCCCGCAAGGTCGTTGGCGATATTGGCGGTGGTCGCCTGGTTGGGGCCACGGTCGTGGCTGAACGGGCCGGTGAGTTGATGGGCGAACTGGCCCTGGCGTTGACGCTGAAGGTCTTTGTCGGTCGCATGGCGCTCACCGTGCACCCCTACCCGACGTGGTCCTACGCCATTCCCAAGGTCACGGCCCAGTTCTTCACCGAGGTCGAGGGTCGCACCGCCCGCCCGGCCCGGGCCGAGGGCTGAACCAGCGTTTGAGCTTGGCTGCGGTGGTCACTGGGTTGAATCCGGTAGCCACCGCAGAACTTGCCGACCTGTTGGGGTGCTGAGCCCTTACTCCTGCACGCATGGCGACGGGGAACCGTCGGCCTCGAAGACCTGCACCCGGGAGAGATGGTCGACCGGGGTGGCGAAGTCGAACGGGGCGTCGACCACCGCCGCCCGAACCCCTTGGATCGAGGTGGCCTCCAGCGGCACCGGCTGGGCCTGACCGTCGACGGTCATTCTTCGATCCCGGAGGTCGGGGTTCCACCCTCGAACTGGGCCAGGGCGTCAGCGTCCATGACCGGCGCAGCGTTGGGATCGATTCCACCGGTGAACCAGAAGCGCTTGACGGCTTCGACGAAGCCTGGCCCGCCCTCGGCCTGCACCCGCCAGGTGTCGTCATCGATCAACTGACCTTCGGCCAGATCGGGGCTATCGTCACATCCTCGGGCCTGGGCGATGACGCCGTTACTTTGGCGGATGTCGACCCTGACGCACCCGCCGAAGTTCCTCACCTGGATCGCATCCACGGCCACGCCAGGATTGAGGTACAGACGATCCACGGGCACATCACGATGGGTGGCCATCAGGGCCAGCGCTGCCATCGGCGCCGACTGCCATTCGGGGGTCGGTTCGACCGATGCGGCCAATGCTTCGATCGTGACATCGGCCGGGGTCCCCACTATCGCCGTCGGCTCGATCGAGACCGGCGAACCAGTGTCGATGGCTGAGTCGGGAGCGAAGTCGGTGTCCTCGGCCAGAACACCCGCAGCGCAGTAGCCGACGGGCGTGAGCTGGAGATCCCCCCGACACCGTTGCGGTCGCCGTCGTCTGGTTCAGGGTCGGAGTTGGCATCGGGCCCGGTCGCAGGGTCGCCTGGTTAGGTGGCGTCCCTCGTCTCGGTCTCGATAGCCGGTTGTGCCTCGCCCCGCAGTCTGCACCCGGCGGCGACCAGGATCACAAAGAGCGGCAGAGCGAGGAGCTTGACCAGGGTCGGAGTTGGGGCGGACACGGGGCAAGACTATGACCCCAACCGCCTGCCCCGGTCGCGGCCCA
>Ga0316192_10001337_pt1 | contig 18084 bp, 22 predicted proteins | sample MerIslwburrow_MG_FD_204931 | JGI IMG/M metagenome (GOLD analysis project Ga0316192, IMG submission 204931) | Coastal sediment microbial communities from Maine, United States - Merrow Island worm burrow | ecosystem: Environmental > Aquatic > Marine > Coastal > Sediment | place: USA: Maine...
GGAGGTGTTGCGGGGTTCTTGGTGCTGGTCGCTGCCGTCGCGGGAAGCTCCAGGTTCGAGGTGACCACCGACGTTGCGGCTGAGACGTCCACACCCGAACTGACCCCCTCGTCAATTGCACCGGGACCAACGACCGGAGTCACCGCTCAACAGTTACCACCGGCGACATCCACCACGTTGCCATCGACCTCAACCACCGCCCTGCCAGCGGCACCAGGTCCGCCGACGTCGGCTTCACCCCTGACAACAGCAGCAGTACCGCCCATGACGGTTGTCACCACCGCGCCAGCAGCGGCCCCAAACACGACGGCGGCGGTGCCGGTAGGCCCCGGGGCCTTCTGTTCACTCACGGGAGCGATCGGCAAGTCATCGACGGGCACGGACATGGTCTGCTCCGACACCAATGGAGACGGCGCCCCCTACGCAGATGGACGGTCCCGCTGGCGCTCCCCCTGACCAGCGAGCAATACAACTGTTGAGGCCATGCTGGCGCCGGGCTACAGCTCTACGACGGCGGCAGTTGCGCCGCAAGCGACCGACTTAGGCAAGGGAACCCAACCCGGAGCTTGGTCACCACATGCATGATTACCCTTCAATTGGCACATAGCCACAACCAAGGGGCACAGGGATGAATTCAGACACACCTCCCGCGGGTTGGTACCAGAACCCGGCTGGGTCTGGTGACCGTTACTGGGACGGCGAACGCTGGACTGAGCACATCCAAAGTTCCACTTCGACACCACCGACACCACCACCGGTCACTCCCCCGGCAATCTCGCTCTTGGACCAAGTGAGCACCCCGGCAACACCAACGTCTGCACACCAAGGGTTCCGGTCAGAGCTACCTATTTCGCGAATTGGAGGAGTGGTCGACTCCCTTCGTCAAAGGCTCAGCACGAAGGCATGGATAGTCCTTGGAAGTGTTACCGCCTTCTTGGTGCTGCTCGCTATCGGCGCCGCAAGCGACGGACCCGAGACGACCACCAACGTTGCGGCTGGGGCAGAGGCCGAGTCATCAACATCTGAACTGCCTCCCCCATCGTCATCAATTCCGCCGGGATCAACAACCGATGTCGCCCCTCAACAGTTGCTACCGGAAACGTCCGCCACCCCGCCGTCGACCTCAACCACTGCGCCGCCGACAACTTCAGCCCCACCGACGTCAGCTTCATCCCTGACAACGGCGGCGCCGGCCACGGCAGCAGCAGTAACCACTCCCGCTCCAACGACCGCTCCACCTACGACCGCAGCAACAACCACAGCTCCACCAACGACCGCGGCAACAACCACAGCTCCACCAACGACGACAGCGCCAACCACAGCCCCACCACCAACAACAGCCGCAGCACCGACGACCCCGTCCGACACCGTGACCCCCGGGGCTTTCTGTTCCCCCACGGGAGCTACCGGCAAGTCATCAACGGGCAAGGACATGATCTGCGCGAATACGAAGAAGGACGGAACCCCCTACGCCGAGGGACGGTCCCGCTGGCGCTCACCCTGACCAACCGGCGAAACGACTATCGACGAGTTCGAAGAGATCCTCGACGGTGAAACGCAGATCCCACGAGCGCAGGGAACCATTCTCGCTGGCCATCTGCTACAGCTCCCACGAGGTCGGCAACTGGGGGTCCACCCAGTCACTGGGCGGGGTCCAATTGGCCCAGGTCTGATCCCACCACGGACCTCCAGTCTCCAAGCGCCCGACAAGATCGGCACCGTAGGAACGGATCCAATCAACGAGTTCGGACGAGAATCGGCCTTCGGCCACCCGGTCGTCGAGGACCTCGGCGTCCTTGAGCACGTGGCTACCGTCGGGAAAGACGATGATGTCCAGCTCCAGATCCTGGGTGTCGTAGCCCTTGGCGGTACGGACAAAGTTGGTCTGCAGGTTCAGGTACCAGCAAACGAACTCACGATCCGGACCATCCCAAAAGTGCCAGACCGCCAAATGATCACCGGGCCGCTGGACCATGAGGCAGCCGTGGCCCTCCCAGACGCCACGTCCGAACCAGGGGTGCGCGCCATCGGGCGTTGGCCAATGACCATCCACGAAACCGAACTCGCCTCCCGGTGCGAAATAGCTCACCAATTGGGTCGGAGAGTCATCAACAACAAAGACCGGAGCCCCCAGCCACACCCCCGTGGCCGGTTGGGGCACCAGCAGCTCATCAGGTTGAAGACCAAGCATCTCTCGACGCACGATCACCTCTCCAGGTCTCCAGAAACCACTCATGGCGAGAGTCTACGTGCGGTGGCCGGGGGGTACCGCCTGGAGCGTCGGCGCTGCCAAAATGTCCCGCGAGATTGCGCATGGTAGAGCCACCTCGACCTTTGGTCGACCTGAATAGCAATCGCGACGCGCGGTTGTGACGATCTCGGTCAGAGGCTCAAGCCCGCAAAGGAACTGCAGACGTACGACGGTGGTCAGAAGTCGTAGGTGCGAATGAGATCACCCCGCTGATCTGGGTTGTAGTCATCGCTGAGCACGACCCCAAAACAGTCGTAAATGTCCTGAAATCCATTGTCCCTACACCAACGCTTGGCGTTGCGAGCGCTACTAAAGCCGCCGTCGTAGACCACAGCGACCGTGCCATCCCGGAGCGATCGAAACTGGTTGGAGTCGATGGCGATGACACCGGAACCGAACTGGGCCCGGTAGCCGGCGAGCTGGGCCTCGAGGGCTTCATTGGCGTCCTCACGGCAGGGCACCGGCCTCGACCCCGAGCCCGATCGCGCCTTCGGCCGTCTCGTTGTAGAACCCGACCGGACCGAGACTGCCCAGCACGGCGAGCATCGTCGCCAGGGCCGGCGCGGCCCAATTAACCCGCGACCCGGCAACAAGAACCTGCTGGGCAAGAACGGCGCCGATGGCGACGCACAGCGCCAGTGACGATAGGGCCGCCGCTACCCCCAAAAAGAACGCCACCAGCGAGCCCGGCAATCGCAGATTTCTACCCATCGAACACACCGATCACCGCTCCGACAAGCAAGAACACGCCAAGGCTCAGAACGCAGATAAGGGCGATCGACAACCAGCGCCGCTTGGTGCGCCCCTTTCGACGGCCTTGACCCACATCGGTGACGGGCGCGACCGCCGATCCAAGGACGACGAGGCCGCCTGCCACGAGACCAGTCACTACGGCGAGCACACCGGAAGCCAGCCACGGGAGTGACGAGCGTTGTGAGAGCCCGACCGCGACCTCCGAGTCCTGTCCGGCGCGAGTCGACACCACCAGGATGTACGGAACACTGCCACCGCCACCGTCGTCTTGCTGAACGAGAGCCGGCCGCGCTGCCGTCAACCGGGGGCTGCCAGAGCAGGCGGTCCGCCGCGACAGGATCGTCCGGCTCGTTTACGTGGATCGACCACCGACCGGGCAGGGGGTCCTCCACGGCCACCGTCACCGGATTGGTACCGACGATGCGAAGCAACTCCGACGGCATCGGTCGACCAAATGAATCGACGAGGATCGGATTGATATCGGTGCCGTCGTCGTAGCCGAGAGTGACGATGAGGCGGCTGGATGCCGGCGGCACGTCGAACTCGGTGATGGCACCATCGGAGTCAGCGTCGAACTCTCCGACGATGTCGACGACAACAGCCCCCGTCGCCTCATGGCGAGCCCGAACAAAGTCCCTGCTGAGCTCCTGAGCGGTCGAGGCAAAGGAGATACTGCCACCGGTCAAACCGGCGATCGACTCAAGGAACGATTCGTCGAGGCTCCCCGGCTCGGCGAACCCGACCACATCGATGCGGACATCACGGGCCACCGCCTGTGGCACGATCTGAGCCAGAACCTGGTCCTGAGAGAGACCATCGGTTATGTCGCCGTCGGACAGCAAAACGATCCGTTTGAGGTCGGTGTCATCGAGCACGGCCTGGATGCCACGCTCCAATCCGGCCCCTATGTCGGTGTCACCATTGGCGCTGAGTCTGCCTGCTGCCGCGCTGACTCGCCCAAGGTCGCCGGTGGCGGCGGCCAGGACCTGGGAGTCGGTGCTGAACCCGACGATGCCGACGCTGTGCTCGACGCCCTCATCGGCATCGATCTCCACCACCGAGACCAAGTCTCGCACCGCCTGGACGGCGGCCGTGATCTTGGGAATCGGTTCGCCAACCGGCGACGGGTCCGCCATCGACGTCGACACGTCGACGACCATCACCGTGGAGGTCGACGACCCGTCGAAGATGGGACGGTCGACCAGACAGCCCGTTTCCCCACTCGGGCAGTTCTCCCCGTTACCGGTTGGGGCGTCAGCCCGCTCCTGAGCGAGGACGGCCTCCATCTCTTTGGCGAGGAACTCCCCGGTGGCGTCGTGGCCTTTCTGGTTGGGGTGGAAACTCCCTTGATGCCGAAAAGGCAGCCGTCCTGATTTCGGGCCGCGCACCCCGGCGGTAATGCCGTTGATCCAGGGCTCACCGGTACAGAGCCCGTGACGGCCGCTGTCGTTCTCGTAGATCTGGGAGACGTCGATCCAATGGAAGTTCCGATCGGTCTCTGCATCCAACCTTTCGACCATGGCGGCGAGCTGTTGGTTGAAGTAGCCGGTGGTGCTGCGAAGCATGGCAGTATCGGCTCGGCTGATTCGACTGCAGCGGTTGCCTTCAAACCACCACAACGACCACTTCGACGACTCCTCAACCAGATTTGGGTAGCCGAGCACAAAGATATGGCCGCCTGGCTTCACCGCGTTCTGGGCAAGTTCCCGGTACATGTCGGGCAGGGTCTGCCCACCGTTTGGGCCGGCTGCGCCAGCTTTGGTGTTCACCAGTTGCAGAATCTGTTCGCGAAGTTCAGTCTCTTGCACCTGACATCCAATCCACGGAGCCAACGACCAGACAACCGGGCCCCCACCGCAGTCACCGCGCTCTCCTTCGAGAGGCCGATGCAGCCTTTGACGATGTCGTCGAATTTGACGTTGTTTCCGCCCATCGACACCGTCACGATGTCGGCATCGCGATCGGAGAAACGTCGGTCTCGGTATTGATCGTGGATCTGGTTGGACGTCGCTCCGGTGCACGCCAGCAGCTCAAAGTCGGAGTCCTCCCAGGACCCCCGAAGCCGGTCGTAGGCGACCCTTGCGTAGGCTTCTGAGCCTTTCCCGTTGTTGACCGAGGTGTTACCCGTGGCCCGCTCGCAGGTTTGGTCCGGTGGGTTGGCCTGCTGGTCGATGTAACGCAGGCCCTCGCCCGAGGAAAACGAATCGCCCAAAGCCAGCCAGATCAAGCCCTCCGGCGCCGGCTCGGTCTGGGCTGACACACCTCCCGCAGTCGTCGCGAGCAGTGCGACGATTAATCCAGCAACAACAACTGCAACGAAGGCGCGCCTATCGAATCGAGTCACGAGGCCTCCAGCTGATCGAGCCGAGCCTCGATCAGCTCGACCGTGCGAGCCAGATCGGTGGCCTCCAGCTCGATCCCGTCGTCGTCGTCATCTGCGCACGCTTGGGTCAAGGACCGAATGGCGGCATCGGCGTTCAGGAGCAGCTCGCCGAGCACCTCGTCGGGTAGCTCGAATGCGGTCGCAAAGACCTCCTCAGACATCCCAAACTCTGGTGCCGCGCTACAGCCCAACTCAGGAGCGCCAGCACCTTGTATTGTCAGGTCTTGGGTCCACGTTCCGAGTGCACTTCCATCCAGCGCTTCCAGGGTCGCGGCACCGACGTCCGGCGTGACCTCCGGCAGGCTGTCGCGTCGATCCGTTGTCGATTCAGTGCACGCTCCTGCCAACAGCAGTCCGGCCATCGAGACCAAGACGATCGCTGGCCGGCGCGACATCATCAGGCCTTAGCCCAAGGACCAAAACGGTATGTCCCAGTCGTGTCTGGCCGACGGGGTGGCATCGCCCGGATCACATCGTTGGAGACGTTGAATGAGGCCGTGCTGGCCAAGCTCGACGGGCTCTCCGAGTACAACCTTCGCAAACCCTCGACGCACCGAGACCACCGAGACCACCGAGACCACCGAGACCACCGAGACCACCGACTGGGTGAGCTACGTCGCCAAGATCGAGACCGCAACACTGACGGCCTCAGGTGCTCGCCCGGACGAGTCCCCCCTCGCCTTGAGCCGCGACAAAAGGGCTCCCTCTACGGCGTGATGCCAGGCACAACCCGGCGCTGATCTGTTGCGCCCAGTCGTTCCGACCGTGTCGTCGAATTCTTTGCCGAGGACAGCGGCACCGGGACACCGACGGCTCGGATTAGAACTACCGAGGTGGAGGCTAATAGCGTGGATGCAAACAACCCACAGTGGCCAGCACCACCAGACGGCCAGGGGACGGGGACCAGCCATGAACCATCAGACCACATCGAGCGCCGCCATACTCTCTCCCGACCAGCATGCGGCCGACATGGCTGATTACCTGGCGGAGGGGCAGGCCCGGGCTCTGAGCCTGGGCAACCGAGGCCCCCTACGGTTCGATGACAGCGGAAAGCTCGATCCCGAGATTCTGGCCGCCTACTGGCGCCACGGGTTCTATGTCTTTGACGACGTCATCGGGGCCCAGGAAATCGACGAGTTACGGGTCGATGTTGAAACCATGATCGATCGGGCCCCCGTCCGCAAAGGGGCCACCGTCGATGCCGCCGGGCGTCCGGCCTATGGCCGGGATCTCACCATCGAGCCCTACCTGTTCATCAAGCCACTGTCGGACCCTTGGGGTGGCACCAAACTGTTGTCGGGTCGCCACCAGACCCAGATGACCCAACCCCAACCTGACGATGACGCCCCCGACGAGGTGGTGCACCTCATGTCGGGCATGTGCCAGTCGATGCCCGCTGCCCTGCGACTCTACGGCCACCCGGGCCTGCTTGGCATTGCCGAGGCCATTAACGGCTCGGACTTTGTGCCCTACAACGATGCCATATTCGTGAAGAAGCCGGGCCTTGGAGGCTCGGTGTCATGGCACCAGGACGGGGTGACCCATTGGGATTCTCCCCGCTGGGACGAAGGCATCCATGGCTTCAACTTCCAGGTCCAACTCTATGCCACCACCCCGGCCAATGCCTTATGGGCGGTCCCTGGCACCCACAAACAAGGCAAGATCGATATCAAGGCTCTGGTCGGGGCCAACGCAGGATCGGATCGACTACCGGGCGCGGTACCCCTGGTGTGCGGGGCCGGTGGCGTCACCATCGCCAATCGCCAGGTGCTGCACGGCTCGTTCGCCAATACCTCTCATGATCCTCGGGTTTCCATCACCTTCGGGTTCCACCGCCGGTCATCGATCCTGGGGGTTGAGGGACGCCTCAGTCTGAGGCGAGACAACGGACCCGTCCGGGTCTTTGACGAACAAGCCATCTTTGATCGAGCTGCCGTCATACCGGTGGCCATCGACGCCCGCCACAAGCACTTCCCGACCGAAAGCCCCTTCCACTATGAGCCGTTTGCGGGGCTGGAGCACGATTTCCGCTACAACGATGAGAACTTTGAGCGAGTGATTCGCGACTACAACACCCGGGATCTGGCCATCTAGTTCGACTGCCGGCCGAACCGACCCTCGAGCATCAGTCGTCGTAGGCGGCGGCCTGTTGACGGTACATCCCGGCGTAGCGCCCATCGGCGGCGAGCAGTTCCTCGTGGGTGCCGTGCTCGGCGACGCGGCCTTCAGCCAACACGATGATGATGGCGGCCATGCTGACCGAGGAGAATCGGTGGGAGATCAGGATGGTGGCGGCGCCGGCTTCACCGGCGGCCGCCGCGTTGGTGTTGTAGCGGTCGTACACGGCCTGTTCGGCCGCCGGGTCGAGTGCGGCGGTCGGTTCGTCGAGGATCAGGCAGAGTGGATCGGCGGGCATCGTGCCGCGGGAGATGGCGAGGCGTTGCCATTGGCCGCCGGAGAGCTCGTTACCGTCGGCGTAGGTCTTGCCGAGCTGGGATTGCAGGTCGTTGGGGAGTTGGTCGATCACGCTGCGAGAGTCGCCGTCGTCGACGGCCCGCTGGACCCGTTGCTCGTGCCAGCGATCGTCGTCCACCGAGTCGGCGGCTCCGAGGCCGACGGTCAAACCGGCGAGGGTTTCGAGCTTGGCGAAGTCCTGGAAGGTGCCGCCGATTCGGCTTCGCCAGCTGTTGATGTCCAGCTCACCGAGATCAGTGTCGTCGACGAGGATCCGGCCCGAGGTTGGTTGGTACATGCCAGTGAGCAGTTTGATCAGCGTGGTCTTCCCGGCGCCGTTTTCACCAACGACAGCCACCGTCGTTCCGGCCGGGAAGTCGACATTTACGTTGCGGAGTACGGGACTGCTCGTGCCCGGGTAGGTGAAAGAGACGTCGTCGAATCGGATGCCGTGAGTCAGCCGGGCGGGGGCAGGCCGGTCGCTGGAATGGCGGGCGAGTTCTTCGACGTGGAGGTCCTCAAGCCAGATGAATCGGTCTGCGGTTCGCAGTGCGGCTGCGGCGTGGCGGGCGGCATCGGCGGTGCGGGCCACGTTGCCCCGGATCAGAAGGGCCAGCTGTGAGACGAGAACAACATCGCCAACGGTTGCTCGGCCATCAAGCGCAAGCCGGGCGGTGAAGAGCAGGGCGGCAACGTAGCCCGCGGTCAAGGTGGCCCAGCCAACCGATGCGAGGCCGGCGGATCGCACAGCGCCCCGCAGGTGGACGTCGCTCACCTCGTTCCACAACTCATCGGCCCGGTCATCCAAACGGGCCGATGCGTCGAAGATTCGAAGCTCCATGGCCGACCCCGGGGTGAGGAACAGCCGGTGGAGCTGTGCTGCTGCCCGCTGCCGTTCAGCGGCCACTGCTTTCGCGGTATCGACAAATCGTTCCGATCTCGGCACGAGCACCGCTGTCGGGATGGCCGCCAGGGGTGTCAGCCCGAGGAGCGGATGCACGGCGATGAGCAACCAAAGACTCGCCGCGATGCTGATGGCCAGCGAAGCGGTGCGGGTGAGGGTAAACACGGCCCGCATCAAACCTGGCCCTCCACTGCGGACGAGTGAGAGTTGGTCGAGGTAGTCGGGGCGTTCGAGGTGCTCGATGCCCGGGATCGACGAGGTCAGCTCCAGGGAATGGCGGTCGATGAGCAGCCCGACCTCATTGGTCACGACGTGTTCGGCGTCGCCGGTTGCACGGCCGGCAGAGCCGAGCAGGCCGGCCCCGACGGCGCCCAGCAACGACGCGCCAATGGCGAGCCCCCAGCTGCGGTCGACGGCGGAGTCGACGATCCATTTCAGCGCCAAGCTCTGCATCGCGCCCGAGATGGCACTCAGTACGAGTGTGACTCCAATGAGTACGATCAGCTTGCGGTCGGCTTGGCCGACAACACGAGCCATCAGCGCCAGGCGTCGGCGGGCACCTGCGCTCTCGGCGGTCATCGCTCGGACTCACCGTCGGCGGTTGTGCGTGCCTGCGCTCCGGGCACTGCGGTTCCGACGCGGCGGAACCGGCGGGCCTGGGCCTCGTAGAGGCGGGCGTAGGAGCCGCCGGCTGCGTGTAACTCGGCGTGGCTACCATCCTCCACCACCCGGCCGCCCTCAATCACCACGATGCGGTTGGCTCGCCGAACCGTCGAGAAACGATGCGAGACCACGATGGCGGTGGCACCCGCGGCGTGGCTGAGCAGCTGATCGAACAGCGCCGTCTCGGCCGTGACGTCGAGGCTTGCCGTCGGTTCATCGAGGATCAGCACCCGGGCGCCGGTTTCTGCGCAGTACAACGCCCGGGCCAACGCGATCCGCTGCCACTGGCCACCCGACAGGTCCGCGCCGTCGGTGAACGCCCGGGACAACACGGTCTGCCATTGGCTGGGCAGGGCGGCGATGGTGTCGGCGGCACCGGCGGCTTCTGCGGCCCGGATGGCAAGAGCCGGTGCTTCGGGATGAGCGGGGTTGGCCAGCGCCACGTTCTCGAACGCCGACAGTTCGAAACGGGTGAAGTCCTGAAAGATCACGCCGAGTTGGGCTCGCCACCAGGCCGGATCGAGGTGGCCGAGGTCGACACCGTCGATCAGGATCCGCCCCGCGGTCGGCTGGTAGAACCCGCTCAACAGCTTCAACAGGGTGGTCTTCCCGGCCCCGTTCTCACCGACGATCGCCAACGACTCGCCAGGCTCGATCACCAGGCTCAACTCGTCGAGCACGGGCCGGTCGGTACCGACGTAGGTGAAGGTGACCCGGTCGAACTCGATGATCGGGGCGCGACCTCCGCTCGTCGGTCGCCTGCCGGTCGTCGTGGTTGCCCGCTCTTCGGCGTGGAATACGGTGATGCTCTCAACGGCTGCCAGTTGGGGGACAGCGGCCTCGATCGAGAACGCTTCGAATCCCATCGCCGCCAACACCCGTGAGACCGCGACCACGCCCCCAAGGGCCGCGGCCAGGCCGACGGCGTCGAGGTCGCCCTGTGCCCCCAGCCGGGCGACGAGTAGGAAGGGGAACAGGGCGGACAGGGCGTTGAGGAGGAAAGTCGTTCCGTGCAACCGTTGGGCGCCGAGCAGGACCTTCGACAACTCGTGCACCGGAACCCGGCCGTGAGCCTCGAAACGCCTGACCGCCCAGGGGCCGAACCCGAACAGGCGAAGCTCCTTTGCCCCAACCGGCGTGCCAAGGATCTCCGACCAGTAGGCGGCGGCCCGACCCTCGCCGGTGGTGTCGACCATGCCCGTGGCGATGGCACCGGCGTAGTGGCGGCGAAGGATGCTGCGCTGCCAGGCAACGAAGGCAAACGCCGAGACGGCGGCCAGGATCGAGTAGCGGGCGACCACGGCCGCCGCCGCCAGCGCCCCGACGAACCGGGTCAGCAGCCAGAGCTGGCCCTCAGCCCCGGCACCCATATTGAACAGGTAGGCGTTCTCCACCGGAAGCGCGGCTGCGTCGCGTACAGCTTGGGTCTCGAGATGCTCGATTCCCGGTCGGACCGAGACGGCCTGGCGGATCCTGCGGCGGACCTCCCCGTTTACCCGCGAGGCCACCCAGTTTCGGTACGGCACCAGCAGCGACTGGGTCACCTGATCGGCGGTCAGCAACACGGCAACAGTCACCAGGGGCCAGGTGATCAACGACAGCGACCCACCAGCGGCGGCTTCGATGATGCGGCCGACCAACCAGGCGACAGCGATCGCCGTCGCCGCAGGCAGCAGCGACGCCGCCAGCATCGCCACGGTGAGAACGACCAGCGTCGCCCTCGGCACCACCAACAGCAGTCGGAGCAGTCCGATGCGGTCGCGTATGAGCTGACTTGACCAACCAGGCACGTGGCCCACTCCGTTCGCAGGTGTTTCCCGGCGATCATATTCACCGACCGTCAGTCGGTCAATGAAATAAGTTGGGCCGAGCGGGCACACTGGGGTTGTGGTCACCAGGAAGGAACAGGCCGAGCGATCCCGGAGCCGACTCGTGACAATCGCCCGGGAACTGTTCGTCGAACAGGGCTACGCGGCCACCTCGGTCAGCCAGATCCTGGAGCGGGCCGACATGGCACGCGGCGCTTTTTACCACCATTTCCCCGACGGCAAGCAGAGTCTGTTCGTGGCCGTGGTCGACGAGGTCGACCACCAACTCCACCACGGTTTCGAGGACATCGTGGCCAACGTCAAGTCACCAATCGAGCAGATCCTGGCCGGCATCGACCTCGTGCTTCAGTTGGCGACCGACCGCGACTTTGGGCGAATCATCCTCATCGAAGCAGCCACGGTGATGCCGGGCGCCTGGGTAGAAGGATCCGAGTACCAGTTACTCCGACACAACCTGTCCCAGTCCATGACGCTGGGAGAGGTGCAACAACTCCCCCTCGATGCCACCGCCGCAACCATCTACGGCGCAGCCCGCCGCAGCGCCGACTATGTGGCCCGCTCTACCGACCCCGAACAGTCGGCCAACGAAGCCCGGACCGTACTTCGAGCCATCATCGAAGGCCTGCGCCCCTGAGTACCACGATCGACATCCCTTTGTACGACTGACGGTTCCCCGTTCAGTCCTCGCTCGACACGAAAGGCGGCGTCGACATCATCGAAGAAGCGATTGTCGACCCGGACCTCTCGACGCACGGGGAGATCAGTTAGCCAGCTCGGCGAACCGATCAGCCAAGCGCTTCCGACCCCGCTCCAGCAATCTCTGGTCGATCTGGTCAGAGTCGGTGACGACGGCGGCCTTAACAACCTCGGCCCGCTCAACTGCATTCAGCACCTCAAGATCAGCTGCTGAGTAGCGATTAGCCATGGCAGTCAGGGCAGACGATAGCAAGAGGTAACGCAGCGCCACTGGCAAACGCTTCCACCCCTGCCCGCTACGATCGGCAACCCCATTCACCAAGCGTACTCGCGTGCTTTCTTTAGGCTTGTCCGGCCGCTCCCTCTCGACAAGACCCTGACTGCCTATGACCATCAGGTTAGTCCTGCATCCGAGCGACTCTCGGCACCACGAGGAGAGGCACCGGTCTCGGTAATCTAGGATGGAAAGCATGGATCCGCGGGTGATGGCCATCGACGACATCCGTCAAGAGCTGATAACAATCATGGCCTCGCTCGGAGAGTCGGCCAAGGAGGAGGATCTTTCGGCCCGAGTGGAGCTTCGAAGCAGACAGCACCACCTGCGAGCAGAAATGGCCCAACGGCCTGGAGTCGCCGACGATGCAACCACTATCCAGCGTGAGCTCGTGGGATTGCGGCGCCGCCTCGACCAGATACTCGAAGGCCGGCCGAGCATCACGGCGATGACCGAGGTTGGAGAGGGCGGTGCGAGCAACCCGGTCGAGGCTCAGAAGATGGTTGGGCGCTACGACAAGGCGAACGACCTGCACCCGCTACAACAGAGAATCGCCGTACTGGAGCAACGACTGAGGGCTGCCGACGCCAAGCCGAAGTCCTGACTGAGCCGGTGTGTCCGCCAGCAGGCGATCCGTCTGCTCGCGGTCGGCGCCCCCTGCCGGGCCTCGCCTGGCCGGTGGGGCATCACTCTTCGAGCAAGGAGACGGCTACCTTGGGTCGCCATGGGGGCCTTCGAAGGTGTGGTCGAGACTTACCATGCCGCCGGTCACGACTATCCGGTCGAGATACGAGAGCACCTCGCCGATCACAACAAGCTTCCCGAGACCATTCATAAAGCGGCAATCCTTGCCTTCCGCCAGCCTGGGGTGGCGGCTTGAAGCGGCTGGTGATCGGGACGACAAACCGTGGCAAGGTCCGGCAGGTCGTGGGAGCCCTGGCCTCGGTCGAGGGCCTTGTGTGCGTGCCGATCGACCTGGTATGTGAGGATCTGCCGCTTGTAGAAGAGGTTGGTGCTTCGGCCGAAGACGTTGCCGCGGTCAAGGCAGTCGCCTACAGCACCGCGATCGGTCAGCCGGTACTGTCCCTCGACCATTGGTTGTACTTCCCTGAGGCTTCGGTTGACGATCAGCCCCTTGCACGGGTGCGACGAATTCCAGGCCACGACGACTCACGGGCCGACGACGAACAGGTCATCGCCTACTACAGCCGATTATGTGATCGATACGGCGGCCGACTGACCGCCCAATGGCATCTGGGGATTGCGTATGCCGAGAGAGCAAAGGTAAGGACCATGACGGTAATCACACGACGCCGACTTGTACCCGAGCCCTCACCGACCCGAATGCCTGGCCTGCCACTCTCCGCTCTCCAGGTGGATCTGGACACGGGCAGGTACATATCAGAGCATGAAGCCGAAGACGAACGCTCCCTCTGGCAGCGTGTATACGGCCCGAGTTTTGCCAATTTCGTCACCGATTGCGTCGGCCATGGCAGATCCTAGCCCCAATGCCGCTCGGTTCAGGCAGGATCACCTACGGTCGTCAGTCGAGCAACCCGGACGGTCGACCGGTAGCGAAGAGTTCGTCGATCCAGGTGTTGAGCTGCACGGAATCGGCTGCGGCGATACGGTCCTTCACTGCCGCGGGCAGGGGCCCTGATCGGCTCTCCAGCAACCGGGACAGCACGAGCTCCAAGCTTTCCTCGAGACCCTGTTCGCGGCCTTGTTCTCTGAGTGTGCTTGCGTAGGTGGTCATGATGGCTTCAGCCTCCGGAATGGCGTCGATGATTTTGTGATTGAGATCCTCGAAGGCGTCGGGGTCACCGACGTCTCCAAGGTAGTACAGAACCGTGGCCAGGGCATGACGATCCAGCTGACCAAGATCGGGTAGCCAGAGATCCAACTCCGCCGCCACCCGCGCCGAGTCGGAACCGTGGTTCAACGATCGAATCCCCGTTCGGGTGAGCGGGTTCAGGGGCCACGACGCCAGCACTGACTCATCCAGATCGATCAGGTTGATGACCACCGGCTCGAACTGGGGCACCCGCTCCGGTGGGGCGACGCCCAGACGGACCGTTTCGACCAGATCGTGCATCGTCGTCGACTCCACCCGCAACCGGCCCTGGTTGATCAGTACCGGCAACATACCCGGCAGGGCGTTCGCCTCCGGATTGTGGGCCGTCCAACGACACCAAGCGCGAACCATGTACTCCAGGATGCGCAGCAGGATCAACTGATCCGGGCTCGACTGGTGCTCAATCGGGATCTGCACCACCAGCGCCAGATCCGAAACGGGATCACCACTCAAATCCAGATCCAGCACCGGCGCCGAAAAGGTGATGTCACCATGGCGCTGAGTCAGATCCCGATCAGTGGTGTTGCTGTCCAACAACTCCATGGCGGCCAGATCGATACCGGCGACCTCATCGCCAACGGCACCCAACAGCAGCCCAGCTGCGTTGAGCGGGTCACAAAGAATGGTCTTGACCAGCGAATCATGTGGCTTGGTCATCAGTTTCCCCCAGTAAGTGTCGGCGTCGACTTCGGCCGCTGATCAACCATCATGTCAAGGGGGTGTGACAGTGAAGGCGGGACAGGAGCTCTCGCCGGTGGGCCAACGGTTAGCGTGAAGGGAATCGGCGGCACAAGGGAAGGGACGGGCAGCGATGAGAGGTCTGAAGGGGAAGCGGGCATTGGTTACCGGGGCAGGCCGGCACCGGGGCATCGGGCGGGCCATCGCCCTCCGGCTGGCCGAGGAAGGGGCAGACGTAGCCGTCACCGGCTACCCCCGCGATCCGGCTACCTACCCGGACCACGAACGCCAGATCAACTGGCAGGGTGCGGCCTCGGTGGCAGCCGAGATCGAGGCCCTGGGGCAGCGCTCGGTGGCCGTCGAAGGGGACGTCTCCAACCCCGATGACGTGGCCACCTTGGTCAACCGGGTCACATCGACGCTTGGCGGTATCGACGTGTTGGTCAACAACGCCGCCGTGGCTTCCGAAGCAGGAGTGGCCACCGTTCTCGACATGGACGAGGCGCTGTGGTTCCGCACGGTGGATGTCAACCTCAACGGCTTGTACCTGGTGACCCGCGACGTCGGCCGGGTCATGCGGGAGCAGGGAACGGGCGGGGCCATCGTCAACATGTCGTCGCTGGCCGGCCGCATGGGATTACCCGCCTACGGCGCCTACACGGCGACCAAGTGGGCCATGATCGGACTGACCCAGCAACTGGCCCTGGAACTCGCCGGGGACCGGATTCGGGTGAACTGCATCTGCCCCGGGTCGACCGACACCGACATGATGGACGGCACCTTCCGCCGTTCAGCCGAGCAGGCGGGGCGCCCGTTCGACACCTGGAAGCAGCGAACGGCGGCCTCGGTGCCCTGGGGTCGCCAAGGCCTCCCCGAGGAGCAGGCGGCCGCCGTCGCCTTCCTGGCCAGCGACGACGCCGGCTACATCACCGGTCAAACGATCAACGTCGACGGCGGACTACGCATGGATTGAGCCAGCACCGGTCGAGTGTTCTGGTCGGCGACCTTGGGGGAAGCTCTCCTCCGATGGCTGGAATCGCATGACCACCAAGCTCGATTTCAACGTCTGTGAGGCCCGAGACCGACTCCGATGCTTGATTCCAGGCTGGGCAACCTGCGAGCGCTTCCCGTCGATGGGCCGTTCGACGTCGTGTTCTGCTGGCTCACGGCGCCGACGGGACCAGCCAGACCAAAGAAAGGCCTTGATGAAAGTTGAACGGTGGCCAAGCAGCTACGCTCGAACGGCAACCCTACGACAGGTGATTGAGGCAGAAGGTCAGTTGAGCTGGTACGACCTCAACGCCGAGTGGCACCGATCGAGTCACACGTTGGCCGCATCTGACGGAGACGAGATCATCGGCTTCCTGAGATTCGTGACCCAGGAGATTGGCCCCGAACTCGACCGGCCCCCGGTTCGTGTTCGGGGAGTCCCGATCATCGAATCGAAGGTATTGGCCTTCGGCGTCGTCGAGCAGGCCCGAAACGCAGGCGTGGGCCGCGACCTGCAAGAGAAGGCGTTGGCTTGGTCCCGAGAACTCCGATGCCACCAGATGCGGTCATACAGCAGTGGGACCAACGTCGCCAACCACGCCCTCAAGCTCGGCTTAGGATTCGGCGTTGACCCGGTCGTCCGGGATGACGACGACGAAGGCGCCTACTTCGTCATGCCCCTCAAGTCCAAACCTGTGCCGAACTTGGCAGCACAGGTATGGGAACCGAACGCTTGAGGGCGGCGATCACCGGCACTGCGTCATCAACTGACCGGGCCATCCCGCCGCATGGATGGGACGAGCTATCGCGACGACATCGGCGACCATGCTTGACACTCCCGCGGGAGTGTCATCAAGTGCAACAGGTGGCTCGACCAGATGGCGGGGATGCTGGCCTGGGGTAGATGTCCATGGCGACGCCACCGGTTCCAAAGATCCGGAACTTGCAGCACACAAGCCTGGAAGACTCCGACGCTTCTGACGGCGGACTGTGCGTTGAGATCGTAGTGTTTGGCCAAACCAGGCTCGTCCCGGCGACGCCGGAATGGAGACGAGCGTGATGATCGAATCGACCCCGTAGCGGTACGGCGTGATGATCGTGCACAGCGCCCATATGACCGCCGCGCGGATCAACCAGGGCGGTTGGAACGGCTTCGAGAACTCCCTGCGACACAACGGGGCGCTTGGACTTCGCTGGCTGGCGTGGGCCGCCGACAACTCCGCTACCGCACGCGAGTTGAGCAATCGTCCCGACCTGATCGAGGCGACCGGCGCTTTGCCGGCGAGGTCGACATGGGCGAGGCGGCCCCCATCGCCGGCAACCTGGCCGATTCGAGGCACGCCTTCACGGCGGCCTGGTTCGATCGCTGGCTCAACGGGGTCGACAACGGCATCGACGAGCAGCCACCGGTTCGTCTGTTTGTCATGGGCGGCGGCAGCGGCGCCGAGATCAGTGGGCGCCTGCACCACGGCGGCCACTGGGAATCCTCCGACCGCTGGCCGATCGAAGGCACCACCGAAACGACCTACCGCCTGGGCCCCGGCGGGACGCTGACCCTCAACAGCGGTCTGACCCCCGACGGCGGCTCCACCCTCGACGACGACGGCGCCCTTGATCGCGATCCGGGTCCAGACGACGATCCGGGGCCAGACGACGATCCGACCCCCTCCGCTGATGGAGCTACCGGCTCAACGTCGTTCTTGTTCGACCCGGAGCGACCGCTCCCCACGATCGCGGCCAACGTCTCGTCGATGAAATGAACTATTGCCGCGGCCCAAACGTGGCCTCGGCCGCCCAGCCCCCAACCTGCTCAAACGCACGATGGTGATCCAAGGTGCGGCCGACCATGTGACCAGGCGCGATCTGCACGGCGACGATCCACCCAGCCTCGCCCTCACCGACCACCCCGACGTGCTGGCGTTCACCACCGAACCGCTGATCAAACCCGTCGAGGTGGTCGGCACACCCCGCGTCGAACTGTGGCTGTCAAGCGATGCGCCCGACACCGTCCTCTTCGTGATGCTGCTCGACCTCTACCCGTCGAGCGACGACTACCCATCGGGATACCGGCTGAACGTGTGCGACTCGATCATGCGGGTGCGCTACCGCCAGGGCTTCTCCGAGCCGGTCTTTCTCACCCCCGGGGTACCGGTGGCGGTGTCGTTCGATCTGTACCCGACGGCCACCCGGTTCATGCCGGGGCACCGGCTGCAGCTGCTCGTCACATAGTCGTCGTTCCCCCGCTTCGATGTGAATCCGAACACCGGCGAACCAATAGGTCGACACACCTCAACCCAGCCGGCACGCAACACGATCCATCACGGTGCCGAGTACCCCTCTCGCCTCCTGCTGCC
>Ga0316192_10001340_pt1 | contig 18080 bp, 4 predicted proteins | sample MerIslwburrow_MG_FD_204931 | JGI IMG/M metagenome (GOLD analysis project Ga0316192, IMG submission 204931) | Coastal sediment microbial communities from Maine, United States - Merrow Island worm burrow | ecosystem: Environmental > Aquatic > Marine > Coastal > Sediment | place: USA: Maine...
CCGACCTGTATCTCATTAACCCTGCAGGACTTATTTTCGGCGAAAACGCCGTACTCGACGTGCAGGGCTCATTCCATGCCAGCACCGCAAACTATATAGGCTTCCCGGACGGTGGACGCTTCGATGCCTCCAATACGTCGAACACCGTTTTGACGTCAGCCCCCCCGGTTGCTTTTGGCTTTCTCGATGCCAATCCCGCGCCCATCTCGATCACCGGCAGTTACATATTCGCGCCTGATTCCGAGAACATCACCCTGGTCGGCGGTGACATCACCATCGATAGAGGCATGAGCTACGATCCTCTGCTCACCGCACCCGGCGGGCAGATAAACATCGATAGTGTGGCCTCCTCCGGCGAAGCCGATATAAGTGGGCGCATCGTGGATACCGATGGGTTCACGTCGCTGGGTAATCTCAGCATCGGCGGTGCCGAAATAAACGTGGATGAGGCTTTCGGTGTCACAGGTGGTGGAGTCTTCATTCGCGCCGGGCGTCTCACACTCGAGCATTCGACGATATCGAATACGGCACTGGTGAATAACAATAACGCTGTCGACATCCAAGCCGATGACAGTATTTCTATCACCGATAGTTCCGCTACGCTTTCCAATGTCCTCGGGACTTCGAGCGCGTTGATCTTACAAGCCGGCAATGACATTAGCATGGACAACTCTAATATCATAGGAACCACGTTCGGCGCAGGTGCCGGACCGGACATTCGCTTCGACGCCGCCACCCTGCAAATGTCGTCCTCGGTCATCGCTAGCGAGGTCGAAGGCTTGGGTTTTTTTGGGGCCGGTATCGGCGGTGATGTCCGGATAACTGCAAATACTGTGTCACTCGATGCGTCTCTGATCCACACCATCACTTCGGTTGATGGCGGCAGTGGCGGCGACTTATTTGTGGTCACGGGAACAGCATTGGACGATGGGAGTATCGCGTTGAGCAATCGTTCCGACATTACCACGTTCGGCACCTCCATGAATGACGGTCTGGCGGGCGATGTCTACATCGAAACGGGTATCCTGTCGATCGAGGGTAGCTCGAGCCTTGGCAGTACGACCTTCTTTGACTGCGGGGGGATTTGCGAGAGCGCCAATCTACCGGGCGATGTCTTCATCACGGCCCATGATACCCTCACAATGTCATCGACCGATCCCGCTGCGCGTAGCGCTATTAGCAGCCTGAGCACGAGCACCCGGGGTAGCGGAGATGTCAGCATCAGCACCTCCACATTGAGGATGGATGGGGGGCATATTGCGTTGAGCAATGAGGGGAGTGGCGGCCCGGGAATTTTCTTTGTCGACGCGGATACGGTCGGTCTATCGAACGGCGCGACTATCAGCACGGCTACGACCAGCGCCGGCCCCGGTGCTCCTTTGGTCATCACAGCTCGCGACTCGATCACCTTATCCGGCGGAGCCAAAGTGGTCAGTTTTACCAACACCCTCGATCCCGCGTTTGCTGACACAGCGACGAGCGGATTCCTGAGCATAAGTACTCCTGTACTGATCGTGGAAGCGGGGGCGCAGCTCGCAAGCTTTAGTTCGGGCGTGGGGGATGCCGGCGTTGTTCGCGTTAGCGCTTCTGATCCAATGGGTTCGGACTTAATCCCGAGCGAACTGGTCCGGCTCGATGGCGGTTCAATCTCGACCAGTGCTCACGGGGACGGCGATGCGGGATTAGTCGACATCAGGGGGCAGACCATAGAGATACTTAATGAGGGTTTCATCGATAGTAGCACATTCGGCGGTCTTGGCAGGGGAGGTCTCGTTAGCGTTAACGGCGGAGAGCTTCGTGTCTCCGGCGTTCTTTCGCTAGTATCGTCGATCACTGCCACTCCAGCGCCCGCTGGCGAAGTTTGGGTCTATGTTGACCGGCTAATCCTCGAGGATGGCGGCCGAATTAGCTGCGAAACTCTCATGGGCGGAGGTGATGCGGGCACCTTGCGGATCACAGCGAACGAATCGTTTTCGATTAGCTCGCCTTCGATTAGTTCGCCGACCATCGATCCCTCTTTTTTCTCCGGGCTAATGACCAACACATATGGCACGGGTGCTGGCGGAGACGTTCTAATCGATACCCCGAGCTTGGTCATGAACGGGGGCATGATACAGGCTATCAGTGGTGGGACCGGCAGAGCGGGCAACATTTTGACCAATACTGGCAACCTGAGTTTGAGCCAAGGGGGATCGATCTCGGCGTCCACCTTTGACGCTGGCACGGGTGGGGTTGTCCTCATGGACGTAACAGGATCCATCAGTATCGACGGAACGGATGCGACCGGCTTCCCGAGCGGAATCTATACGTTTGCGAGTGGGATCGCAGACAGTGGGAGTATATTTATTAGCGCGCCGCAAATCGTGCTAAGCGATGGTGGGACAATTAACGCGGCGAGTGCCGGGAGCGGCACAGCCGGAAACATTAGTGTGACTGCCTCAGAGCTGTCGCTGGCGAATGCGGAGGTCAGTACGACGGCGACGACGACCGGTGCAGGGGGAAGCATTGGGCTGGAGGTCGATGGGTCGATGTCCCTGAGGCTGATTGACACAAGAATTTCGGCGGAGGTCAACGATGTGCCCGATGGCACAGATCCGAGTGTTGGCACGGCTAACATCACCCTCACCGCACTGGCCGTGGAGATGACCGGTGAGAGTGAGGTGACGGCCAGGACAACGGGCGCGCGTGATGCGGGGGCGATTGTCCTGGAAGCGGCGACGGTAGACTTAACTGGTGCTCAGCTGACGAGCAGCAGTGCGCAAGGTGCGACGGGTGCAGCTGGCGATCTGATCATCGCGGGATCAGACGGAGGCTCCGCACAGCGTGTGCAGTTGACCGACGGCGCGTCCTTGACCTCGACGGCGGTTGAGGGCGAGGCGGGCAGCGTTGCGGTCACTGCTGATGAGCTGATGCTGCGCGACGCAACCGTTTCCACGACGGTTGCGGGCACGAGTCCGGGAGATCGTGGTGGGGATGTTACGCTCACGGCCACAAGCGTCATGATGGAAGGCGCCAGCCGGGTGGAGGCCGAGACCACGGGCGGTGCGAATGCGGATGTGGTGCAGCTAAAAGTCGGCACATTAGAGGTGGCAGGGGCGTCTTCCGTCAGTACCAACAGTACGCAGACCGGTGCGGCAGGCGATGTGATCATCGAGGGATTGGATGGGGATGGGGCACAGCGTGTGCGGATGACCGACGGTGCGTCGTTGACCTCGACGGCGGTCGAGGGCGAGGCGGGCAGTGTTACGGTGAATGCCGAGGAACTGATACTGCAGGACGCAACCGTTTCCACCACGGTTGGGGGCACGAGCCCGGGTGAGCGTGGTGGCAGTGTTGAATTGACGGCTTTGCAATTCTCGATGAACGGCGGCGTGGTGGAAGCGGAGAGTACCGGTACCAGTGATGCGGGCAACGTCATCATGGACCTTGGGTCGCTAAGCACCCAGGGTGGCTCGATTGTAAGTCGCAGTACCAGCCAAGCAGGTAACGCGGGAGCTGGCGGCGCCATCGAGATATCGGCGATGGATATCATCACGTTGTCAGGGACGGACGTGTTGGCGACGGTCCTGGGCGGTGAGCAGCCTGGTGGGGACGTGACCCTGAGTGCGCCAGAGATTCGGCTGATCAACGGCACGGCGGTAGCGGCCGAGAGTGAGGGAACGGGCACGGCCGGAGCCATCGCCATTGGTGACGCTGGGACGGCAAGCCTGCGGCTGCAGAACAGTACGGTGAGCACGAACGCGGCGGAGGCCAAGGGCGGCGATATCAACCTGCAGGCTCAGGAGATCGTGTATCTGACGGACAGCGCGATCACCACCTCGGTGGGTGCCGGCGAAGGCCAGGGGGGCAATATCTTCATCGATCCGCAGTATGTGATTTTGAACGCGAGCCGCGTACAGGCCAATGCGGTGGGTGGGCCGGGAGGCCGGATCGAGATTTTCTCGGACATCTTCATCGCCTCGGCGGACAGTGTTGTGGAGGCGGTCTCCGAGACCAATATTCAGGGCGTGATACTGATATCGGCGCCGGAGCGGGACGTGGTCAGTGGCGCCAGCGTGCTGCCGGCGGAGTTTCAGGATCCGAGCCGGCGCTTGCGGGCGCGCTGTGGGCAGCGGGTGGATGTGGGGCGAAGCAACTTCCAGGTGGTTGGGCAGGAGGGCTTACCACCCTCACCGGATGATTATCTTTGGGTGACGCCGCTGTTGCCTGTGGCAGCGGCGGGGGGAGAACTGGGATCGGTCGTGTTTTCCGAGCCCGCAGCGACACAGTTCTCAGCGACACCCTGTGGTCAGAACTGCGTTTTCAAAATGCCAGGGCAGCGCCTCGTCGTCACAGCGAGCGATTTGCCGGTATGACGAGTCTCGGAAGGGTTTGTGGCGCATAGCCCAGCTTACACCGCGGCCTCGCGGATTAGCCAGCTGGTTCCACTTTGATGCACCGCCGCGAAGGTTGTAAATGACCAGTTACAGTCCTGAGTGTTATTTCATGCTTGCCGAACGGACACAAACCATAAACAACTTCTACTCATATGACGGTTTTATGATGCTTATCCACATATTCTATGTTGCATACCCGGTTTGTTGAGCTAGATCATGGAAATGCCCAGCGAACTTTCGTCTTAATGGTGTACCGTATATCAGGTCTGATCCCAACCGTTTCTTGATGTGCATAAAGGCATTGCACGATGCGTGATAGAAACAAGGAAGTGGGCCATTGTTCGTAAGGAAAATGAGCGATGAAAGAAAATCCTAAGTGCGTGCGCAAATCAGATTCGCAATTCCCAAGTTCCTTATTAAAAACTGCAGCGAAAACCCGATCCGACGCTTCCTTCAATCTAACGAAGGAATGTGTTTCAGCGATGGTTGCCTATACGCAACAACTGGCTGCCGGTCTGGTTCTGAGTCTCTCGTGCCTGACCTCAGCCTACGGCCAGCCACCCCCCACCAACATCACCCCTACGACGGGTGTTGGTGACCTCGGTACCACCGTCACGCAGGTGGATAACGTCCGAGACATCACCGACGGAACACGGCCTGGGGGCGGTCCAAACCTATTTCATAGCTTCGAAAACTTCAGTATAGGGGAAGGCGACGTTGCGAACTTCCTGAATGACAGTGGGCTGGCGACGGACAATATCCTGAGTCGGGTGACGGGCGGCACGCAGTCGGACATCTTCGGGACCCTTCGAACGACCGGTTTCCGGGGAGCGCAGCTCTTTCTGCTCAACCGAGCGGGAATCTGGTTTGGACCCAATGCCCGGCTGAACGTGGAAGGTGCGTTTCACGCCAGTACGGCTGACTATCTGCGTTTCCAGGACGGCACGCGCTTCAATGTCAGCCCAAACCCTGCCGGTGATGTGCTGAGTGTTGCACCGGTCGCGGCCTTCGGCTTCCTCGAACCCAACCCGGAAAAGCTTTCCATCGAAGGTAGCCAGCTATCGGTACCCAAAGGCGAAACGCTTACGGTGGTGAGTGGCGACATGGACATCGGTGAAGGCGCCAGACTTACGGCGCCAGAGGGCCGCGTAAACCTGGTGAGTGTCGGGTCTGCAGGTGAGGTCATTGTCGATGAGTCCGGCGTGGATGTCAGCGCTGTGGACACACTCGGTGAAGTCAGCCTAACAAAGGCAAATGTGGAGGCTGGGCAGATTCTCATTCGCGGCGGGCGTCTCCAGGTGGGGGATGCTGCGGTGCTCGCCAGCGGCGATGCGCCTGAGATCAGTGTCGAAGTTCAAGGCGAAGTGGCCGTCACCGGGCGTGGGCAGCTTGCTGTCAAGAACGTCGCGGGGAGCAATGCGGAAGGCCTGAGCATCTCGCCCGATAGCGCCGCCGTGGCGGGTCAGGGCCGCATTGAGCTGGTCGCCGGTGCGGATATCCATCTGGAGCGAGAAAGCAGCATCCATGCCGATGGTCCACAGGGTGGTGATGTCCGCATTGAGAGTGATGCGGGTACTACGTGGGTCTCAGGTAGCGTGACAGCCCGTGGCGTGGAAGCAAACGGCGGTGAGGTTCGTCTGCTGGGTGAACGGGTGGCTCTTACCGGAGATGCCAGAGTGGATGTCTCGGGCGAGACCGGTGGGGGTGTCGCAAAGATTGGTGGGGATTACAAGGGCGCGGGCAGCGTCAAGAATGCGTTGCGTACCTATGTTGGCCCCGATGCGACCATTCAGGCCGACGCCGGCGCCCAGGGTGACGGCGGTACGGTGATCGTATGGGCAGAGGAGGGAACTCGCTTTGAGGGAACCGTCAGTGCGCATGGCGGGACGCAGTCCGGCAGCGGCGGGTTCGCTGAGGTCTCAGGCCGGCAGCAGCTAAGTTTCCAAGGTAAAGTGGACCTTGGGGCGTCTAACGGAGAGGCAGGCACGCTGCTGCTCGATCCCAACGATCTGGTGGTTGCCGACGGCGGCGACAATGATCTCATCGGTACCGGTAATACCGATGCACAGGTCTTCGAGTTCGATGAAACCGACGACGCTGGCAACGACCCTTCAATGATCGATGCTGATGCTGTTACGAACGCACTGATAAGCAGTGACGTCGAGCTGCAGGCCAACAACACCATCACGGTTAACGAAGAAATTAGGAGCACGGTGAGTTCAAACGACCTGACTTTACGTGCTAACGATGAGATAAACATCAGCGAACCGATAGTCCTTCCAGGAAGCGACATCGACCTGGTAGCAGACCAGATCACGCTGGCCCCAGGCGGGAGCATTGATACCAGCGCCGACGGGATTAGCACGCAGGCCGCAGGCGCGGTGTCTGTTGTGGCGAAGAATTTCTCAATGAACGCTTCGTCCGTGACAGCTGCGACAGGCCAGGAGCTTGGTGGAAATATCGAAATAACGGCTCGCAGCATGGACATGTCGCAAGGTGCACTGCTCCAGACCAGTACAAAATCTGAAATTGCCCGCCTAGACGGATGTCTTGATGACTGCAATGCGAAGGCCGGTGACGTAATAGTGAATATCGAAGACCTCGATATGAATGACTCCAGCATTGTCAGCGAAGCTGTGCTTGACCGTGACGGAAATGATTATGGTCCTACCGGATCTTTGACTATCCGAGGTTTTGCAGCAGCGGACACCTTCGCTCGCAAAGTTAATCTCGAGAACAACAGCGAGTTAATAACTGAGGCCAAGGGCGGAATCACCGAGTTTATACGCGGAAAAGCTGATGATATCACAGTAAATGCCTTGGATGTGGAACTCGCTGGTAGCACGATCAGGTCACAATCGGGTGTGGCAAGCCAGGGAAAAATCATGATTCTTGGCGCTGAACGCATCCTCAGCAATGGTGGTAACAGGATAGCGTCCTTGTCTTTCATTTCGGCTGACGGGAATGTCAAGATCCAATTGAGTTCTGACTCAGAAATCACATTAAGCGGTGGTGACCGAGTTGAGTCGATCGGAAGAATTGGGGAACTGGGCGCGGCTCGTGCCGGTGATATCTTAATCAGCGCACCGACAGTAACAATGGTCGGTAGCGCGTCTGACAAAGTACAAGTGACGTCCGAAGCCAACACTTTCGGAACAGGCGGTAACCTTCGAATCGATGCCGATACGCTGGTCGCTGAAAATACGATCATTAGTGTCAAGAATCCCGCTTCCGAGGGGCCGTTTACTGGGTCTGCAGGCCGCATCATCATAAAGGGCTTAGGCGGTGGCGATGTCCCCGCGAGAGCCGTCTTGCTCACTGGCAGTGAATTAGTTTCGAACGTTACTGATTTTGGAAACGGTGGACCTATAACACTCCGTGCTGCTGAGGTGGTCTTGGACAATACTACCATTCTGACGGCGACAGGTGGCGTGGGCGCTGCGGGCGCTGTGACCATAAACGCGGATAAATTGATCGTAACGAACGACGCGGAGATCAGCAGCAGCAGCGAAGGAAACGGTTTTTTTGGCGGTGATGGTGGTTTTATAGGAGCAGGTCGGGCGGGAAACCTGACCATTCAGGGTTCGGGGGGCGATCTCGCGTCCAATGTCGAGTTCGATCAGGGGGCATCGTTGCTTTCGGAGGCTTTTGAGGGTACAGCGGGCAGTATTCAGATTAAGGCCCAGCAGTTAACCTTGGAAGGCGCGACTATTTCCACTACCGTTTCCGGAGAGACTCCCGGGGACCGTGGTGGAGACGTTACGCTCACGGCCGAGATGGTCACGATGGAAGGTTCGAGCCGGGTGGAGGCCGAGACCACGGGCGGTGCGGATGCGGCGGGAACGGTGACCTTGAACGTCGGCACGCTGGGGGTTCGGGAGGGTGCCCGCATTTCGACAAGCACAGCGGGCGCAGGCGAAGGCGGGGCTATCGTTGTCCAAGGCTTTGGTGGTGAGGGCACGGAAGTTGAGGTGGTGGACATTTCCGGTCAGGGCGCGACATTTGTGCCCATCTCTAGTGCTGGCATATCGGGCTCGGAGGGCTTTTTACCGAGCGGCATTTTTACTACCACTGGTGCCGTGCTCGAAGCGACCGAAGCAGGCATGGTGCTTCGGCAGACCGGCGGTGTGAAACCTGGTGGAAGTATTCTCGTTGCGGCTGAGCGATTGATACTCACGGACAGGGCGGAGATTTCAGCAGAAAGCTTTTCATCGGACGGCGCCCCTGATACGGGAGAACTCCCCAATGCAGGGAATATCATGCTCAATATCGCTAGCCTCGAGCTCTTATCGGGCGCGAGCATCAGCAGCAGCGCCACAACAGAGATATTTACCGGTTCCGATCCCGCTACGGGTGCGGCCGGCCAAGTGACTGTTCAGGGGCTTGCGGGGGCGTCGACTCAGGCCGCGAAGATCGTCCTGACCAACGGGGCTTTGCTCACGACTGCGGAAGCCGGTACCAGTGGGAACATTGAGGTCAGTGCCGACGAAGTGGCACTGACGAACGCCACTATCTCGAGTTCAGTTCTTGATGGAGAGAGGGGTGCCGGTCAGGTGAGGGTGAATGCTTCTCGCCTTACGATGGCCGCTAGCACAGTGGCGTCGGAAACAGAAGGCGGTGGCGATGCAGGCAGTGTCTTTCTAAGTGTCGGCACTCTCGAGGCGCAAGATTCGCAGATCAGCAGCAGCAGCACTGCGCCGAGCAGTGGGCAGCCGGGATCCATAACGATCCTTGGGCTTGACGTAACAGGTTCTAGGCCGGCTGACCAGGTGACGTTCACCAACAGTGAGGTGCTTACCCAAATTGAGGGAGAGGATGGAGGACGTCGGCCAACAGATGATCAAGATGTCGGCCAGATCCAAATCATCGCCGACACGCTTAGCCTTAATAATACCCGGATTTCGGGGACCACGGCGGGTATTGGCGATGCGAGTGAGATGCGCCTGTGGGCGAACGAGATCGAGTTGCAGGGCAGCGAAATCTCGAGCAGCACGAGCGCGGTTGGCGACATCCCTGGAGACGCGGGACTAATATTTATCCGTGGCGCGCAGCAGGGTGTGCAACCAATAACGAGCAAGTTCGCACTCGTCGATAGCAAAATCAGGACGAACACGACAGGTGGTGGCTTCGGTGGGATAATTCAGATTGATGCCGTGGATGTCAGCCTCAGCGAGGGTTCGGAGATCTCCGCCAGCACGGCAAGCGTTGGGTCGGCCGGGGGCATCGGGTTTACGGTCGATAATCTGTCTTCGCAGGACAGCCTAATCGCCAGCGTCAGTACCAGTGCAGCGCCCGATGCCGGGGCTGCCGGGTCGATCAGGCTGACCGCGGCCGAGTCAATCTCTATCGAGAAAGGTAGCCTCACAACGGTCGCGAGTGGTGGCGCAGGTGGCTCAATCGAGGTGACCGCTGAGAGCCTGAATCTGAGGGACATGAGCGTTCTGGCCACTGTCAAAGATGTTCCGGTAGGTGCTGAGCCAGACCAAGGTATTGCCGATGTATCCCTGGTTGCACCGAGCCTCGAGATCGTTGGCGGCATCGTCGACGTTCAGACCCTTGGAACACGAAACGCTGGCCAAGTTCTGGTTGAGGCTGATGTGGTCAAGATAAACGGAACTGACGTGTCCAGCAGCAGCACTCCAGGTGCGAAGGGCGCGGCTGGCGGTGTCGTTGTCCAGGGCCATGGCGGTGGTGCGGCTCAGCTTGTGGAACTGACCAGTGGTTCGTCGCTGACCTCGACGGCGGTTGAAGGCGCGGCCGGGGGTATTGAAGTCAGTGCCGACGAAGTAGCACTGACGAACGCCACTATCTCGAGTTCCGTTTTTGCTGGAGAGAGGGATGCCGGTCGAGTGAGGGTGAATGCTTCTCTCCTTACTATGGCGGGTAGCACCGTGGCATCGGAAACAGAAGGTGCTGGTGATGCAGGCAGTATCTCTCTAAATGTCGTCACGCTAGATGCGCAGGACTCGCGGATCAGTAGCAGCAGTACCGCACCTGGCAGTGGGCAGCCGGGATCCATAGGGATCCTAGGGCCGGTCGACCAGGTGACACTTACCAACAGTGAGGTGCTTACCCAAATTCTGGGAGAGAGTGGCGGGCGTCGGCCAAACGATGCCGAAGATGTCGGCCAGATCCAAATCATCGCCGATACGCTCAGCCTCGATGGGAGCAGGATTTCAGGGACCACGGCGGGTATTGGTGATGCGAGTGTGATGCGCCTGTGGGCGAACGAGTTTGCGCTGCAGGGCAGCGAAATCTCGAGCAGCACGAGCGCGGTTGGCGATACCCCGGGAGACGCGGGACAAATCTTTATCCGTGGTGCGAAGGGTGTGCCGTCCATAGCGAGCCAGCTGGCACTCGTCGATAGTGAAATCAGGACGGGCACGACGGGTGGTGGCTTCGGTGGGGAAATTCAGATTGATGCCGTCGAGGTCAACCTCAGCGAGGGTTCGGAGATCTCCGCCGGCACGGCAAGCGTTGGGTCGGCCGGGGACATCGGAGTTAGGGTCGGTAACCTGTCTTCGCAGGACAGCTTAATCGCCAGCGTCAGTACCAGTGCAGCGCCTGATGCCGGGGCTGCCGGGTCGATCAGGCTGACCGCGACCGACACCATCTCGATCGACAAAGGCGGCCTCACAACGGCCGCGAATGGGGGCGCCGGTGGCTCAATCGATGTGACCGCCACGAATGCCATTGCGTTGGCAGGGACGGACGTGTTGGCGACAGTGCTGGGCGGTGAGCAGCCCGGTGGGGACGTGACCCTGAGTGCGCCAGAGATTCGGCTGACCAACGGCACAGCGATAGCGGCCGAGAGTGAGGGAACAGGTACCGCCGGTGCCATCGCTGTTGGTGATGCCGGAACTAACAGCTTGCGACTGCAGAGCAGCACGATGAGCACCAACGCGGCGCAGGCCAAGGGCGGCGATATCAACGTGCAGGCCCAGGAGATGGTATATCTGACGGACAGCGCGATCACCACCTCGGTGGGCGCCGGCGAAGGCCAGGGGGGCAATATCTTTATCGATCCGCAGTATGTGATTTTGAACGCGAGCCGGGTACAAGCCAATGCGGTGGGTGGGCCGGGGGGGCGGATTGAGATCATTTCGGACATCTTCATCGCCTCGGCGGACAGTGTTGTGGAGGCGGTCTCGGAGACCAATATTCAGGGCGTGATACTGATATCGGCGCCGGAGCGCGATGTGGTCAGCGGCGCCAGCGTGCTGCCAGCCGAGTTTCAGGACCCGAGCCGGCGCTTGCGGGCAAGTTGCGGGCAGCGGATGGATGTGGGGCGAAGCAATTTCCGGGAAGTTGGATTGGAGGGGTTGCCACCGTCCCCGGATGATTATCTGTGGGTGATGCCACTGCTGCCCGTGGCAAAAGCGGGGGGAGAACTGGGATCAATGGTGTTTTTCGAACCCGCAACGACACAGTTCCAAGTGACACCCTGCGGTCAGTACTGAGTTTTGAAAGTACCAGGGCTGCATCTCGCCGCTGTAGCCAGTGATTCACTGGTATGACAAGTCTCGGAAGGGGGGCGCATAGCCCACACTACACCGGGATCTCACGAATTAGCCAGCTAGCTCCACTTTGATGCACCGCCGAGAATATCGTTAAGTTGACATACACGGTCAATAGATATTCGATCGATACTAGCGGGTTCTTCATGGAACGGAAACGCAGGGGCTAGGGCGTACAGTAACAAGACGGACTAACGTATATACACCAAGAAGACAGCCGAATGAAAGCTATTTTGATCTGAGTCAAGGTAGATGCAGTATGGGTGTGTTAAACTAGAACCTGGAATGTTCCAGAAGGAGAACTCCGGGACGAGGGACCACAAAATATAGTCGATGACAGGGAATAAGCAGGAAGCTGTCGTTCTTCAGTATATTCCCTAAATATCGATTGATATATTGATCTGTGGACCAGGTTGGAAACGGTCGTTTGTGCGAGCGGGGTGTTTTAGTGGGTTTGCTGTTTCCGTACAACAGGGAAATAGCCAAAAAGCTAATTCGCCGTAGCGGCAGCGAACCAGCAGGGAGGAACCAACGGTGAGCTATGCTCAACATCTTGCCCACGGCCTGAGAGGCCACCTTCGCTGGTTACTCAGTCGGTACGCGAGAATATGTGAGCGTCTTCGCCACCTATTCGGGAAGCCGAACTGGCTGCAAACCGGGCCGACGGGGGTTGTCTTCTGGTTCGCGCTGATCAGCCTGATAAGCGTTGAAGCGGCGTCAGCCGAGCGTGCGCCGGGTACGATCCGGCCGGGTGGGGTAGAGAGGGAATTTCAACGTCCACCAGAGCCAAAGGCTAGTCCTGAGCCACTTGTTCCCGCTATCCCTGAAGAAGTTGCGCCAGCGGAAGCTGAGCAGATTGAGTTTACGCTTCAGCGAATTGAGTTTGACGGCGCGACTGTCTTCCAGGATGTTGAGTTCCGCTCTTTCTACGAGTCTTTTCTTGATCAGCGCGTCACACTTGCACAGATCTATGGTGTCGCCGACGCGATCACCGCGCAGTACCGCAACGCAGGCTATATCCTCTCTCAGGCAGTGGTACCGGCGCAGAAGATTCGCGACGGGATTGTGCACCTCAAAGTCATCGAGGGCTACGTTGCAGAGGTGTGGCTTGAAGGTGAAATCAAAGGTTCTCGTAGTTTATTGGACGCATATTCGATAAAAATCACAAAGTCCCGCCCCCTTCGGGCCGACGATCTTGAACGGTATCTGTTGTTAATGAATGACCTGGGAGGCGTTGTCGCTCGTGCCACACTCGCGTCCTCGGAGAGCGAGGCGGGGGCTTCGGATCTGACCGTTTACTTTACGCATAACAACGCCGAAGCCACGCTCACTGCGAATAATCGCGGAAGTCGATTTCTTGGCCGCTATCGTGCGGAGTTGGATGTAGAGCTTCATTCGTTGTTCGGCGCCTACGAGACGGCGCGTTTGTTTGGTGTTGCCACAACGGCGGACGATGAGTTGCTGTACTTGGCGTCGAGCTATGAACATCCAGTCGGCACGGAGGGAGGGGCGCTCAATCTGTTCGCCGGGTATGTGGACTCGAACCCGGGGCCAGGTGCGGCATTGGCTGCGCAGCAGTTTGTCACAAACTCGATTGACCTCGCCATTGGCGGTTTCTATCCGGTCGTTCGCACCAGAGCACAAAACTTTTACGTTCGAGGTAACTTTACTTACTACAACGCCGATTCAGACTTTGAAAACGTGTCAGTGTTCCGCGACAGAATAAGGGCAGTCCGAATAGGTGCGACCTACTGATTTCGTCGATCGCTGGGTCGGTATCAATATCCTCGACGTGCAGTTTGATCAGGGACTCGACATACTCGATGCACGTGATGAAGGTTCGCCCAAGGCTTCGCGTGCAACAGGCAGACCGGACTTTACAAAATTCAATGTATATGCAGCCGGGTTGCAGGCGCTGTTCCCCCGCTGGTCGTTGCTTGTTGCAGCAAACGGGCAGTATGCCTACACCGACCTGCTCAGTCCGGAAGAGTTTGGTGTGGGTGGTGAACAGTTCGGACGAGCATATGACGCCTCCGAGATTGTGGGCGATTCAGGTGTTGCCGGAAAAGCTGAGCTGCGATTCAACTTCTCTGCTCCAGTCAATGGCTTATGGAATGAGTTCACGCTCTATGGATTCTATGATGGGGGTAAGGTCTGGCAACGAAATGCAGAGGCAAAGGGTCTGCAGAACAGCGAGTCAATTACCTCTACCGGCGTGGGTCTGAGGTTCAATGTAAGTCGCTGGATATCAGGATATGTTGAGGTGAACAAGCCCCTCGGAGGCGACGTGTTCGCAGAGGGGAATGACAATGCGCGCATCTTTGCTGCCATATCCATAAGCCACTGACGTGCTTATGAGAGGAGGGTATCATGAAACACGAGACAGGGACTGTTTGCCGTAGCTACTCCGGGCGTGTGAACGCAAATTTCTCACTATTGGCAGGTTGCTCTTGTTTGCGCGCCAGTGAGCGTGTTCGACGATGGAAGGAGCGGCTTCACTCAATCGTGCTTGTGGCTCTTATATCCGCGGGCTGCCTGCTAAGCAGTACCAGCTACGGCGGCCCGGCGGGTGGGGACGTGGCGGCGGGTTCTGCGAATATCGTGCAGACCACGCCGAAGCGCACTGACATCATCCAGCAAAGCAATCGTGCGGTTATCAATTGGCAGCGTTTTAGTATCAACGTTGACGAGCACGTTAACTTCCAGCAGCCCACCTCAAAATCGGCGACGCTGAACCGCGTGAAAGGGCCCGAGGTCTCCAACATCCTCGGGCGGCTCACGGCCAATGGCAATGTTTTCCTGATTAATCCCAATGGGATCCTGTTTGGCACGACCGCCAAGATTGATGTGGCGGGGCTCTTGGCCAGCACAACCAACATCAAGAACGATAAGTTCATGGCGGGGCGTTACGAGTTTGATCAGGTGATGGACCGGGGTGGACGGATTGTGAATTACGGCGAAATCAGCGTCGCCGAAGGCGGGCTGGTGGCGTTAGTGGCCCCCGGGGTGGAGAACCACGGTGTCATCAAGGCACGGCTTGGGCGAGTGGCGTTGGCCTCGGGAAACAGGTTCACGCTTGACCTGTATGGTGATCAGCTCGTCTCCTTAGCCGTCGACGATTCGGTGGTCGAGCTATTGACGGATGTGGAAGGAAAGCCCGCTAAGGCTCTGGTTGAACAATCGGGGGAGATTCAGGCCGATGGCGGAGAGGTGTTGCTCACGGCGAGTGCGGCGAAAACCGTGGTGGATAACGTGATCAACATGAGTGGCGTGATTCGAGCGCGCAGCGTGGTTGAGCAAAACGGTGAGATTGTGCTGCTGGGCGGTGACGAGGGGGGTGTTCGGGTCGCCGGGCAGCTCGATGCCTCGGGTCGTGATCAGGGGCAGACCGGAGGTACGGTGCAGGTCCTGGGCGACAAAGTGGAGCTCGCCGTGGCTGCTCGGATTGATGTGTCTGGCGATGCGGGAGGTGGCACCGCGCTGGTCGGGGGCGATTTCAAGGGTCAGGGCGAAGTGCCCACGGCCACCCAGACGACGGTGGCATCCAGTGCCCGTATTGTGGCCGATGCGCTCAGCGAGGGTGATGGTGGCAAGGTCATTGTGTGGGCCGATGAGCGCACCCGTTATGACGGCAAAATCAGCGCGGCAGGTGGCGCGGCCTCGGGCGACGGGGGGTTGGTGGAGGTCTCCGGCAAGAAACAACTTATCTTCCGCGGTGAGGTGGTGGCGGGTGCGCCGAATGGCAAGGCCGGGACGCTGCTGCTCGATCCGGAAAACATTACCATTGGCGCCACTGGCAGTGACACCCTGGGGGGCGATCCGTCGACCATTCAGGCCAGCACCGTCAACACTACGCTGAACCAGGGGACCAGCGTCACACTGTCAGCCGACAATGATATCAGGGTTGACGAGACCATTGACGGTCGGCTGGTCTCCGGTGGCACGGCCGGTGGCGCCTTAACCCTGCGGGCGGGCGATGACATCGCGGTCAATGCCTCGATTCTGACCGATGATGGGGCGATAAGTATTGTGGCCGGTGACGCGCAGGCCAGTCCCACGGTAGCCAAGGACGGGACGGGCGGCATCGTGATGGCGCCGCAGACACTGCTCTACGCCGACAGCAAGCCCATCTCATTGAGTGCCGAGGGCAGTATCGATGCCCAGGATGTGTTGACCACAGGGGCAATCACGGTCACGTCGGCCAACGGGAGCGTTGTGTTTCACAAGAACCTGTTTGGCCTAGCCGATGTCAGCGGCGACGCGCAGGGTATCGGTAGTCTGTCGGTAGAGATGGACGGGGGCGGCATCAGCCTGGGTGGCGTGTTAGCGAATAATGGGCCTGTTCGGCTGACAGCGAGCGGAAACGTGACGAATTCAGACGCAGTTGTCTCTCCTGCCGACGGGGCTGTCACCGTAACGGCCGGCGGCAATGCGGATCTGGGGCGCGTGGACGCGGGTCGCGGTGGCGTGACGGTCACCGCTGATGGGGACATCGCGGTGACGGATGTTATGACCTCTGTCGGCGCGATTGAGTTAATCGCCGATCAGAGTCTGGCTGTTGAGGGCGCTATTGCCATAGGCGAGCAAGCTGGGGATGCAGCCGGAAACGGGGTCAGTTTGGAAGCGGGCGTTGATGTGACCATTGACGCCGACGTGTCCACTGAAGGCGGGCCGATTTTGGCGACTGCGAGAGCGGGCAGTATCAGCATGTCGGAGGAGACCGTTCTATTTGCTGGGGACGGTAACATAGGGCTACTAAGTGATGGGGACCTCGTTGTGGAAAACCTCGTCACCTCTGGGAATGTTGGTATGACGTCAACCCATGGGTCGGTCTTCTTGAACCAGGACCTGGGCGGGCTTGATAGTTATGCGCTGGGTAATCTTGCGATTACGTCCGAGCAGGGTGCTGTCTCCTTGCGAGGGTTGCGAACGAATGGCGCTATTGAGGTGAGTGGGTTACGTAACGTTGACGTGAACGGCCCTATCAGCGCGGGCGGGACGGTGGAACTGTCGAGTCTAGGGAGCGCAGCTGCAGGAGCTGTGATCAACTTGAACCACAACATATTTACCCAAGGCGAAACCATTACGTTTACCGGTGAGGTCGTACTGGATCCCAGCTCGGCTGAATTGATCGTCGAAGAAAGCCCAGAGCTTGGGCTACTGTGCGGTGAAGATTGTCCAGTGAGTGACTTTCTATGTGGGCCGAGTCAGTGTTCCGTGGACCTGTGCCCCGAATGCGAGGTTACAACAGATCCCAACATATTATGGCATTTTGACACTGAAGAAGACGAGGTACTTGTTCTAGACTCTCTCGATGAGTTTTTTCGATACGTTAAGAATGATTTTAAGGATCCAAATGGCAACCCGCTCGTCATAGGGCTGAATTCGGCAGAATATGGCACAGAGGAGTGGGTTCAGCGGGCCTCTGCGCTGGAGAGATTTTTTAGAGATCAAAACGGCAACCACACCATAGGAATGGACGACACATTAAAAGATGGTATACAGGAAGCTGATCAGCGGGCCGCTGCGCTGCTTGACTTGTTCAAGTCCCGTCAGGTTACGCTGAGTACGGGTGAGGGTGGCGGAGACATTACCTTTAACAATGCGGTCAGCAGGGAATCATCTCAGGCACTTGAAAACTTCACCCTGGCTTTCGATGACGCGGAAAACCGTCGCCCGGAGTTCGATGGGGTTGTGTTCCCAACGTTTACCCACACGAAGTTGGTAGTCTCGGCCGGCGAGGGCACAGTCACTTTTTCCGGCAATGTTGGGGAACAGAGGCACTTGGAATTAGCGAATTCATTCGACCAGATGTTTGATGGGCCCAATTTCCGTCTGTATGACGGATTTCCCGTCGAAGGTGGTCGCACGAATCTACCGGTGATTGGTTCATTCCTCTTATCAAACAAAACCTAACCCATTGTTTTTTTAGTTAGTTACATTTTGCATTATGCCACTTCCACCAAAGCCAGGCCAAACTTGGCAGCCTTTCTTTGCAGCGCCCTGAGTTGACGGTCTTGGCGGCGGGCCTCAAAGGCTTCAATACCCTGTTCAACATAAGCTTGGCCTTTGGTAAGCATGGCATAGATCAAGCGGGCCAACTGATGGGCAGTGGCTTTAATGGCCTTGGCCGTATCCATCCGGGCCAAGCGTGCCCGGTGGGCTGCACCGATAAAGCTGTCACTGT
>Ga0316192_10001342_pt1 | contig 18075 bp, 13 predicted proteins | sample MerIslwburrow_MG_FD_204931 | JGI IMG/M metagenome (GOLD analysis project Ga0316192, IMG submission 204931) | Coastal sediment microbial communities from Maine, United States - Merrow Island worm burrow | ecosystem: Environmental > Aquatic > Marine > Coastal > Sediment | place: USA: Maine...
ATGCCACAGACAATAATACCTGGTATGACTCTGTTCTGTTTGATTTTGGCGGCGACAGCGTTGAACTTGACCAAATTACTATGGGTTGGCACACAGACAGTGATTTCTCATTACTCAGATACACCGGTAATGACACTCCCACGCTTGCAGGAAACAGTTATAGCGACCTTACGCTTACCAAGGGCTGGGAGTTGATATCTAACTATTTTTGCAGCTGTGGCGGTGGCAGCACCGGCGCAGACATGACATTTAATGTAAATGCGGAAAATAAGAGCTCAAGCTATTGGTTGGTAGCAGCAATTAACCCAAGCTACTACTCCGACACTAGATATATTGGCAATGACCACTTTAAAATCAAAAGACTTGCCGGGCTCTATGATGCTCCGCCTGACACCCCACCAGGAACCGTACCAACACCTGCAACCTGGCTGCTGATGTTGGCTGGAGCCGCTGCACTAACTGCAAGCCGCAGAAAAGGGCAAAAAGAAACAGCGACAGCCTTGGCTGCTTAATTGCTACCACTAAGCTGATTTCAAACATACAAAAAACCGGCCAGTCGAGAGATCGACTAGCCGGTTTTTTTATGGCAATGAGTTAGTGATAGCACTTTTTTTCGGAATCATTCACTCGACCCACACTATTTCAAATACTATCAGCCTCGTTAAATATTCAAGTCTCCAGAGAGGTTCCCAGCAACATTCTGCCAACAACTTAAGACAAACCAAAACGCAGATGCCAGCAGCCACGCCACTTCATGCTGCTCACTTTAGAACCCCCATCATTAAGACCAGACAATTTTCTTAAGTAAGCTTATCCATCCTGCATCGAACAGAGGCCAACCCCATTATTTGCCACCAAGCCTATCAAGCATGCGTTTTGCATCGTTGATTTCAGGAAAAGACACCCCACTATCGAGCGACAACTTCAACGCTTTCAGCGCCTCAGATCTTCTTCCCAACACATCTAATGCAACAGCGATATGATATTGGGTCTCAGGGTTAGAAGCATTACGCATTGCCGCACTCCTAAGGTACTGTATTCCTTCCTCAGGCCGGTTGTTTTTAACCAGAATCCAGCCAAGAGTATCGTTAATAGCTGGATCATTTGGACTTATTTGGTTTGCTTTTTCCGCATAAGCCAAAGCCTCTTCTTTATTACTATCCAGAAGAAGTAGTGCCAGATTATTTAAAATATCGGGATTATTAGCATCATAATTAAGCGCCGCTTCAAAATATTTTTTGGCCAACTCCAGGTTATTTGATGCCAGATAATATTCCCCTAAGGTCCGAATAACGCGCGAGTCATTTGGCTTATTCTTCAACCAATCATTAAGAACCTTAATAGCACTATTAAGCTCTCCTGAATAAAAATAAGCCTGAGATAATTTTAGAACTGCATAGGTAGATTGTTGTTTCTGATAGGCATTTTTATAACTCTTGATAGCCGGCAGGTAAGCTTTATTTGCCAGATTAATATCTCCCATCAAGCCATATCCTTGTGGCTCACCAGGGAACAACTCAATTATTTTCTGAGCATGCTCTTCTGCAAGTACAAAATTTCCTTTATTGATCAGGGTTTCAGTCAACAGAACCCGTGCAGGTAAATTACTGCCATCACCTTCTATCACTTTCTGTAAGGACCAAATAGCTCTAGCAACATCATGCGCCTGCATTTGCAAGTCAGCTACACGCATAAGCACAGCGGAATTATAACCTGCTAACGCAGACATCCTTTGCAACTCTAGTTGCGCCAGCTTTATCTTGTTAGCCGCTAAATAGGTTCGAGCAACAGCCTCCATAACCTCCAGGTTTTCAGTGTTTCCTGGCATAGCCTCCTCAGCCACCCGAAGCGCCTGAGCGTGTTGTTTATCCGCCAGATAAAAATTAATCAGCGCAATAGCCGTTTGTTGAGAATCTGAATTCTTTGCGTAAGCCTTCTCATACCAAAGCACAGCCTCGTCTCTGTTGCCTCTAATATATGCCAGCCTGCCGAGCTCAATCATACAAAGAGGATTAGTAGGATTTAACTGCAAAGCGCGTTGGAGCTGTTCTTCTGCTGCGTCATATTTTTTCTGCCTAATGAGTATTTTTGAATAATTTACTTGAGCTGGAACAAAACTCTCATCAATAGACATTGCCTTCTTTAGAGTGCTGGACGCCTCATCAATTCGATTTGTTGCCATTTGATTTGAAGCCAGCAGATTCAATACGGACAAGTTGTCAGGAAACTGAAGCACTAGCTTTTCTGTTACAGCAAGTGCCTTAGCAAAATTTTTCTCTTTAATATAGAGCAGATTTAAAATAATACCTGCTTGTTTATTTTCCACATTCTTATCAAAGCTTTTTGCAAAACCAATCTGAGCAACATTGCTTTTCCCACTAGCTAAATTACTTAAGGCAACTTGAAATTGAACATTGTCATCTTCGGGTTGAATTTTCAAAGCCCTGTCAAACACCTCTGAGGCTTGATAATGCTTGCCTATCTTCATGTAGGCCTGACCTAACATTATTAACAAACCATGATCGTTTGGTGTCTGCTCTAAATTTGGCTCAAGAATTCTTACAGCAGTTTGATAATCATGTATTTTCAGCAATAATGAGCCATAAAGTTTTCTAGCACCTGGATTATTGGGATATTGGGATACGTATGACTTAAGATATTCGCGGGCCTTTTCATGCTCACCCAAACTAAATTTAACTATGCCTGCAAGCATAAGAACAGCTTCACGTCGATGCAACACCTCAGTTGGAAACTTATCAATAAGAGAATTTGCTTCTAACAGTATTTCCCTGGAACGGGCTTCATCGCCCATTTTCGCTAGCAAAACAGCATGTAGATAGGCTGCCCTGGGGTCATCTGGATGCGACTCTCGTACACTGTCGATATTACTTAATGCTAGTTCTTTTTTATTTAAATCCAGATAAATTCCGATACGGGCAATAGACGCCGAAAGATGATCGGATTCTCGTTCTATAGCTTTTGAATAGTTATCAACCGCAGCATCTAAATCGCCCTTGGCATGATCAATCATCCCTTTTAAATAATAGGTTTGTGCATTGTCTATATCTAATTCAAATGCATGATTTACGTAATCCAGCGCTCCCTGATAATTCCCTTCCTTTAGTGAAATTATTGCCAACCCCAAAATAGCTTCGATAGAATTTGGCGTAGCTTTCAGGGCAGCGTCAAATGCATCACGGGCAGAGTCAAGCGCTTTTAACTCTATATGTGCATTTGCTTGCAAAATGAAAAGTCGTGTCGCGGTCTTTGCATCATAGTTTTGCGGGAATATGCCATCCGTAAGCTTACGGTAGTTATGTTGTGCATAATAAGACTCCGCCAGTGGAATGACAGTAACGGACCTATCCACCCCCATGTTAATTGCTTTTGCCAGCTCTTTTTCAGCAAGCGCAGGGCTACCATCTTCAAGGTACAACCCCCCCAACAACACGTGGGCCGCAATATAACTATCATCAAGTTGTAGCGCATTTTTTAAATGAATAATTGCAGCTTTTAACTCGTCATTTTCTTTTTCAATTAGCGCTTTTTCATATAAATTTGCCGCCTCCCTATTCACAATGGAATAAGCAAAACCACTATGCAAAACAAACGGTATCGCAACTAAAAAAGCCAGTGAAACTCGACGCATTAAAAATCTCCTGTAAAGACGAAAATACAGCTTAACTAATCATACACCACCTGCAATAGCAGGCCACTCAGCCCACCGTACTCCATTGAACCTATCCTGAGAACACAGCAAATAGCGGTAATTCATTCCCATTCGAGCAATACGGCTCAAGCCCAACCCCTTAATCACCCACCTTTCATAAAAACTTCATCCTGCTGTCGCAAAATCGTAGGCATATCAACGCACAATCACTTACACAATTACCCGTGGAGATAAACATGAATTTCTATATCAAAGAATGGCCCGACAGATCCGCGACCCTGATGACCATCGCCGGACACCAGCTATTCACTTTCAAGAATATCGATAGCGCCCTGACAGCCTGCGGCGACTGGCATGGCATCAACAAAAACAAGATTATCCCCGCGTTAACCACCTGCACGCCCCATGCACAGCCATCAGCCTGCCTCGCCTCACCCACCCAGACATAAAGGATTGCTTATCCTTCCGATCAAAAAGCCTGACTGTTATTTATATCTCTCACACCTATAATGGCCCACAAGCTAGGTCATAATTCACCAGGAGATTTCAATGAGTCAGGTCGACATCGAACAGTACATGATCAAGGAAGAGCCTTTTTACCAGGCACAGGGTAAAGAAGTGACTCTGTATGAAGCGGCGTATAAACAGCGCCTGCCAGTAATGGTAAAAGGCCCGACCGGTTGCGGTAAATCTCGTTTTATTGAGCACATGGCCTGGAAACTGGGCAAACCCCTGATCACTGTCGCCTGTAACGAAGACATGACCGCCTCCGATCTGGTCGGTCGTTATCTGCTTGATGCCAACGGCACCCGCTGGCTCGACGGCCCGCTGACCATCGCTGCGCGTTTGGGCGCGATCTGCTATCTGGATGAGATTGTCGAAGCACGTCAGGACACCACCGTGGTTATCCATCCCCTGACCGACCACCGTCGCACCCTGCCGTTGGACAAAAAAGGTGAGCTGATCGAAGCCCATCCTGATTTCCAGCTGGTGATCTCATACAACCCTGGTTACCAGAGTCTGATGAAGGATCTGAAGCAATCGACCAAGCAGCGCTTCGTTGGTATGGATTTCGACTATGCCTCAGAGTCTGTCGAAACCGACATCCTGGCTCAGGAAACCGGCCTGGACAAAGACACTGCCGGCAAGCTGGTTCAAATCGGCATCACCGCCCGTAACCTCAAAGGTCACGGTCTGGACGAAGGCATCTCTACCCGTCTGCTGGTCTATGCAGCAAGCCTGATCAACGACGGTGTTGATGCTCAGGACGCTTGTAAGATGGCTTTAGTGCGCCCGATCACTGACGACGCTGATATTCGTTCGACCCTCGACCACGCCATCGATCAGATCTTTGGTTAACAACTAGGTAGGGGGGGTCCCACCCGCCATTGAGGGTTCAACAACCTGCAAGCGGCGGGTGGGACCCGCCCTACATATAATGTCGAATTGGATGAATAAGGAATAAGGGTCATACCATGGTGCTACCGTTCCCAACGCCAGAAAAAAGCCTCGGCCCCAATTACCCGAAGCTGACAGCAGAAGAGCTCGAATACTATCGCAGCCAGATCAACTGTAACTTCGAACAACTGGATGCCGTGTTTGAAGATTGCATGATGGAAGCCAAGGCGCTGCTGTCAGAGCAGGGTATCAAAGACTATCTCGACGGTGCCTCACTGGTAACAATGATTGGCCGCGGCTTTGACCCCATCCTCACTTATCTGGAAGAAATGCCCAAAGTCGCTTACGATCTTGGCGATGAGACCCTGTCCATGGTCTCGCAAGCAGTATGGCAACTGTCACGCACCCCAAACAGCAAAGCCATCCCAGCCTTTTTGCAAACCATTGGTGAAGCTTCGCGCCGCCTGGGTAGCAAGGAATCGCTACAACAATATATCAAGATGGTGATGGAAATGATGTTGAACACCACTAAATCCATCCATGGTATTCATGCCACTCACCCAAGCCCAGGCGCCATTGATCTATTCGAACAGATGCCGCGTCTGCTTAACCAATTATCACTGGTCGGGCTAAAAAAGTGGATCGAATACGGCGTTAAGAATTACAACGATCACCCCGAACGGCAAAAAGATTATTTCAGTCTGCAATCGGCTGATGCCCGTGCGGTGATGCAACGCGAACGCCGCGGCACCCTGTTCATGGATAACGAGCGCAAACTCGACCTTTATCTGCGCGCCATGTGGCCACCAACTGAAGATGAAGATATTCCCATGCTGGTGCCCTATTCCGAGGCATTCGACGAGCTGCGCAAACCCCAACCCTATTTCGACAAACTGGGCTTCCGCATTCCCGATGTTTTCGATGACAAATTCGGCATCAGAGGCATACACCGCTACCGTGCCGTGCTGGCCCATATGGCTGCGCACCAACGCTGGAGCAACCAGCTGGTGGCCGACAACTACAGCCCCTTTCAACGCGTCGCCGCCGAACATTTTGAAGACTGCCGCGTCGATTATCTGGCCATGCAGAAATATCCAGGCCTGCGCCGCCTGATGATGGCCCTGCATCCTCGCCCGGATGAGAACGCCTGTAATCCGGACGATGAATCCTGCATTCTTCACCGTATGGCCATGGTCTCCTATGCCATGCTCAATCCCGATCACGGCTACGAAAACGTCTTTGTAAATGAGTTCGCCGACAAATTTCGCGACATCATGAGCAACGGCGAAGGTTCAACCAAAGAGATGGCAGCACTTGGCCTGTCATTCACCGCCCGCACCCGGCTGCAATCCGACCAGTCACCCAAGATCCACTTCAAAGATACCGAGGTGCATTACCGCGATGACAATCGCCACCTGTGGGTCTTCATCGAAGAAGGTGATGAAGAAGAGATGTTCGACAAGCGCGAGCACAAGGCAAAACAGGAAGAACAAGGCCTGCCGCCGCGCCACTACCCAGAGTGGGACTACAACAGCAGCAGCTATCGCCCCGATTGGGTCAGCCTCTACGAGAGCCTGCACCCATCCGGCAAGGCATCAGACATCGACAAACTGCTGAGCAAACACGATGCCCTGGCCAAGCAACTCAAACGACTGCTGGACATGCTCAAGCCACAAAACTATGTCCGCGTCCGCTATCAGGAAGAAGGTTCAGAACTGGATCTGGATGTTGCCATCCGCTCGTTGATCGACTTCAAGAGCGGCGCACAGCCCGACCCGCGCATCAACATGAGCCACAAACACAATGATCGCAATATCGCCGTGATGCTGTTGCTCGACCTGTCCGAGTCGCTCAACGAAAAGGCCGCTGGTTCAAACCAAACTATTTTAGAGCTAAGCCAGGAAGCTGTCGCCCTGACCTCATGGGCAGTTGAGCAACTGGGTGACGAATTCGCCATCGCCGGGTTCTGCTCCAACTCACGCCACGAAGTGCGCTACCAGCATATCAAAGGCTTTGCAGAACACTGGGATGACGAAGTCAAAGGCCGCCTCGCCGCCATGGAAGCCGGCTATTCAACCCGCATGGGCGCCGCCATGCGACACGCCGCCCACTATCTGGAAGCGCGCAAGGCCGACAAAAAACTATTGCTGGTACTGACCGACGGCCAACCGGCCGACATCGACGTCCATGATGATCAACTGCTGATTCAGGACAGCCACAAAGCGGTACAGGAGCTGGATCAAAAAGGCATATTCACCTACTGCATCAACCTTGACCCCAAGGCTGACGAATATGTGCAGGACATCTTTGGCCAGCAGTACACGGTAATAGACAAAGTTGAAAGACTGCCGGAGAAACTGCCGCAGTTGTTTATGGCGCTGACCAAGTAAGACAAACAACGCGCCAAGTTATACAAACAAAGACCCAATAACAAAAAGGCCTCAATCGAGGCCTTTTTAATTTCACACTGAAAATAAACTAAAGAGCAGGCTGCCGGGCAGGCAGCATATGATCCGCAGCCAAATACTCATGCAATTCCTGCGGCGCAAGTTTAGTTAGATCTTTGACAACCTCTCTAACTGTTATGCCGCCCACGTTTGCACTCATCGCTTCACGCAGATACCCAAGCATGTGAGGATCAGCCGCAACAACCAGACAGCCAGACTTCTGCTGCGTTACCGCTTTAGCCGTCTCCGCTGCTATTTGCCTGGCAAAACGCCGCTCACTTTCGTTGATATGCCGATCACGATGATCATCATAACCATGTGCACCACCGCCAGCAGGTGCCGCATTACGGCCAGACTTTACATCGCTATAGATATCCTTGCCTGCCGCCTCTACCTCACAATTGGCCAGGTCAGAAACCTCAACCAGATCAGGACCGCCCTCGCCAATAGCGGCCTCTTTAAGTGAAAATAAACGCGCTCTCGCGCCGTCCGCGACGACTACACAATACTTGCTCATTGCCCATCTCCTTCAATTTAGAAAGTGATATACATCCTCACACTTACCAACCACCCAACATATTTATAGTCCAGTCACATACAACTAACAATGCAACCTTGCTCCCAGACAAATCAACTGAAATACTCAGGGCAACTATCACAAGCGGAGCAACACAATGAGACCACTACCAGGAATTTTTCTGCTCTTCATCATGCTCATATCAACGGCCCATGCTGCTGACAGCAACTCCCCCTATATTGAAATCACTGTTAACGGCCTTAAAGAGATGGCACCACCATTAAATCGCCTGGCAGACGCCGTTGAAAAACTGTCTCAAGCAGATAATTTAAGCCATGAGGAGCAACAAAAGATCGTCGCCATTATCGGCGAGATGAAACTGCTGACAGACAAACTCGACAACAGCATCGAAACCACCAGGCAGAAAGTCAGCCAAACCCAGGAAGAAATCAGCGCCTCAATCAAACAAATGATCATGCTTGCGCTGCTTGGATTGGTGGTGACTGTAATCATCATTTTCAGCGCAATCTTTATTCTTTTCCGATTACAGATATCACCTATGGTTAGCTCAACATCTTCAAGTCTGGATAAATTTTCCGAGGCCATGGAAAACCTCTCAACCGCCACCAAAATAATCAGCGAAAACAACAACAAACCTAGCTAAGACTGACCATAAAAACATCTTCTAAAACACAAAAGGCCATGACATCAACATAAGCAGTTGCCCTATGCGCAAAGCTAGATCAGAATATAGTTAAGTATCTATATTAACTTAAGTTTTCTTAAGAAAACCTAATCGTTCAAAGCGAAACAAAAACTGTATGTTTAGAAGTGCAACAACGATAATTTCTACTTTTATTTTGCTGTATAGCAGCAGCTGTTTCGCAGATATGCACGACAAAACCATACGCTTTGGCTCGGTTGCTATGGACACCCCGCAAGCCATGCATAAACGCTTGCTGCCATTAACCCAATATCTAAGCCAGACCCTACAGCGCCCCGTAGAATTGGTTGTCGCAGCCAACATGGCCACAGCCATTCATGATATATCCGCCGGCAACGTCCACCTCGCCTATCTCACCCCTGTTGCCTATATTCGCTCACACGAAAAAGCCAATACTCGCTTAATTGCCAAAACCATCACCAACGACAAACCGGGCTTCAAGCTAAACATCATCGTCCGTAATGACAGCCCGATTCACACAGTTGAACAATTGGCCAACAAACGCTTTGCCTTTGGCGACCCATCAGCCTTATTACAACAAGCCGTTTTCAACAGCACCGGCATGAAAACCAGGCAACTAAAACATTATGATTTTCTTGATCACCACGACAATATTATCCGCGGAATTTTACTTCATGATTATGACGCCGGCATAGTCAAGGACACCATGGCCCATAGGTGGCGCAACAACGGCATCCGGACAATTTACAGTTCCAATGAATTACCGCCATTCAACATCACCGCCGCACCCACACTCGACCAGCAGCTATATCAAAAAATGCGTAGCGCCTTCCTCAAACTGAATATCAACAACCCCGAACACACGGAACTAATTCGTGGCCTTGATCCTATTTACACGGGCTTTGATAACACTAGCGACAGTGAATACGACATTGTCAGAACACTGACCAGGCCATTTAGAAAAAACAAGTAGGCAGAAATCCTCATTGAGCATAACGTGATCAAAAATATCATTCACAAATTAGGACTATATATCTGGCCGCAGCGCTTGCAGTATCAACTGGCATTTATTTTTGTCGCCATCATTTCCTCAGCCATTGCCACCTTTAGTTATCACCTGTCTGAAGAAGAAACTAAAACACTGACGCAGGAACTACAAAAACACACCGCAGTGCTTGCTGAAAACATTGCTAACGCCTCAGCCCAATATCTTCTAGTACGTGATTACACCTCAATTGAAAACATACTGATTGGAGCGGCAAAGTTCCCCAGCATCATGCATATTGAAATATCAGACATCCGCGGAAAAATTATTGGCGCAGTTGAAAAAAACAACGACAATCAAATTAAACCGGTGTACGAAGTAGCGGCGCTAATCACACCACAAAATCAAGACCCATCAATCATCATTAACGGCCATGAGATGTTGATATGGCAACCGATAAACATTTCCAACACCATTGGCTGGGTCAGAATCAGTTATGACCTAAAGCCCATCGGGGTAATGGCCAAAAACATCTGGCACGACAACCTCCGTGAGGGCGGACTGATTGCCTTTATCAGCTTCTTCCTGATCGTAATCTTTTCACACCGCCCCAGCCAATCCCTATCACGCTATACCAACTTTGCCGACCAGCTCAATGAGAATCTTGGCCAGCAGGTAGAGGTAGATAATCAGGCCATTGAATTCACGCGACTCGGCTCGGCACTCAATCACGCCTCACTACTCCTTAAACGACAGGATGATGAACTTAACTCTCTACTAACCGACTTGCGCCGTGTCGCCATGATGGCCGAACACAGCCCCAATGTTGTTTTCTCAATGAATCAGGACGGTGAAATAATTTACTCCAACCACCAGGCCAATCTACTGATGTCACAACACCAGTTATCAGGTAATGACTTAACCCTCATACTGCCCAATGATTTCATAAAAATTCGCCACGCCTGCTTCAACGAAGGCATCACCCAAAAAGACATCGAATCTTTTTTTAATGGCACCACCTACCTGTGGACCTTTTCCCCATTCCACGAGCAAAACCTGCTGCATTGTTATGCGGTAGATATTAGCGAAAGAAAAAAGGCCCAGGATGAACTCGCCAAACAAGCCAACATAGATCCTCTTACTGGCCTGCCAAATCGTAACCTTGCCCTGGATAGACTTAAACAGGCGATCACCCGAGCCCACCGTGAACAGCATCTTGTTTGCGTCATGTTTATTGATCTGGACAGATTCAAAACCGTCAACGACTCATTCGGCCACAGTACCGGAGACCAACTTTTGAAGGAGGTTGCAAAACAAATCCTGCTCTGTGTTCGTGAAGGTGACACCGTCGCCCGTCTTGGCGGCGATGAATTCCTGGTCATCTTTGATGGTGTTGATGAAGCCATTCATTCGGAACTATATGCCGAACGAATTCTGGACGTTCTGAACCGTCCATTTCATCTCGACAACAACGAATTTTTTGTCGGCGCCAGCATAGGCATCGCCATCTATCCGGATGACGGAATTTCTCCGCATGTACTTTTAAGAAATGCCGACTCGGCAATGTATCAGGCCAAAGATAACGGCCGTGGCGGCTTCCAATTTTTCACCCAGGCACTGAATGATGAAGCTGTATTAAGAGTCAAGATGGAGGCATGCCTCAGACATGCCATCGAAAACAATGAACTTCACCTCGAATACCAACCTCAGATCTGTGCCAAAACCAGACAGCTACATGGTGTAGAAGCACTGGTTCGCTGGAACAACCCTGAGCTGAATATCGTTCCGCCAACAACATTCATTCCTCTAGCGGAAGACACCGGCCTAATTTTTGAAATTGGTGAATGGATACTGAAAACAGCCTGTCATGATCTGAGCATCTGGATGAATCAATACCCCTCTTCATCACTATCTGTTTCCATCAACATTTCATCACGCCAGTTCCGCTCAGAAAAGCTCATAGACACCATCAAACAAACGCTTATCGAGACGGGGATTTCACCTACGCAGCTAGAACTGGAAATCACCGAAGGTCTATTGCTGGATGATTCACCCAAGACACTGGAAATGCTAAATGAGATAAAAACGATGGATATCAGTCTGGCGCTGGATGATTTTGGTACTGGTTATTCATCGCTAAGTTATCTAAAACGCTACCCATTCGACATTCTAAAAATAGATCAATCCTTTGTTCGCGATATTACTACCGATCCTGGTGATGCCGCCGTCTGCCAAACCATTATTGCCATTGCCAGCAAGCTGGGCATGAAGGTTGTTGGCGAGGGTGTTGAAACCTATGATCAGCTGAATTTTCTTGCCAAAAATGGCGTCGATCTTATCCAGGGTTACTACTTCAGCAAACCACTAAATGCTGATGATTTTTCTCACTACCTTGGAGCGGCTGAACATAAAGAAAAATCCTTCAATTTGTAAGCCCTCCAAATCCAACTAAAATAATGTACTATCAAGTCAAGTATGCTTCAGCCTAATTAAACAACAAGGCCACACTGATACTATGGCAAAAAGATCCGCAGATAAGATCGTCGAATCCATCGCTCATGTTACCGGGCATGCTGACCGTGAATTACTTGAGGCCAGCCTTGCCGGCACACTCTATGAATTACTTAGCGTTGATCGGGTCTCTCTATACAAAGCCTTTTATGAACACAAAAAACTACAGTGTTATCTAGCGCTCGAAGTCAGTGACAACCAGGCCCATGTCCTCCATAGCGGTGCTGTCCTTTCAACAGCCGAACTCAATAAACTCACCAGTCTGAATGAAAGCCTGGCAACAAAGTCCCCGGCTACTATGCAGTTAACAGATGGGGCAACACTATATTGCTATCCGATCACCAACCACCTTGACAATATCTATGGTGTGTTCTGCCTGCAAGGTAAAGACATCCACTCTCACGAAAATGGAAAATTTATCGATGGCTATTTCCAAATCTATCGCAACTATCTGCGCCTGCTGGATGAAAGTGAACATGACACCCTCACCGGCCTGCTTAACCGCCGAACCTTCGACAAGAATCTGGAAAAAATCCTCGCCGAATGGAACAACAATCCGGATCAAGGTTTAGCAGAGGAAAAAGCTCCGCAATCACTACGCTGTCAGGCCAACGACAAAAAGGCCAACTGGCTGGCAGTCATCGACATCGACCACTTCAAACAGGTCAACGATCGTTTCGGCCATCTCTATGGTGATGAAGTGCTGCTGTCATTTGCCAACATCATGCGCGAATCATTTCGTGGTTATGACAAGCTATTTCGTTTTGGCGGCGAGGAGTTTGTCGTCATTATGCGCAACACTGACCTGGCCGGAGCGGAAATGGCGCTGCAACGCTTTCGCAATGCCATTGCAACATACCCATTCCCTCAGATCGGCCATATCACTGCAAGCGCTGGCTTCATTGAAATAGCCAATCATGCCATTCCGACGCAGATACTCGGTCGTGCCGATCAAGCCCTCTACTACGCCAAACAAAATGGCCGAAACCGCGTTAGCCATTATGAACAACTCGTCGGTAGTGGTGAAATCTCACCCGGCCCTGAGTCGGGTGATCATGTTTTCGAAATTTCTAGATAGAAAACATTTACGACATAAATCAACAGCTAAGCCCCCAACCAAAGACTAAAGTTTTTTACCCGCCAAACGCTACATTAGAAGGTAGTTATTCAAAAAGCGGATATACCCGGCATGGCTATTGCTCTCTGGTCACTTAAAGACAAAAAAATACTTATCGTCGATGATCTTGCTGAAATGCGCTCAAGCCTGCGCAATATGCTTACCCAGTTTGATGCCAACAATATCAGCATGGCCAGCACCGGCGAGGAAGCAATAGAGCAAATCGCCCATAACAATTTTGACATCATCCTTTGCGACTACAATCTTGGCGATGGCAAGGATGGTCAACAAGTATTGGAAGAGGCCAAGTTACGTGGCAAGCTGCCCTACTCAACCGTTTTCATCATGATAACCGCCGAGAGCAGCTCGTTTATGGTGATGGGCGCACTTGAACACCAGCCTGATGACTATCTTTCAAAACCCTTCAGTCGCAATGTTCTTAAAAGCAGGCTGGAAAAACTCCTAAACAAAAAAGCAGGCCTGGCAAAGCTATCCATAGCCTTACAACAAAACAATAAAACCCTGGCGATCAACCTATGTAACGAAGGCATTAACGAATACCCCAGCAACCGTAACGAGCTTCTAAAAATCAAGACCGACCTGCTGATTTCTGAATTACGTTACGATGAAGCAAAAGAAATCTGTGATGCCGTTATCGCCGAACGCAGCCTGCCATGGGCGCGACTATGCAACGGCAAACTTCACTATATGCAACAACAATACGAAAGCGCACAACAATATTTTGAAGAGATCATCAACGACACCCCCACCTTCGTCTCAGCCTATGACTGGCTGGCAAAGGCACAACTCAAACTGGGTGATTCTGCCGCCGCCCAAAAAACAATTGAAGCAGCCATCGAACAATCGGCAAAATCGGTAACTCGCCAACGCATGCTGGCAGAAACATCAGAATCAAACCAGGACTTTGTCACTGCCGAAAAGGCTCGCCGACGTTCGATTCGCACAGCTAAAAACTCCGTCCTCAGTGAGGCGACAGATTACACCAAGCTTGCTGAGGCGCTGATAAAAAATGACAACCCAAAAGAAGCGCTCAAGGCTATCGAACTAGCCAAACACGAATTCAGGGGCGATGAACAGGCGCAGATTGCAGCAACGCTTTCAAAAAGCAAAATATTCAAAGAAATGGGCCGGGAAAAAGAGAGCCTGGCATTAATCGATGAAGTAACCGCTATGGCAAAAAATGCCACTACCCCAATCAAGGATAGTTTAGCCATAGAATTAACTGAAACATTTTTGGCTAACGGCAATACCGACGCAGCTCAACAGATCGTCGAAAAACTGGTAAGCAACAATCATGACAACCAGGAACTTCTAGACAAGGTCAACCAGATCTACAGCGCATCAGAATCAGGTCAAGACTCAAGCGAACTTGTTGCCAGCGTCAGCAATGACATCACCGCCATCAATAACAAAGGCGTGGAACTGCTTGAAGCTGGCAATATCGATGCAGCCATAACACTGTTTGATCAGGCCCTGGCAAGAGGCCCCAACAACCAGGTGATCAATATAAATAGTGCACAGGCCTATCTGATGAAAATAAAAGCCTGCGGCAAAGATGATGAGCTACTTAAAAAAACACGCCAATGCCTGGAAAAAACAGCTCACAACAAAGAGCTTCAACTACGTTACAAAACCTTAAATGCCGCCTATTGGAAGTTTGCCAATAACAAATAAAACCAGTGAGCCACTAGCATGAGCGATAAAGCAGACATCAACTTTAACACCATCATGGCCAGCTCGGTTCATGACATGAAAAACTCGCTTAGCATCATCCTCGACACTGCCGAGACCCTTGCCAATGATGACAGCCTCAGCAAGGCCCAGCATAAATCCCTTGATCTGTTACACATAGAAGGTGAACGACTTAACAACACATTTATTCAATTGCTGGCGCTGTATCGGATTGAAAACAAACAATACTCACTCAACATCGACAGTCACAATATTTACGACTGCCTGGAAGAGGCCATGTTTGAAAACGAGACCCTGCTCGCCCACCACAATATTGAACTCGAAATACAATGTGAACGCGACCTGGAGTGGTTTTTCGATCGAGCCCTGATTCTGGGCATCATTAACACCATCATCAATAACGCCTTACGCCATGCCAACAACAAAATCATCCTGACTGCGAATAACCATGAAGCTGAAATGGTCATAAGCATTCTTGATGACGGCCCAGGCTATCCAGATAAAATTCTCAGCCGAGATGATACCGAACAATCAGAACTGAGTTTCAATAGTGGTAACACCGGGCTTGGTTTACACTTTTCAAAAGTAGTTGCCGAAATGCACAACAAGGGCGAACAACACGGCCATATTGAACTCAGCAATGACGGCATCAATGGCGGTGGAAAATTTAGCATTCACCTGCCCTAATCATAAACCCAGCTATAAACCCAGCCACATGTGTTTTTGTTGTCAGGTAAAATACATAACCTGATCAACACAGCTAGACTCATTATTGCCATGCCACAAACCCCAGCCAAAATTGGTTTTATCAGCCTCGGCTGCGCCAACGCCCTGATCGACGAAGAAGTCATCATCACCCAGCTACATAGCAAGGGTTATGCGATCACGCCTGACTATGAAGACGCCGACATGGTAGTGGTCAACAGCTGCGGCTTTACCGCTGCCGCAGTGGATGAATCTCTCGAAGCCATCGGCGAAGCCCTAAATGAAACCAGCAAGGTCATAGTCACTGGCTGTCTCGGCGCTAAGGCTGACATCATCCAGCAGGCCCATCCTCAGGTGCTGGCTGTCAGCGGCCCCCATTCAGCCAATGCCGTGATGAAGGCCATACACCAGCATCTGCCGCAACAAGAGCTGCAACGCAACCCTGTCCCGCCACAGGGCATCAAGCTGACACCGCCACACTATGCCTATCTCAACATCGCTGAAGGCTGCAATAACCAGTGCAGTTTTTGCGTCGTTCCAGCCCTGCGTGGCGAACTCTGCAGCCGCGCCATTGGCGATGTGATGCAAGAGGCCGAACAGCTGGCCGATGCCGGCGTCAGAGAACTGCTGGTGATCGCGCAAGACAGCGCCGCCTACGGCAGCGACATCAATCACCGCACCAGTTTCTGGGGTGGCCGCCCGTTAAAGACGCGCCTGGCCGAGCTGGCCTCGGCACTGGGCGAACTGGACATCTGGATCCGGCTACACAACCTCTACCCTCATTCGCAGCTCGACGAAATCATCGCCCTGATGGCTGAAGACAAGATCCTGCCCTATCTCGACATACCGTTGCAGCACGCCAGTTCACGCATCCTCAAGGCCATGAACCGGCCCGGCAGCCTGGCACAGCTGCACAAATGGCGTCAGGCCTGCCCTGATCTGGTCATGCACAGCAACTTCATGGTTGGTTTTCCCGGTGAAACCGATGACGACTTTGAACAACTGCTTGAATTCATCAGCGCAGCCAAATTCGACCACATCGATGCCTTTGCCTACTCCAATATCGATGGCGCCAGTGCCAACCGGCTGCCCAACCACGTAGCGGAAGAACTAAAACAGGAACGATTAGAACGCCTGATGGAATTACAGCAGGAGATCAACGCCGCCAAGCTGCACCGCCGCATTGGCCAAACCCTGGCCATCCTCATCGACGAGAGCGATCGCGAACAGGCTGTTGGCCACAGCTATGCCGAGGCCCCGGAATCCGACAGCCAGATATTCCTCGAAGACGCCGCCGATCTCAGTCCCGGCGACATGGTCAGCGCCACCATCATCGAAGCCGATGAACACAATCTGTGGGCCGAACTCACCGACTAACGAGACTCTGTTAACATTGAGCCAAACTTATTGTCATACAAAGACTATGCAGATAAAAAACAGACTCAAATCTACACTACATATCACCGCCCTGGCACTGCTGGTCGGCAGCCCACTGGCACAGGCCGGCTGTGATGATCCTGCCGCCCCCCGAGTCAACTGGAAGGGGTGCGACAAGGCCGGCATCGACCTCAGCGGCGTGGACATGCGCGGCGCCGTGCTTAACGGCATCAATCTGGAAGGCGCCAATCTCAGCAAAACAAACCTGCGTGGCAGTCAACTTGGTCGCGCCAATCTGAAAGGGGCCAACCTGAACAAGGCAAAACTGATTGAGGCCAATCTGGTGGCCTCCGATCTGAGTCAGGCCACGCTGGAAAAAGCCCTGGCCAAAGGCGCAAAATTTGATCGCGCCATGCTCAGCGAGACCAATTTCAATGGCGCCTTTCTCGAAGAGGCCAGTTTCTACGATGCCGACCTGAGCAATGCCCAACTGATAAAGGCCAACCTCAGTAAGGCCGACATGAAACAGGTCAACCTCAGCGGAGCCGACCTTTCATCAAGCATCATGATCAAAGCGGTGCTATCTCGCGCCAATCTTGAAGACGCCAACCTCAGCGGCGCCAATCTGGAAAGAGCCCAGCTCGACAACAGCTTTTTGATCAACGCCGACCTATCCAACAGCAATCTCAGCCGCGCCAATCTGGCCGAGGCCGAGATGATCAACACCGATGTCAGTGGCGCCCAACTGGATTACACCACCTGGAATAATCGCAGCCGCTGCCGCTCTGGCTCAATCGGCGAATGCAAATAATTAATAGCGTAAATAATCTATAACAAGGAAAACCACTCATGTCAGAGACATCACCCCTGGTAGAGGCACAACAAAAATTCATCAACGCCGTTCCAGCTCAAGGCATGGCCACCGAAACGGTTGCGCTAGACAAAGCTTT
>Ga0316192_10001343_pt1 | contig 18057 bp, 21 predicted proteins | sample MerIslwburrow_MG_FD_204931 | JGI IMG/M metagenome (GOLD analysis project Ga0316192, IMG submission 204931) | Coastal sediment microbial communities from Maine, United States - Merrow Island worm burrow | ecosystem: Environmental > Aquatic > Marine > Coastal > Sediment | place: USA: Maine...
TGACGGTGGCTATGAGCGCTGTTCGTCGCATAATGGGGTCCGTTTCAAGTCGTTCAATCGAGGTAGATGATGGCCAGGTTTGGGAAACGACTCCAAGGACGGGTACCGGTGGCACTTCTCGGGTCCGTCTCCGCTGTCGTCTATCTCCTTGTCGCCTTCCGCCTGCAATTCTCCAACGCACTGCGAGATGTGGTCGGCTTCCTCGTGGCCATTGGGGCGCTATTTGCTATTTACGCAGTGGCTGCTCTGCTGGTTCACAGCAAGAGCGACCGAAAGCACGCCTCAGTGGCCACGATCCTGGCCTTCTCGGTGGTCTTCCGGGTCATTCTACTCTTTGCGGGCTTGCCTCACGATAGGCCGGTGGCAGCCTTGGCGAACGACCTCTCGGGAACAGCAACTGGCTATTCCCCGTTTCTCATCTACGACAACGATGTTTGGCGCTATCTCTGGGACGGGCATCTGACGGCCAACGGGGTCTCTCCCTACGAGACTACGCCCCAGGAAGTCATCACTTCTGCCGAGGAAGGATCGGAGCCCCACGCCACGCTCCTCGAAGACGAACTCTGGTGGGATGTCGTCGATAACGTCAGCTTCCAGGGCTATACGACCGTCTACCCACCGCTGGCCCAGTATCTCTTTGATCTCTCAAATCGGCTGGCACCGGCCAGCGTATTCATCTGGAAGCTGCTGATCGTCCTCGCCGACCTGGGTACCTGCTGGGTGGTGTTCTCGCTTCTAAGAGCCATCGGGAGGAACCGATCGTACATCCTCCTCTACGCGTGGAACCCGCTGGTGATCAAGGAGTTCGCCGGCTCGGGCCACATCGATGCGGTGATGGTGTTTCTGATGATGCTGGCCCTGCTCTTCCTGGTCGAGAAGCGCCAGGTGGCGGCACTCGGGAGCCTGGCACTGAGCATCCTGGCCAAGGTCGGGTCGGCAGCTCTGGGGGTTCTCTTTCTACGGCACACCCGACCGGTCGTCTGGTGCGTTCTTTTCGCCGTTCTTGCGCTCGGCAGCCTGCCAATGCTCGGTGGATTGGTGGCGCTGTCGGGCGGCCTGGCTGCCTACGCCAGGGAATGGACCTTCAACTCAGGCCCCTGGGCCGCTATCCGCTGGCTGGCAAAGGTGGCTGGCACCTCCGATCCGACAGCCTGGGCCCACTGGACGACAAAGCTCCTGAGCTTGGCGGCGATCGTTGTCTTGCCGTGGATCTCACGCCCCTCGAAGGACAGCATCCTCCGGGTCGCTTTCTTCATTCTCGCGGCGGTCGTGCTCCTGCACTCTGCTGTCATGCCCTGGTATCTGCTTTGGGCGTTGCCCTTGGCGGCTGTTGTGGGGTGCTGGTCCTGGATTGGCCTGACAGGGCTGAGTTTGCTGTCCTACTTGATCTACCTCGACGGCATCGAGCGAGCATGGTGGCTCTGGCTGGAGTATGGATTCTTCGCCGCCCTTGTCGCACTCGAGTGGTCTCGCGCCCGATCGGCTAGAATGCCCGCAACATTCACGCTGTTTCGGAGGTGAGTTCATGACGGAAGAAGCACAGGCGGGTGCGGAAGCCATGTCTCCAGGCCCCGAGCACAAGCTCCTGAGGCCGTTCCTCGGGACCTTTAGTGCCGAGGTGCAACTCTGGATGGGTCCCGGCGACCCCATGGTCTCTACCGGCACCATGACCAACATCATGGTTCTCGATGGGCGCTACCTGCGCCAGAAATACGTCGGGGATCCCAGTGAGGGTCCCTTTCCGAACTTCAAGGGTCACGGCTTTTGGGGCTACAACCGGATGGCCAACCGGTTCGAGGGTTACTGGATCGACAATGCAAGCACCATCATGCAGTTCGAAACCGGCTCCGTGGACGAGTCGGGCAAGGTCTGGACAATGACCAGCGAGATGGTCGATCCCGAAGGTGGGACGATGTCGAAGCGCTCGGTGATCACCCTGAAGGACGAAGACCACCACTCGATGGAGAGCTTCTTCACCCGCGAGGGGCAGGAGTTCAAGGCGATGGAAATCCAGTACGAGAGGGCCGAGGGATGACGGTCGCTCCTCCCGTTCCAAACGTCGATGTCGATGAGCTGCGCGGCGAGATCCAGAAGGAGTACGCAAGCGTCGCGGAGAACCCTGACAAGGGGTTCCACTTCCACACCGGAAGGAAGCTGGCTGGAATTCTCGGGTACTCCCCGTCCCTTCTCGAAGGAATCCCCGAAGCGGCGATCGAGTCCTTCGCCGGAACCGGCAACCCTTTCAGCCTGGGTGAAATCGCAGAGGGCGAGAAGGTTGTAGACCTTGGTTCGGGTGCGGGAATCGACAGCCTGATTGCCGGCAAGCTGGCCGGGTACACCGGACAGGTTATCGGGATCGACATGACGCCCGAGATGATCGGCAAGGCACGACTGGCTGCTGCTGCGGCCGGCATGGGTCATGTCGAATTCCGCCAGGGGTTCATCGAGTCTCTACCGGTGGAAGACGGTTGGGCCGACGTCATCATCTCGAACGGAGTGGTGAATCTCGCGCCAGACAAGGTCGGCCTCTTCCGGGAGATGAATCGAGCCCTGAAGCCGGGTGGCAGGCTGCAGATCGGCGACATCATGGTGCAGAAGGCCGTACCGGATGGTGCCAAGCAGGACATCGATCTATGGAAGGGCTGAATCGCCGGCGCTCTGCTGGAAGCAGAGCTCGAGGCGGTGGTCGAAGCAGCCGGGTTCGAAGATTTCGAGATCACATGGCGGGACGAGGTCTTCGCCGGTGCGCCTCAACAGTCCTCGGCAGCGAGCTTCGGCACGCTCGGAATCAACTTCCGAGCCAACAAACCAACCTGAGAAGCAAATTGACCTGAGGGATAGGCCTGGCTGCGAGAGCGGTCAGGTCGATCTCACTGCAGGCTTGCTGGCAACGGAATTCTCAGAATCCGAAAGGGCCGCTGCGTCGGCAGCGCATCCAGATCGGCACCCAGAACATGCTGCAGCTCACTCGCGGTGACGTAGAGCCATCGCTCGTCAGGAGAGAGGTGGACTCCGTCTGGCCAGGAAAGAAGCTCGGGATCCTGCGCCAGCACCTGTAGGCTGCCATCGGGCCTCATCAGCCAGACGGCGTCTTGCTCGATGGCGGTGAGGTAGAGATTGCCCTTCGAATCGGCTGCGATCCCGTCGGTCGAGGGTTTGAGTCCGTGCTCCTCGACTCGAGACGCGAGATCGAGCCCGTCGAAGCTGGCGTCTCTCAGGGATTCCGTATCGATCCGGTACATTCGGGAGCCGGTCATTGGGCCGTAAGAAAGCGTCGAGCCATCGGAGGAGAGCGCGATCGAATCGACGGCCACCTGCAGAGGAATGCCGAAAACCTTGATGTAGAGGCCCTGGACCACCATGTGATGGTCCTCGGGCTTCACCGAAACGTCATCCTCCAAAAAACGGGTGGCACCTTGTGAGGCGATGTCGTAGACGATGAGAGCGGGGTCGAAGTCGTAAGCACTCGTGTCGGCGATGTAGGCGACCTCCCGCTCGTCGTCCACCCAGAAGTCATTCAACATCGAGCCCCAGTTGGCGATGTCCTTCGGGAACTCGACTCGATGCACCATTTCCCGAGTCGCGATATCGAAAGCGGTGAGACTGGGAGTCTCGTTGCCGAAATTCCCATGATCGAGCACCCAGAGCCGTCCTTTGCGATCGGCTCTAAGCGATAAGGGGGAGACAAAGTAGGGTCCATCCTTCCGCGGCCGCTGCCAAGCCGCATCTGGAAAAGCCTCGAAGGTGCCACCAGGTAGAGCTTCTGCCACGTGGATCACTGGTTTGGCCGCGGGATGAAAGGTGAAGAAGACTCTCTCTTCCAGCGTCACTTCAGAAGGTGCCAGGGGCTTTTGTGATGCTGCAACGGTGACATTGCCGGGCGGCGTATCGAGCTCGAGCACCACCTCGATCGCCCCGGAAGGTGCCAGGGGCTTTTGGGCGGCTGTGACTGGATTGCGCTTGGCCTCATCGAGTCCGCAGCCGGCAGCCAGGAGCCCGATGGCCAGCGCAACCAGGCGAGTCGTTCCGGGACCGATCATGATGCGAGGGTACACGACGCGCCTCAAGCGAGATCAGCGTTGGTGAAATAGCGGTCCAGTTGGACCCTGTAGATGAAGCGGGACGTCACTAGCAGGATGAGTGAAATCGCGAATTCGTCCCACGGACTGGTGAAGACCAACGGTGCCAGGTATGTGTAGAGACCGACGAGGACGACGAACCCAACAATCCCGAAGGATAGATACAGGTAGGTGTTCTCACTCTTGCGCAGGTCCGAGGTGCGCAGCCGCAGTCTTCCGTAGTGAAGCAGCGGTAGCAGGACTGTAGTCGCCATCAGAGGTCTGAGAAAGAAGGGAAAGAAGTCCAGCTCTGTCTCATACCCGACAAGATACCCTGTGACCAGGCCGACGACCACACAGACGAGTCCAGTCGTGACAAATAGGAGAGTAGCCCCTGCTTGCGCTCCTCGAAAGGTGACCTGGGCGAGCGAGCGGCGCGAAAGGGGGTAGAGATACCCGCTGTCTGGTGCCAGCGGTGCCTTCAGGCACAGCACGCCACCCAAAGCCGCGATGACGATGACCAACATCGCGTAGGGTCCATCCTGGCCGTATGCCGGTACATGGGGTGATCGAAAGAGTACGTCGTACAGAGTCTTCCCGAAAGCCACGCCAAAGGCGTCGTCGCCTTTCTCGATCCAAGCATGCATTCCGACAAGTAGCCACAGTACCCACGTACTGTTGATGGCCTTCCCGACGATCCTGAATCCCAGCGGTCCGAAAGCCTCGTAGGCACCTGCATGCACCCATTTCCAGGGATCCTCTCCCAGATAGTCGGGTCGCCAACCGCTGAGGGTGGAGGTCCGTTGGGCCTGCTTCTGACGCTCGAATCGCTGGGACCGTTGCAGGAAGAAGGCTCCCGGCAAAGGGGTCGTCAGCCGAAAAGGCCCTCGACGAAATGTCGAGACACGCAGAAGTCGATAGCTGAACCACGCCGCCACCGCCAGCGTGGCCAGTGCCGTGGCCCACGGATGCGATCTGGCCAGATCGCCCAACCCCTTCGAGGTGAAGAGGACTCCCACTGTCATGAGGTAGGCGATCCATGCCCCGCGCTTGGTACCAGGGTTCACGTAGACACTGCCCAGGCAGTAGCCTGCCAGGCCGAGCGCTCCAAGGACGAGGGGGTTGTATGGCGCGCCCTGGAGCGCGACCAGGGGAACGACGATGAGGGTAGCTACGGTGCCGAACGTGAAGAACCCTCGCGAGATCTTGTCCTGAACCCCGGGCAGCACCCAGGTGAAGGTGCAAGACTGGAGCTCTTGGATCAGGGCGCCAGCCAACCATCCAGCCAGGGCAGGGTAGGCGAAGGCGGCCAGGATGAAGATATCGATGTGCGCCGCGGTAGGAGCGTGCGGCTGGTTGATCGACAAGAGCACAATGGACACGCAGCCCAGCCCCAGGGCTCCGAGCCAGAAGAAAGCGTCCCTCCCGGCGAGCGTGAAGAACGCCTTGAGATCGTTCATTGCTCAGTCCTCTCGAGTAGAAGAGGAAATATCTGTTCCAGATTCAAGGGGTGGGTTTCCACAGTCACACCATGGGTCACACAGAACACGCTCAAGTTCGCCCGGTCGGCCCGGACTCTGAGGAGGCCTTCACGCCCGCGGACCTGCTGCTCGAGTACGAAGGGCTCCGAGAAGCTCTGAGGAAGCTCGCCGCCTACTGAGCTCACCCGCCATTCGGAGTACTGCTCCTTGAGGTCATCGAGGGCGGCATCGGCAATCACCCGCCCGTCGTCGAGGCAAACAACCCAATCGACGATCTTCTCCACGTCACGCAGGATGTGGCTCGAGACGACAATCGTGGCTTGGTCTTCCCTCAGGACCTCGAGAAGGAACTCGAGCAGTCTGGCTCTGACGATCGGGTCGAGATCGCTCACCGGCTCGTCGAGGATCAGCAGCTCTGGGTGGTGGCAGACGGCGAGAATGATCGCGAGCTTCTGTAAGTTGCCGGTAGAAAGGGCTCCCACCCGTTCGTCGAGATCGAGGTCGAGGTCTTGCAGTAGCCTGGCCTGTCTACCCGAGTCCCACTGCGGGTAGAAGCTCGAGACGTAGCGCAGTTGTTGCTCGACGGCCATCCAGTCCAGCAAGCGGATCTCCTGCGGTACGAAACCGATGCTCGAGAGCTGATCGTGGCCGAGCGCGGCACTATCGACCCCGAGAGTCTGCACTGCGCCTTCGGTTGGTAGGTAGAGGCCGACAACGTGGTCTAGAAGAGTTGTCTTGCCACAACCGTTCCTACCCAAGAGACCCACGATCGACTGCGGCCGAATCGCGAGGCTCACGCCATCGAGCGCCAGCACCTTGTCGAATCGCTTGGTCAAGTTCTCGGTTTGTATGGGGTATTCCATGACTCACTCCTCGTTGCTTTCGAGCAGTCGTCGGAAGAGTTCGACGGCCTCCTCCGTTTCGAGACTGAGCTGCCGCGCCATCGTCGCCACGGGCTGCAGTGCGCTTCCGAGCTGTTCGAGCTTGCTCGCCCGTTGCTCTCGGGAGGCTCGTTGACTGACGACCAGGGGGAGGCCGGGCCGGCGCTCCAGCACGCCCTCTTCCTCGAGCAGGACAAAAGCCTTGCTGACAGTCATCGGATTGACCCCCAGCTCGGCAGAGAGCTTGCGCGTGGACGGAATCTCATCGCCGGACACGAGCAGGCCGCTGTCCACATGGAACCGGATCTGTTCCATGATCTGTCTGTAGGCCGGTGTTCCGCTGTGAGGATCGACGACGAGGATCATCTGGTTTTGCCCCATGGTGTATTAGAGAAGCAATACACTAAAATTGAGCGTACTCCTGCTGAGTGTATATGTCAAGTAATACACCATGGTGACCGGTTTGTCGGTGAGATCCCCGGGATCTGAAGGTTCTGTCGTTAGTCGCCGGGGCCCTCAAGAGCCCTTGGTACGACCCGCTAGGCGGACCAGCATCTCCTTCCAACTGGAGGCGAACCACGGAAACGGAGCGGGCGGGCTCGACGAGAGGGAAGGCAGCGGCGCGTCCTTGGGATAGGCAGGCGCCGGTGCGAGGTCGTCGCTCGCTCCATCGTGCTGGAGCAGCTCTTCCAGGATCTCCTCGATGGTGTCGGGTGGGAGGGTCGGAAGCACGTCGCTGAACCAGTGCTGGACCGCTTCGATATCGGCAGGGTCTATCTGCCCATAGCGGGCGGCGATGTCTACAAAGGCTCCAATCGGGGTCGGCATGCAGTTACCTCACGCTACCGAAGCGGATCGAGACTCCGGCTTGCTTCCATGGCAGCTTCAACCGTGTAGTAGCAGTAGCGACCGTCACTCGGCTTGATCAATCTCCGAGGACTGCGAGGCAGTCTCTGGTCGGCAGGCAGTGCCGTCATGCCCCGACTCTCATACCAGTCCAGAAGGACTTCACCTCCATCCTCGTCGGCGTAGAGAGCCGTTCGTCCGAGGTGTCTCTTGTTGAACGAATGGGTAACCGCTGTGTCGAGAGCAATGCTCCCCAGGCGCTTGGGGAGTCGGTCCTCGGACAGAGGGTGGCCCTCGATCGTGAGCAGGGCCTCGTCGGGTGCAGTGGACATGAACCAGACGAAGGCGCCCTTCTGTTTCGGGGCGTTCAGGGCGGGGTATCGCCCCAGGAGTTGCACGAGTGCACAGGGAATGAAGTGGCCCGCTTCTTCAGCGCTAATCCCCACCGTATAGCCGGCAGGTTGGCGCGCCATCACACCGCCAGCGACCGTAGCGAACGGCACATAGAGCAACCAGTTCCAGTCCTGATCCACCCGGTCTGGGTCTCGATCGATGATGGGCTGCACGTGCGAGTGCCACCACCGCACATGGGGAACAGTCATGTGGGCAACGCGAAGGTTCACCGGCTCGCCGCTTCGGGTGGGAGCCCGGCGGACGAAACGCACTCCCTTCCAACGTCTCAGATCCATGGCAGACGACTCGGTCGCGGTTAGCTTATCGGAGGTCGAGTTCGGCCTGCACTCCTTGAGCGCGTTGCGCCGGGAGCCAGTCTCTACTCGGTGCGGAGTGCGGCCACTGGATCGACCGTAGCAGCGCGGTGGGCAGGGACGTAGGCAGCGAGGACCGCTGCCAGGACCAACACGATGGCACCACCGGCGAGGCTCAAGGGATCGGTGGGCTCGACACCATAGAGGAGTCCTCGCAGCAGACGCGTCACCCCGAAAGAGACGACCAACCCGACCACGAGGCCGAAGATGACCGGGGTCAGGGCGCGGCGGAGGATGAGTCGGCCGACGTCGGAGCGCTTGGCTCCGAGGGCCATGCGGACACCAATTTCCCTGGTCCTGCGACTCACGGCGAGGCTGACCACGCTGAAGATGCCGATCGCCGCCAGTGCCAGTCCGAGAAAGGCGAGGGCGGAGAACATCTCGGCATTCATGCGCTGAGTGTAGAGGAATCCCCTCACGACCTCGGTGTAGGGCAGCACATTGACGATGGCGAGATAGGGCTCGAAGTCACGCAGCCACCGGTGGAGGAGCGGTAGCGTCTGGGCCGGGTCGAGTTTGGTGGAGACCAGAAGCGCACTGCCCGTCGGGTAGCGGTGTTGGGCGTAGGGGAAGTAGACCACAGCCGGAGCTTCTGCGAGGAAGTCCTCGGGCTTGGCGTTGCGCACGACTCCGACGATCTCGAATTCGCGGTCGGCTTCTCCGTCCATGCCGGGCTCCCACAGGCGCCCGCCCACCGCCTCCCTGCCGGCGAAGAAACGCCGGGCCAACTCTTCGTTGATCACGGCCACGGCGTTGGCATCGGCGGTGTCGGTGTCGAGAAAGCTGCGCCCGCTGAGCAGCTCGATCTCGAGGGTCTCGAAAAAGCCCGGGACGACCTTCGACTGGATGAGGGGGACGAGCTCATCCTGTCCTTCTACTCGCATCTCGGCCGCCGCCTGGCCGGAGAGGGGCGCGTTCTGCGCAATGGTGACGGCATCGACCCATGGCTCTTCGGCGAGCCGCTCCCTCAACTCGTCGAAGAACTGCTCCCGCCCTTCGGGCTCCAACTGCGTGCTACTCGTGGAGATGTGCGTCCCAACGAGGTCTTCGTATGAAAAGCCGGGGTCGACGTTGCTGACGTTGGAGAGTGTTCGGACGACCAGCCCTGCGACCACCAGCAGCACGACAGAGAGAGCGACCTGGGAAGCGACCAGCAAATCGTGCACACCGGGCAGGCGCCTTCCCGTAAGCCGATGGTGTGAGCCGCCGGACATGACCGAGTCGGTTTGCAGTGTGGGCATCAGATTCCGTCCGGAGGCCCGCAGAGCCGGCAGAAGCCCGGCCACTAGTCCAGTCACGACAGAGATCACGAGCGCAAAGGCGATGACACGCCAGTCGACGGAGACCTCGCGAGAGACGTTGGCCCCCCAGACACTGGGTCGAGCGAAGTAGGAGCCGAGCCGCGTGGTCAGCGGACCGCTCAACAGCAGTGCGATGACTCCTGCGATGGTCGAAAGGAGAACGCTCTCGGTGAGCACCTGCCTCAAGAGTCGGCCACGAGAGGCGCCGAGCGCCGCCCGCATCGCCAGCTCCCGCTGCTTCCTCAAGGCTACCGACAGCAGGAGGTTCGCCACATTGGCGTAGGTCAGGAGCAGCAGCACACCCGCCGCCACCATCATGAGGCGCAAGGTCGGTTGCTCAGCGACACGATCCCGCGGGTCGATCCATGTGGCCGGACCCAGACTCAGGCGCCGCGGCGCAGTCGTCCTGGGATAGGCCTCCTCGAGCCCGGCTGCGGTTAGGGCGAGTTGTTCGAGTGCTTTGTTCTTTCGGACGCCGGTCCGGAGGCGGCCGAAAACGCGAATGAGAGGTATGTTGCGGTCTTCAGCCAGGGCGGCCCATGAGGTATAGCGGTCTTGGAACGGTTCGATCGGAATCCAGACGTCGGGTCGAGTGTCTGAGGTCGATCCCAGGAAGCTCGGCGCTGCGACGCCTACGATGGTGAACGGTCGATTGTTGAGGTAGAGGGTGCTGCCGAGCACCGAGGCTTCGCCGCCGAAGCTGCGCTGCCACCAGCTGTGAGACAGGACGGCCACCGGATCGGCCCCTGGGCGGTCGTCGTCCACAACCAGCCCCCGGCCGATACCCATCTCGATCTCGAGCACCCTGAAATAGTCGCCTGAAACTGCTTCGAGGAAAGCGACTCCTGTCTCCGTGGCATGGCGCACGCTCGCCGCGTAGTAGGCCTGAGCCGCGGCCAGCCCGGCGAATACTCCATCTCCAGCCGAGCTGTTTGCCGCCGCATAGTCGAGAAAATCGAGATAGGAGATGTCTTGATAGGGCTCTTCGGGCTCGACCTCGAAGACCCGCACGAGGCCTCGGGCCTCCACCCCAGGAAAGGACTGCTGGAAGCCGTTGATATAGGTGAAGACGGCGACGCAGGCCGCCAGGCCGAGCGCCAGAATGGTGACCACCACGATCGGAATGAGTGGTCGACGCCGAATATTACGGATGGCTGCACGCAGGTCGTGCGCAAGCTGAGACATATCCCCTCCAGCCCTTCATTCCGTACTACGGAGATTCCTCATCAAGGTTCAGGGTGCTCAGCGGCCTGATCCCGACAGCTCGATACCCAGAGCATCGCGATCCTCCTGGGTGATCGCTTCGAATCTCCGGGCTTCGAACTCGAGGTATTGGTTTTCGGCATCACCCTTGCCCAACGCATAGCCGGTGACTTCGCCCAGCCCGGCTCCGGCCATGAGTGATCTTCACCGAAGACCACCCAGTCGGTCCTGGCCTCGACCGCTGCCAGGGATTTCGCCGCAGCGAGGGACTGGAACTCTCCAACCTCGATGACCCGTAGATCGAAGAAACCCCTCGGCTGCCGCCGGGTCGAGCCGCAGCGCTTCCTCGGAGGAGGCGACGATCAGGACTTCGATCTCTGAGCGGGCGGTTTGGGCCTGCAGGTGTGCGAGGGTCTTCTTGATCCGTTGGTAATTGCCGATAGTTGGCAGGATCACGGTAAGGGTGGGCTGCCCGAGCTGTGCGGTAGTTACGGAGTCGGTCAAGTTCGTTTCCAGAGCATCATCGCCGGCAGAGGACATGTACCTGGCACCCAAGATTGACGACTTGGGACTGTACCTGACGAGTGAGAGGTACTACCCTCCTTAGGAGGGGAATGTGACTTTTCATTCCCTCTTTGGTCACTAGGTTGAAGTTGCACCATAGATGTCCCTATTGACAGGAAAGGAGAAAGACCATGCCCGTAGCCAAAGTTACGGAGATCACAGCCAGCTCACCAGAGAGCTTCAAGGACGCAGTGGAGCAAGGTGTCCAGCGTGCCAGCAAGACCCTCGACGAGGTCAAGGGTGCCTGGGTCAACGAGATGAAGGTCGAGGTTGACGGTGGGAAGATCGTCGCCTATCGCGTCAATATGAAGGTCACCTTCATCCTGAAGGACTAAGAGACTTCAGAGAAAGCGAGGAGCTCGATGGCAGGAGTACTAGATTTGGTCATGCAGCAGCTCCAGGGTGGCGGCATCAGTCAGATGAGCCAGACCCTGGGTTTGGGTGAAGAAGATGTCTCGAACGTAGTCGGCGGCGCAGTTCCAGCGGTGCTGGGTGCCCTGACTCGAAACAGTGGTTCCACCGCAGGGGCTGCCGCCCTGCTCGGTGCTCTGGACCGCGATCATGACGGCAGTATCCTCGATGACGTCGCGGGATTCCTCGGCAGTGGCGAAGGCGTCGAGTCGGGTGCCGGAGTCCTACGCCACGCACTGGGAGACCGGCAGAACAGAGTGGAAACGGCCCTGAGCCAGAGCTCCGGGGTCGACGCGGCCTCGGTGGCCAAGATTCTCGCCATGGTCGCGCCGTTGATCATGGGCGCCCTGGGGCGTGCCCAGCGGCAACAAGGCCTCGACGCTTCCGGCGTGGCCGACGTGCTTGGAATGGAGCGCGAGGCAGCCCGTCAGAAGTCACCTCAGGCCGTAGACATGTTGACCCGGTTGCTGGATTCGGACGATGACGGCAGCGTCATGGACGAAGTGGCGCAGATGGGGTCGAGCTTGCTCGGCAGCCTATTCAAATAGCTTGGAACTTCAGATCCGGAACAAGGAGGATCATGCAATGACAGAAGAAAAGAAGAGCCTGTGGGAGTCGGCCAAGGAGGTCGTCGGCGACGCTGCGGACAAGGCCAAGGAGGCGGGTGAGACAGCAGCCGACAAGGTCAAGGAAGTAGGCAGCGAGGCCTGGGACAAAGCCGAGGGTGTCGGAGAAGCGGTCGCGGGCACAGCCGACAAAGCCTGGGACAAGGCCAAGGAGGCGGGTGAGACAGCAGCCGACAAGGTCAAGGAAGTAGGCAGCGAGGCCTGGGACAAGGCCGAGGATCTCGGCGACGCGGTCGCGGACAAGGCCGGCGACTTGAAGGACAAGGTGATGGGCGGCGCCGACAAGGTTGCCGACGCGTCGAAAGACATAACAGAGGACCCCAGCTAGGTAGCCAAGCAGGTCGTGGACGACTCGGTCGAGTCGTAACCCTCTGTGAAGAGAAGAAAGACAGTTCTCGATCCCGGTCGTCAGACCGGGATCGGGGCTGTTGGTTTTGCATCCCAACTCGGCTCTTTGGAAGCGCGGCGAACATAGCCGGGTCGCTATGTGACTTTCGTCATCTGTCGGGGTCCAAGTGATCAGTAGAGAGGAAAACCACGACTCAGAGCTTCGAGGGATCATGATCAACGCCGCGACCCTGCCGACTGCCGAGGTGCCCAGATCGCCGTTCTCGCGTGGCTCGCTCGAGAATCTGCTGGCGACGGCAACCGTGCTCACCGCCGTGCAACCGATCGTCGATCTCGAAAGCTCGGAATGCGTTGGGCACGAACTGCTGGCTCGAGCCCGCTCTGACTCCTTCGGTGCTCGAATCAAGAGCCTCTCTCAGCGAGCCGATTCGATGGGATTGGCCGTTGAGCTGAGCCGTTGGCTTCGACAGTACGGCCTGGGGAAGACTGCCAGCCGGGTCGAACCCAGACGACTCTTCGTTCATACCCACCCTAGGGAGCTTGCCCGGCCGGATCAACTTTTGGAGTCTCTTGCGAAATCCGCCGAGCGCTACCCGGGTCTCGCGTTGGTTGTCGAGATCCACCCGCAAGCAGAGCTCACCCCGGTGGCCTTCTCGAAGCTCCGCTCGAGTCTGAAAGCACTCGGCGTAGGCGTGGCGTTCGGTGGTTTCGGGGAGGGGCTCTCGCGGTTGCTCGAGCTCGCCACGGCGCCACCGGATTTTGTCAAGTTCGCACCCGAGATGGTGCGCGGCCTCGATCAGCGAGAGCGCTCTCGAGCCAAGGTCGTCAGTCCGATCTTGCAGTTCATCCGCTCAGTGAGCGCGGTGTCGATCGCCACGGGCGTCGAAACCCCTGGCGAGATGGAAGTCTGCCGTGACATAGGATTCCAACGGGCGCAAGGATCGATCGTAGGCCGCCCGTGGATCGCTGCCTGACCCCGCCGCTGGACTACTGCTTCACGACCTGCTCGAGAAAGACGCCGTTCGAAATCGCGATGGTTCGGCCATCCCGCTCCAGAAGAGTCTGGGTGGGCGTGATCGCGCGTAGCACTCCTCTCTCGCCAGCGATCTCCATCTCTTCACCCAGCTCGAAGACCTTGCGAGCGTAGAACCCTGCGATGATGTTGCGCGAGATGTCCCTGGATCCCAGGCCAAACGAAAGAGCGAATGCCAGCGCCAGGCCAGCGAGGAAACAAGTGGTGACGACGCCGATGATGTCGGTCTCGATCTGCAGCTGGCCGAGAGCCATGATCGCGGCCACGAACATCACCAGGGCCGAGACCAATCGACCGAGAGTCGATCCGTACTCGATTCCCGCGCTTTCCGAGGCCTGAGCCACGGTCTTGCCGGCGAACTGCCCTCCGACGCTACCCAAGAGCAGGATCAAGATGCCCGCAACCAGGTTGGGTACGTAGGAGAGGAAGGAGCCGATGGCTTGCGAAACAGCGTCCAAACCGAGGGCGTCGGCCGCAGCGCGGGCGAACAAGAACAGCAGCAGGAAATAGATCAGGCGCGGAATGACCTGGCTCATTGGCTGGCGCAGTCCCATCCGCTGCAGACTCTGATCGATACCCGGGCGAGCCAACAGCGAATCGAAGCGAAGTCGCTTCAGTCCGACCTGCAGGATCTTCTCGATGACCTTGGCAACAACGAGAGCCACCAGTAGCAGCAGGATTCCAACGATGATCTTCGGCGTCACCTCGATGATTCCGGTGACAAGACGCCCAAAGGTGGCCAGCAGTTGATCCTTGATGGCAAGAGTCTCTTCCATTGCCTATCTCCTCTTGTTCTCGGTCTCGGAGCCGGTGATGATCTGGATTGCGAAGTCGAGAAACTGGACCATCACCGCAAGCACCCCGTTCCAGCCCAGATCCGTCAGCTCGGAGCCGAGCCGGCGACGGTCTATGCTGCCCCGAATGCGTCCGAAGAAGCCGCTATCGGGCGACACGCGCAGATCCGCCAGCTCGCGGATCGGCGCCCCCATCTCTGTCTCTGACAAATCCGATTCCCGTGTGTGATTCTCGTTACCGGCCACCGGCACCTCCCTCGGCCTCGAGGTCCGAACGGTATCGGCGGCCGAATTCTTCCCGGCCGCGCTTGATCCTCATCTTCACCGCCGAGAGCGAGAGCTCGAGCTGCTCGGCGATCTCGGCATAGGACAAGCCATCGGAATCACGCAGGACCAAGGGCACTCTCAGGTTCTCGGACATCTCGTCGAGAATCGCTTCGATTCGTTGACGCTGATCCTTGGAAACGACTGTGCGCTCGGCTTGCGGTGCTGTTTGGAGATCGGGCTGGGACGCCATTTCTGGAGCATCTACGCTGACGAAAGTGACCCGACGCCGTTTCTTGTTGAAGTTCAGACAGTGGTTGATCTTGATTCGTTGCAGCCAGGTCGAGAACTTGGAGCGCCGTTCGAAGCCACGTAACCCGAAGAAGGCCTTGACGAAGACTTCCTGGGCCAGGTCCTCGGCTTCCACGGAGGAACCGGTTAGATAGCGACAGTTGGCGAGAACCCGGTCCTGGTGCCTCTTCACCAGATACTCGAAGGCACTGACGTCACCGCCTGGCGCCCGGACGCAATGTTCCACCAGTTGTTCATCTGGTATTTCGGTGTCTCGATCCAAACCGGCACCCTGATTGGTTGTCAACGTCCGGAGGCTGAAATCTCCCCCAGTCTACTGTAGCCTCTACTCTCCTGACCCCTGTCGGGTCCCGTTGCGGCGCGCAACGCGCCTCTGAGTATTTTGACCATCGGCGACCCTCAAAGTCACACGACGCTGCCTCAATATCCTGGGTGTCCGTCTCTGCGATGCTAACGCCTGAGCCAAGGTTCCCGAAGCCAGCATGTGACAATTCGGGGGAGCATCGGTCTAACCTCACAACAAGGCGCCGCAACCGCGGTCGAGATTGCCTACTTCCCGCTGTACTAGACTCGTGGCGGTGTAGGCACCAACGAGAGCCCGTGCAACGCCTCGACTCGCAAACGTCGATGGTGGAAGCAAGGTAGAACTATTTTGGGAGGAGGAATGATGAGCATGATGTCGGAGTTCAAGGATTTCGCCCTCAAGGGCAACGTGATGGACATGGCGGTCGGTATTATCATCGGTGGCGCTTTCGGCAAGATCGTCGCCTCATTGGTGAACGATCTCCTGATGCCGCTGGTCGGCCTGGCGATGGGTGGGGTGAGCTTTGCCGATCTCTACGCCGCCCTCGACGGCAACACCTACGAATCGCTGGCGGTGGCAGAAGAAGCGGGAGCCGCAGTCTTCAAGTACGGCGCGTTCATCCAGAGCTCGATCGATTTCGTGATCATCGCTTTCGTGATCTTCATGATGGTGAAAGCGATGAACAACATGCGAAAGAAGCAAGAGGAGGCTCCGGCAGCACCACCCGAGCCGTCCGAGGAGGTCACACTCCTGACCGAGATTCGGGATTCTCTCGCCAAGAGCTAGCTCGAACAGGTACAGCGACGGACCGGAAGGCCGGAGCTCGAGCTCCGGCCTTTCAGTGCTTCTAGTCAAGTTCGGGCCTGGTGTACTTGTCCGCGATCTCGCGCCAAGGGCCCTGAGCGCGAAACGCAGTGAGGTTGCCGAAATGGCCGGCGAAAGACCGGTCGATGAAGATGATGTCCTCAGGAAAGTGCGCGTCCATGGACTGGGACCAGTTGGCGGCACCGAGCTCCATGATTTTCTCGTAGAACTCCTCGTCCTCGCCGAAGACGTAGGGTGGGTCTTCGCGCATCATCTCCAGGATGAGGTCGTAGTAGGGGTCGATGATCTCCTGGGCGATGGCAACCGGTCCGGTCTGAAAGACACCCAACTCCATCAGCAGGTCGGGCATGTCTCCTCTCCGGTCCTCGAGAAGAGCGCGGACGAGCGCGGTGTAGCCCACGGCGATCTTCTCGGAAATCCGCTTCATGCAGCCGAAGTCGTAGACCACGACCCTGCCGTCGTCGAGGAAGGCGAAGTTGGCCAGATTGGGATCGGCGTGCAGGAGGCGGTCATGGAACAGCCCCCGGACCTGGAACTCGAAGAGCACTCGGCCCCACTCGTTCTTGAGCTCTTGGCTGTAGCGGTCTGAGATCGCATCCCTGGGTCGGATTCCACCGACGAACTCCATGGTCAGCACGTTGGATGTGCTCAACTCGTCGATGACCTGCGGGATGAGGATCTCCGGAACTTCGGCGTAGAGATCCGCCATCTGCCGCATGTTCGCGGCTTCGTGCTCGTAGTCGAGCTCTTCCAGTAGCCGATCCCGGACCTCTTCCCAGAGCGGCTCGAAGTCGGCCTTGAAGAACATACTGAACAGCGACTGGAAGAGGCGCTTCAGGTTCTTGAGATCGGCTTTGACGATGTGGTCGATGGCCGGGTACTGGATCTTGACGGCCGCGCGGCGGCCGTCCTTCAACGTGGCTCGATGGACCTGCCCGATGGAAGCCGAGGCGTAGGCTTCTTCATCGAAATCGGCGAACAGCTCTCCGATCGGCGCCTTCAGAGCTCCTTCCACCTCGTAACGCATCACCTCGGTGGGCACGCTGGGAGCCTTCTGCTGCAAGAGGGACAGCACCTCCGCGACTTCGGGAGGCAGCATCGACTCGTGCAGACTGAGCATCTGACCCACCTTCATGGCGGCACCCTTCATCTCGCCCAGGGTCTCGACGATGCGCAGCGCGTTCTTGACCAGGTTCTCGGTGCGGCGCAGCTGCTTGGTGGGTCCCGAGAAGGCGAAGTCGATGGCCCGCTCGGTTGCCACGGAGGAGCCAACCCGCCCCATCAGACTGCCGATCTTGACAATGCGCCCTAGCGACGAGGTTGTTGGTCGTTTTTCAGCCATTTGACTTTCTCATCACCTACCGGCTTGCTAGCTGATGCGCGTCGATTCTACGCTGTAGGTGATTGCTGCGGAGGTGTCCGCTCAGGAACGCCCCCAAATCACCAGTCGACGACATCGGGCCCCACGTGACAAGCGGACACTCGTCGAAGCCGTGACCAAGCCCCGTGATTCGATCGCCGCCAGCCAATCTGAGCGGTTGTGGGCGCGCATGAAGTTGAAAAACTATATAGTGATATTATATAGAGAGAGTCGATATATAGAAGATCAGAGTATTGACAGAGCTCATGGCTGACGAATCACCGAAGTCTCCTTCGACTCCTGCCCGTTGGGCTCAGGCCCTGGACACCCAGAACCTGAGCCGGAGCTGCAACGAGGTCCTGATTCTCTCGACCCTTTCCTCGGGGCCTCACCACGGCTATCAGCTCGCATTGGAGATCGAAGAGAAAAGCGGTGGTGCGTTCCGATTCAAGCACGGCACCCTCTACCCGATCCTGCACAAGCTGGAAAACGACGGACTGATTCGAGGCGATTGGCTCGAGGAAGAGGGCAAACGGAAACGAAAGCGCTATCAGCTGACCGCCGCCGGTCGCAGCCGTTTGAGCGAACAGGTTGTCGAATGGAGTGAGTTCTTCGAGTGCTTCTTCAACATCGTCGTGGAGAGTTGAACGATGAAACGATTCGCGCGGATCCTCAGTGA
>Ga0316192_10001345_pt1 | contig 18055 bp, 22 predicted proteins | sample MerIslwburrow_MG_FD_204931 | JGI IMG/M metagenome (GOLD analysis project Ga0316192, IMG submission 204931) | Coastal sediment microbial communities from Maine, United States - Merrow Island worm burrow | ecosystem: Environmental > Aquatic > Marine > Coastal > Sediment | place: USA: Maine...
CAACGCATTCAAGATCGCGCCCGTGTCGACGTCGTCGCCCTCCACGTTCGGATCCGGCACCTTCGGGATTGGTCGGTCGTCGTTGTCGCCTTCGAAACCGGGCCGAGGTAGTCGATCGGCAGCATCGGTTCCCGGATCGCTCACATCATCCCCAGTTCGAGGCGAGCAACATCGGACAAGCGCGAGGCGTCCCATGGAGGGTCGAACACGAGGACGACCTCAACCGCCTCGACTCCGGGGAGGGCGGCGACGGCGTCGTGGAGGTCCTGGCGAAGGATGTCGCCCATGCCGCAGAAAGGTGCAGTAACCGACATGTCGATATCGACCCGCTTGTTACCGCTCGGCAGGTCGGATGGTTCGATCCGGTAGACCAGGCCAAGCTCGACGATGTCGACGGGAATCTCCGGGTCATACACCGTCGCCGCTGCCTCCCAGACTGCCTCGATGGTGAACTCTCCCTCCGCGTCGTTGGCGCTGGGTTCGCTTTTCTGTGGCGGGCGAACGAACCCGAAGTCGACCGAATCCTCTGGGGTCAGTCGAGCCATCTCCCCCTCGCGCGTGGTGACGGTCGCGCTCCCCCCGAGTGCTTGCATGACGGTAACCCGCTCGCCTGCGGGCAACACCACGGTGTGGCCGGCCGGGATGATCGTGGCCTTCACATCACGCGGGAGGGTGAACGTGTTGCCGCCAAGCTTTACCCTGGACTCACGCATTGTCCTGCCCGAGCCGTTCGGTGATCCAGGTGCGAATCGTCTCACTCTCGAGGTCGTCCATCATCTGGCTGGCGAAACCAGTGACCAACAAGCGACTGGCGTCGCCTTTGGGGATGCCACGAGAACGCATGTAGTACAGCGCTTCCTCATCGAGCTGACCCACGGTGGCGCCATGCTGACACGACACTTCGTCGGCGAGAATCTCAAGCCTGGGCATGGTGTTCACATCGGCCTTGCGAGACAGCAACAGGTTGTCGTTGGACTGTTCGGAGTCGGTTCCGTCGGCGCCAGGACGAACATCCACGCCGCCGTTCCATACGCCGGTGCTGGCATCATCGAGCACTCCGCGGAACGACTGGCGACTCATGCAGTTCTTGGCACTGTGGACCACGGTGATCTGCTGATCGAGGGTCTGTTGGCCAAAACCGAAGTAGAGCCCGGACAAGTCGGCCTGGGCGCCCTCACCAGCGAGGTGCACGTGGTAGGCGACTCGGCCATAGTCCGATCCCAGATTGAAGAGCCGAGCACGAAAGATGCTGCTGGTTTCCTGGACGATGTCGACCCGTCCGAGGTGGATCTGGGTGGCAGGGAGGTCTTGGAGGATGATGTGTTCGAGGTTGGCATCGGCGGCGAGGGAGATCTCGGTGCGGACGTTTGAACCGCCGAACGCATCGCCGCTTCCGATGCGAGTCTCGACCACGGTGGCGGAGCTGCCGGCAGCCATTTCAATAATCACGCGGGTGGCCGAAGTATTCTGTGCGCTGCCGGGAAGCGCCACGTCGACGATGTGGATCACACCATCGTGTTGGCCGTCGATCTGCACCACTGCGCCATCGGTTCCGTACGCCCGGTTGATGATCGAGAAGGAGTCCTCAGCCGCGTCGTATTCGCGCTCAAGTGCAATGTTGGCGAGATCGGCAGCGGGCGCTTCGGCGAGACCAACCAAACGGATCCCCGCGGGCGCCCCGTCGAGCCGTGACAGCGCAGTGTTGACCACACCATTGACAATCACGAGTCGCGGTCCGTCGATGTCGGGGATCTGACCGTCGATGTCGGCCGCTACCGGATCGGCGGCAGCTACCGGTCCGAACGTGAGCTGACCAAGTGTCTTGTGTGGTGCGTATCGCCACGCTTCATCGCGTTTGGTCGGCAGGTTCAACGATTCGACCTGCTCAAGGGCGGCAGTGCGAGAAGGGAGGGTGGCCACGCTCACGCTGTGACCCCCGACAGCGGAGCATCGTCGAACTTGTGGTTGACGAAGCCGGCATACCCGTGGTCCTCCAAGTGAAGGGCCAGGGTGTGATCGCCTGACTCAACGATCTTGCCGTCGACCAGGACGTGCACAAAATCGGGCTTGATGTAGTCGAGTAGACGCTGATAGTGGGTGATTACGATCATCGACCGGTCCGGGCCGCGCAGCGCATTCACACCCGCAGCGACGACGCGGAGCGCATCGATGTCGAGACCAGAGTCGGTCTCATCGAGTACAGCCAGCCTGGGCTGCATGACAGCCATCTGCAGAATCTCGTTGCGCTTCTTCTCGCCGCCACTGAAGCCGGCGTTGACCGACCGATACAGGAAGTCCTGCTTCATCTCGACCAGATCCATGGCCTCCTGGGCCACAGCGAGGAAATCGCGAGCACCGATTTCGTCGTCACCACGGGTGCGGCGAACCGAATTCAAGGCCGTGCGTAGGAAGTACATATTGTTCACACCGGGGATCTCGACCGGGTACTGGAACCCCATGAAGACACCAGCAGCAGCGCGCGCCTCCGGTTCCATCTCTAGCAGGTCAGCCCCGTCGAGGGTGACGGTGCCACCGATCTCATAGCCATCACGACCAGCGAGCGTATGTGCGAACGTGCTCTTGCCAGATCCGTTCGGACCCATGATCGCGTGTACCTGGCCCGCGCCCACGTCAAGGTCGAGTCCCTTGAGGATCGGGGTCTCCCCGATCGAGGCGGTCAAATTCTCTACGTGCAGCATCAGCCGACACTTCCTTCCAAACTCATACTCAGCAGGCGCTGGGCTTCGACGGCGAACTCCATGGGGAGCTCGTCAAAAACTTCACGGCAGAAGCCGTTGACAATCATCGCCATGGCGTCTTCTTCGTTCATGCCGCGCTGGCGGCAGTAGTACAGCTGGTCCTCGCCAACAGTGGAGGTCGAGGCCTCGTGCTCGACCTGGGCGGTCGGGTTCTTGACCTCGATGTACGGCACGGTGTGCGCGCCAGACTCCTTACTGAGCAGGAGCGAGTCACACTGGGTGTAGTTGCGGGCGTCCTCGGCTGATCGCATCATTTTCACCAGGCCTCGGTAGGTGTTCTGGCCCTGGGCGGCTGAGATGCCCTTGGAGATAATGCTGCTGCTGGTGTCGGCACCGATGTGGATCATCTTGGAGCCGGTGTCGGCCTGCTGATGCTTGCTTGTCAGCGCCACCGAGTAGAACTCACCGATCGAACGATCACCCTGCAGGATCACGCTCGGGTACTTCCATGTGATGGCGGAACCCGTCTCAACCTGAGTCCAGGAGATCTTGGCGTCGGTGTGGGCCCGGGCTCGCTTGGTGACGAAGTTGTAGATGCCGCCGACGCCGTTCTCGTCGCCCGGGTACCAGTTCTGCACCGTCGAGTACTTGATCTCGGCCCGGTCCTTGGCCACCAGCTCAACGACGGCGGCGTGGAGCTGGTTCTCGTCGCGCTGTGGCGCGGTACAGCCCTCAAGGTAGGAGACATGGGAGTCTTCGTCAGCCACAATGAGTGTGCGCTCAAACTGGCCGGTGTTCATCGAGTTGATACGGAAGTAGGTGGACAGCTCCATCGGGCAGCGGACACCCTTGGGGATGTAAACGAACGAGCCGTCGGAGAACACCGCTGAGTTGAGTGCAGCGAAGAAATTGTCTCGAACGGGCACGACCGAGCCCAGGTGCTCCCGCACCAACTCAGGGTGCTCCTGCACGGCCTCGGAGAACGAGGAGAAGATCACACCGGCATCGGCAAGCGTTTCCTTGAACGTGGTGACCACCGAAACTGAGTCGACGATGGCATCGACGGCCACGTTGCTGAGCATCTTCTGCTCGTGCAGTGGAATGCCGAGTTTGTCGAACATCTCCCGGATCTCGGGGTCGACCTCGTCCATGCTCTCGAGCACCGGCTTCTGCTTCGGTGCAGCCCAGTAGCTGATCGACTGGTAGTCGATCGGAGCGATCTTGAGCTTGGCCCAGTCGGGCTCCTCCATCTCCTGCCACGCAGCAAACGCCTTCAGGCGCCACTCGAGCAGCCAATCAGGTTCGTCCTTCTTGGCCGAGATCAGCCGCACCGTGTCTTCGGTCAGTCCCGGAGGCGCAACGTCGGTGTCGAGATCCGTACTGAAGCCATATTCGTAGCTGGCCTCGGTCAGTTCCTCGATACCTCGTATGGTTTCACTCATCAGATAGTCCTTCCCGTGCCGAGCGCGACCCAAGAGGTCGTCAATGCCGGTTTCATCATTCTCGTCACGCGTAGTCGGCCGTAGGCAAGCTGGTGCGAGATCAGCTGAATGACTTGCCGCACCCGCAACTACTCTGCGCGTTCGGATTGTCGATACTGAAACCGGCGTTTTGCAAGCCGTCGCTGTAGTTCAAGGTGGCGCCAACCAGGTGCGCAGCACTTGCTGAATCTACTCGCACGGTGACCGAGTCAACGGTGGTCACGTGATCCCCAGGATTGGTCTCAGGGTCAAAAAACATCTCGTAGGAGAAGCCAGAGCATCCCCCGGCCTTCACTGCGACTCGCAGACCAAGGCCATCTTCGGCTCCCTCAGCGAGCAACTCAGCGATCTTCGTCGTCGCCGCATCGCTTAGTACGATCACTGGCTGGGTCGTTTGTTCCGTTGTCGTCATTCCAACGCTCCTTGGCCGTCTTGCACCTGCCGGTCGGGGACGATTCTCCGGCGAGCACAATAAGACTAACAGGGTTTCGACAGTTATAAGTTGTTAAACTTCGAAAAAGAGGCCCAGGGTGCTACAGTCGAACAATGGCCACCACCGACGTCGCTCCCTCGGCAACGCAACGCCGGGTTCTCGTCGCCCTCAAACGGCGCGGTGAGGCCACCGCCGACGAGCTCGCCGCCGCCCTCGATATCTCCGCCAGCGCAGTTCGACAACACCTCGGCGCGCTTCGGTCCGCAGGCTTCGTCGCGGCGCGCCAAGAGCGCGGACACACCGGCCGGCCCGCCGACCGATTCCACGCCACCGACCTCACCGAACCGCTATTCGTCACCGCCGACAGCAACCTCTCCATCGAGCTCCTCGAACACATCAATGAAGAGGATCCCGAACTCGTGGGGCGAGTGTTCCAACGGCGACGACGCCGACTCGTCGATGGGGCCAAAGACAACCTGGAAGGCAAGTCGCTCGGGGAACGGGTCGCAGGCCTGACCGAACTACTTGACGCCCAGGGCTACCTCGCCGATTCCGAAACGCTCAGTGACACCCACTACCGAATCAACCTCCACAGTTGTGCCATCTGGGCCGTCGCCAACCAGTACCGGCAGGCGTGCACGGCCGAACTCGACTTCATCCGCGACCTCATCCCCGACGCGGCGGTGAAACGAGTAACGCACAAGACCGCTGGCTCACACACCTGCGCCTATGAGATAACTCTTCAGGGCTGACGAGTGGAGACTCAGGCTGTGTTCGCGGACCAGCCGCTGACGGCTGCAATTCGCAGCACCAACATGCCGGCAAAGGGCTTGTCCCGGTACTGATCGAATACCCCGGCCAACCGGGCGGCGAGGGCCGCTGATCGTTCGCTCGCCTCTGCACCTTCGTAGTGCAGCTCTGCCCGCACCCACCAGAGCTTCGACCAGTCGTTGCGATCCCAGTGTTCTATCAACAACGAGGCTCTTGGGTCGGCCTCAAGATTCACTTCGCGCTGGAGTCTCGAGGACGACTTTGGCTTGACCCGATCCACGGGCACGCCCACAAAGTCACCAGTCACCGTATAGACGACTGGTATGGCGTCGACGCCTCGATCAGCGTGGACCGTGGCCAGGACGCCGTGGTCGTAGGAGGCCAGACGGCTCAGTGCTTCGCCTTCAGTGAGCTTCATCGGCAGAACCCATGGACCCCGTCTGCCGGTTCAGCCGCCCAGGATGGGCATGTTGGCCACCTCGGCGCCGAAGTGGGCCTGGGGCCTTGAGGGAGTGACTCGCGCCGAAGCCTCCTTGCCCTCGATACACCCGGTCACCTTTGCGTACAAGTCTTCCCATGTCGTGGCCTGGGGGAAATGTGTGATCAAGCAGCCGTCCCAGTAGGTGTAGGTCGCCTCCGGCGAGCAGCCAAACGAGGTGTTCACCGGGCTCGCCGCCGTGAGAACGACACGATTTGGGCGAGCCAGCGAATCGATGAAGATCCCCGAGTAACACGCAGAGACCAGCGCCACAGTTGGCCGACTGCCACAAGAAGCGCTGAGAATCTGATCGAGCTTGTCAGGCGACAGCCCATTCGAGCCCCGGATGTACCATGCCTGACGGCTCCCGTGGGACGTTATGAACAGAATGCAGGCGTCTCCGTCAGCAACGCTGAGATCACCCATCGCCTGCTCGATGCCCGCCACCGTCGTAGCCCGAACTCCCCCCACTTGCTCACTGCTTTTTCTCGACAGCTCGATCAGATTTCCCGGCTGCATGCCCCTGGCGAGAAACTGGCCCTTTACGACCTTGCGGGCGCTGTCGAACGCAGTGATCGAGTCGTCGCCGGTGGCGAGAACACCCTTGTAGGTCAAACCGGTCGTGGTGCCAGGCGACCCACTCGTGGTTGTTGTCGCTTCGATGGTGGGAGGCTGAGTCGTTGTCGGTTGTGGTTGCGGCTTCGAGGTCTCGGTGGGTGCGGGCGCCGGTGCGGCTTCCGTCGACGCAACCGTCAACGTCGATGAAGGTGAAGGTGAAGGTGAAGGTGAAGGTGAAGGGACCAAACTCGAGTTGGATTCGAGCGCGCCCGATCGTGCCAACGGAACTGCCTGGTACGTCGCGTCGCTGGCCACCGGCAAGCCGATAACCGGGTCGACATCCAACGGAGGCTGCTCGGCAGCACTGACCGATGGCGACGGTTGAGTTGCAGCGGGGAACTGATTCTCGCTTGGGGTCAGAGTGGCCGTTTCACCCGCTCCCGCCAGGACGTCTTCTCCCTCGTCCCCAACTTGAACGCACGCTGACAGGAGCAACGCGCCCAAGAGGTAGACGCAAAAAGATCTCACTGAATGGATCCGCAGCATCAATATCCTTCGGATAATTTTGCCCCCGCGTACCTTACCCGCGATTCTTCAGTCTGTGTGGTCCGCCCGGCGTGTTCCCGACAACGCGCCCGCGCAGTCGAACTAGCCGGCACCGGGTTCGGCAACCCCAGTCTCGTGGGCAGGCACACCAGCTTGGACTCGATCGTGCACGCCAGGCTTGGTGAGGAGTCTGCGGACGTGGGCTTTCACCGTGGCCTCCCCGCTGACCAACTCGGCGGCGACTTCGTGGGTGTTCATACCTCGAGCCAGGAGACCGAGTGTTTGGTGTTCTCGTCCAGTCAGATTGTCTGCCTGTCTGCCTGTCTGCCCGTCGCTTTCGGGATGCCACCGAACCGATCGCTGTGCACCCGGTGCGGTCCCGCGGGACCATCGCCCCCCTCAGCGCCCACCGCATCGCCGTCGCCACCGAATACTCCAAATGACCGACCCCAAACAACTCCCAGAGCATGCCGGAGCCACCTGCCGAACAAGGGTCGAATAGGCACGCACCATGGTGTTCGTGGGAGCAGCATCGCGTCGGGTTTTGAAGGCTCCAACGAGCGATGTCAGTCGATCGACGTTGGCAGATCGGCCATGTGCGTCAGTGCGAGAGCGGCTGCTTTGAGGAGGGGGAAGGCGAGGCAGGCTCCGGTCCCTTCGCCCAGGCGCAGGTCGAGGTCGAGCAGGGGCTGGAGTGTGAGGTGGTCGAGGGCGGCGCTGGCGGCGGGCTCGGTGGAGCGGTGTCCCGCGATGGCGTGGGCTGCCGTTGTGGGAGCCAGGACGTCGGCGATGCACAGGGCGGCACAGGCGATGACGCCGTCGACGATGTAGGGGGTTTGTCGCTGGGCGGCGGTGATGTAGAGGCCGGCGAGGGCAGCGATCTCGAGTCCTCCAAGGTGTGCCAGTAGCTCGAGGGGGTTGGTGCAGGAGCGGGCCCCGGCTACGGCTGTGGCTACCAGTTGTTTCTTGTGCTGGATGCCCTCGGCGGGGGTTCCTGCTCCGTGTCCGGTGACGGTGTGAGCGGCTTGGCCGGTGAGGGCGCTGATGAGGGCGGCCGAGGCGGTGGTGTTACCGATGCCCAATTCGCCGCCGATGAGGCAGTCGGCCCCATGGTCGATGAACTCGTTGGCGATTCTGGCGCCGACGCAGATGGCGGCTTCGGCCTCGCTGGTGGTCATGGCCGGGCCGAGAGCGATGCTGTTTGTGCCAGGCCGGATTCGTTCGTTTCGTACATTGGGAAGCGGCCCGAGGGATCCCTGGACGCCTACATCGACGACGGCTACGTCTGCGCCGATGGTCTCGGCGAAGGCGTTGATGGCGGCGCCACGTTGGCTGATGGTGTGGACCATGGCTGCGGTGATCTCAGATGGCCATAGGCTTGCCCCGTCGGCAACGACGCCGTGGTCGCCAGCAAACACGATAACGGCGGGCCTGGCCGGGACGGGGGGTGGGCATTGGCTGGTGATGCCGGCGAGGTGGATTGCCAGGTCCTCGATGCGGCCGAGAGCGCCTGGCGGTTTGGCGCGGGTTGCCCAGCGGCGCTTGGCGGCGTCCATCGCATCGCTGTCGAGTGCTGGAGGTCTGGTGAGATTGGGGGTGTTCATGTGGATCTCCGGACGGCGTGGATGAGCCAGGTGAGAGCAAGGATGCCAATGGCGCCGAGCTCGGCGCGGTTGGCGACGCCGATGGCGTGGGGAATGTCGGCTGGGCTGGGTCGGGGTCCGGTTCCCAGTTTTGGCCGATTGTCGAGGCGCTCGCCGTAATGGACGGGCCCGCCGAGTTCGCAGCCAATGGCCGCAGCGACAGCGGATTCGGCGACGCCCGCATTGGGTGAGGGGTGTGCTGGTGCATCGCGGCGCACGGTGGCGAGGATCTCGCGGGCTCGTGATGGGGTTTGGGCTGCGACGAGGACGGCGAAGATCCTGGCCGGGATGTAGTTGGCGACGTCGTCGATGCGGGCGGCTGCCCAGCCAAAGTGCTCGAAGCGGTCGTTGTGGTGACCGACCATGGCATCCATGGTGTTAATGGCGCGGTAGGCAGCCGCACCCGGTGCCCCCGCAACGATGGCCCAGAACGCAGGAGCGATCACGGCGTCGACGCTGTTCTCCGCCACTGACTCGATGACGGCCGCAGCGATCCCTGAAGCGTCGAGGTTGCTGGGATCCCGTCCGACCAGCGACGGCAATGCCGCCCGGGCCGAGTTGAGATCACTTGAGCCCGCTACGGTGCCGATGCGATCGGCGGTGGCGCGCAGTTCTCGACCTGCCGCGGTGAGGGCCACGACGATGGTGGTCGAACGAACCAACCGCCCGGCGGCTGCGCCCAGCCCGACGCCGACGGCGGCATAGGCGATCCCGTGATCCCGCCGATCAGCCCAGAGGGCAGCTTCGGCGCGCTGCATGGCATTGCCGAACCAAACGACCGGGTGAACCACGCTGGGTGGTTCGCCAACGAGCCGGTCGACAAGCAATCCAACGGCGGTAGCGAGGCAGCGGGCACCGATGGAGCTCATTACTTCGCCCGGCTGTTGCTTGGTCGAGAGGAGGGAGTCATGGCTGGGCCGCGATGGCGAGCAGGGCCGCCGTCTCGCTGACCACGATGACTGCCCCAAGGACATCGCCGGTGAAGCCGCCCAGGCGCCGCCAGGCCAGAGCAACAACTGCGATCGCGGCGAGTACGGCGGCGAGTACCGCAACGGCGCCGGTCACTCCTCGAGCGGCGATCAGGGTCAATGCGGCCGGTATGAGCCAGAGACCGAGCCAGCGGCTGGTCCCGTCCAGGAAAGGGGTAGCGAGGCCATCGGGACGAGCGTAGGGCGCGACGGCCGGGATGATTGCGACGATGGTGCGGCTCATGGCCCAGATCGCCATGAGCGCTGCGGATTCGAGCCCTGCATCGGCGAGCAGTGCCCAGCGCAGGAGGAGGCCGGTGACCACGACGGCGATTGCAAACGCGCCGACATCGGGCTGGGCCATTACCTGGAGGCGCCGGTGTCGATCCATGTGAGGGAGCACACCGTCGGCGGTGTCGGCCAACCCGTCGATATGGAGGGCCCCGGTGAGGACGAGATCCACACCCAGAATGACGGCGCCGGCGACCAGCGGGGGCCACAGCTCGTGGGCTCCCCAGTGAGCGCCGGCAAGGACAGCTCCCAGCGAAGCTCCGATTACTGGGAACCACCGGAGGGTCCGGGCGTCGGGGGCTCTGGATGGGCCGAGGATCGTCAGGAACGCAAGCGCGCTCATCATCGCCGATCGGGTGCGGTCTCGGGAGGGGGGAGGTCGATGGCCCTGCCGGCGACAACGAACAAGACCCTGTCGGCGATCTCGGCGATCTGTTGGTTGAGGGTGCCCATGGCGTCGATGTAACGGCGGCCAAGCTCGGTCGGAGGGTGGACCGCGAGCCCGACCTCCTCGGAGACGACGATGACCGGCTGGGTGCGGCGAACGAGCGCGTCCAACAGGTCTGCGGAGTCGACCACGAGATCTGTGTGCAGGGTGACCCAGGTGCCGAGCGAATCGACCAGGACGACCCCCGTCGCTGCCCGCAGCGCGCTGGCCAGGTCGGCGGGGGCGGCGCATTCGACGGTTGTCCAGTGGTCGGGTCGCCGGGCTTGGTGCGCGGCAATGCGGGCACCGTGGTCGCGGTCGGCGAGGTCGAGTGCGGCGGTCGCGATGTAGGTCACGGGTTGGCTGAATGCTGCGGCGGTTGCTTCGGCGACCGTTGACTTGCCCGAGCGGGTGCCGCCGAGGACGAGGGTGATCATTGAGAACCTCCGCCGACACCGGACAGGATCGCGGCGCGGGTGGCCTGGGCGATTCGGGAGCCCCAGGCCGAGCGGGGTCCGGCGAAACGCTCCGCCGTGGCGTTTGCGGGCCATACGATGGCCACGGCGTCGCTGGCGGTGCCGGTCCCGGGAACGCCTGACTCAAGCAGTGCTTGGGTTTTGGCTTCGGTCGAGGTGATGACCGCGTTGACCGCAGCGCCGTGCTCAAGCCCAACCGGCAGTTGGACCACAAGGTTGATCGTGCCCGGGAACCATGGCGTGTAGCTGTGTGTCGGGTCCGCCGCCCAGGTCGGTTTGGTGATTCCGACGGTGGCGTCGACGGCGACTCCGTCAAGGGTGTTGCGGCAAACCTGGCTGACGTCGGCGGCGGTGAACAGACCAACACCGCGGCCGGTCAGGCCGATCTCGGCGGCGGTCTCCCTTGCATGGTCGGCCAGATCGGTGCGGTTGTAGTCGCTGGGGACGCCGATGTTCACGAGCCAGCCCGGTCGTTGGAGGCCGCCGCCGACTGGGGCCGAGGAGAGTGCCACCATCGGAGTCGTCCATTGCCACACCAGCGCGCCGCGGTGGGAGTCGGTGGCCGGGTGAAGGACCGGGTCGCTCACCATCCGGGTGCCACCTCAGGGCTTGGGGCCACCCGCTGCAGCTCATCTCGTTCGTAGGTGGCTTCATTGCGGGGTGCGGATTGATTCGACGTCGGTCGTTGTCCTTGAATGGCCGTTCGTGGGGCGGGCAGCACAACGAGTTCGTGGTCGATGGTCCGCACGGTCAACGGTGTTGTGTAGATCTGCGACAGTCGATCGGCGCGGAGCACGACGTCTGGTGGGCCTTCGGCGACCATTCGACCCATGTTGATGAGTGCGAGACGGTCGGCGAAGCGGGCCGCTGTTGTGAGGTCGTGCATGGCGGAGACGATGGCCAGCCCATCGGAGCGGCGCAGATCATCGACCAGTTCGAGCACAGCAGTTTGGTGGCCGAGATCGAGAGCGCTGGTCGGTTCGTCCAACAACAAGAGCGGTGCCTGTTGAGCCAGCGCCCGGGCTACCACGACACGTTGCGCCTCACCGCCCGACAGGCTCGCCACTTGGTGTCCAGCGAAGCGGTCCAGGTCGAGACGGCGCAGTGTTGTGGCCACGATGCTGCGATCGGCCCGCGACTCGCGGGCCAACCACCCCATGTGAGCGGTGCGGCCCAGCAGCACGTACTCGGCCACGGTCATACCGAGCGGCAGAACTGGCGCCTGTGGCACCAGGGCGACATCCGTCGCCGCGGGGGTCCGGCCATCCGCCAGGGCCACGGTGCCGTCATGGTCAACAAGACCGACGATGGCGCGCAGCAGGGTTGATTTCCCGGCACCGTTTGGTCCGATAAGGCCCAGCCATTCTCCGGCTGCGAGGTCGACATCGATACCCCCGAGTACCTCGCGGCCCCGGAACGCGACCCGCAGCCCGCGGCACACCAACGCCGCTGGGTCTGGTGCGACCTCGGTCGAGGTTGTCATATCGTCGTCGCGTTCCCGCGCCACAGAACGAAGGCGAAGAAGGGAGCGCCAACCAACGCGGTGATCACGCCAACCGGCAGCTCGGACGGAGCGACCAAGGTGCGGGCACCGACGTCCACGAACGCCAGGAACGCCGCGCCGGCCAGGGCCGACAGTGGGACGATCACCCGATAACTGTGACTCACCAGCAGCCTGATGATGTGGGGCACAACTAGGCCCACGAAGGCGATCAGTCCGCTCACCGATACCGCCGCCGCGGTGACCAGCGACGCCGCCACGATCACGACCAACCGCGACCGAGCCGGGTTCAAACCCAGGGCCCGGGCCTCGTCATCGCCGACCCGAAGCACGTCCAGATGACGGCGATGGGCGAATAGGACCCCGCCGCACACCACAACGTAGGGTCCCAGGATCCAGACCTGGCGCCAGCCGCTCGTGTTGAGCTGACCGAACAGCCACGACAGAACCTCACGGGCCAGCGTCTCATTCAGCTGTTGCAGGGCGTAGGTCTGGGCGGCAGAGAACAGCGCGGCCATGGCCACGCCGCCGAGCAGCAACGTGGCCGGCGATGAGGCAGTCCCCCGGGCGATCACTGCGGATGCCGCGACCGCAAGCAGAGACCCCACAAAGGCCGCCGTCGGTAGCGCATCGAACGGACCCCACCCGAGATCGAGACCGAACCCAAGCGCCAGGACCGCGCCGAAACCGGCGCCGGCGGAAACGCCCAGCAGATACGGATCAGCCAGTGGGTTGCGGAACACGCCCTGGTACGCCGCTCCCGCCATACCCAACGATGCGCCGACCAGCATGCCCAACACCATCCTTGGCAGCCGGATCTGGAACAGGATCGATTCCTGGCGTGCGCTCAGCGACGAGTCGATGTCGACCAACGGGATCCGAGCAAGAACGGCCCCGACCACGTCATCGACGGGAAGCCCCGCCGCGCCGCTTGTGGCGCTGAGTAGCCCAACAGCAACAACAACTCCGAGCGCCACGAGCACCGACGTGCCCGACAGCCGATAGGCCCGATCGGACGCGACCTCAACGTCAACAAGAACGTCGGGTGCTGGTAACGCCACGGAGGCCCTGTCGGTCACGACGCTACGACGACGGAACAGCGACCGACGACAACGCATCGGCTACGGCGACGATGAACTGCGGCAACCTTGGACCCCACCGCGACGCGATGTCGGCGTCAACCACGACAATGTTGCCGTTCCTCACAGCCGTGATCTCTCCCCACCCTGGCCGGGCGGCGACATCGTCGGTGCCATAGTCGACCTGGTCAGTGATCACGATCAGTTCCGGATCGGACTCCACGATGTATTCCTCGGTCAGCTGCGGGAACCCGGAGCCATCAATATCGGCCTCGTCTGCAATATTGGTCACCCCCATCTCGGCATATACCGCTCCGATAAACCCCGAGGAACTTGCCGAAAACAAGGAGTCGCCCAACTCGTGGTATATCCGGACCGAAACATCGGGAGCGGCCGCCAAGGCGGTCTCAATCGCCACCCGAAGCGCGGCAACTACCTCTGCTGTCTCGTCAACATGTCCGGTGGCCAGCCCAAGTTCGGCCATGACCGCGTAACCGCCCTCAAGGTCAGCGGGCGCAGAGCTGACCAACACCGGAATGTCGGCCGCGGTGAGGCTGGCGACCAACTCGTTCGAATCATTGGAGATCACAACCAGGTCTGGCTCGAACGCCGCCACCGCTTCCACATTCGGATCGAAACCGGAAAGGTCAGTGACTGGCGCCTCCGCCGGGAAGTACGAGTAGCTGTCGACAGCGACGATCTGCTCACCGGCGCCGATCGCGAACAGAATCTCAGTCGCGGTGGGCGACAGGGAGACGATCCTCTGAGGCGCCGATTCCAGCGTCCACGTTCCTCCGTCGGAATCAATCGTCACCGGGAAGTCAGAAGCCACGGCCCCATCACCTGAAGCGGAAGTACCGTCTTCGGCTACCGGGTCTTCGGCTACCGGGTCTTCTGCTGCTGAGGCAGCATCTTCTGATGTCGACGCAGCTTCGTCGGGGCCGGCTGTGGTGGCATCGCTGCTTCCACACCCTGCGGCGATGAGCGCCAGGGCGACCACCCCCATCAGTGCTAGTCGAGTTTTCGGCATCGAGTTCCTCCTGTCGGTCGAGGAACGGATGCTCGATCGACAAGGCTGCCGGTCGAACCAACCCCAAGTCCTCGAGGGTTACGTGGTTCGCTTTGGCACGAAGCTTGACCGGACTCACTTCGCCCGACCCCTGAGAGTCAAACGACAGCATCACCGTTGCGGGACAGTGCCGGAATCAAACCGGACTTCATCCTCGTGCCGAACCCGCACTCTAGGCTTCGCCGACCCAAACGCCACCACGCCCTGCAGCACAGCGTCCTCGCACCTCCGCCGCTCGCTCGCACAATTCCGGGACAGATCACCCCGAGCAGGAGACTTTTTGTAGCCACCCTGGCCCCCGCCCTGTCCGGGCCAACCGATATCGCGGCCAACGACGGGAGCCTCACGGGTGGACCGAAGTCACCGGGAGCTTGCCTCGTGGCCCCTCTTGCTTCTTCTCAGGTACATGACCAGATTCGACACCGAGATGACGAACAAGCCGAAGCCAAGAAGCCAAAGCCCGCTCGCCCGAATACGCCATACATCGTGCTGAGGGAATCACTACTCCTGCCACACTCGACATCGGTACCGAGCGCCGCTGGCAGGTGGACCATTTTGATGGCATTGGTCAGCGACTGGTGGGCATTGTTGCGAACAACCGACAAACGCTCCGTGCCGTATGAGCCGAGCAGGTCCAACGACGCCCGGTCGTCGCAGACCGCAGCGATCCCGATCCGCTAGCGGTGGGTGGTGGTCTACTCTGAAGTCGTGCATCTGTGTGACGTACGGACTGAAAGTGACGTCGACTGGGCGATCAATCGCGTTCTGCTCGGTGATCGAGTCGTGGCCCACGTTGGTGGGCTAGGTCGACCGCAACGGCATCGGCTCAAGAACAAGGTTGCCCTCTGTTGCCTTGAGGCTCGCATCGAAGGCTTGGGCGGCCAGGTCACTAACCCGATGGAGCCCTATCTGAGATCCGAGCAGCCCCAAGTCAAGTTGCGGCAGTCAACGCGGGTGACGGCCCTCAAGGCGCTAGGAGACTGCTGATCAAAGCCGATTGGCGCCAAACGTGGTCGTGTTCGGACCGGAAAAGTGACAGGAACGCCTCCGAAAATCGCTCTCAGGGCCTCCTGGCGACGGCCGCTGAACGCGTGCTCGGATAAATCAGCAGTCTCCTAGATGCTTGTCCGTCCTCTGTTTCCAACGGTTCTTGGGCAGCGAGCTCAATCCACTCGGATCGGGTGGGGTGAGGGTTAAGGGTTGCACTCGCCCCTCCGACACCACGTTTCCCTAGGTCCCAGGCCTGGGGATTCGCTGTTTGTGTTGCTTGTCCGCAATTTGTCATCGGTTTGCGAGAACAGCCTCCGGCTTCCCACCCAAGTGCTTTCACGCGGCGGGTCGGACGGCCTCGGCTGGATCGAGGCGGCTGGCGCGCCAAGCCGGGTAGACCCCGGCGAGTGCCCCGAGCACAAAGGCTGCGCCCACGCCGACCGACAACCAATACCACGGGACAATGGCATCGAAGTCCTTGTATCGAGCGTAGCCCAAGACAATCCCGACGCCAATAGCGACTCCTAGCACCCCGCCAAGGAGTGACAACATCGTCGACTCGACAATGAACTGTGACGCAATGTGCTTGCGTGTCGCCCCAAGCGACCTCCGAAGGCCAATCTCTCCGCGACGTTCAATGACCGAGATAACCATGATGTTGGCGATGCCGATTCCGCCGACCGCCAACACGATCAACGCCAGTGCCTGCAGAATTCGGGAACCCGCGCGCCCCACGCCAACAAGTGAAGAACTCATTTCACCCCAGAACTCATTTCACCCCAGTACACGCGCCCCCTGGAGCATCGAACTGGTCGCTGCGTGACGGGAAGCTTGCCGTCACAAACCGAGCACTGCACGGAGTCCGTCGTCGACCGTATCGACGAGAGCTCGCGGCAGCTGGCCTGTTCTGCCGACGAGCCACTTTCGGTCGACCAGCTCGAGCCCGAGCGGGACCGCTACGGAGTCCTTTGGCAACCCGGTGACGGTCGACTCCAGCAAGACGTTGCCGGCGAGACCGGCTCGATCAAGATTCGAGGTGAGCGGCACGACGTGGGTCTGCCAGACGTCAACGCCAAGCACCTCCTGAGACGATACCACCACGCAAGGACGGCGCTTGTCGAGATCGACCCAGTAGACCGACCCACGCGTCACCATGGCGCCGATTGCTCCATACGCTGACCGACCGCAGCGCGATCAGGCAAGCGCTCACCGGCGGCCAGTGCTGCGTCGGCGAGGAGCTGGTCGGCGAACGACACTGTCGACTTCGCCGCGTAGCGGCGGAGTTGATCGGTGACCCACCGCGAGAACGGTACATCCAAGCTTTCGATGACCGGAATGACATCATCCGGCACACTGATCGTCTTGTTTGGCATGTACTTATTATACGTACGTACCACCATCCTGCAACTCATTCGTGTGCATCTGGGTGCCCGTGGGTGCCCGATACCCCGTTATGGCCGCTGACCAGGGCCGAAGCCCGCCATCCTGGTGCCCCGTGTTTCGCATCCTCTACCGATTCCCCAGCGCGCTGGTACGCCTCACGGTACGGTCAGGCCGTTCCAAGGACCTCGAGATCATCGTGCTGCGCCATCAGCTCGCGGTGCTCCGCCGACAGACCGAACGGCCAGCCATCGACGACAACGACCGGACCTTGCTCGGCGCGATCGGCGCTGCGCTCCCCGGCCGGCTCCGCCAAGGCTGGATCGTGACTCCCGAGACGCTCTTGAGATGGCACCGCCGCCGGATCGCCCGGCACTGGACCCAGCCATCGCGAAGCCCTGGCCGGCCATCCACCACCGCCAGGATCCGTCGGCTCATCGTGGAGATGGCCACCAGCAATCCGACCTGGGGCTACCGGCGCATCACCGCCGAACTCCACCGACTCGGCCACCGCATCGGCGCCTCCACCGTCTGGCGGATCCTCAAACAGCACAACATCGACCCCGCCCCCAACCGTTCCGATGTGACCTGGACCCAGTTTCTCCGCTCCCAAGCCGCCCGCAACCTGCTCATGGGCCACGGCGACCGGCTTGATCACACGCGTGCTCTGGTCCGTGACCGCGGCAGCCAGTTCGTCGACAGCTTCGACGAGATCTTCCGCACCGAAGGCCTCAAGATCCTTCGCACCCCTGTCCGCACACCAGTGGCCAACACCTTCGCCAAGCGATGGATCGGCACACTCCGACGAGAGCTCCTCGACCGCACCATCGTCTGGAACCGACGGCAGCTCGAACGCCTCGTCACCGACTACATCGCGCACTACAACACCCACCGGCCCCATCGTTCCCTCGACCAGCAACCACCACGACCTGGCGACCCCGACCAGGCCACAACAACTCCAGAACCGCCGCTCCGAGTCGTGCGAACCACCCGATGCGACGGACTCATCAACGAATACCGAGACGCCGCCTGACCAGCCACGACGCAATATCGGGCACCCGCACCCTCCGACACACCACAAAACCCCTTGTATTTGTTTTGGTGCCTCTGGACTGCGGCGGCGGGTTGTCCGGACAGTGGGTTGTAATGCTCTTAGGGCACCCCGCATGATTGGTTATGCGTTTGGGGTGGGGGTGAGGGTGTAGTTCCAGTCGCCGTGCCATTGGTGGCGGGTGAGGGGTAGGGCGGCTAGTTCGGTGTCGGTG
>Ga0316192_10001346_pt1 | contig 18047 bp, 14 predicted proteins | sample MerIslwburrow_MG_FD_204931 | JGI IMG/M metagenome (GOLD analysis project Ga0316192, IMG submission 204931) | Coastal sediment microbial communities from Maine, United States - Merrow Island worm burrow | ecosystem: Environmental > Aquatic > Marine > Coastal > Sediment | place: USA: Maine...
TTTCACGAAGTCGGCCTCGAAGGCGTGACCGACGGCCTCGTGCAAAACAACACCGCTGGCGCCAGCCGCAAGTATCACGGGCATCTCGCCGCTCGGGGCGCGACGCGCATCGAATTGCACAAGTGTCCGCGAAACCGCCTCATCAACGAGATCTTTGATGCGCTCTTCGGTGTACCAATCAATCCCGGCACGGGCCGCCATGCTCGAGAATCCGGTCTGCGTCTCGCCGTCCCGGGTTGCAGTCACGACAAGCGTGAGGCGAGTCATTGGCCGACTATCTGTGGCAACGCTGCCGTCGAGTGTCGCAACCATCACGCGCTCATCGACATCGTCCCAGTTCATTGTGACTTTTTCGATGGCCGGGTCGGCCGCCCTCACCTTCTCGTCAATCGATTGAAGAATCGCGGTTTTGCGGTCGACTCCAACATCGCCCCACGGCACCGCAACCACGTACAGATCGCCCGTCGGCGAGAACTGCAATGCGGGTGCGTTGGTGACTGTTGTGCCGCCTGCAATAAGCGCCGCGGACTCCGCTGTAGCCAGCATCGCTTGAAGCGAGAGGTCCTCTGTGAAAGCGAATCCCGTGTGATCGCCCTTCACAACCCTGAGTCCGACGCCCTGCTCCACAGCTGACCCAACATTGCCAACGGCGCTGTCCGTGAAAGTAAGCTTGTTCGATCGCGTGTGCTGAAAATAGGCGTCCGCAATATCGGCGCCGTTCGACGTCAGCGCCGACATAACCTGCGTTACGGTCGACTCGTCCACGCCGAACGACGTCAGAAACGGGTTCTCGGGTGGCGGCTCCGAAATGATCGATGCCAATTGCGTACCGCAGCCCTGCAGGAAGGCTGGCATCGTGAGTATGGCGCCGCCCGCGGCGGCGCGGCTCAGAAAATCTCTGCGCTTCATTTTTATCCTGGTTGAAATACTAGCGGTTGGACAAGGCCAGTCCGATCCCTGCTGCTGTTAGAAAAGTACCTGTCAGGCGATTTCGCATCGTCGCATAGCGAGTAAGAACGCGTCCCGCCGAACTCGCGAATGCAGCCCAGAGCACGTCACCAACGAACAACACGGCAAGAAACACGGCGGCCACCAGGCCCAATTGTGATGCCGTGGCATCGGCCGCGCCGACAAACTGTGGAATGAAAGCCGCGTTGAACAGCAGCGTCTTCGGGTTCAGGAGTGCAAGTATGCAGCCGCGTCCGAACATCGCCGGGGCGGCCTCGATCCCGCCGAGATCATCGGCCGGCTCTCTAAATGTGCGAATGCCGAGATAAACAAGATACGCAACACCGGCCCACTTGATCCATAGCAAGGCTTCTGCAGCGACCTCCACAACCGCTGCCAGGCCAAATACAACGAGCGCGAGCTGCAGCCCGACTCCGATCGTCGTGCCCAACACGGTGCGCACGCCCATACGGAATCCGTACTTGAGACTGTTCGCGACGATTAACGCAACGTTCGGTCCCGGAATCATGACCAGGATCGCGGTTGCGGCCACGAGCGGCAGCAGATTATTCACTAGCCCAGGAAGCCAAGATAGAAGCCGAGAACTGCATTGAATATCGGGCCAATGATGTTCCACAGGACGCCAGTCATGATGAGACCGATGACGATCATGAAACCGAACGGTTCGATACGATCGAACTTCGAAGACACATGCGGTGGTAACAAACCGCTAACTACGCGCCCACCATCAAGCGGGGGTATCGGCATCATGTTGAATACCGCGAGCAGGACGTTAAAGAAAATGCCGAAATAGGCCATGTACGCCAGGTATTCCATCATCTGGATGCCGCCACCGAACATGCCTGTCAGCACGAGCACCAACGTCCAGCCAGCAGCCATCGCGAGATTGGAGGCGGGCCCCGCGGCGGCAACGATCGCCATGTCGCGTTGCGGATTGCGCAAATTGCGAACGCCGACAGGCACCGGTTTGGCCCAGCCGAAAATCAGTAACGGTGCACCTGTCACTTTCGACATGACGAGCAGCCCAAGCGGCACAAGCACCGTACCGATGGGGTCTATGTGCTTGAGTGGGTTCAATGTCAATCGGCCCAGCACTTCTGCCGTGCGATCGCCAAAATAACGCGCCGTGAAGCCGTGCGCCGCTTCGTGAACAGTGATCGCCATTACGGCCGGGACGGCGAACAGCAGAATGGATTGCAGGAGGCTCAGGTTTTGCATTAGTAAACAGTCTTTCCGTTAAACAGTGTCATGACGACCTTGGCTTCGCTTATCTCAGACGCCGCAATCTCGAACAGGTTCCTGTCGAGCACGACCAGGTCGGCGCGTTTGCCGACCTCGATCGAACCTTGTACATCATCCAGCTTCATTTGGTAAGCGCCATTGATCGTGTAGGCCTCGATCATCGTGGCGAGATCCAGCCGCCGCCAATGATCCACTCATCGTCACCGATACCGGCAAGCCCGTTACATTCCTTGAGCTTGACGGCGACTTCCTCGGCGGTAGGGATCCGCAGCAAGTCGCACTCATCCTCGTCCATGATCCCTGTCAGAACATGAACATGTGAGTCGTGGAACCCGGGCAATGCCATCTGGCCGACAAGATCGATGATTTCCGATTCAGTAGTGATGTAGGCACCCGCGCCTTCGTTATCGCCAACATAGATGACCTCACCATCCTTGATGGCCACGGCTTCGGCCCAGCCGCGTTCGGCATCGACGGTGTAAACCGCGCCGTTTAGAAGAACTCTATCTGCCGCAGTCACCGGTTCAGGACGCTGGTCACCACCGCAGGCGGCAATCAACAGAATGATTCCAGCGAGAAATGTGTTCTTTTGGGGCATTACCAGCCTCCTCCGCCACCACCGCCGCCGCCACCGCCGGACGAACCGCCACCGCCGCTAAAGCCGGACGAAGATCCGGGCGGTGAGACCGACGAACCCACCGCCGAACTCAGTCCGCTCGACAGGCCCCTGGTGGTCTTCGACAGGTTGGACGTGTTCCACTTGCCGTTGTACCAGGACGGGCTGTAGTCACTGCCGTCCGGATTTCGAATGGCGGCCAGCACGTCGGCGAATCTCTCCGACCATTGCTGCTCCACACCGAGCGCCAACGCGTACGGCAGGAAAACCTCGAATAATTCCGGCGTCTTCGCAGGTGGATTGCGCAGGTTCAATTCGTCCTTCTCGGCAATTTCCAGGAAGTCCTTAAAACCCAGCATTTCATCGAGAACTTTGCGACCACGAATCGTGGGGCGTTTCATGATGAGCGTAAACAGAGCCATGGTCACGAACGACAAGATGATCGCCGCAATGACGAACGGCGTCGGCCCATTGCCAATATTCAAGGCAATCAGCGTGGTCCCAATGACAATAAGAAACGCCGGCAAGACCACCAGGCTGTTCGTCTTGAAGTAGTTATCATTGTAATCGGCGCGCAAGGAATCGCTATGAACACTGCGCGCCTTGCCGAGCAACTTGTGATTGAAGTCTTTAAGTGTAACGACCTTGTCTTCCTTGAAAATGGCCTCGTACAACTCCTGCTCTCCGGGTGCCAGCGCGGGCCGTAAGGTCCCTTCACCTTGCTTGTGCAAGGAGTGAGTCTTGCCCTTTTTCTTGATATCCAAATAGCCTTTGACGGCGAGATTCACGATAGCGGCCGTCATCACTTTGTCGTCGTAATACATCTGTCGTATGTAACGCAACGATGCGGGCGAGAACCCGGAGGGCGGACGATATCGAGTGACAATGACACCCTCATCCGGATCCTTGCCGTACTTGTTCCACACCGGGATGTAGTAGACCAACAACAGCAGGTAACCAATAAGTGCAGCAAGCAGGTTGCGATTGTCACTCAGCAACCAGCCGATTCGTACCAAAGCGGTCGGTTCGGTGACGTAGCCTTTCGGCCAGCCGACGACGATAGTCAAGCCCTGCGCAGGACCCAGGGGATTATTGGCCTCGAAATTGATGTCGCCCGCATCGTCCATAAAGCGACCATAATTCTGCGCAGTGGAGCCACGACGGCCCGTGTATCCCTCGACGAGAATTGCATCGCGCGGCGCGTCGAATTCCAGGCGCACCGTTGCCGTGGCCTTATCAATCGGGAACACCCATTCGTTGCCGGTCACATTCCAGTAGAGCTCGTCGTGCTGATCAAAGAACCCGAGCATGCGGTTGGCTCGATAGCGGAAAACATAGGTGTGTTCGCCGTGCTCTATGAAGCGGTTTGAACTACCAAAGTACGTTCGCACATGACGGCCGCTACGAACCGTATGAAACGACTCGCGGCTGCCGTTACGCTGGACCGCCAGCGGCTCGAGTTTGATGTTGTAGGTATTGCCGAGCCGGTCTTCGTACTCGACAGGAAAATCCCGGTAGATACCACGGCGGATTTGATTGCCTTCCGCACGAACCTTGATTGTCTCGGTGACTTCGATCATGCCGTCGGAAAACACGCGGACGTCGCTATGAAAACTCAGGATGCGCTCGTCTGCCTGGCTCGAGAATGCAAGGCAAAGGCCGATCAGTACGATGAGATGTTTCATTCGACCGTACCGAATTGGGCAATGGGCACGTTCGCTACATCGTCCGACGATTTCTGGAAGAACTCGCGCTGCGTGAAATTGAACAGGTTGGCAACCATGTTACTCGGCACGCTTTCGGTCAGCGTGTTGTAGTCGCGTACGGAGCCGTTGTAATAACGACGCGCAAACTGCAGGTAGTTTTCAGTCTCGACAAGTTCGTTCTGCAGATTCAGGAAATTTTCATTCGCCTTGAGGTCGGGATAACTCTCCGCGAGCGCAATGATGCGTTCAATCCCGGCACTGAGCTCTTGCTCCGCCTTGCCGCGCGCCCGTACGTCCGCCTGGCGCATGGCCTCCGATCGCAACTCGGTTACGGCCTCGAGGGTCGCGCTTTCGTATTTCGCGTACTGGTCGACGGCAGTGACCAGCCTCGGAACCAGGTCGTGACGTCGCTGCAACTGGACATCGATGTCACTCCACGCGGTACTAACGCGGTTGCGGCTTCGAATAAGGCGGTTGTAAATGACGACGCCAGCGATGGCGATCAGAATGAGTACAGCAACGATCGTTATTGTCATGCGCGAAACCCGGGATCAGGATGTCGCACATCCTACCATTGTAGGAATTAGTAGAAGAGTGAGACGTAAATCTGAAAGATATTCGCGTCGAGCTGGTAGAGCGGTTCGCTACCGATGGGTTGCTGGGCCGTCAGGTCCGTAAACTCGTCGTAGTCCACGTGCAGAAAGTTAGCTGAGGCCGTGACCTTTGCTCGCTTGATGAATCCCCACGTAGCGGTACCATCGTCGCTCAGGAACTCCCAGGCAGCCTGGAGCTTGACCGTGTAACTCGTTAACGGGCTTAGTTCCTTGTCTCGACCGCGGAAGTTCGTCGCCATCGCACGCGGAAACAAGTCCTTGAAGAAGTGCGCTCCGGTCTGGGTGTGATAACGGAACTTGCCCGTGAACGTGAAGTTTCTCCAGGGATGAATGTAACTTATCGCTCCCGTATGGCCTTCGATATCCCACGTATCCGTGAAGAAGCGGTACTCACCCTCCACTGCGGCACGATAGGGCAGGAAGTAGCGCATCCGCAGGCCGATGGCGTTGCTGGTTCGGGTGTTCGGGTATACCTCCGGCTCATAACTGTAGCCCGAAGCGGCGTTGGGATCGAAGTACCGCACCGAACGATACGGGTTATTCAGGAAACCCTCTTCGGTAATCGTCTCGACATTCAGCGAAGAGATCAGATTCTTGGTCAGAATCTGCGTCACACCAACCCCATAAATCTGGCGATCAAGCGGCTGTTCAAACGTCGGATCGTCCGATCGCCGAACCAGGTCGTCGCCAAGCGCATAACTCAGCGTCAGTGTCGTCAGGTCGCCAAACATATCCTGGCTAACGGAAAAACTGACCGTCTCGGCGTCGAAATCCGATTCTTCACTCGTCGTATAGCCTGCGCGCATCGTCGTGTTACCGCGCAGGTAATCGACACCCAAAGACCACTGCGTGCGTTCCTCTTCGTATGGACTCGCTTGCGTAACAACGTCGATCGAGGCCGAGCTGATCATGTCGACGTAGTAGTTACCAACGACAGAAAAACTCGTACCCACTTTTTTGCGGACCAGGACCGACGGGCCGTCAATCACTACGCCGCCGCCATCGTAAAAGTGGTAAAGCGCATCCGCACGATCGTCCGGCAGCACTCCGGCGTGAGCGACGCCGAAGGCGAGTATTGAAAGTGCGATGATGAAGAAGCGACGAATCATTAAATCAGCCTGCTAGTTACAGCCGCAGCCGCCTCCGACCGCCCCTTCGCCACCGCGCGCACCTTCGCGCGCCTCAAAGACGTGCTGGATATACGATGTCGATACCGGGTCGCCTTCGAGCGCCATGATCGGATCAGCCAGCTTGTCGCGCTCGTAGGGTTTGACCCACGGCTCGATATTGCTGCAGCCCGACAGGCCGGCAACCGCCAGCAACGGCAGGAGGATTCGGCCAATTGTCAAGAATCGTTTTTCCATAACCTTCACTTTATCCCGTGACCAGGACTCCGAATGTGATCCCTTCCTCAGAAGAAGACCGTGACACCGAGGGTGGCTTCAAGATTGTGAGCTGTCTTCTCTTCGCCAATGATGTCGATATCAAACAGGTGATCGCGGAAATCCAGGTGCAAGGCAACCGCATCATTAAGCAGGAAACGATAGCCCGCGCCCAGAACGACCGTGAACCGATCGTCACCTGCAAACGTCGTCGAGCCGAGCCCTGCAATCACATACAGGCTTGAGTTATAGGCGCGGCCTTCGCCAATAAATACCTCGCCCGGCATGATGTTGTAACCGACGCTGAGGTTGTAATAGTAGAGGTCGCGTTCGTCGTCCGAGATGAGCTCGGCGCCGCCTGATAAGACTTCAAAACTCGTGTAGCCGGCGCGTGAGTAACCGGCCGTCGCCTCGACGAAGAAGCCCTCCGTAACGTGGTAGGCAAGACTTAAGCCGTACGACAGATCGGTACCGAAATCCTCGATACTCATGATCCCGGCAAAGGCGCCAAACTCCCAATCCTCGCGATCAATCGCGGGCTCCTTGATTTCACGGCGGTCGACCTCGGGGTCAATAACCTGCCCGGGCGCTTCAGCCGAAGGAGGCGGCGCTTCCTCGTCGCCAAAGCCGAAAAGATTTTTCGTCGCGGCGCAGCCCGACAGGCTGATCATCGCAACGATCAGAAAAAGAACGCGAAACCGACTTTCCATTCCTCTACTTCCTCATTTTCATCTCGGCTAGTGAAAACCACATAGCTGTTGTATTCGGCGCGCAACAGAAAGCGTCGCGTCGCGTAAATCCGGAGTCCGACACCGACATGACCGATCTGGTCGGTGCGATCCTCGCCCTGAACGATCGTTGACTTGGGCATCGTGTGGATGGCGCCGGCACCCAAGGCGAAGTACGGTGAAACTCGCCACTCGGGAAACGCCTCGTGCACAATATTCACACTCGCCATCCAGGCATTCGCGAAATTGCCCAGGATCTGCGAACCCCACAGTTCAATCGAAACGTTCGGGTTTAGCGAGTAACCGCCATAAAGTGAAATGATATTGGCGCCGCCAAAGTCGCCTGCAAGCAGGCCTGTTTCCCACTTGGCGTTGGTGAAGTCCTCGATGCCAGGCTCCCGGATGTCGAACTGCTGTCCATCCGCCTGCAGCGTCAGTTGCATCTCGCCCAGTTCGACCCAACCTTCCTTGCCTCTGTCCGAACGCACGAGAAACCAGTCCGTGCGGCGCTTGATGATGTCAACGTCTTCACCGCGATCGACAACATGGAATACCGGGTAGCCTTTGCCAGGGCCCGTCCGCATCTCGAGATACGGTTCCGCAATAGTTACAGAACGATAATCATCGGCAGCCTGTAGCGGTGCTGTCAGAAAAATCTGCAGTACGACGGCACACAGGCAAGAGGCAAGAGCTGCCTTAGTTTGCTGGAGCGTCGAAGGGATTGTTGTAGTACTGGGCTCCGACATCCAACCATTCCGCAATAAGGCGGCGCTCCGCCTGCGATAAAATATTGAAGTGAAGATCGTTAAGATCGTTAAATCGGTCAAAGAAATCGCTCGAAGCCCTTGCGCCTATCACTGATGCAGGTGGAGGCGTCGGGATCGGCTCAAGAATGTCGTTTCCATCGATATCCTGGCCGATCACTCGTGTCGCATCCACGAGTGCACCGTTAGCGTCCAATTCCTGAAGAATATCAGTAACTAACAGCTCGCGATAGGCATGCATGTGATCGGGCTCGTCAGCGGACATACCATCCTGCAGCTCCAGTTGTCCGGCAGGGACTCTTGGGGCGTTGGCATTGAGAACGTCGACGGGCGTGTGGCAATTGAGGCAGTTGTTGTTGACCGGGTTGCCATCGACGTCCAGCAAGGGCACATCGGGCGTAGTCGGGTCACTGTCGTCATCAACCATGACGATACGCGGCTCGTTCCACAGCGGGTGGATAACCGACTCATAATTTATGACGCTGCGGCAAAACCACCGCCAATCGGTCTGGCACGGCACCGACGTCGGAGGTGCGGTGGTCAAATCGGTGTAGAGGTAGTCGATATCCGGATTGATTGGGTTGCCGTTTACATCAAGCGGATTCGCGCTCCAGACATCGCGATAAATCACGTTCATGGATGGCTCAAGTGACGAGCAGTTATCGTCGCCGCAGGTGACGCGTGCGCGGATCTCGGCCATCGTCTCGCCGGGCTCACCGATAAACCACCTCGGATCCGTATTCGGAAACGCGTTCATGCCGGCCGGAGCACCTGCGTAGGCACTCTCGAACGCGTCATAGCGTCCGTGAGACTCGCCAAGGTTCGCGTCGTGACAGCCGTTGCACTTGAGCTCCTGACCTTCACTGAGCCCAATCCAGTTTTGGTGACGCTGCGTAATACGCATGCCGTTTTCGTCAAGTATGCTGATCATGAGCGCGGCATTGGCGGGTACTTTTACCATGACCGAACCATCGGGCTCGACCATCGCATAGCCAACGATCTCTTTCATGCCAAAAAGGGTCGTAACACCGAACGCCGTGTTATCAATATCCCGGAGGTCTTCTTCGGGCTGAGACACGGCTTTCTCAATACGGATAAATCGAGCGGGACGGTCCGCCGCAAGCGTCTGGTTCGGATCCGCGAGAACGTACGGATCGATACCCGGCAGGATCGCGCCGTCAAAGTCATAAACGTTGCGGATGTTCAGGATCGCTTCACCCGAATCCGGCAATGACGGATCAAGCAGGTAATAAGAGCTGCCGTCGGGAATGACTGCCGGAGCGATACGTGGATCGGCTGTCACTACCTCGGTAAACATGAAGCCTTCTTCGCCAACGACGATCGGTAGTTGGGTCTCATCGCGCGGATCGTAAATCCAGACACCGTAGAGTGGCGGCGCAACGACAAAGTCTCCAGCTACCAGCGTGGGCAGATTATCCGGGTCAATTACGACCACGTTGGCGAGATTCTCCTCGGTACACGCAACGATCCGCTGATCCAGCGTATTCGGGTCGCCGTCGTCCGCGAGGATCTCGATGAGCCTGCACTGGGACCAGCTGACCATCATCCGGCCAGTCCCATCCTGGATGGGGTACGCGGAGTAATATCGGCCGCCCGGGGATGGCACGCCGGGTTCAGTCAATACGACGTTTACCGTGGCGTCACTCTGCGCAGGTCCGTTGAGCACGCCGATGTTGTCTTTGGTCGGCTGCGTGTTCTCGACGTACTGCGGCGTATTAATAACAATAAGCTCGCCGCCACCTTCTGTATTTGTGAAGGGCCGCGCCAACGCCATAATTTCGCCAGCCTCGGTTTCACGCGGTTGCATAAACTGAATCGTCGAGCCGTTGGTGCCTGTGTCGTGGCTCCACTGGCCGTACAACATCTCCAGCTGCGAACCATCCGGGTTCATGCGATAGAGGTTGACCGCATCGTTGCTCTGGTTGTGGTCCCACCGGCTGAATACGATCTTGCCATCGGCCATAACCGATGGATCCAGGTCATGGCTCTGGTTAAACGTAACCTGCTTGAGCTGGGAACCATCATCGTTCATGACGTGCAAATTAAAGGCGAACTCGTTCTCGTCTTCGTCCATCGCCGAGAACGCGCCACCACCGCTGTCCTCGTCGAGTAACAGAGCCTGTGACTGGGTCTGCCGTGTCGAAGCGAAGATGATGCGACCATCGGGCAGATATTTCGGCATGATGTCGTGACCGATCTCCGATGTCAGATTGTCAGGGATCACCCGAACCAGTTCGTCCGTCTCGAACGTGTACTGCCAGATATTCCACGTGGCGACCTGGTCCTCTTCGTCGACGCCCATCTCGAACGGTGTCCGCATGGCAAACAGCAGCCGGCTGCCGTCATAGTCGATTTCAACATCGCGAATTGCGCCCAGTCCCTGGGTGATTTCACCAGTGATGTTGACGGATTCCGCACCCACCGACGCTCGATCGCGATAATAAAGGTCAGCACCAAAATCAAACGTGATCTGCTCACGCAGGTCGTCCTGCTCAAATACGCCGTTGTCGTCCGTGGGTATCGGTGCCTTGATGTAGGCGATAGGGAAATCTATGACGACAGGGTCAGCATCCTGGCCGGTTCCGATCTGGACGCCGTCACCTTTGGTGCAGGCGGCAATCAATAGTGCCGCCATCGACAACGCGACCATCCTGGTCACAGTACCGGCGATTCCTTTAGCAAATTGTCGAGATAGCCCGTTCATAGCTCTCACCTCAGTTCTTTTGGCAGGGTACGACGCGACGTGCCCGACATACCGTTAACGCAGTCACAAACCGCAACTAACAAAAAAGGGAATGGCAACGACCGGTCGATGTCTGCCGCGTGGACGCTAGATTATAAGAGAGCGCCGTATGCCGATGTAATGTCTCAAAAGTCCGACATCCGCCCCTTGCCGGGCAAGCGCCAACAGCGGTACGTGTCGTGATGACCGCTGCATCTCGTATTCGTCTTAAATAATTTCCGTTGGTGACATCCGGCCGACTCACTGTCTGCGTTCAGCGACAGACCCCCTGCCCTTCATAATCAGTGGCTTAGGTGAACCGGCCATAATCCCTGTACGAAAGTACCGACAGTTACTTGACATATCTTAATCTCGGAAAGTGCCTACGGGTGGATCCTAACTTATTGTTTTTAATAATCTTTTGACGAAATTACTGAAGACCAACCCAGACTGGCACAGCACTTGCTTTATAGATTACAGATCGACTGGAAACGCTTCTCGTTTAGCAAATAGCACTTTCCAGGACTGTGAGTGTATTCACGGCAATGAGCGGAAGGCTTTGGCAATATTTCTCGGCCACGCTGTGCGTTAACAACGAAAGACGGACAAAACGATATGGATAATTGGATGTGGACGGGCAACAAGGATGGCCTACTCGGCGGGCTTCTGCGTGTCGTGCTTGCAGCAGTCTTGATGACCATGCTGGCGGCTCCGGCAAATGCGGGCTCGAGGGAACAGGCGAAACGTATCCATGAGCGCATCGCGGGTGTTCCGCCCAGCGATACTGTTCTGGGGCAAATGCAGAACGCGATCGATGGTATAGAACCGACCTGCTCGCAGTACGGTTCGGTGACGGGCCCCCAGTGCGCAGCGTACATCGCAATGGAGAACCACAGCTTCTATAACGTGACGCTGAAGAACTTCGCCGCACCCTGGACGAATCGCGACCGTTCGGTCTTCGTGCCGCTCAATGACTACATCGCAACGGTTATTGGGATGATCCGCGACGACCGGGCATTCAACACATTACTGTCTGACGACATCACGTACGTCGGTCGCCAGGGCACAGTCAGTGCGGCGCCGTCAGGCAATAACAACGATCACTACGAGCAGCTCGAAGCCGGGAATCACAACCTGAAAGACGTGCTTGAGTTTGCCCCGCAATCCAGTATTCCAGGCAACGTACCAGCGCCCGCAACGGCCGGCGTCATTACGTCGCGCGCAGCCGCGGAAGCCTTCTTCGTCGCCGGTACCAACCGCGCGATGTTCCGCTTTACGATGGTTAATCATTTCTGCAATGACATGGAGCAGCTGCATGATCCGAACCTGTCGCCGGATCGCATTCGCCAGGATGTCAGCCGCAGCCCGGGTGGCGACAGCCGCCTGTTCCTGAATAATTGCGTGGGTTGCCACACGGGTATGGACCCGATGGCACAGGCATTCGCCTACTACAACTACGTTGAAAGCGACCCGGCCGGCCGAGGAAGCATTGAGTATACGGCAGGCAACGTGCAGCCCAAGTACTTCAACAACGACCTCAACTTTCCGCCGGGTTACCGCACACCAGACGACCACTGGACTAATTACTGGCGCAACGGACAAAACCGCTACCTGGGCTTTTATGGTCCTGGCAACGGTGAAGGCGACGGCGCCAAGTCGCTGGGTGAAGAACTCGGCAACAGCGATGCGTTTTCTTCATGCCAGGTCAAGAAAGTGTTCCAGGCAGTTTGCCTGCGCGAACCGGAGACGGCCGCCGACCACACGAGGGTTGACCAGATCGTTGGAACGTTCCAGGGCACCGGCTACCGGATGAAGCAGGTGTTCGCCGATACCGCAGAATACTGCATGGGCCAGTAGGGAGACATGATAATGACTAAAGCAATCGGAATTGCTACCTGGCCTGCTAATGCGCGTGCAGTACGCACGGGCATTGTCGCGCTACTCACGAGTCTCGTGCTCGCTGCCTGTGGCGGCGGTGCATCGACGACTGAAATCCCGGCGGCGCCGGGCACAAACAACAACAATGCCGGCAGCACGCCTTACACCGGACCTGTCGCGGCAGACGCAGACGTACTGAAATTCCAGCAGGAATTCTGGTCCAAGGCGCGTACCGCGGATCGCTGCGGCTCTTGTCATAGTGAGGCAGGCCCGCAGATGCCGTTCGTCCGTTCTGACGACGTGAACCTTGCGTACGAACTGTCGGTTGACAAGATCGACCGTGACCAGCCGGAATTGTCAGAATTCGTCTCGAAGGTCGCCACGATGCCCCTGGGCCACAACTGCTGGGAGGATAATCCTGGCGTCTGTGGCGCGATCATGACGACCTGGATCGAGAACTGGGTGGGCGGCGGCACCGGGGAAGGCGGCCGCGCTGTCGTATTGACTCCCCCGCCTGATCAGGCGCCGGGCGGCGATGACGGCTTGTTCAGAAACTTCCCGGATGACCCGGCATTGTTCGACCAGCACATCTACACGCCAATTCTGTCGCAGTACTGCGCAGGCTGCCACAGCTCCGAATCAGCAACACCGCAGCAGCCCTACTTCGCAGAAACGGATGCGGCGAACAGGGACGAGGCCGTGGCCAGCGCCTACGAAGCGGCCAAGTCGAAGATCAACCTGATCTCAACACCAGACTCGCGCTTTGTCATCAAGGTTTCCCCGGGCACCCTGGGCGGCGAAGCACATAACTGCTGGAACAATGATTGTCCGACCGCGTCGACCCAGATGCTGAACGCGATCAACGCGTTCGTGGGCCAGATACCGGAAACTGCGCTCGACCAGTCGCTGCTGTACAGCCAGGCCGTGCGCCTGGTGGACGGAACAGTGGCGTCTGGCGGCAACCGTTACGAGAATGACCAGATCGCATTGTGGGAATTCAAGTCCGGCAGCGGTTCGATCGCTTACGACACCAGCGGTGTCGATCCAGCTATCAACCTGAATTTCTCCGGCGACGTCACCTGGTATGGCGGCTGGGGCATCACGATTGGTGCTGGCGCGGCGGGTCCGGGCAAGGCCCAGGGCTCAACGGGTACCAGCAGAAAACTGCATGACGTGCTGGTGGATTCCGGGGAGTTTTCGATCGAAGCCTGGGTAGTCCCGGCTAATGTCACGCAGGAGATGGCGCGCATTGTCACCTACTCGGCAGGACAGAACACACGCAACTTTGCAGTACAGCAGACGCTCTATAACTACGACTTCCTGCTGCGCACCAACGCCGAAGACGCCACGGGCACCTCTCTGACGACGCTTAACGGTGATCCGCAGTTGTCCACGCCGGACGACGCCGAGGCTCTGCAAGCAACGTTGCAGCATGTCGTAGCCACCTACAGTCCGGTCGAGGGTCGCAAGGTCTACGTGAACGGCGTACTGGCCACGCAGACCGATCCGGTCCCGGGTGGCACGCTGGTTCCGTGGCAGAACAACTTTGCCCTGGTGCTCGGCAACGAAGCGTCAAGTGATGGGCTGTGGGAAGGCACATTCCGCCTCGCCGCCGTCCATCGCCGCGCCTTGACCGAAGAGCAGATCGGCCAGAATTTCGACGCAGGCGTCGGTGAGCGTTTCTACCTGCTGTTCGACGTGTCGGCACGCATCGGCGCAGACCCGCAGACGTCGTACATACTGTTCGAGGCTCAGCAATTCGACTCGTACTCGTACCTGTTCGATAAGCCACATTTCACGACGCTGGACGGTTCACAGCCGCAGGGTATTGAAATGGAGGGCATGCGCATTGCACTGAACGGCCAGGAAGCACCGGTCGGCCAGAGCTATGCGAACCTCGTGCAGGAGCTCGACCTGGTGAACGCGCCCGTCGAAGAACTCGGCCAACCACTGTCGGTGCTGGGCGCTGTATTGCCACTTGAGCTTGGACCGCAGGACGACGAGTTCTTCCTGACGTTCGACAATATCAACGGCACACTTTTCAATCGGACCGAAAATCCCATGCTCGTCGTAAGTGAGTATCTTGCGACGCCGGACACGCTCCAGCCGGACATCGGCGTCAAGACATTTGACGAGATCGATGCGACCTATGCTGCAATAACCGGCGTTAATCGCACGAACTACCAGGTCAATGTCAATGGCCAGCCTAGGTTCCCGGTCGAAGAGACCTACCAGGAGCTGCGCCAGTCACTGCCGGCCGTCGAAGGACCGGAGACCTTCCTCTCGTCGCACCAGGTCGCTATTGCACAGCTTGCGATCCAGTACTGCGACGCGGCGGTGGAGGACTCAACTCTTTGGTCAGGTTTCGACTTTAATGCGGCACCGGGCACTGCGTTCAGCATTGGGAATCGCAGCACCTTTATCAGGCCACTGGTCCTGAGCGCCGTGGGGCACTCGGACCTGACTGTCCAGATCGGCTCGCAGCCGGATTACACGACGGTTTATGAAGAATTGGCCTCGTACTCGTCTGGTGGTGGTGCGCGCCCGGACAACCTGATTGATCGATTGCTGCCGCCTCAGGGCACGAGTAATACGCGCGCTATAGCGAAAGGTGTTTGCGCCACGGTACTTGGTAGCGCAGCAACACTGGTTCAGTAAGACAGGATTAAAAGGAATTATCTGAGATGACTATGAAACGAAATGCCAGCAATTGGGATATGCCGCTGCTGCACGCAGATCATCCGCGTCCTGTCACGCGCCGCCAGTTCTTGTCGCAGGGATTCATGACAGGCTCGGCCTACACGATTGGTGGCATCGCGCCGCTGCTCGGTTCGGGTCTTGCGCATGCGGACCTCGCGGCGGACCTCGATGCGCTCCGCGCCCCGTCCCAATGCAATATCACGGATGGCTCCGGCAAGATCCCGTTCATGTGCTTTGACCTTGCGGGTGGCGTGAATATCGCCAACTCGAATGTCCTGGTTGGCGGGCAAGGCGGCCAGAGCGACTTCCTGAGCACTCAGGGCTACCAGAAGATGGGACTGCCGGGCGATATGGTCCCGGGGCTTAATGACGTTGACGGAAATCCATATGCCAACTTCGACCTGGGCCTTGGCTTTCACTTCGACAGCGCGTTCCGGCGCGGCATCATGTCGATGCTCAGCCCGACGACGGCACAAAATATTAATGGCGCGGTTATTCCAGCGCGGTCGGACAACGACACCGGCAACAATCCGCACAACCCGATGTACGGTATTGCGCTTGCCGGTGCGAAGGGCTCGATCCTGACGCTCGCGGGTTCCGAGAATACGGACTCAGGTGGCAACTCGATGCTACCGGCGGCTCTGTTTGATCCGGAGCTACGTCCGACGAAAGTCGACCGGCCAAGTGACGTCGTGAACCTCGTGGATACCGGCGATCTGGTCGGCATCCTGACGAAAGACGACGCGACCAAGGTCATGGAATCGATCTATCGGCTGTCTGACGAGAAGATGTTCAACGTAGAAACGCTGGTGAATCGCGACGCGGACATCGACAAGGCTGTACGTTGTGGCTATCTGAAAGCGGCCCACATTGCCGATCGCTTTGGCGGAATGCCGATCGATCCGGGCGAGGATCCGATTATCGTTGATGACACCGACGGTATCTTCACAACGGCCGAGTTCACGGCCGGTGATCGCGACGCACGTGAGTTCCAGAAGACAGCCTCTGTTATGAAACTCGTGATGAATGGCTTCGCCGGTGCCGGTTGCGTCGAGATGGGTGGCTACGACTACCACGGCGGCCGTCGCGCTGAAGGTGAGGTCAAGGACTTCCGTGCCGGACGTTGCATGGGTGCAGCACTCGAGTACGCGGCTCGACTCGACATGCCGTTGATGTTGTATGTCTTCAGCGACGGATCGCTGTCATCGAATGGCGCACTCGACATGACCGAGGAAGGCCGCGGCAAAGGTGAGTGGACAAGTGACAACTCCTCGACTGCGGGCTCCTTCTTCCTGGTCTACAACCCACCGAGACTTGGCGGGCGAGCTGTTCTCCGGGGCACGACGCCGGATGAACAACTGCGCCACCAGCAGATTGGCTACATGACCGCGGACGGCTCTGTGCAGCGTACTGCGACGCCGATGGCGAACAACGTCAATATCCTGGTCAATTCGGTCGTCCTGAACTACATGGCCCTGCACGATGAGGTTGGTGCGTTCAGCAACCTTTACCAGTCGCTCGGCGTTGGTACCGGACTTGGCAGTGACCTCGATCAGTACATTGCCTTCCAGAATATTGTTACAGGGACCGTCCCGGCATAGGGCGCCCAATGATTGCCAACCCCGTATAGCTTCGGCTATATACGACGGCCAACCGCGCCCCTCACGGTTGGCCGTTTTTTGTGGAGGGCGTCTCGCGCGCGATTTGTGCATAATCCTCCCATGACCGAACTGTCCGCTCTCCTCGCCTGCCCTCGCTGCGACAAGACCCCGTTGGATAAGGGCGACGACGCCTTCCACTGCAAGGCCTGCGACGTCGATTTCCCCTTTGTCGGGGAGATACCCTGGATGTTCTCGGAGCCACAGGCGGCGCTCGGAGAGTGGCGCGGGCGACTGCAATTCGCTCTGCAGACACTGAGTAACGAAGTCGCGGGACTCGAGCAGGAACTCGAGAGCAAGGAGCTGTCGCCGCTTGCACGGCGTCGTGTAGAGCGCTACATGAAGTGCGTCGACTCGCACCGGCGCAAGCTGCAGAAGTTATGCCGGCCCGTCGATGTGCAGTCCCTGGAGGGCACACACGAGACCTACCTGGCATTGCGTACCCGCCTGCCAACGGATCACGGCCTGAACACCTATTATGCGAACATCCATCGGGACTGGGCCTGGGGCGATGAGGAAAACAACGCCTCTCTGAAACAGATCCAGTCAGTGCTGCACGATCATGCTGAACTCGGCAACGTCCTTGTCCTGGGCGCAGGCGCCGGGCGACTCGCCTACGACATTCATACCAACCTGCAGTGCGCCAGCACGGTGGCAATGGATTTCAATCCTTTGCTTATGCTGGTGGCGCAGGCTGTAACGAATGGCAAAAAGCTGAATCTCTATGAATTTCCGATTGCGCCGCTCGCCCTGGAAGACGATGCTGTGCTTCGTAAACTCGCCGCACCGGAATCTGTCGACGACAACTTCCAACTCGTACTGGGCGATGCGTTGCGACCACCCTTCCCGGAGAAGACGTTTGACACCGTCGTAACACCCTGGCTCATCGACGTCATCACGGAAGATCTACCCATACTCGCAGCCCGCATCAATCGCTTGCTCAAGAAAGAGGGGCGCTGGGTGAATTTCGGATCGCTGGCGTTTTCATCGCCGAAGAAATCGCGTTGCTACAGCCCGGAAGAAGTCAAAGCAATCGTTGGCGAAAAC
>Ga0316192_10001348_pt1 | contig 18029 bp, 16 predicted proteins | sample MerIslwburrow_MG_FD_204931 | JGI IMG/M metagenome (GOLD analysis project Ga0316192, IMG submission 204931) | Coastal sediment microbial communities from Maine, United States - Merrow Island worm burrow | ecosystem: Environmental > Aquatic > Marine > Coastal > Sediment | place: USA: Maine...
CCATACTCGGCATCACGGAAACCGAACTGCGCGCGCAACTCAAAGGCGCCGGAGGCAGCGAACAGCGGGCGGCCGGAGCGGCGCAACAACGCGGTTCCCGCGGGGAAAGCGGGACGGACTATCGATTCGGCGGCAATTTCTGGGTCGTGATGGATACGCAGGGCAAGCCCGAGATCCGCAAGGTTCGCACCGGCATTACCGATCTCGACCGTGTCGAGATCGTCGAGGGACTGGGGGAGTCCGAATCGGTCCTGGTGCTGCCGTCGACCCACCTGTTCGAGGTCCAGCAGGACTTGCAGGACTGGCTCAATCGGCGCATCGGCGTACCGGGGATCCAGCGCAGTTAATCGCCCATGCTGATTTCGGAGACTTTTCGAATAGCGCTGTCGTCGATCCGCAGCAACCTGTTCCGCGCAGGGCTCACGATGCTCGGCATCATCATCGGCGTCGGCGCCGTGATCACCATGGTTGCGCTCGGCAGCGGTGCACAGCGCGCCATTGACGAACAGATGGCGGCCCTCGGCGGCGATATCCTCGCCGTCGAGACCTCGTTCTGGTTCAGCCGCGGCGTGGCCCGCGACCAGCGGACACTCACCACCGACGATGCCGTCGCCCTCGCCAGGGGCACGCGGCACATCGACGAGGTGGTGCCCGAGATCAACACCCGGTTCCAGGTGAAATACGGCAACCGCAACATCAATACGACGGTGCTCGGCACCACGCCGAACTACCTGGACGTGCACGGTTTCGATGTGGCGGCGGGACGCATGTTCACGGTCGCCGACGATTCTGCCCGCAAGCGCGTTGCAGTGCTCGCCGCGGAAGTGCCCGGGATGCTCGACACCGACGCGGCGGGCATCATCGGGCAGAGCATCATGATCCGCTCGATCCCGTTCGAAGTGATCGGTGTGCTGGCGTCGAAAGGCACGACCGGCTGGCGCAACCCGGACGACGATGTCTGGATACCGTTGAGCACGACGCAGTTCAGGGTGACGGGCAACGAATTCGTCGAACGCATCAGCGTGCTCGTCGAAGAATCGTCGTCGGTAGAACTCGCGATGCTCGAGATCGAGCGCGTGCTGCGGCGCGAGCACGGCATCCTGCCGGGGAAAGACAACGATTTCGCGATGGTCAACCGCAAGCAGTTTGCGGAGTCCCGGCAGGAAGCGACCCAGGTATTCACCTTCCTGCTGGCGGGCATTGCCGGCGTGAGCCTGGTCGTCGGCGGCATAGGGATCATGAACATCATGCTCGTCACGGTGACCGAGCGCACGCGCGAAATTGGCATTCGCAAAGCGCTCGGCGCCACCCGCGGCAACATCCTGCTGCAGTTCCTCGTCGAGTCCATGACGCTGTGCCTGCTGGGTGGTGCGCTCGGTTTGCTGGCCGGCGCAGGCGCCGCAACTCTGCTGAACCGGCTGGCCGGATGGCAGACGGTCGTGACGGCGGAGTCGGCCATGATGGCGTTCGGCTTCAGCGCGGTAGTCGGCGTCGTGTTCGGCATCTGGCCCGCGCGCCGCGCATCGCAGCTGGACCCGATCGACGCGTTGCGCCACGAGTAAGGCTGCCGGTAATAAAACCGGTGAGGATCCGGTCCGATAGGGAGTACTCACGAGGAGCGCTCTAATGCCGACCGAAATCGCGACAAGACGGGTTAGCAACAAAACACTGCCAGGGTTGCTTGCCGGAACCATAGCCATCGGCCTGGCCTTTGGTCTTTGCATCCGGCCCGGCCATACAGACGCTGCCGTCGCCGCGAGTGCGGAGCAAATTCAGCCATTGCATGTCGGCCAGGACGCGCCCGCGTTCACCGTCGAAACCGTTGCGGGAAAGCCGTTTCATTTCGAGCCGGCAAGCCTGGAGCGCCCCGCCATCCTGATTTCGTTCCGCGGCGGCTGGTGCCCCTACTGCAATATGCACCTGTCGGAACTTCGCCACGTATTGCCACAGATCAACGACATGGGCGTCGACGTGATGTTTCTCAGCGGCGACCGGTCGGAGCTGCTTTACGAAAGCCTCGATGAGGACACGCTGGCCGAAATCGACGGGCTGGATTACACGATCTACTCGGACGCAAATGCCGATGCCGCGATAGCATTCGGAACCGCGTTTCTTGCCGCGGACACAACGATCGAGGGGCGCCGCAAGAAGGGACAGGACATTGACGGTTCATCGATGGTTCGGCACGGCGTGCTGCCGGTACCGTCCGTGTTTGCCGTTGGCACCGACGGGATCATCCGGTTCGCATACTCTAATGCCGACTACAAGATACGCCTGCCGGCCGATGAATTACTCGCGGTTGCCACCGATCTTGCGTCGGATTAGGGGATTCGCCTGCCAGGCTGAATCTGTGGCAGTCTTGCTGCTCTGATCACAGTCCCGGGGTGCCGGTCAACTCATGAGCGAGCAGAAAACAGGCAGTCTGGCCCGTATTTTCCGGGGCGCGACACGCATCGAGCCCGAAGAGGCGCGGGCGGCGATTCTCTCATTTTCGTTCCTTTTCCTGCTGATGCTGGCTTACAACATACTCAAGCCGGTACGGGACGCGCTGGCGCCGGAGTGGAGCGATGTCGAACTCGCGTCGCTCTGGACGATCAACTTCTTTTTCAGCGCGATAGCCGTGAGCATTTACGGCTACGCGGTGTCGCACGGCAAGCTGAAGAAAGTCATTCCCGGTGTCTATGCATTCTTCGCATTGAGCTTCGTGCTGTTCTACGTCGGCGCCAGCAGCACGCAAGATGGCGAACTGATAAACAAGGCATTCTACGTCTGGCTCAGCTTGTTCTCGCTATTCCATATCTCGGTGTTCTGGAGCCTGATGTCGGATATCTTCAGCCGACAGCAGGCGCCGCGTCTGTTCGGGTTCATCGCCAGCGGCGCGAGTATCGGCACCATCGCGGGATCGGCGGTGGCGCTCGCGCTGGCGACCCTCATCGGTACGCTGAACCTGATGCTGGTCGCGGCGACCATTCTCGTCATGATCCTGCCGATGGTCGCGGTGCTGCGGAGGGCAGCCCAGCCGGGAGGCCCTGCGACCGCCGAGGAACAGGCGCTCAGCGGCAATCCGTTTGCCGGCTTTCGGGAGTTCGTGCGCAACCCGTACCTGCTCGGTATCGGTGTGTTCATCTTCTTCTACACGTTCATCGGCTCGTTCGCCTATTTCGAACTCAAGAACCTGATGGCCGCAAATGATCGCGACACGAATACCGCCATCTGGGCCGGCATCAACCTGGCCGTGAACAGCCTGACGATCATCATTGCCTGGTTTGCCACGAGCCGCATTACCGGTCGCCTCGGCGTCGGCAAAACGCTGGCGCTGGTGCCGTTGCTCGTCGCTGCGGCCATGGTGCTGGTATTTATCAACCCGGTGCTTGCCGTGATGGTTGCCGGGTGGGTCGTGCTGAAAGCCGGCAATTACTCGATTACCCGGCCCGGCCGGGAAATGCTGTACACGAACGTAAGTCGTGAAGACCGCTTCAAGACCAAGCAGGTCATAGACATCGTCGTCTACCGTGGCGGTGATGTCCTGTCAGGCTGGGCGTTTGCGTTCCTTACCGCGACAATCGGTCTCGGCATGGCGCCGATCGCCGTGATCGGTGCCGGTGTCGCGCTCGTCTGGGCGTGGGTCGGCCTCGGTCTCGGCCGCAAGTACGACCTGGCCATGGCGCAGGACGTGGCATCGGCAGCGGGAGGCGCGCCGGTCGAGGATACGCCGTGAGTGCGGCGTGGATCGTCGATGCGGTGCGCACGCCGATCGGGCGTTATGCGGGCGCACTTGCATCCGTTCGCGCCGACGACCTCGGCGCCATCCCGATGACAGCATTGCTCGAGCGCAATGCGCCGCTCGATCCCGCCGCGGTCGATGACGTCGTCTACGGTTGCGCCAACCAGGCGGGCGAGGACAACCGCAACGTTGCGCGCATGTCAGCGCTGCTCGCGGGCTTACCGGTGACGGTTGCCGCGGCCACGGTCAATCGTTTGTGCGGCTCCGGTATGAACGCAATCGGCAATGCCGCGGACGCGATACGCGCAGGCAATGCCGAAATGGCGATCGCCGGCGGCGTGGAATCGATGTCGCGGGCGCCGTTTGTTATGGCGAAGCAGACGGCAGCATTCGGTCGCAACGCAGAACTCTACGACACGACGCTCGGCTGGCGTTTCGTGAACCGCAAGCTCGAGGAGCAGTACGGCATCGATTCGATGGCGGAGACCGCCGAAAACGTGGCCCGCGAATTCGGTGTGTCCCGCGCGGACCAGGACGCGTTCGCGCTGCGCAGCCAGCAAAGGGCGGAGGCAGCGATCGCATCGGGCGTGTTTGCCGGGGAAATCGTGCCGGTGACCGTCCCGCAACGCCGCGGAGAACCGATCGTCGTGGACAGGGACGAACATCCGCGCCCGGGCTCGACGATCGACGGGCTGGCGAAACTGAAGCCCATCGTGCGAGAGGACGGCAGCATCACGGCCGGCAACGCCTCCGGAATCAATGACGGCGCGTGCGCATTACTCATCGCATCGGAAGCTGCGGCGAAGCGCCACGATCTGGAGCCGATCGCCCGCGTGATCGCATGGGCTGCGGCAGGGGTCGAGCCGCGTATCATGGGCGTCGGGCCGGTGCCCGCGTCGCAGAAAGTGCTGTCGCTTGCCGGTCTCGACATCGGCCGGATGGACGTCATCGAGCTGAACGAAGCCTTCGCGGCGCAGGGGCTCGCCTCGCTGCGGCAGCTCGGGATCGACGACGACGCCGAACACGTGAATCCGAACGGCGGAGCGATCGCGCTCGGGCACCCGCTCGGCATGTCGGGGGCGCGCCTGGTAACGACGGCGGCGTACGAGCTCGAGCGCAGGAACGGGCGTTACGCGCTTTGCACGATGTGCATCGGGGTGGGGCAGGGCATCGCAATGATCATAGAAAGGGTATGAGCAAGAAAGCGCCGCCAAGTTACGAGACGCAATCCCTGCGCGACCTCGAGGAGGTCATTCGCGGCCGGCGCACGATCAACCTGTATCTGCAGACAGCGGTGCCGGTCAAACTCGTTCGCGAGGCAATCGAAGCTGCCACGTGGGCGCCTAATCACCACGTGACGGAACCCTGGCACTTCTACCTGCTTGGGAAGGAGGCCATCGAGCAGTGTCTCGACCTGTGCCGCGATATCGTGGCGGCGAAGAACGGACCGGACGCGGCGGAATTCAAGCGCGAGAAATGGTCCGAAAAGCCGGGCTGGCTGGTCGTTACCTGCAGGCGCTCGGACGACGACTTGCGGCAGCGTGAGGACTACGCCGCGTGCGCGGCCGCCATACAGAACTTCATGCTCTACCTCTGGAAAGCCGGCGTCGGCAGCAAATGGACGACGGGCGACATCACCCGCGATCCGCGCTTCTTCGACATCATCGGCGTCAATGCAGATGCGGAGTTCGTGGTCGGCCTTCTGTGGTTCGGTTACCCGAAGGTTACGCCCGCCCAGAAGCGCAAGCGTCTCGACGACGTTCTGTCCGAACTGCCTTAGCTGCCGCCGTTCGCTTATACTTCCGACGATGCCCTCATTCATATCCGAACTTCGGCGGCGCAATGTGCTACGCGTTGCAGCCGCTTATGCGCTGGTGGCCTGGATCATCATCGAGGCCGGTTCCGTGTTGTTGCCGACGTTCGGCGCGACGGAAGGGGTGTTCCAGGTTTACGTAATCGTTGTGATCATCGGCTTTTTCGTTGCCGTCGTCCTGGCCTGGATCTTCGAGATCACGCCGGAGGGCGTAAAGCGCGACAGGGACGTCGTGCAACGCGACCAGGTGAATGCGCGATCGAAGTCGACGATGAACTACCTGATCATCGGCCTGCTCGCGGTGGCGCTCGGCGTGTCGATTACCTTCAATGTCACGGGGCTCCGCAACGGTGAAGTGCCGATCGAAGCAGCCGTCGCGGAAAAACCCGCGATCGCGGTCCTGCCGTTTGCGAGTCTCAGCAGCGACGCCGAAAATCTCATCTTCGCCGACGGTATCCATGGCGACATACTGACTCAACTCGCCAACATCGGATCCTGCAAGGTCATCTCGCGCAGCTCCGTGATGGAGTACCGCAACACCACGAAGAACGTACGCCAGATCGGCGAGGAGCTCGACGTCGGTTCGGTGCTGCAGGGTTCGGTCCAGCGCGTGGGCGACAATGTGAGAATCAACGTCCAGCTGGTGGATGCGAAGAATGACGTCAATGTCTGGGCCAGGACCTACGACCGCCAGCTGACCGCGCAGAACATCTTCAATATCCAGACCGAGATTTCCGGCGCGATCGCTGCCGCGCTGGAAACGACACTGACGCCTGCCGAGCAGGTGCGGATGGCGGCGAAACCGACTTCGGACCTGCGCGCCTACAGCGCCTATGTCTCCGGCCGCGACGAGCTCTCTCTGCGGCGCCTGGAGACACTGCGCAGCGCGCGGCAGCATTTCCGCCAGGCGATCGATTACGATCCCGGCTATGCGGCTGCTTATGCCGGGCTTGCGGAGAGCGTGCTGCTGCTGGAGAACAACCACCAGGCACTGCCGCAGGCAGAAGCGTTCGCGATCGTGCGCGCCAACCTGCAGAAGGCGCTGGAGCTGGATCCGGATCTTGCTGATGCCTACGCCGTAAAAGGGTTGCTCGAGAGCAAGGTCTGGCAGCAGACGCGGGTAGGGCAGGGCAATGTCGAGGCCGAGGCGGCATTTCGCCGCGCCATCGAGCTCAATCCCAACCACGCAAGCGCCTACATGTGGTTCGCGATGCTGCGCGACGGCGAGGAGCGCGACGAGGAGGCGATCGAACTGTTCCAGCGCTCGATGGAGCTGGATCCCCTGGGTCGCATTCCATTTACCAATCTGCCCATGCTTTACGCCCAGCGCGGCCAGAGTGACGAGGCGATCAGGCTGTGGCTCAAGGCGATGCAGGTACATCCGGAATGGCCGATGCCGCAGCTTTACCTCGCACAGCATCTCGCAGGACTGGGCCGCCTCGACGAATCGATGGCCTGGATAGAGCAGGCGAGTGCGCTCGCCAACGACCCGGTGGTCGATCTGTTTACCGTACGCCTGTACGTGGCATTCGGGGACACGGAAAAAGCGGTCGAGTTGCTGAAGACCCTCCCCGCCGAGCACCAGCTCGCGAGATACATGGATGGCCTGGTGTTACTGCTCAACTTCGATTTCCAGGGGGCGCTCAACTATTTCTCGGCAATTGCCGCAAGCGAAGAACCGGGCCAAACCAGCGAGATTCCCGTCCAGGTGGCGGCGCAAATTGCGATCGTTACTGACGATCTCGACAAGGCGCGGGAGTTTGTCCTCCTCGACGAGCCGATACTCCGCGAGGATGCCGAGCTGCGGGTCGACACGTTCACGATTCCGGCAGTCATCAGGCTGGCCTACATCAGCCAGCGGCAGGGCGACAGCGACTATGCACGCGAACTCTTGCTGGCCGCGTTGCCGGTCGTCCGGGACCTGCCGCGCCTCGGCTGGTTCGGCCAGGGCATCCAGGAGGTCCGGATTCTCGCTATGCTCGGCCGCGAGGAAGACGCGCTGGCCGCGTTGCGCACATTGGTCGACGATGGGTATCGCAATCCCGTACTGACGGATCTCTGGTCGCTCGAAGACGATCCCTTCCTGGCCGCACTGCGGGATGATGAGAGGTTCACGGCCATACTGGACGAAGTGGACCGGTCGATGCAGCAGATGTACGACCGCGTGCTCCAGGCCGAGCGCAGCGGCGACTGGTCCAGCCTGCGTGCCGCAGCCAGGATTATCTGAGCTAGTCGCGCGCCAGTTCCTCCGGGTGGTGCACGATCGGGCCGCCGCAGATCAGCGGCTGCAGCAACAGTATCGCCAGCATCACGATCCCCGCACCGGCAATGATCAGCACGGAATTGCGCAGCGTACCGTTATAGGCTGACGCACCCAGGATTGCGCCCGACGCGCCGATGACGTTCTGCAGCGTACCGATGATCGACGAAGCCACGCCTGCAATCCGTGGCAGCGGATCGAGTGCCAGCACCATCGCGTTGGAAAGCACGATCGGCACCGCGAAGAAAAACAGGCACACGCAGCCCCAGACCCAGGCAAAGGGTGCGGCATCGAGCCAGGCGGCGATCAGCAGCTGCAGTGATGCCACGGCCATCAGTGATACGCCCATGCGAATGAGGGGCAGGATTTCGAGGCGCATGACGAGGAAGCGGTTGACCAGCGAACCGGCAAGTATCGACAGTCCTGCGCAGGCGAATATCAACCCGAATGCCTGTATCGAAAAGCCGTAGATCTCCACCGCGAGTGCTGCCGATACGGCGATGACGGACATGAACCCGGCGGGTGGCACGACGATCAGTAACAGGCCGAAAATGCTTTGCCGGTGGCGAAAGAACTCCGCGAAGCTCCGCTGCAGTTGCCGCAGCGGGTGACCTTCCGGGTTCGGCGTATGGGTTTCGACGAGGTTACTGCGTATACCGATGAGCATGAGGTAGCCGCCGGCCGCTATCGCGATGAAGGGCGCCCGCCAGTCCCACTGGGCGACCATCAATGCGCCGATGCTGGGCGCGACGACGGGCGCGACGGTGAAGATCATCGTCATCAGCGACATCAGCCGCGCCAGTCCCCTGCCGCTCGCAATGTCGCGCACGATGGCGCGCGACAGCACCACGGCCGAGGCGCCGCCGATGCCCTGCACGAAACGGGCGGCCAGCATGACCTCGATGGTCTGGGCCAGTGCGGCCACGGTCGCGGCCAGCGCAAACAGGCTCATGCCGGCATAGAGCACGGGCAGCCTGCCGGCGCGATCGGAAAACAGGCCGGCGGGAATCTGGCCGCAGGCCATGCCCAGCATGAACGCGCCGACGATCAGCTGGCCTTTGGGCAGGTCCGTCGCGAGCAGGCGCACCATCTCGGGAATCGCGGGCAGGCTCAGGTCGATCGTGAGCGCGGCGACGGCCGTGAGCAGGCCGAGCGTGAGGATGAAGCTCCGCCGGGCAACAAGAGTCGGGTTCATGAGACGGGCGCGGAAACGTTACGGCGTCGGGCTGAATGAACGCCCGGCGATGAGCAGGTCTGACAGCGGATGCGAGCCGAGCCAGTACGCGAGTTCTCTCGGATGGCCGAGATCCCAGGCGGCGATGTCCGCCCGTTTGCCGGCCTCGAGCGTGCCGCGGTCGTGCCCGAGCCCGAGGGCGCGCGCCGCTTCGCGCGTCACGCCGGCAAGGCATTCCTCCGGCGTCAGGCGGAACAGGCGCGACGCGAGACCCATGGCGAAATGAATGGAGCAGAGCGGTGACGTACCCGGGTTGCAGTCGGTCGCAATGGCGACCGGCACACCGCTGTCGCGTAATTCCTGGACCGGGGGCGGCTGGTTTTCGTTGAGCGTCAGGTAGGCGCCCGGCAGCAGTACGGCCGCCGTGCCGGCATCGGCGAGCGCCCGCACACCCGCGTGCGACGTGTATTCGAGGTGGTCGGCGGACAGGGCGCCGAAGTGAGCCGCGAGTTTCGCGCCACCGCCGTCGCTGAGCTGGTCGGCATGCAGCTTGACCCTCAGGCTTAGCCCCTTCGCGCGTTCGAACAGTCTCTCGACCTGCTTCGTATCGAACGCAATGGACTCGCAGTAGGCGTCGACCGCGTCGGCGAGATCGTGCTCGACGGCAGCCGGCAGAATTTTGTCGATGATGTAATCGATATAGGCATCTGCCTCGCCCGCGAATTCGGGCGGTACGGTGTGCGCGGCGAGCAGGGTCGTGCGGACGCTGACTCCGGACGATTCACCGAGCCGGCGAGCCACCCGCAGCATCTTGAGTTCGGCGTCGAGGTCCAGCCCGTAACCGGACTTGATCTCGACGGTTGCCACGCCCTCGCGAGCAAGCGCCTGCAGCCTGGGCAGCGCGTCGGCGTAAAGCTGATCCTCGCTGGCGGCGCGGGTGGCCGTCACGGTCGACAGGATGCCGCCGCCTTCAGCCGCTATTTCTTCGTAGCTGACGCCGCCAAGCCGCCGCTCGTATTCCTCGGCCCGCTGGCCGCCGAAGACGAGGTGCGTATGACAGTCGATGAGGGCGGGCGTCACCCAGCGCCCGGACAGGGAGCGTGTTTCCGTCGCTTTCCCGGCAGGGAGTTCCGCCGCGGCGCCGATCCAGTCGATGACGCCGTCGCGAATCGCGATTGCGCCGTCGTCGATCGTGCCGTAATCGGGCTCGCCCTGCCGCATCGTGGCGATGCGGGCGTCGGTCAGCAGCAGGTCCCATTCGCTCATCAGTGTCTCCGGAATTGCAAAGCAACCTAGCATGGACTAGCCTGTATATACAACTTCACGGTGCCTCTATGACCCCTGTTTTTGCGCACAAAGCGCTGTTACCCGACGGCTGGGCCGACGACGTCCTGCTGCAGATTCGCGACGGCCGGATCCAGGACATTTCGCCGGGTGCCGTGCCCGACGATGCGGCGGTCGTGACGGGCTGCATCATTCCCGGCCTGGGCAATGCCCACAGCCATGCCTTCCAGCGGGCGCTGGCCGGCCGCACCGAGGAGCGTTCGCCGGCGGGCCGCGACAGCTTCTGGACCTGGCGGGAGCGGATGTACGAGCTCGCGACCCGGCTCGACCCCGACCTGCTTCGCGCCATCGCCACGCAGGTTTATACGGAGATGCTGCAAAGCGGCTTCACCACCGTCGTCGAGTTTCATTACCTGCATCGCGACCCCGCGACCAAGGCCGCAGGCATGCACATGTTCGAGGCGCTCGCCGCCGCCGCGCGGCAGACCGGCATCCGCCTTGCCTACGTCCCGGTACTCTACGAGCGCGCCGGTTTTCACGCGCCGGAACCCGAGGGGCCGCAGGGACTCTTTGCACTGTCGCTCGAGGAGTTTCTCGAGCACCACGACGAAGCGCTCGGCATGCAATCGGAAAAGCTCAGCGTCGGAATCGGCGCCCACAGCCTGCGCGCGGTCAGCGCGCCGTCGCTTGCGGCGATAGCCGAGGCCGGCCGCAAGGCGGGCGGCCCGATCCACCTGCATATCGCGGAACAGCAGCGTGAAGTCGACCAGTGCCTGGCGGCCTACGAGCGCCGCCCCGTGCGCTGGCTGCTGGAGAACGTCGGCGTGGACGGGCACTGGTGCCTCGTGCACGCGACGCACATGGACGCCGACGAAACGCAACGTCTTGCCGAATCCGGGGCCGTCGTCTGCGTGTGCCCGAGCACGGAAGCGAACCTCGGCGACGGGCTGTTCCCGCTCGCCGATTACCTCGCTCACGGAGGCAGGCTCGCGATCGGCTCTGACAGCCACATCTCGATCAATCCCTTCGAGGAGCTACGGTGGCTGGAATACGGCCAGCGTCTCGCGACGCAGACCCGCAACGTCACGTCGTTCCGTAACGCCCATGTCGGCCGCGAGCTGTTCGAGCGTGCCGTCGAGGGTGGCGCGCAGGCGAGCGGGCAGGCGACTGCCGGGCTGGCCCGCGGCGCCCCGGCCGATCTCGTGGCGCTCTATGATGACGACCCCATGCTGACGGGGCACGGCGACGAATCGCGCCTCGACGCCCTGGTGTTTTCGGGCTACCGGCTGCCGATCGAGGGCGTGATGGTGCACGGCGAGTGGCTCGTCGCGGACGGCGAGCACAGGTGCGGCACGGAGTCGCGCGATGCCTTTCGTGCCGCCATCGCGGATCTCGGAGCGAAGCGATGAGCGCCAGCGACAAGCCACGCTACCAGCAACTCAAGGACCTGATCATCACGCAGATCTCCTCGGGCGAACTGGCCCCGAACGATCGCGTGCCGTCCGAGAACGAACTCGTCGAGCGCATGCAGGTGTCGCGCATGACGGCGAACCGCGCACTGCGGGAGCTCACGGACGAAGGCTACGTCGAGCGCATCGCCGGCCGCGGCACCTTCGTATCGGACTTCCGCTCCCGCTCGCACATGCTCGAAGTGCACAACATCGCGGACGAGATCGCGCTGCGCGGTCATCGGCACACCTGCGACGTGCTGCGCAACTCGCGGCAACATGCACGCGGCGAGCTCGCGAAGGCGCTGCACGTCGATCAGGGCAGCGACGTGTTCCACCTGCTGCTCGTGCACTACGAGAACGGCGTGCCGATACAGGTGGAAGACCGCCACGTGCTGGCCGAATTCGCGCCCGGCTGCGCCGAGCAGGATTTCGGCGCCGTGACGCCCAGCGCCTACCTGACGTCGATTGCCCCGTTGCAGGAAGCCGAGCAGATCGTGCGCGCGCAATTGCCGAACGCGGCCGTGCGCCGGCAGCTGCAGATGCCTGGCGACGAACCCTGCCTGGTGGTCATGCGCCGCACCTGGGCACACGGCCGTCCCGTGACGTTCGCGCGCCTGCACCACCCGGGCAGCCGCTACGAACTGACGGGGCACTACACCCCCCCCGGAACAACGAAATCGGCGCCCCATGGCGTCGTGCAACTGGAGAAATTACAGCGATGAACAAACCCCGAGTCATCCGGGCGCCGGTCGGCACAGAGCTCTCTGCGAAGAGCTGGCTCACCGAAGCGCCGCTGCGCATGCTGATGAACAATCTCGACCCCGACGTTGCCGAGCGGCCGCAGGACCTCGTGGTGTACGGCGGCATCGGCAAGGCGGCCCGCAACTGGGAATGTTTCGACGCGATCGTCGAGTGCCTGCGCGAGCTCGGCGACGAGGAAACGCTGCTCGTGCAATCCGGCAAGCCGGTCGGCGTGTTCCGCACGCATGCCGATGCACCGCGCGTTCTGATTGCCAATTCGAACCTGGTGCCGGCGTGGGCCAATTGGGAACACTTCCGTGAACTCGATCGCAAGGGGCTGATGATGTTCGGCCAGATGACGGCGGGTTCGTGGATCTACATCGGCAGCCAGGGCATCGTGCAGGGCACCTACGAGACCTTCGTCGAGATGGGGCGCCAGCACTATGGCGGCGACCTGTCGGGCCGCTGGATACTGACGGCAGGCCTCGGCGGCATGGGAGGCGCACAACCGCTGGCGGCGACGATGGCGGGCGCGTCGATGCTGGCAATCGAGTGCCAGGCCGATCGCATCGAAAAACGAATCGCGACGGGCTATCTCGATGCGAAAGCGGACGATATCGACGAGGCGCTCGCACTAATCGACAAGTCCGTGGCCGACAGGAAGCCGTTGTCGGTCGGCATGCTCGGTAACGCGGCCGAGATACTGCCGGAGCTCGTCAAGCGCGGCGTCAAACCCGATGCCGTGACCGACCAGACCTCGGCGCACGACCCGGCCAACGGCTACCTGCCGATCGGCTGGACGGTCGAGGAGTGGTTCGAGCGCCGCGAATCGGATCCGGACGCGGTGGCCGCCGCGTCCGTGCGCTCGATGGCGGTGCATGTGCGCGCGATGCTGGCGTTTCACGAAGCCGGCGTACCGACCTTTGATTACGGCAACAACATCCGCCAGGTGGCGCTGGACGAGGGCGTCGACAATGCCTTCGACTTTCCGGGTTTCGTCCCGGCCTACGTGCGCCCGCTGTTCTGCCGCGGCATAGGACCGTTCCGCTGGGTGGCGCTGTCCGGGGATCCGGAGGACATCTACCGCACCGATGCGAAAGTGAAGGAACTGATCCCGGACGACGAGCACCTGCACCAGTGGCTGGATGCCGCCGGCGAGCAGATCCAGTTCCAGGGGCTACCGGCGCGCATCTGCTGGGTCGGGCTCGGCGAGCGCGACCGGCTGGGCCTCGCGTTCAATGAAATGGTGCGCAACGGCGAGCTCAAGGCGCCGGTCGTCATCGGCCGCGATCATCTCGACAGCGGTTCGGTGGCAAGCCCGAACCGCGAAACGGAAGCCATGCGCGACGGCTCCGACGCGGTATCGGACTGGCCGCTCCTGAACGCGCTGCTCAGCACGGCGAGCGGCGCGACGTGGGTGTCCCTTCATCACGGCGGCGGCGTCGGCATGGGCTACGCGCAGCATGCCGGCCTGGTGATCGTGTGCGACGGCAGCGAAGAGGCGGATCGCCGCATCGCCCGGGTGCTGTGGAACGATCCGGGCAGCGGGGTGATGCGGCACGCCGACGCCGGTTATCCAGAGGCTATCGAGTGCGCGCGAGAACACGGCCTGAACCTGCCGATGGTGGGCCGGGGAGAAAGCTCATGAAACTCGTCGTCGACAAGCAACTCGTTACGCTGGCCGAGCTTCGCGAAGCGTGGAGCGGCCCCGTCGGGGTGTCCCTGGGCATCGACGCGCGCCGCGCCATTGCGGAGTCCGGCGAATACATCAGTGATGTCGTGGCCAGCGGCGCCGAGATTTACGGCGTCAACACCGGCTTCGGCCAGCTTGCACGGGTGCATATCAGTGACGACGAACTCGTGCAGCTGCAGGAAAACCTGGTGCGCTCGCATTCGGTCGGCGTCGGCGAGGATCTCGACGACAATATCGTGCGCCTGATCATGCTGATGAAAGTCATCGCGCTCGCCGAGGGTTTTTCCGGCGTGCGGCTGGTGCTGGTGGACGCGCTTTGTGCGCTCATCAACCACAACGTCTACCCGCGGATCCCGGCCAAGGGCTCGGTCGGCGCGTCGGGCGATCTGGCGCCGCTGGCGCACATGGCGAGCGTGCTGATCGGTGTCGGCGAGGCGAAAGTGAACGGCAAGCTGGTCAGCGCGGAGGAGGCACTGGCGCACGCGGGCATCGAACCGGTGCGGCTGGCGCCGAAAGAGGGGCTCGCGCTGTTGAACGGCACGCAGGTGTCGACCGCGCTCGCGCTGGCCGCGGTGTTTCGCTGCGAGAACGTGCTGGCGGCGTCGCTGGTCGCCGGCGCCATGTCGGCCGACGCGGTGAAAGGCAGCGATACGCCCTTCGATCGCCGCATTCACAGCGTGCGCGGGCATGGCGGGCAGACGGCCGTCGCGGGCGTATTGCGGCAGCTCATGCGCGACAGTGAAATACGCGAATCGCACCTGGACTGCGAGCACATCCAGGACCCGTACTCGATACGCTGCCAGCCGCAGGTCATCGGCGCCTGCCTCGACGTTCTGCGCCACGTCTGCCAGGTGCTCGAGATCGAGGCCAACGCGGTGACTGACAACCCGCTGGTTTTCACCGAGTCACAGGCCGTGCTCTCGGGTGGAAATTTCCACGCCGAACCGGTGGCATTCGCGGCCGACTACCTCGCGCTCGCCATTGCGGAAATCGGTGCGCTTTCGGAACGGCGCATCGCCTTGCTGGTCGATGAGCACCTGAGCGGCCTGCCCGCGTTCCTGGTCGAGGAAGGCGGCCTCAACAGCGGCTTCATGATGGTGCAGGTTACCGCTGCGGCACTGGCCTCCGAGAACAAGTCGCTCGCGCATCCGGCCAGTGTCGACAGTATCCCGACATCGGCCAACCAGGAGGACCATGTCAGCATGGCGACCTTTGCGGCGCACCGGTTGCACTCGATGCTGCACAACACGGCCGACATCGTCGCGATCGAGCTGCTGGCCGCCGCGCAGGGCATCGAGTTTCACCGCCCGAAGAAGAGCTCCCCGCCGATCGAACAAACGATTGCCGCGGTCCGCAGCGTGTCGCCGAGCTATACCGAAGACCGCTCGCTGTCGCGCGATATCGCGCGGCTCTCGGAGATGATCGACTCGGGCGAATTCTGCCAGCATGCCGCATCGGTATTGCCGAGCCTCGGTGCATGAGCAATGTTTACACGTTCACTCGAGGCGATTCGCCGCTGCTCGTCAGCGTGCCGCACGACGGCCGGCTGATTCCGGAGGAGCAGCAGGCGCGCATGACGCGGGCGGGGCTCGCGATACCCGATACCGACTGGCACGTGGCCGAACTCTACGATTTCGCCCGCGAACTCGGGGCATCGATGCTGGTGGCGCGATACTCGCGTTACGTCGTCGATCTCAACCGGCCGTCCGACGATGGTTCCCTGTACGAAGGCCAGGTCGCGACCGGGCTCTGCCCTCAGTACACGTTCGCCGGCGAGCCTCTGTACCGCGACGACGCACCGGTCTCGCAAGCGGAGGTTGCCGTCCGCGTCGAGGGCTACTGGCGCCCCTATCACGAACGGCTCGTGCAGGCGCTCGACGAGCTTCGGGCGCGCCACGGCTATGCACTGCTATGGGACGCCCATTCGATACCCAGCAGGGTGCCGCGGCTATTCGAAGGCGAGCTGCCGGTTCTCAATCTCGGCAACTTCGATGACCGCAGCTGTGATCCGGAACTCGCCCGGGAACTCTATAGGATTGCTGCCGCGAGTCCGTATAACGTCGTATTGAACGGTCGCTTCAAGGGAGGCTACATTACGCGTCACTACGGCAATCCGGGCAACCGCGTGCAGGCAATGCAGCTCGAACTCGCACAGCGTGCCTACATGGACGAGGTCACGCTCGAATTTGACGACGCACTCGCGGACCGGCTGCGCCAGACGCTGCGCGCGCTGCTGACCGCTTTTACCCGGAACCGCACCATTCAGTGAGAATTCATCTGCGTGGAGTTAGAATGCGCAGCTCAGTACAGTGAACAGACAGGAAGAGAATATGACCAGACTAATCAAGCTCGTGATCGCTCTTGGATTCATCGGCGCTATCGCCGCATCGCCAGCGGCAATGGCGGCGTCGGCGGCGGAAATCGACGTCCGCGTCAAGGAGACCCTGGAGTCGTTCAAGAAGGAGGTGAACGGCGCCGACGTATTCCTGCAGCAGGCCGCGGGCTATCTCGTCTTTCCGAAGGTATACAAGGTCGGTGTCGGCATCGGCGGCGAGACGGGCGAAGGCGCGCTGCTGATCGGCAGTGAAGTCGTCGATTACTATCGCACTTCGAGTGGCTCTGTGGGCTTCCAGCTCGGCGCGCAGGCGCGTTCGATCGTCATCGTGTTCATGACCGAGGATTCGCTCAACCAGTTCCGCAACAGCGAAGGCTGGAAGGTCGGCATCGACGGTTCGGTCGCATTGATCGACCTTGGCGCCGGCAAGACCATCGACTCCAAGAACATCAAGGATCCGGTCGTTGGTTTCATCTTCGGGTCCAAGGGGCTGATGTACAACCTGACGCTCGAAGGTACGAAGATCCACAAGCTTGACAAGAGCTGATTCGAAGCAGACGCCGCCCGAGCCGCGCAAGCCTCTCGGGCGGCGCGTCGGCGAAAACCTTCGTGCGGCCGGCGAATTCGGCCGTGACGCCGTGACGCGGCCAGGCGGCCTGCCGGACAAGGCTCACGGCTGGTTTCGTGCGTGGTTTCGCAAGGTCTGGGACGTCCGCGGCGGCGGCTTGTATGCGGTGGGCTTTGCCGCGGCTTTCCTGTTCTTTGAAGTCCGCGAGGCCATCGTCGAAGACATTCCCCAGTTTATTGCCATGAACAATATCCTGAGCTCGGAACTCATCGGCTTCGGAATCCAATTTCTCGTCGATACGATGATCAACTTCGTGCGCGCATTGCTGTGGCCGGTGTATTTCGTGCAGCTGTGGCCGCCTGTCGGCCTGATCGCGCTGGTCGCCGCCTTCGTGCTGTTTCCCCGCTACTTGAAACAGCCCATCGAGCGCTGGTTGTTCCAGGACGCCGATAACAACACGCAGGAATGTAAATGATAATCGTTCTCAACCCGGGCGCATGGCTGACCGGTAAATAGGTAAATGCCGTTATGCTGGCGTTCAGGTTGGATCGGTAGAATGCGGCGCTGGATTTGTATCTGGTTTAGAATGACACGCGCTGGGCATGTTCCGGCCTGAAACCTAAAAGTATCGAGGAGAGTCCGTTGAGCAAAATTGCACGTCGTAAGTTCATACAATTATCCGCTGTCGCCGCTGCCGGCGTTCTCGTGCAGCCGGGCCGCTCAGCCCGTGCAGAGGACCTGCCGCAACTCTCGGAAGACGATCCGATGGCGATGGGCATGAAATACACGCACGATGCGAGCACCGTCGATCCGGCGAGCCGCCCGAACAGCGCAGAAGTACAGAATTGCGCCAATTGCGCGCTCGCGCAGGGCGAAGCCCAGGGCGGCTGGCTGCAGTGCCAGATCTTCCCGGGCAAGCTCGTCAACGCGAATGGCTGGTGCAGCGTCTGGGCACCCAAGTCCTGAGTCTGAGACACTCGTGCAAC
>Ga0316192_10001349_pt1 | contig 18018 bp, 10 predicted proteins | sample MerIslwburrow_MG_FD_204931 | JGI IMG/M metagenome (GOLD analysis project Ga0316192, IMG submission 204931) | Coastal sediment microbial communities from Maine, United States - Merrow Island worm burrow | ecosystem: Environmental > Aquatic > Marine > Coastal > Sediment | place: USA: Maine...
CAAATGACTCAGGTTCAGATGGTTGCACCTGTGGTTTAGTTGTTGCTGCTTGAAGATTGAAGCCGAACAAACAGGCTACCAACAGAAAGAAAAGGTTAAACCGACTAACCCGCATAGAAAAACCTCATAATCTTTGAATAGATAAAAGACTAGGCATGCCCTGAATATACGTCAAGTATAGGCGCATTACTCCTAGGGTAGCTTAAGTTCTTTAATCTTTCTTGTTAAGGTATTGCGCCCCCAGCCTAATAAACGAGCAGCATCCTGGCGACGCCCGCCGGTATGCTCTAATGCTACATTTATCATAGTGGTTTCAAAAGCAGGCATCGCCTCATCCAAAATGCCATCATCACCGTGCTGGAGTTTTTGTTGCGCCCAAACGCGCAACATTGCCTGCCATCCATTCGATGGTAATTCGACCTTTTCATCAGTTTTGAGTTCAGGTGGTAAATCTTCAATATGAATATCCTGACCAGAGGACATCACCGTAAGCCAGCGTGCCGTATTCTCCAGCTGCCGAACGTTGCCAGGCCAATCAATTTGTTGCAGTGCCTTGATGGTTTCGGGCATCAAGGTTTTTAGCTCTGTGCCCAACTCTTTCGCAGACGTGGAGAGAAAGTGCTGCATCAGCAGTGGAATATCTTCTCTGCGCTCACGCAATGCCGGGATATGAATACGGATTACATTCAAGCGATGGAATAGATCCTCACGAAACCCTCCCTGTTTAACCAACGCTTCTAAATGCTGATGAGTGGCTGCAATAATTCTCACATCCACCTTCACTGGCTCATGCCCGCCCACCCGATAAAACTCTCCATCTGCAAGCACCCGCAACAGACGTGTTTGCAGCTCGGCAGGCATGTCGCCAATTTCATCCAGAAATAGCGTGCCGCCATCTGCCTGCTCAAAGCGACCTATGCGGCGGGTCTGTGCGCCCGTAAAGGCTCCTCGCTCATGCCCGAACAGTTCTGATTCCATCAGATCCCGCGGGATTGCCGCCATATTCAGTGCGACAAAGGGACTTGAAGCGCGCGGACTATGACGGTGCAGAGCTTGCGCCACCAACTCTTTGCCTGTTCCCGATTCACCGTTTATGAGTACCGTTACGTTGGATCTGGCCAAACGACCGATAGCCCTGAACACCTCTTGCATCGCAGGTGCTTCACCAATGATCTCCGGGCTTTCAAGCATCTCTACAGGCGCAGTTTTCTCTGTTTGCTGACTATGCCGACAGGCACGTCGCACCTGTTCAATGGCTTCATCGACATCAAATGGCTTTGGCAGGTATTCAAATGCACCGCCATGAAATGCCGAGACGGCACTGTCCAGATCTGAATGAGCCGTCATAATGATCACTGGCAGATCTTTATGGCACTCCTGAATGCGCTCAAGGAAAGCAAGCCCATCCATGCCGGGCATGCGAATATCAGAGACAATAACATCCGGTCGATCCTGCCCGAGCGCATCCAATGCCTCGCTGGCATCAGCGAAACCCCTTACATCCATCTTGGCTCGCTGTAGTGCTTTTTCCAGCACCCATCTGATGGACTGGTCATCATCTATGACCCACACTTTAAAGCCTTCATCCATTTGGACTCTCCAGAGGCAGCAATACCGTGAACACCGTCTTACCCGGTTTGCTACTGCATTCAATTAGGCCACGATGTTGGTTGATGAGTGATTGAGCTATGGTTAAACCAAGCCCCATCCCTCCTTCACTGCCGCTCATCATGGGATAGAAAATCTTGTTTAAAATATCGGGGGCGATGCCTGGGCCGTTGTCTTCAATCTCAATCTGGACAACCAGCTTGTGGCAGTTATTGCCAATGGTAAACTGCCGCTGAATACGGGTGCGCAGAATGATTTGTCCAGCTTCCCCTGCTGCACGCACCGCATTGCGCACAATATTTAAAATGGCTTGAATCAGCTGATCCGCATCACCATGAAGCTCAGGAATACTGGGATCATAATCCAACACCAGTTTTACCTGCCCGCCAGATTCAGCCTGAACCAGCGAGCGCACACGATCCAGCACTTGGTGGATATTTACTTGCGTATATTGAGGCAACTTATTTGGCCCCAGCATGCGATTAACCAGCGTTTGCAGCCGGTCTGCCTCATTGATGATGACCTGGGTGTACTCTTTTAAAGCAGGATCTGGCAACTCATGCTCAAGTAGCTGCGCAGCACCACGCAGCCCTCCTAGTGGATTTTTGATCTCATGAGCCAAGCCACGGATAAGGTCACGAGCAGCGTGATGCTGGGAGATAAGATGCTCTTCACGGCTGATACGTAATTGACGATCAAGCTGCTGAAATTCAACCAGGATGCCTGATGCATGTTCGGCATCCGCCACTGGCATAACAGTGCAGTCAACGGTTATTTCCCTTCCATCTACTATATAGAGCGAGATCTCTCGCTCGGTAAATGGCACGCCCATTTCAACAGCCTGTTTGAGGGCCGCACTCAAATCACGTTCAGGGCAATGGATAAAATCAGCTGCTTTTTGATCTTTGAGATTCCGGGCGCTGGCAGCAAACATCATCTCCCCAGCGGGATTGATATATTGCAGGCGCAACGCCTCATCAAACAGCAGAACCGTAATATTCAGGTTCTCCAATATCCAAGGCGAGAGGGTTTTGTGCATCAGCTTATCTGCATTCATATCTATACCTAAGCAAATATCGAACCAGATAGCGCTGTCTTATTACACGGGGGTTTTTAGCGTATCGCTGACACATGCGCACCATTATAGTGCATTGATGGCGAGCGGTGCATTATTGTGCGTCATTAACAAACTTAAATAATGACGAGGCTGGCAGGTGATCAGTTACAACAACCCTTCAGTGGGTTAACTCTTAAGGTTGCAAAATAGATTTCTGCCGCAGGTGAAAGGAGACAGCATTAGCACTGGCTAACGTCTGACCTTTATCATCAACAATCTCTGCCTTAAGGGTGTGTGTTCCCCGTGGGATACCCTGTAGAGAAAACTGAGTTGATGCTGATTGATCTTTTAATTTTTGCCCGTCCAGTGTGACAACAATCTTGTGCCCAGCACGAAGTGCAGGCGCAATAAAAAAGGAGACATTTACCAAGCCTTCATTGCTGCGAATAGTCGCATCCTGCTCAGGGGTGCCAATGGCAAATTTACTGTAGCCAACCCCAGTATCTGCATCAGACTCGCCTTCCGTATCACCGCTTTGGGATGAATAAGGTGCCGCAGGAGGGGCAGGAGGCGGCTCAGGCAGGCTCAATACTTCTGCATCACGCACTGGTTTATCCGTGTAGTGAACAACACCTTTTTTATCCACCCACTTATAAAAATCTCCTGCAAAAGCCAGCAGGGGCAAGCAGCTCAAAATAATGATCAGTAATCTGGACATAACAGCAGCATAGCCGAGCAAATAAGAATCCTCAACCAATCTTTCCAGGATTATTCAAACAAAAACGGCGGAACCGAAGTTCCGCCGTTAATCCCAAGGTTAATAAGTACTTATAAGATCAAACGATATTTCTTGGAGCAAAAGAGAAAGAGCGGAATTCACTCTTATACTTCGACTCACCGACCTTCTTCACCTTGGCCACACCCATCTTGTAGTTGTAGTTGCCGCTGATGTTATCCACCACACGACCCTGCAAAATATTGCTGGGCTGCCTTGGGTCAAGGAAGTAGGAGAACATCACCCCTTTCTTGACCGCAGGCGTAACAATAGCCACGGCGGTAGTAGCACCCTCAGAGAGTTTGATATGGCCATTCTTCAGCAGTTCAGAGAACTGGAAGTCATTGCCACCTACGCCCTTGATGGTGTTGACATGGTTGGGGATACGGTCGGAATACATCACCACTTGATCCCCAGCCTCAATGCCACGGGATGCGGCATCATCTGGGTGGATCTCAACCCAGTTCTCAGGGAAGCGTTGGGCAATGTAGGCGCGGCGCAGCAGATCATCAAAGCCTGATTGCCAGACCTCATTGATACGACCATTGGTATGCCACAGCTCATCACCCTTGGGCTTCATCCAGTTCCAGTAGTCTGAGAACAGGCTCCAGGGATGTTTCTGGATGTTGTTCTTTCCAGTCTGAGAGTTGAAGTGGGTAACCTTTTTGTTCACCACGTTGGCCCGTTGGAAGCCATTGGAACCGTACTTCTTCTCTAGATCAGCTTCTGTCAAAGTGGTGTCATGCAGACGAACCGAACCGTGCAGCTCACCGGTCTCATAGTTGTAGTAAGTGGGTCCTTGGATACCGGTGGTACCCAGTTCCCGCAGCTTCTCATGCAAAGTTTTACCTTCGGCTTTAGCTGCAACCATAACCATGTGATAGGACTTGCGGTTACCGCGACTGAAACGAGCAGACTCTTCACACACTTCGTTAGAGTTCTTCCAGTCAAAGCCATCGAAGCCCATCTTTTTGCCCATTTGGCTGATGATCCACCAATCTGGTTTTGCATCGCCTGGGGCATCGTAGAACTTCGAGTAGAGGCGCATGCGCCGCTCACCGTTGGCCCGAGTGAAATCCTCCTCACCCCAGGTAGCAGCCGGGAAGACAATATCAGCATATTTGGAACCAATGGGATCTCGCAGATAGATATCCTGGTTGATCACCACCATGCCGCCAGAGTCAGCTCGCGCCTTCAGCGTCTTGATGATCGCCGCCTTATCATAGGAGCGCACCTGGTTAGGGTTGTTGGTTACCTGCTCCTCAAACTTGGCGTTCAGACCGCCCGTGCCACACATGGATTGAATCCAGGTGGTGCCGATCACATGAGCCATACGAGTATGACCTGAGACCAACCAGCGATCCGTATCCAGTGAACGACGGCGGCGACCCGGCACCTTCTCGGGTGACTTATTACGAGGATAGCTACCGCCACCTGCACCACCACGTTGGTGACCACCAAAACGACCAATCATCTGGCCTGGACGACCACCTGCACCAACAATAATGCCCAAAGCACTCACGGCGTTGGTGTTACCGGTATTGTTGGACCAGTAGAAGCCCTTCTCAATTCCCAGCGAGGTCTTTGGACGGCTGCCATCAGAGCGGGGTTTGGCCATCCACTCAGCTGCTTTGCGGATATCCGCAGCAGAGACACCCGCAATATTGGCGGCCTCTTCAGGTTCAAACTCTTTCTGAGAGGTAACCCAAGCCTTGTAGCCTTTCTTACCGTATACACCTTTGGCCTGAAACTTGCCCCAGGTGGTACGCCACTGCCAAGGTGTGTTACGGGTACCCTGGCCAAAACCAGAGCTGGTCTCCCAACCATTGTTGACCCACTTCTTGATCCAATCCTTATCTTCCCAGCCATTCTCCAGAATGACGCGAGCAATGGCACCCATCACCACACTGTCAGTACCTGGATAGATATCGAAGTGGATAGCATTGCCACGAGCCTTGGCATAGGCAAGCCCCGCCGTTTCACGAGGGTTAAACCAGATGGTTTTCTGTCCCTGATCAATAGCTGGCTTGATAAACTGGGTAAAGACCATGGTCTTGGTCTCATAGGGATCGGTACCTGCGATCACCAATGTTTCGGCATCACGCCAATCCGTATAAGCCGGGCCAAAGTTATCGAAGCCCGCATCACGAAAGCCTGGAGTGGAAGTCACATCAGAGGGCGTATCATGAAAAGTAAATGCCGCCGTCTTGATATGTCGCCGTGCAAACTTCTTGATTGCGTAGGTGTTCTCCCAGAACTGGTAAGAGTAGGTCTTTACCGAATAGGCATTTACGCCATGATCTTTAATGACATGCTTACCCACTTCTGCAGCCACATCCAGCGCCATATCCCAGCTTACGGGTTGCAGCAGACCGTTGATGCGAATCATCGGTGACATCAGGCGGTCACGGGTTGGCGTGTTGGGGTTGTAGACCTTCTGCGCAATACAGCCACCACGGATACTGGAATCACCACCAATATTAACTGCCTTCGAGTCTTTATCAGGGATGATCACAACATTGTGAGGTGTGCCTTTGTGCATCACCGTATTGTGCTGAGTAGGCGCTACCCAAGCCTGCAAGGCACCTGTAGGGAAGTTCACACCAAAGGCATTCTGATTGGCTTTGGAACCACCATGAGGTGCATTGGACGGCCAGCGGTAGATCTTGTAACCGCAGGCGACAATACAGTAGTCGCAGCAGGTCGTAAGGACCTCCGCATTCTTTGGTGGTAGCGGAGCTTTGTCCTCGGGGAGATAATATTTCGTTGACATCTTGTGCCTCCTCCTAGGATTGCAGGTTGTCGTGACGGCCGTACAACAGCCCCATCACGCCAACTGCGTAAATGTCATCACCATCCAGCTCTAACAGAACCTGTGGGAGACTTTGATAGGCCTGACCGGATACGATGATACCGTGCCGAGTCAGATCGTAGGTGGACAGGTGCAGCGGACATTGGCCCATCACACGATGAGGACCAACAGCCTTATAAGTGCCTACCATAGGCCCGCCCTGGTGAGTACATACATAACTGAATGCAACCACATCACGCTGCGGGCCGAGACCGCCACCGGCCTTGGCGCCATCCATTTTCACCAGGAAGTTCTGGGCCTTATCATCTGGATAGCTGAAACCTACCAGTTGATTGTCTTTTAGCTGACTCAGTTGACCAATCTTCTTGCGCGGGTAACCCACTACCCGCGCCTTGGCTGTACCTGGGAATAGACTCAGGGAGACAGTGCTGGCTGCAACAGCTGCGGTGCCGCTATACATCATAAACTCGCGGCGGTTTAGCATGCATTTGCCATGCTCAGCCGCGGTCTGATCTTCTTTCGATTTTAAATCAGTCATTACTTTGCCTCCTGTGCTGCTTGAAGCTCAGCCTTGGTAAACAAAGGCGCATAAGGCGGGTTATCAGGTTTCTCAACCATTATCTCATCACCAGAGAAGGCCTCAATAAAAGCCACTAGATCCTCTTTCTCACTATCTGTCAGGCCCAGCGGTTTAATCAGCTTGCTTTTGGTCTTAGGAAAGGAGGTAGTACGACCATCTGCAGCAACACCACCGGCATTATAGAAATCTACAACATCGTCCAGCGTGTCGAACTGACCACTGTGCATGTAAGGAGCGGTGTAGACGGCATAACGCAGTGAAGGTGTACGGAATTTACCCATATCCCACTTGTTCTTGCCACGGAAGTAAGCACCCGGATCATCCTTTAGTGTGCGATACATCTCTTCGGTAGAACCTTTGGCATAGAGTTCAAAGCGGAAGGTGATCTGAGCCAGACCATCTTCTTCCCAACGCTTCACGCCTGGCACACCGATGTTGTAGAAGTTCTCATCTGAGGCCAGAGCACCATTGTGACATTGGATGCAACCACCCTTGCCTTCAAACACCTTCTTACCGCGGATTTGCTCTTCACTCAGTGCAGACTTGTCACCCAGCAGGTATTTATCCAGCGGGGTATCTCGTTGTACCAGGGTGCGTTCATATGCAGAAATGGCACGCCATCCATCTTCGACCAGTGGCCACTCAGTACCAAAAGCTTTCCGATTCATTTCCACATACTTAGGAATCAGCGCCAGCCGGGCCTCCATGATGTCATTCTCACCGTTGCCAGCAACACCACCCTTTGAAGCTGATTTGGCTTGTTTCTCCAACGACGTGACAGAACCTGCCCAGAACAACTTGCCGTAGTACGCAGCATTGATAATGGTCTGATTGCTACGCCAGTGAACCGTACCTGGATAACCGCGAGAGATATCCTCTGCCCAGGACCAGCCTTGATCTGGCTCATGACAGGTAGAGCAACCGGTAGAGGCATCTCCACCAAAACGCGCATCAAAGAACAGATTTTTACCATATTCAATCTTGGCAGGGCTTTGCAGATTATCTGCCGGAATTGGCGGTGGGCCTAAGGGCGCCAGAGGTGGCGGACCACTCATACCTCTCTTTGCATCCTGTGCGACACAGCCTGTTGCAACCATCACACCCGCAACAGCCGCCAACAGGACAGGTCGAAATTTTATTACCTTTTTCATGACTGTCTCCTCGACTTAGTTACGGACATGTTTCCAGTTCTCAATAACAGGATATTCAGCTGGGTATTTACCTTGCCAGACATGCTTGGCTGAAGTGAGCTGATCACCAGAAAGTGAGAGTAGGAAAGCTACCAGATCTTTCTGTTCACCTTTGCTTAGGCCCAGGGGCTTAAGCTGTAAACTTTTTTTGCTGTCCATGCCGCCGCCCATGTTGTAGAAGGCCACTACATCATTCAGGGTCTTCAACATGCCGTTATGCATGTAAGGAGCTGTGTACTTTAGCTCCCGCAGGCTTGGCGTTACGAACTTGCCAACATCAGCTGAATCAAGCGTCACATTGTAATAGCCTGGATCACGCTTCAGATTCATATAGTTCTCAATACCCTGAAACATGGCAAAGGCGATAAAGGCTTGATGATTGTTAGGATCGAGGAAGATATCGAAGTTTTCAGGCACGCCCGTGTTATGAGCCTTGCCGTCAGAAGCTAATGGGCCATTGTGGCACTGGATACAACCCGCTTTGCCCTTGAACAACTTCAACCCACGTTTGGCAGATGCTGACATCTTGCCTGCATCAAAAGGCGCATTGCGTGAAGTCAATGAATTCAGATATTCAGGAATGGCTTTGCGCACACTGCCGTTGGAGGGTTCGCCATAACCGGCATCCTTGAACATCTTCACATACTCTGGATCCTGCTTCAGACGCTCCTGCATAATGCGCATATCCATGTTCATGATGTAATCTTCCGTGAGCATCTCACGGGTCATATCATTCAGATTGGTGCCAATGCGCCCATCATGATTCCAGACCTTTTTATGCGCTACATTGACCAGGGTCGGCGCATTGCGAAAATGGCCATTGCCGGGATAGCCATCGGACAATGGCTTGTTCTGTGTCCAGCCTTGCTTTGGGTCATGACAGGTTCCGCATGCAATACCCGCATCACCTGAAAGACGTTTATCAAAGAACAGACGCTTGCCCAATTCAGCCTTTGCAGCATTGACCTTTATTGGCGGCAAGGGTCCGAGATCCGGCACATTTGCCGCTTGGACGCCCGCTGCCAGCCCGACGCCAATCATGGCGGCGAGAAGGCTACGCCCACTCGTGACTCGTACACCCATAGGGATTCCTCCAGTCAGATTTTTAATGTTATATCGGTATTACCGATCAGTTAGCCCACTCGCCAGGATTTTCTTATTATCCCCCGGCAATAAAAGACAATCGCAACATGTGCATTTTTCACGCCAAGAATTAGCTCAAATAATTATTCCTTTCTAATCCGTTAGTTATGTAAATGTTTCCCGCTGACCTTAATTTTTAAGGTTTAAATTATTGAAAGGTTTGTTCCACGCAAACAGATAATGGAACAAACTTACTCATTAGTAGATGTTATTCAACACTAAATTTTGTACCTGAATTAAACAGTTTTTACAGAAGCCCATTCAGGAACACATTAAAACCACTCATAAACCAGATGGGGGAGAGTTCCAATTGGCACTGCTGGAAGATTTTGGAACGAGGGAGGGGGGATAAAAGAACAATTAATGCTCCCTTTAAGAGGGAGCACAGGAAACAATAACGCAGAGAATTAACTCAGCACAACTCTATTTTTACCACTTGTTTTAGCCGCATAAAGCGCCTTATCTGCGGCACTGATTAACGCTTCAAAATCATCCGCATCATACGGGTAGGTTGCCAGCCCCATACTCACTGACGCACACCCAAGCGGCTGATTTTCTGCAAAGTCAAAAGGGTGCTCAGCTATCTTTTTAACCAGCTTTTCTCCGACAATTTTTGCGTTTTCTTTTGCAGTTTCAGGGAGTATTACGACAAACTCTTCACCACCATAGCGGCAGGTAATATCTGTTTTTCTAATCGATTTTTCTATGATTAATGCAAGCTCTTTAAGCAATTCATCACCTGCTGGATGCCCATTGGTATCGTTATAGTGTTTAAAATTATCGATATCCATCATAAGAAATGACACTTCATGCTTACACCTTGCGGAACGTGCAATCTCACTCTCTAAAGTATCTAGCATATAGCGTTTATTAAATAGATGGGTGAGGCCATCTGTTATCGCCATCTTCTTTGTCTCTTCAAATAAACGGGCATTTTCAATTGCAACAGCCAAATGTTCTGCCACACTGTTAAACAGTTTTAAATCAGTCAATTCAAACTGCTTGGGTCGATTTCGAAAGGCACATATAAGGCCCAATACCTCACCACGCCGTAAAAATGGAACGGCAATCAACGAGCCAATGTCTGGGCTAAATATATCTTGCTCAATAATCGTGACATCAGTATCTACGTTTTCAATAATCCGACAGATACCCGCAGATGCAACTAAAGAGTAGACACCTTCATTTAAATTTGGCCTTACACGACTAATTTCATCTTCGGTAAAACCTGTATATGAGGCCACGGTAAGCTCAGCAAATTGTTTGTCTGGCATTAGAATCATCATGCGGTCAATATCCATATTGCCACTGATATCTTCTATTAATTTTATAAGCAATTGTTCAGTTTCAAAGCCTGTATTCAGTGTTTTGCTTACGTTATATAAGGCATAGATTTCAAGCAGTCGTTTATCCAACTCTGCCTTTGTCTCTTCAAGCGAAGAGGCCATTTTATTAAAGCCACTACCTAACAACCCTATTTCATCTTTGCTTTTTACCTTCGCACGTACGGTAAAATCACCTACCGCAATCTTGTCAAACACATGAAGCATTTTGTGAAGATTATTAGTGATAATGAATGACAGCAGAAAAATAATAACGAGTAAAAAAACAACGAAGCGTATAAACCACATCCAAGCCATATCTACATTGTTTTCTCTAATTTGCTCATTGATTGCTTCTAAAGAAAACTCAAGACTAATAGCGCCCAATACGTCACCCGGTTTTGCATAGACATGACAGCCATCCTTTTCAGAACAGCCCTCTTTTTTAGCGGTATAAGGGATTAACACCCTTGCCTTGTCACCATTAAATTCATGAATGGCTTCACCTGTTGCCAACACAGTTTTATCCAAATCATCAACGGGTTGCTCTCGTGGATCAATTAAAATAACTGCGGATGCTTCTTTAATCTGTTCACCAATCTCTGCAATGCTATCGGCTAGATCCTCTATTTGCTCTTGAACCTCTTCCTTTTCATCTTCATCCTGTATTTCATTGAGTTTTATATTAAGCTCGGCTACTTCCGCTTCATAGGCGCTCTTTGCATCTTGAAGCGGTGGTATTACCTTTCTTTTATTAACCTCCATGAAGATATCATTCGTCAGTTGGTTTCTAATGACACGAACATCTTTTAATCCACTTAACTCTTTTTGCATGGTGTCAAAGAGTGAAAACCGCATGTCCATTTGCCCATTACGCATTAGCGTATTCAGAGAGACCCTAACATTCTCAGCAAATAGAAATGTCCACTCCTTGACTGCATCCTGCGTAATTTTCCTGCTTTTTTTCGCATTGAAGGCAATATCCATCACTGTCATAAGTGACAAAATAATGGCTATTGCTCCAATAAACTTTGTACTGAGCTTCAGGTCCCTAATATATTTTATGGGTTGTTGAATTAAGCTCATGCTCAAATTATCCCTTATAAAAACAGCTACTGTTCAGGAAAAAACCTGCTCCTTAGGTAGCCTTACATAAAAGAAAAACTGCTCTTCTTTTTAGGTTTTGGATGGTATGCCTTACGCACTTTCAGCTTCTCTTTCCAATCAAATTTGTATTTAGCATCCAGCCCTTCATGGAATGGTGAATCTTTATTGGAATGGCACGCCAGGCACACGGTTTCATCATCCGCACCATAAAGTTGACCAAGGTCAGTTGCCTCTTTCTTTTCAAAGCCATACATTTTTTCATCATGCAAAACAGCATATTTACTGCCAGCACCATGGCACGACTCGCAGCTTACACCGGCTAACTGAGGAGTAGATTCAATATCTTTAAACCCGCCTTTTTTACGGTAACCTGTCACATGGCATTCCACACATTTTTTATCTGTTGTGTAATCTTTTTCAGGATCAAGCTGTGCAAGCCGCTTTGCTTTTTTTCTTTTTCCTGGTTTTAGTATGTTGAATGCCTTGGCATGGCTACTTGTCTTCCAAGCAAGATAGTTCGCCTTGTGGCAGCTTCCGCACTTAACCGCCCCAACATACTTGGCTTTTGCTTCCACAGTTTGCACTGTAAACACAAGTATTATAAGAAAAAACACCTTTGATAAAGCCTGTGTTGCTTGCCACTTCTTCATGACTGCCTTCTCCTTATTAATCTGATAGTTGTCACCAGATTCACGCAAAATTAGAACTAGTATCACTAGTTTGCGGCTAACAACGCATGTTCTTGAATTTTCTTACTATCCTTGAGAATTTCAAAATAGAGGCTTTAATAATCGAACATGGTTCAACGCACGACACGCGGCAAGCAAGTCATACTGATTTAATATGCAGCAACACGGCATAAAAGAAGGAATAGCGATGCAGGTCTTGAATGACAGTTTCTGCGGCGTGCCACCCAGTGACGTGATCATAGCCGCATATATAAAAGAATTACGCCACCAGACCTTTTGGTGTGTATTGATCTTCCCTCTGATGGATGATTGAAATCAGATGGCAACATAGTATGTTAATTTGGATTTTAAAATTATAAACAAATAATTAGATTACTTAGCTAGACTTCAAACATACAACGTCGCAAAAAAGATACAAAGAGAGGCACTGGGGAGTTTATGACAACAGCACATTTGCGAGAAAAAGAGGCTGTTATAGAGCGTCTGGTTGAACTGCTTCAGGAACGTCTTCCCAAGCATGAGATAGATCCGATTATCAGTTTCGCCCGACTCTATTATGAGCGCAGTGCAGCAGACGATGTGCTGGGTGTGTCACTTGAGGATCTCTACGGCAGCCTGCTGAGCCATTGGCATCTGCTGGGACACCGCAAACCCAAAACCACCCTGATCCGCGTCTACAACCCCGTTTATGAAGAGCACAGCTGGCAATCTCCGCACACGGTCGTTGAGGTGGTTACAGATGATATGCCGTTCCTGGTTGACTCACTGAATATGTATCTAGTCAGGCAGGAGATCACCATCCATGTCACGCTGCATCCTGTCATCAAGGTACTGCGCGATGAAACCGGCGCCGTTGTAGCCATTGCCCCACCCGATGCTGAAGCCGAGGGATACGTTGCAGAAGCTGTGATGCGTTTTGAGGTTGATCATCAGACCGCTCCTGAAATGCTAACAACACTGCATACCGGCTGTGAGCACACCCTGCATGATGTGCGACTGGTGGTGGAGGATTGGCAACCGCTCCGCAAACAGATCAAAGAGATCATCACCACCCTGGAGACACAGAAACTACCCATTCCTGCCGATGAGAATAAAGAGTCTCTGGCCTTTTTGCGCTGGTTGGAGGATAACCACTTCACCTTTATTGGGTTTCGCACCTACGATTTAATAGAGAAGCAGGGACAAGATGAGCTGCATCTGGTGCAGGATTCCGGGCTGGGCATCTTTCGCGGTACTCAGAGGGAACACATCTCACAGAGCTTTGCCCATATTCCCCCACCCATGCGTCACAAAGCACGTAGTCGCAACCTGCTCATTATTACCAAATCTACAGCACTTTCGCCTGTGCATCGTCCTGCCCATCTCGATTACCTGGGTATTAAACGTTTTGATGACAGCGGCGAAGTCATCGGTGAGTGGCGCTTTGTTGGGCTTTATGGCTCCACCGTCTACAACACCCTGCTGTCTGAGATACCCATCCTGCGGCGCAAGGTGGCACATGTAATGAAACAGGCCGGGCTGCGACACAACAGCCATGGCGGCAAAGCGATGCAGCATATCCTAACCACCTTCCCACGGGATGAGATGTTTCAGATCAGTGAAGAGGATCTGCTGCGGATTGCAACAGGCATCCTACAGGTGCAGGAGCGACACCGGCTAAGTCTATTTTTACGGCCTGATCCTTTTGACCGTTTTATCAGCGCCTTTGTCTATGTACCGAGAGATCACTACGATACCGGGCTGCGACTACAGATCCAGGACATTTTGTTGCAGGCATTGAATGGCCAGAGTGCTGAATTTGACGTGCAGTTCTCAACCTCAGTATTTGCCCGCGTACATTTCATTGTGCATACCCAGCCAGGCGAAATCCCAGAATACGACTGTGCCGAACTTGAGGCCCGACTGACAGCCGCGATGCTCTCCTGGAATGATGAGCTGCATATCGCCCTGCGTGAACACTATGGGGAAGGGCAGGGGCTACAGTTGGCCTATAAATATGATCATGGTTTTCCTGCCGCCTATAAAGATGATTTCACTCCGCGAGCCGCGGTACTGGACATCCAACATCTGGAAGAGATCAGCAGTGATGGACAGCTCGGCACCCATCTCTACCGCCCGCTAGAGGGGAGTGATGATCTGCTGCGCTTCAAAGTCTATGGGCGCTCGCGCCCGCTGGCACTATCTGATGTTCTGCCCATGTTGGAGCGAATGGGATTACGGGTACTGGGCGCTCGCCCCTATACCATCGAGTCAACCAAGGACATCTCATACTGGGTTTTAGATTTTGATATGGCGGCCAGCCAAAGCATCGAGGTGGAAGTACTGGCAATCAAAGAGATCTTTCAAAATGCCTTCGCCCGCATCTGCTCTGGTGAGATTGAAAACGACGGCTTTAACCGGCTGGTGCTAGCAGCCAGTCTCGATTGGCGACCCGTGATGGTATTGCGGGCCATCTGTAAATACCTATTACAGACCCAGGCCCCTTTTAGTCAAACCTACATGGCCAATACTCTGGCGCAAAATCCACATATAACCGGATTGCTGGCCACTCTCTTCCTTATTCGCTTTGATCCAGATGCACCGCAGGGTGCAGACAAAAAGGTTGAGAAGCTCATCCATCAGATTGAACAGGCATTTGATGAGGTCGCCAACCTGGATCAGGATCGTATCCTGCGGCGTTATCTAGCAGTGATCCAAGCGATGTTGCGCACCAACTATTTTCAACTTGATGAGAGTGGCGACAATAAACCCTATCTCTCATTCAAGCTTGACCCTGCCAAGGTGCCCGATCTCCCTCTGCCTCGACCCATGTTTGAGATCTTCGTCTACTCTCCCACAGTTGAAGGCGTGCATCTGCGCGGCGGCCCGGTGGCCCGTGGCGGGCTGCGCTGGTCAGATCGGCGGGAAGATTTCCGCACCGAGGTACTAGGCCTGATGAAGGCTCAGATGGTCAAGAATGCTGTGATTGTTCCCGTCGGAGCCAAGGGTGGCTTTGTTCCCAAGCGGTTACCAGACAGCTCAAACCGGGATCTCATCCAAGAAGAGGTGGTGCGCTGCTATCGCACCTTTATCCGTGGCATGCTCGATCTAACGGACAATCTGGTCGATGGCGAAGTGGTCACACCACCTCAGTTGGTACGTTACGATGGGGATGACACCTACCTGGTTGTGGCCGCAGATAAAGGCACCGCCTCCTTCTCAGATATCGCCAATGAGATGGCAGCAGAGTATGACTATTGGCTGGGCGATGGATTTGCCTCAGGTGGCTCTTCAGGGTACGACCACAAGGGGATGGGCATTACTGCCCGTGGTGGCTGGGAATCAGTGAAACGTCTGTTTGGCGAGCACGGCATTGATTGCCAGAGCCAGGATGTCACCGTGGTAGGTATCGGTGATATGGCGGGCGATGTCTTCGGCAATGGCATGTTGCTATCGCAACATATCAAGCTAGTGGCCGCCTTCAATCACATGCATATCTTTATTGATCCAGACCCGGATCCTGCATGCTCCTTCAGTGAACGTGAGCGGCTCTTTAAGCTGCATCGCTCATCCTGGTCTGATTATGAAAAATCACTGATATCCACTGGCGGCGGCATCTACGCCCGTAGCGCCAAATCCATCCATCTGAGCACCGAGGCACAGGCGGTACTGGGAATAGAAAAAGCACGCCTCACCCCCAATGAACTGATCAAAGCCATTCTCAAGGCACCGGTCGACCTGCTGTGGAACGGCGGCATCGGCACCTATGTAAAGGCCAGTAAAGAACACCATGTAGATGTGGGCGATCGCATCAACGATCCACTACGGGTGGATGCCAGCGAGCTGCAATGCCGCGTTGTGGGTGAAGGCGGCAACCTGGGGTTGACCCAGTTGGCAAGGGTGGAATATGCCCGGCAGGGCGGCCTGATCAATGCCGACTTTATCGATAACTCCGGTGGAGTGGATTGCTCAGATCATGAAGTCAATATCAAGATCCTGCTCAACCAGGTGGTACGTGCCGGCGATATGACCACCAAACAGCGCAACCAACTGCTGGCCCAGATGACCGATGAAGTGGCTTCACTCGTGTTACAGCATAACTACCTACAGACCCAAACGCTCAGCATGGGGGCCATTCAGGCCAATCTGATGCCCTTCGAACATATTCGGCTGATCCGTATTTTGGAGAAAGAGGGACGGCTAAAACGCAAGCTGGAACATCTGCCCGATGACAACAGCCTGGCAGCACGAGAAAAGGCGGGTGAGGGGTTGAGTCGGCCTGAACTGGCGGTACTGCTCGCCTACAGCAAAATAAAGCTCTTTGAAGAGTTATGCACCTCAGACATCTGCGAGGACAGCTACCTGGCCGCAGAGCTGATCAAATATTTTCCCGCCCCCATGCAGGAGCGCTACACCGACTATATGCAGCAGCACCCGCTGAAGCGGGAGATCATTGCCACGCAGATCACCAACAGTCTGGTCAACCGCATGGGTAGCAGCTTTATCCTGCGTATGCAGGATGAGACAGGTGAGCATGCTGCGGAGATTGCCCGTGCTTATACCGCAGCGCGAGAGATTTTTCAGGTGCGCAAGCTGTGGGAAGAGATTGAAGCACTCGATCAGCAAGTGCCGGCCCAGGTACGGCTGGATATGCTGGTTGAGATCCGGCGACTACATGATCACTCTACCCTTTGGATGCTGCGCAATCGCCGCCAACCCTTGGATATTGCCGCCACCATAAACCAATACCAAGCCGGTGCCGCTCAAGTGATTGAGCGTATCCCCAAAGTGCTGGAAGGGGAGACACGCACGCTGTACCAAAAGATGGTGCGCAAATACTGCAAGGCCGGGGTACCTAAAGCTCTGGCCAGCCATGTGGCAAGTCTTGAAGCAGCCTATCCCACGTTGAACCTGCTTGAGGTGACTTCAACGGAAGAGGTCAATCCAAAAGAGGCTACAGATGTCTATTTCAAACTGGGCTTTGCCTTAGAGCTCTTCTGGCTGCGTGATCGCATCCAAGAACTACCGCGCAATAATTACTGGCAACGTAAGGCGCGCATGGCACTACGCTATGACCTCTACATGGAGTTACGGGCACTCACCCAATCCGCACTGGAGCAGACTTGTCACATCCGCAGCGTCAATGGCCGGGTAGCCTGTTGGCTGGAGCAAAATGCCATTGCAGTTAACCATTGCCAGCACCTGCTAGCAGATATCCGCTCCAGCAGCAGTCATGACCTGGCCATGCTTTCAGTAGCCATGCGTGAGCTTCGCAGCTTGATGATGCGTAAAAATGGCGAAGAGTAGCGCCTGCTTTTTGTTCATGTCACAGTAATCTTCTCTTAGAGGTGCCGGTGGATACCGGTTAGAATCACCTCCATGAATATCCATTTTATCTGCGTTGGCCAGCGCATGCCCCGCTGGGTTCAGGAAGGATACGGCGAATATGCCAAGCGCATGCCTGCAGAGTGCAGCCTGCGACTAATAGAGATTGCCCCTGGCCGACGAGGTAAAGGGGCAGATATCGCACGTGCCTTGCGGGACGAAGGGGAGCGCATGCTGGCAGCCATTCCCAAAGGCTGTCAGGTACTGGCGCTGGATGTAAAAGGCAAAAGCTGGGACACAGAGAAGCTCTCAGGAAAGATGTCTGAATGGATGGCCGATGGACGTGACCTTGCGCTGCTGGTAGGTGGCCCTGAAGGGTTGGCAGATAGCTGTCTACAGCGTGCCGATGGTCGCTGGTCACTCTCCGCACT
>Ga0316192_10001351_pt1 | contig 17997 bp, 14 predicted proteins | sample MerIslwburrow_MG_FD_204931 | JGI IMG/M metagenome (GOLD analysis project Ga0316192, IMG submission 204931) | Coastal sediment microbial communities from Maine, United States - Merrow Island worm burrow | ecosystem: Environmental > Aquatic > Marine > Coastal > Sediment | place: USA: Maine...
TTTTATAAAGAGTGGTAACTACCTATGGAATGCGGGTATTTTTATTTGGAGTGTAAAAAGTATCGTTAATGCTTTTGAAAAATATTTACCAGAAATGAATACTTTGTTTTGTGAAGGTGTTCATGTATATAATACTGAATTCGAGGATGACTTTATTAAAGATAATTATGCCGTAGCTGAAAATATCTCAATAGATTATGGTATCATGCAAAAAGCTCTAAACATATATACTTTACCGGTAGAATTTGGCTGGAATGATCTCGGAACTTGGAATTCTCTTTATGAAAAGTTAAATAAGGATAATGATCAAAATGCAGTTGTTAATGCTAAAACCATTTTTCGAAATGCGTCAAATAATATGATCAGAACAGTAAAAAACAAACATGTGATTATTCAGGGCTTAAATGATTTTATTGTCATTGAAAAGGATGACGTTTTAATGATCTGTCCAAAAAAAAACGAACAAGAAATAAAACAAATTGTAGCTGAAGTAAAAGAGCAATTTGGTGATGATTTAGTTTAAAAAATATTTTTCGATCAATTAAGTAGATTATTATGGAAGAAAATACAAAGGTTGAAGTTGACTTAGACGTTAAAAAAGACGAAGTTAAAAAAAATGTAACAGGGCTTTTAGGAGGTATTAAAGAGTTTTTAACTGAATTGCTTGATATTAATAAGGATACAAATAAAGAAGGTACGATTCAACAAATAAAAGATAATATTTCTATGCAAGGCCATACGGCATGGATTTTAGTCTTTTCTATTCTAATTGCATCGATTGGATTAAACGCGAATTCAACGGCTGTTGTTATAGGTGCGATGTTAATATCACCGCTAATGGGACCTATATTGGGTGTAGGTTTATCAATCGGTATAAACGATATTGACACATTACGTAAGTCGATGATTAATTTAGGGGTAATGATAGGCTTAAGTTTAATTACTTCTTTTGTGTTTTTTAGCATTCCATTATTTCAAGACGCAACATCAGAAATTTTAGCACGAACCAGACCTGATGTAAGGGATGTATTTATTGCAATAGCCGGTGGTTTGGCATTGATAGTTGCTATTAGTCGTCCACGTGCACAAACAAATACAGTGGCCGGGGTAGCGATTGCCACGGCATTAATGCCGCCTCTTTGTACAGCAGGTTATGGGTTGGCCACTTGGAATTTGAGTTATTTTTTTGGCGCCATGTTCTTATTTACGATTAATACAATCTTTATAGCATTGGCAACCTTTGTTATTGTGAAATTTTTGAATTTTCCAATGCTGAAATATATCAATTCGGCTAAGCGTAAGCGTATTGCACAATTTGCTTCGACAATAGCATTTTTGATATTGGCTGGAAGTATTTGGCAATTTTATGGTCTCTTTAGGGAGAATCAATTTAAACAAACTGCAAATACTTTTATTAAAGATCTGAAAGATAAAGAAGGTATTCCAATTATTGGTGATGATGACAAAAATATTGATTATTTTAAACGCACTATTACACTGCCGTTGTTAGGAATCATGGTTCCTGATAGTGAAATCCATAAATGGAAGGGAAGGTTGAATGAAATGGGTTTAACAGATGTAGAACTAGTCGTTCAACAAGAAGATGATTCTGAAATGAGGCAGCAAGTTGAAAATTTACAGGATCTATATTCACAAAATCAAAAAATAATTACATCTCGCGATGAAAGTATTAAAGAAAAGGAAGATCGTATTCGTTTGTTAGAAAGTGAACTGTCTAAATTTTATGATGATCAAGTTCCTTTTAAAACTATAAGTGAAGAGGCCAAAATTAATTATGAGGGTATTGAGTACATGAGCTATTATAAACAAATTAAAACCGATTTTAATAAAATTGATTCGTTGGCCGTCTTTAGTGTAAAATGGAAAGAAGATATTAATAGTAAAATTTTACAAGAGCAGGAGCAGAAACTAAATTTATGGCTTAAAAAACGGTTAGAATTAGATACCTTGAAAGTAGTGAGAGAATAAATTAATCATTAACCCTTTTCTTTTAGCTGTGCTTCACGTACTTTTTTAAATAAGTTTGATGAATATACAAAATCAGTAATTGCCTTATTATCAGTTCTGAATATGTCATTACTGGTGCCTTCCCATTCTTTAACTCCATCTTTAAGGAAAATAATTTTTTCACCAATTTCCATGACCGAATTCATATCATGAGAGTTAATTATTGTAGTAATATTATATTCGTCCGTTATTTCCTGAATTAAATTATCAATGACAATGGCTGTTTTTGGATCTAGCCCAGAATTTGGCTCATCACAGAATAAATACTTAGGATTCATTACAATGGCTCTTGCAATTGAAACTCTTTTTTGCATTCCACCTGAAAGTTCAGCCGGGTATTTACTATTTACGTTTTCTAAGTGAACTCTATTCAATACAAAATTTACTCGTTCTAACATTTTATTATATGGCTGATTGGTAAACATTTTAAGTGGAAACATTATATTTTCTTCAATTGTTGAAGAATCAAACAAAGCTCCACCTTGAAAAACCATACCAATTTCTTTTCTAAGGTCACGCTTCTCTTTAGTTGTCATCTTATCATAATGCCTATCATCATAGCAAATATCTCCTTTTTCAGGACTCAGTAGGCCCAACATACATTTAAGCAAAACCGTTTTACCTGAACCACTTTGTCCAATAACTAAGCTTGTTTTACCGTTTTCGAATGTAGCGTTGATACCCTTTAAAACAGGTGTGCCATCAAATTCTTTATACAAATTAGTTATTTTGATCATTTTCCAAGTAGCATTTGGGTTAGAAAATAATTTAATACTATGATTACAACACTAGTCCAAACAACGGCTCTGGTACTGGCCTTGCCTACTTCAATAGCTCCACCTTTAACATAAAACCCGTGATATGCAGGTATAGTAGCAATGACAAAAGCAAAAACGGCAGTTTTGATCATTGAATAGGTCACATGAAAAGGCTCAAAATCACTTTTAATACCAAGTAGATAATCAGCAGAACTAACCAATCCGGTAATATTACCTGCAACCCAACCGCCAATAATTCCTAAAGCTATACTTATAATGATAACGAATGGATAAAAGAAAACATTAGCAATAATTTTTGGTAATACTAAATGATTAAGAGAGTTTACCCCCATAACTTCAAGCGCATCTATCTGTTCAGTTACACGCATTGTGCCAATGCTTGAAGTAATAAATGATCCAACCTTTCCGGCTAAGATTATTGATATTAATGTTGGTGAAAATTCAAGTATTAGTGATTCTCTGGAAGCATATCCGATTAAATATTTAGGTGTTAGGGGGCTTTCTAAATTTAATGCCGTTTGAATAACAACAACACCGCCTACAAAAAAGGAAATGAAAGCAACTATCCCAATGGAACTTATCCCTAAATCTTCAATTTCCTTAAACAGAAGTTCCCTAAAGACAGATTTCTTCTGAGGCTTTTTAAAGACTTGCTGTAGCATTAAAAAATACTTTCCAATGTGTTTAAAGTAGTTAATCAAAATATGTTTATAGTAAAGGTTGGTTATTTACTTTATGAATACTCAAAAATATAATTTTAAAAGTAAAAAAGCTTCATTTTTGGAGATAGTTTCTAAAAACAAACTTGACTAAATAAATATTATTTAATGGGAAATGATAAAAAAATGGGATAAGCTGAGGTAGTGCTTAGTCAGAAATAAAAACAATCATTAATTAATTTATTGAACATAAGTATAGCATTATACTTTTTCAAATTGTTTAAAGAATAATTTAAGCGAAGTAAAAAACTAATTATGGTCTTTTAACTTTCTTTTTTGAACTATTTTTTTCTTTTCTCGATGCGTATAAAAAGATTGAAATGCAATAAGAAAAGCAAAAATTAGGAATGAAAAAAGTATTTTTATTGACATTTTTATAAGCTTAGTATGCTTATATAACGTAGGCTAATAAAATTTTATTGTATTAATATTTATAAACAACCGCATTGATATTCATTCCTGCACCAACAGAAGCTAGAATGATAATATCACCTTTGTGTAAGTGATGATTTTCTAGTTTGCCTTTATATACTAAATCTAATAATGTAGGAACGGTTGCTACAGAACTATTTCCTAATAAGTGGATACTCATTGGCATGATATGCTCTGGTGTGGGTGTTTTATACAACCTAAAGAAACGCTTAATAATGGCTTCATCCATTTTTTCATTTGCCTGATGGATAAATACTTTTTTAACATCTTTTATATCAACTCCGCTTTTATCTAAAGCAGTTTTCATAGCTAAGGGAACATTTGTTAGAGAAAATTCATAAATTTTACGACCAAACATTTTAATATATCTTACATTCGGGTCTGTATTAGGCAAATTAGATTTTCCCAAAAATAAATAATTTGCTTCATCATAAGTATGGGTAACGGCAGCGTGACTTAAAATTCCTGAATTGCCATTTGTTTTAGCTTCAATAATACAGGCTCCTGCACCGTCTGAATAGATCATTGAGTCTCTATCATGCATATCTAATACTCTTGATAAGGTTTCAGAACCTATTACCAAGCATCTTTTTGCAGCACCTGCTTTTATAAATAGGTCAGCTTGAATTACGCCTTGCAACCATCCCGGACAACCAAAAACAATGTCATAAGCTACACAATTAGGATTTTTAATTTTTAAGTTGTGTTTAACCCTAGAAGCTAAACTTGGCAAAATATCAGTTTGAATAGTACCCTTTTTGATGTCTCCAAAATTCTGTGCCAAAATGATATAGTCTAATGTTTCTACATCTATACCAGCGTCAGCAATGGCTTTTTTTGATGCCTCAGTAGCCATGCATGAAGAGTCCATATCGTCTGAAGCATAGCGTCTTTCTTCAATACCTGTAATGGCTTGAAATTTTTCAATTATGACTTCGTTCGTTGCTTCGTATGGCTCATTTTTATCACTATAAAACCTTTCTTCAAGAAAATCACTGTTCTTTTTTACTACCGATGGGATATAGCTGCCGATTCCTGTAATAACTGAATTCATAGTTGTAAAATAATTTTAAAATGCGAAGATAGATTTTTTTTAAATGATTAGAAAATAAGCTAACTTTATAGTTTAGAGGTTTGTCATTTTTTTTCGATTTGATAAAAGTTTGCTACTTTTTTTCAGAATTTATCATCTTAATTTCCATTACCGTAGCAATCGAAAGTGCTCTGATTTTAGCCATTTCAGCTTTTTGCCCACTAAAATTTTCATCAATAGATGAAGAAAAGTGATGTAGCCATACTTTGAAATGTTCTTTCTTAAAAGGAAATGTTCTATTTAGTAAAATATGAGGCTGCATTGCATTTCGTTGATAAGTTGTATCATTAAAAAGAATACCATTCCAGAAATCTGTAATTGTTTCAAGGTGCTCATCCAAATGTTTTTGATGAACAATGCTTTCAAAAAAGTGCTTTAACAGATCATCTATTAATAATTTTGAATAGAATTCTTTTATAAAAAGATAAATATCCTCCCTATTTTCAATATCATTTTTCAATTTATTTAAGAAAAGATTTGTCGAAACCCAAAGGTAATAGTTCTTTTAAAGAATTTACCATTATAATTTTTCCCGATTCACCCATAAAATAAATTTCTATGGCTTTATTTTGTTTCACCTCATATTCAGAAATTGCTTGCCTGCATGCACCACATGGAGCCACAGGATTATCAATATGCTTCAACGATGAACTTGCTGAAATAGCCATTTTAAGTATAGCTCTATCAGGATATTTTGCACCTGCATAGTAAATAGCAACACGCTCTGCACACATACCAGAAGGATAGGCCGCATTTTCTTGATTATTACCTATAATAATTTCATCATTATCTAATAAGATGGCAGTACCCACACTAAATTTTGAGTAAGGAGCATAAGCCTTCTTTCGGGTATCAATGGCAATATTCATTAAATTTCGTACCTGTGGGTCGAGTTCAGAACTATCTTCGAATAGTGTGTATTCAGTAATAAGTTTTAGTTTTTTCATCTGTGTGTGTTATTGGGGTTTCAGATGTTGAAATAATTTCATGAGCAAAAAAAAACAATCATTTTATGCTAATGTACTAAAATGATTGTTTTTATGGGGTTGATTAGCTGTAATTTTAAAAGTCATCAAATATATCTCCAAAATCGAAGGTAAGTGAAAAACGTAAAGTATTTTCTAGTGGATTGTTAACTTCTGTAGAATTAATTAAATATGAAAAATCAATTGTACTGCTTTTAAATTTAAAACCAGCACCTAAAGTAAAATATTGACGGCCACCTTTGAAATCACTTTCATTAAAATAACCTAATCTTAAGGCTACAGTTTGATCATAACTATATTCTCCTGCAAATGCCCAGGTAAATTCTTTAAGTTCTTCACTAAACCCTCCAGGAGCATCTCCGAAAGATTGAAACATACCACCTATAAAACCTACATCGTCATCTTTTCCATCTATAATTACACCATTGTCATCTCTAATGGGAGGTGTTGGCACTAACAATTTATTAAATTCTAAGTTAGCAGTTATGGTGTTCATATCATCTAGGATAAAATCAAATCCACCCCCGGCACGCAAGTTCGTAGGGATGAAATTTTCCTGCCCTCCGTCTGTCAAGGAAACTTTCGGGCCAATGTTAGAAATGTTAAATCCACCTCTCCATCTACCATTGAAATTACCATAATTTTTTTCCTCTGATTGAAAATAACCGGCAACATCTACGGCAAAGGTATTTACTGTGTTTATGTTGGTGTTTTCAACTCTTAATGCATAATCAGACCTTATGTAACGCACTCCGACTGACATTGCAAAGCTTTCACTTAGCTTTAAGGCATATGATGCATCAAGGGCAAACTCATTTGGGTTTTCAGAACCGGCAGGATCACCTTGTCCGGTAGTAAGGTCAATTGTACCCAGTGAAAAATATTTTATTGAAACAGCCCAGGCACTATTCTCATCAATACGATTAGAGAATGCTAGACTACTAATAAAAATGTCATTTGTTAACTGACGCATCCAAGGAGTATAATTGATACCTATTGAATATTGAGAACTGGCAAATGCATATTTTGCTGGATTAAAAAACTGTGAGTTCGCATCAGGTGACGTAGCTACTCCAATATCACCCATACCACCCGATCTGGCATCTGGTGAGATTAATAAAAAGGATGCCGCTGTAGTTATTGGATTTGGCTCATCTTGAGCATAAGTACTGCCTAAACAGGAAATTGCTATTACTACTAGAAAGAATTTCTTCATTATTAAATTTTGAATTAGATTTTAATACTTTTTCATTATTGTAATATCACTAATTTTTCAAACTTTTCAGCCTTAGCATTAGAAATTGATGATTTAACGTTGAGTTTATATACGTATACTCCTTTTCCAATCTTATTACCAAAGTCATCTAAACCGTTCCAAGAAATTGATCTTGACAAATTTTCAGATTGTACAATTTGGTTAATTGTTTTAATTAATTTTCCTGAAACTGTAAATATCTGAACCTGAACTTCAAGGGGTTCATTCGGCTTGTTATGATTAAACCAAAACTCCGTGTAATTTATGAGTGGATTAGGATAATTTAGTACATTAGTTAACACCAAATCTTTATCATCTACTACAACAAAATTTAACGTAGCTTCTGACGGATTATTGTACGCATCCCAACATTTAAAATTAATAGTATGTAGGCCGGTTTCTAAATTTCTAAATGGAAATTTTGCTTTTCCTTTTGTAAAGTCATCAAGTTCAGTTTGATAGAAATCATTTAATATATATGGATTGGCCTGATTTCCGTCTAAAATTGCAACTATATCATGATCTACAGAAGTAATTGAAGTATTAATTCCTGATTCATCTTCCAATACTGCAATAAAATTCGGTGATTCGCTTGTATTTCCTCCATCAACAAAAGATTCGTCATCCATATATAGTTTTATAGTCGGTCCAACTGTATCATCCGGAGCGTTTTCATCAATACCTCCAATAACTATTTCTTGATTAACCCCAGCTTTATCAATGTCTTGGTTGTCAGCATACATGCTTACTTTGGCTTTACCATAGGCAATACGAATATCTTTAGGAACAATAAAATTGAAACTAAACATGCCATTTGTTACCGATGCTCTTCCCCTAAAAATTTTACTTTCAATAGCATCAAAAGTTAGGATATTGCCAAAATTGTTATTATCCAAGGTAACCCTATCAACTGATTTATCAAATATTGTGGAAGATAATGTGCCGTTAAAATCTGTCAATATATTGTCTGAAGTGTCCGTTATTACACCTTCAAGGGTTATCCTTGACAATGCCTTTAAAGTATCTAAAGATTGACTGACATCAACACCGTTCATTTTGGTAAGCTTAATTTTCGGTTGAGGCTGTGCTAATTTCATAGCCGGGTCTCCTAAATAGAATAAGAACAAACGCTGGCTTGAATTTGGTGCGGCAGGGTCATTTTTCATTTCCATCAAGGCCTCAGAAATTGTATAATCTTCGCCTCCAAAACCAAATAATTTTTTAACTAATATTTCATTAAAACGCTGACCAACACTAATAAAAATTTCTCTTGTTGTAGTGATCATGCTTGTTGCTCCTCCATTAGGATTTAAAAAAACAAACTCTCCGGCCGTAGGCCTTAAAGGATTATCAAACCTTGAGAATTCACAGGTAACGGTGATCATTAATGGTAAGGTACTTGGGTTGTTCCATTCTTGAATTTGAGGAACCTCTAAAAAACGTTCTTGAGCCCATCCATCTTCACCGCCATGCCCAAAATAGTTGATCACAAGAGACCCTGTTTCAATGGCATTGTCTATAGCTTCTTTCACATCAGGATATCGTTCACCACCAGCAGAAGTTTCTTGTACATAGGCATCAGCATAAATTTTTGTTATATTAAAAATTGGCCTTCTATTCTTAATAGTATCAGCTATTCTTTCTACAGTTTGTTGAAGTACCACTTCACTAGCAGTATCAGGATCATCAGCAACTAAAGTTACTTTATTTCGCCAATCACCATAAGAGGTAGTTGCATAGTAATTTAAAGTTTTATCAATGACAGCTCTAGCTTCTGTAATTGAAGTAACCGGATATCGTCCTGTAGCCACATCTTGCTTATCACTTGTATCTAAACCACCCTCATTCGTATCCATCATTCCATAAAAATCATCAGTAACGTATGATCTGGCTAAATCAAAACTTTCGAAAGATTCAAAAGCGGGTACAATGTTATTGTTGTCGCTAATTCTATCTTTAAAATCATAAGAAGAATCACCAAATAAACAAACATATTTTATTTTTGAATCTGTAGTGGACGCATTTAAATAAAGATGCCTCACAAAATCTTTTATAGCAGTTAAATCAGGAGAACCCGAGCTAAATTCATTATATATTTCTTCTAAATCGATAACTTTAACCGAAAGTCCACTATTTTCTCTGTGATGTTTTGCCAATCGTTCAGCTTCTGATATTAAGTAATCTCGAGTAATAATAACATAATCGATATCTTGTAAACTATGCAAGTTTTGATTATTAATTTGGCTTGAGGATAATAAATCAGGAATGAAATAGTTAAGATCATTTAAAACAATATATTCTTTTAAGGGGCCTCCGTTAGCTTTAAAGGTAAAGCTGTTTCCTGTTGATTGATTGCTTACAATTTTCGGATTGATATAGTCAGTAACATTCCAAACTTGAGAAATATTAGAACTGTTTTGTAATGTATATTCAATAATACTAGTAGAGGATAAATTAGCGGTGTCAAAACTTCTAAACGAAAATTGTACATCATTAGCGATCAATTTTTTTACACCTATTAATTCAATATAATCTAAATATGCTTTTGCAGACGGATTACCATTATTATTGTAGGTTATTTCTACCTGAATTGGACTGCTACTTATATTAATATTCTGAATGGCTTCTTTCGGTATTGCTAATGTCAAATTATTAGAAGAAGAGGGTAGGGCCGGAAAATTTATCGTAGTTAAATTTTGACCATTTACTTTTATATTCATTTGCGATGAAGTAGAAGAAATGGTTACCCCTCTTACTCTAATATATACATCTTGCGAAGTATCCAGATTTTCAAAATTAAAAGTAACCGTGGTTGTATTATTAAAACTCAAATCATGACCAAACCATTGTTGCCCATTCGCAAAAAGGTTTGTGTTTTCTTCCTCAAAAAAAACATAATCATTAAATGTTGAGATTTGTTGCGATGCAGGATCAGTAATATCAAGATCGTTTTCAATACGTTTTCCGGGCCCATTGTCAACTGTTATAAAATAGAAAGCCTTATCAGAGTAAATATTTGTTTGATGTCTAGATAGATCAGGTTGAGAAGGGCTTACATTCCAGTGATGCGGTCCTTTGCCATAAAAAAGTATATAATCATTTGCATCAAAGGTTCCATCATCTTCACCCGATACAGCAATAGCATTTTCTTGTAAGCCGTCATATCTAAAAGCGCTATTTGACATAGGCAATAGTTGCCCTCCGTTGCCATATATTCTAATATTTTTAGGGTTTACTTCACTGGTATTGATACCTAAGTTTTGCAAAAATGATCTATCAATTTTAAAAACACCAGTAGTATCAATAGAAAATTTGAACCATGTACCTTGAGATAACACAGAATTTTTTATTGAAGAAAATGATTTGCTTTGTGCAAAAATAAAAGAGGTAATAAGAAGGAATAAAAATAATGTACTTTTCTTTTTTAGCATCATACCATAAATAAACGCAAGTTAAACATACTTATTTTAATTATTTGCAAGGTTACACATAATAAAGAAAAAAAACAATCGTTATACAAGCATTGCAAGGCATTTTATGTCTATGAATTAATGATAGAAACACTTACATCCCTAAATTTAAATTGAAGCGTTAATATGAAAAGTTATATTGGAAATAAAATTTTGTTAGCAGTTCTAATAGCAACAACTATACTAAGTTGTAGTAAAAAGTCTAGAACTCATTCAGAACTCACAGGTTGGAGATTTAATGATCCGACCTATGGTGGATTTACAGCGCCAACAAACTATGAAGGTCAAAAAGTTCCTCCTGGAATGGTACTTATTGAAGGTGGTACATTTACCATGGGAAGTGTACAAGATGATGTATTGTTTGATTGGAATACTACTCCTACTAAACAACAGGTTCGCTCATTTTATATGGATGAAGCTGAGGTTACCAATTTAGAGTATTTATTTTATCTGCAATATTTAGAAAAAGTATATCCTCCATCGGATGATAATTATCGAAAAATTTATCAAGGTGCATTACCTGATACGTTAGTTTGGAGAAATTCACTTGGTTTTAATGAATTATTGGCTGAATCTTATTTGCGCCATCCTTCATATAGTGATTATCCTGTTGTTGGTGTGTCTTGGAATCAAGCGTCTGAATACTGCAAATGGAGAACAGATAGAGTTAATGAAAAGATATTAATGGATAAAGGGGTGCTAAAATCATTATTTGATATGGATTCGGTTACTGTTGAAGGGAAAAATCGTTTTGATACAGGTACATACCTAGCTAATCCTAATCTATTATTTGATGGTGATGAAAGTATATATTCAAGAGGATTACCAGATTATTCTCAAAAAACTGTTAAGAAAACGAGTAAAAGAGATAGAAAAGCAGAAGCTGACGCTGTTGCAGATGTTGAGGTTGATGAAGGAGCAGATGATGGTGAAAAAAGATCAAGAAGAAGTAAAAAATCCAAAAAATCATCACCAAAAGGTTTTACAGGGAGACATGTAAAGACTTCAGATGGTTTACTGACCCAACGATTCAGATTACCAACGGAGGCTGAATGGGAGTATGCTGCTAAAGCAGACATTGAAAATAGAGAGTACAATTCTATAAGAGGAAGAAAAAAATATTCTTGGAATGGCAGCTCTACTAGAGACCAGTCAAGAAGAGGAGCAGGGGATCAATTAGCCAACTTTAAACAAGGGAAAGGTGATTATAGTGGTTTAGCCGGATGGAGTAATGATGGTGCTGATATTACTATTAAAATAAAATCGTACGATGCAAATGCTTTCGGACTATATGACATGTCTGGTAATGTTGCAGAATGGGTTGCTGATGTTTATAGACCAATTATAGATAACGATGCCAATGATTTTAATTATTTTAGAGGCAACGTATTTAAAAAAGCCTTGATTGACGAAGAAGGAAAAGTTGTAGTGGTTGATTATAATAGTATTGAGTTTGATACATTGGATAATGGTAAAATAGTTCCAAGAGATTTACCTGGAAGTATTAAATATGTTCCAATTACGAAACGTGATGCTTTTATGAGACCTAACTATGAAAAAGCTAATAATATTGGCATAAATGACGGAGATATGGCTTCTACCAAACTTTATTACCAGAATGAGGAAGATATGGAAACTAAACCAAGAATGTATAATTCTCCTAAAACGCCAAGACAAATTGGCGAGAGTGGTTTGATCATTCAACAATATGATAAAAAACAGAGAAATACATTGATTAGTGATCAATCTAGAGTTTTTAAAGGAGGTTCATGGAAAGACAGAGAGTATTGGTTAGATCCTGCACAACGTAGATATTTACCTCAATATATGGCAACAAATTATATAGGATTTAGATGTGCTACCGATAAATTAGGAGCTATGTCCTATAAGCGAAGACGTAAAACACCTACTAAATAAATTAGTAAATAATTTTAATAAAAATTAAAACTCAATACAACAAATTTGTATTGAGTTTTTTTTATTTTTAGCAGATGAACATTCATAAATTATATCAACTTTACCAACAGTCATATAAAGTCTCAACAGATACAAGAAAAATAGAAAGCGACTCGCTATTTTTCGCATTAAAGGGTGACAATTTTAATGGAAATGAATTTGCAGAAGAGGCTTTGAAAAAAGGAGCCTCTTATGCAATTATTGATGAAAAAAAATATCAATCACAGCCGAATATTATTTTAGTTGAAGATGTTTTAAAATCATTACAGTCTCTAGCGGCCTACCATAGAGAACAGTTAGGAATTCCAATTATTGGTTTAACGGGTAGCAACGGCAAAACCACTACCAAAGAATTGATAAATGCAGTACTTTCATCAACCTATAAAACTGTTTCAACCATTGGGAATTTAAATAACCATATTGGGGTGCCATTAACCCTGCTTTCAATGACGTCTGAAACTGAAATAGGCATTGTTGAAATGGGTGCTAATCATTTAAAAGAAATTGAATTCTTATGTGATATAGCCTTGCCTGATTATGGTTACATTACTAATTTTGGCAAAGCACATTTAGAAGGTTTTGGTAGCTTAGAAGGAGTAATTAAGGGTAAAACAGAGTTATATCAGCACTTAAAAAAACGAAACAAAATCGTATTTGTTAATGGGAATGACCCATTGCAAATTGAAAAGTCTGAGGGAGTTAAAAGAATAACCTTTGGTTCTGAAAGCACTACACTCAATATTAAGTTTATCGAAGCAGATCCGTTTGTTGTTTTACAATACAATTCGGTTATTATTGATAGTAAACTAATTGGAACCTATAATTTTAATAATATTGCAGCTGCTGTCGCCATAGGGAATTATTTTAACGTTTCTGATAAGGCAATTAAAGATTCTATTGAAAATTATATACCTGCCAATAACCGTTCACAAATTATCCGAAAAGGCAGCAATACTATAATTTTAGACGCTTATAACGCAAACCCTACCAGTATGAAAGCAGCTCTGGACAATTTATCAGATTTAACGGATATCAATAAAATTGCAATCTTAGGTGATATGTTTGAATTAGGGCTGGAGGCGACAATAGAACATCAACGAATCGCTGACCAAATAACAACCTTGGGGATAGAGAAGGCTTATTTAATAGGTGAGAATTTTTTTAGAACTTCACCAAAAAAGACCAATATGGAACTCTTTAGGACCTTTGATGAATTTAAAGCTCATATTTCTGATCTAAAATTTGACCAATCAACGTTGTTGATCAAAGCATCAAGAGGAATGGCCTTAGAGAGGATAGTTGATTTAATATAATTACTTATTCTTTAAAAGAAACTCTTTGAAGGCATTCCAATAAGCTTCATGGCCTTCAGTAGAATCCCAAATTACTCTTGAGCCATGAATACCTTCAACGTCTGGTTTAAAATGCGTAATGTATTTAGGTTTTACATAACGAATAAGTTTTTCCACCGGTTCTATTTCCCGTTGAGATGAGGTTATAAAAGTGGGTACCTTAATTTGTTTAATAGCATCAGCTAAAGACATGTTTTTCAAATATTCTCCCGGGCTAAAAGCAGCAACTGCCTTTATTTTCTTATTTTCACTTCCCAGCCATAGCGCTAGTGCAGCGGAGTAAGAACTACCAACTAAGATTATTGGTTGGCTTCCATTCAATTCATACAAATAATCAATTGCAGCTTCAAGATCTTGCTTAGCACCAGCATATCCTACATTCATTAATTTAGAATCCGCATTTTTGGCAGTCCGATTAATAACACCATTTACTGCTTTTCCTGATCGCTGGTCTATAGCCATGCATGAAAGGCCCAATATGTTTATTTTTTTAGCTGTTTCAAGATATTCTCCTCTGCTAAACCCTGCCTGATGACAAAGAAGAACAGTGGGTTCAATATCATTCAAAAAATAGGTGTCTGCCGTTATTAAAACGGAATCTTTAGCGTAAAAAGTAATTGTCCTGGCATCTTTATTTTCTTGCGAAAACACAGAGTATAAAGTGATAAAGGTAAAAAATAAAGTAGAGTATCGCATGCTATAAGATTTTTGCAAACGAAATATAAGAAATAAAGAATTATTTTAAAATATATGTAAAAGATTTAACAATCTATTAAGAATATTGTTGCTCAATAAAAACATCATTTAACTTATTTACCGCAGTTTCTACCGCGCGTTCAAAAGCATTTAAAATTTCAACTTCTTTCGTACTATTGTCTTTAAAATAAATGAAGAAAGTAGTACTTTTTTTAATATATTTCGATTCTGGATCTATTTTAAATATTCCTAAACTAGAACATACACCTAACATCATTGTTGCCAGAATATCGAAGAAACCTTGTTCTTTTTCTTCAATTTCAATTCTATCTACCAGATCAAAATTGATTTTCATTGAATTGGGTTTAAAACCCTCATCAACAATTTCGAAATAATTATCACCAATCTTAATTTCGCAAATTGGATTCCCCCTTATTCTATAAAAACGCATGAATACAATTTTTACTAAAAGTACGAAAAATCTACATTCTTTCAGGTACTTCAATACCCAATAATTTAAAAGCATTTTTAATTACTTCACTCACTTTTTTTGACAATTGTGTTCGGAAAATCTTTTCTATTACCTTATCACAGCCTAAAATAGGTACACTTTGGTAAAAAGAATTATATTCTTTTACAAGGTCATAAGTATAATTAGCTATTAATGCCGGACTATAATTATTAGCAGCTTGCTGCACAACTTCAGGAAATAACGTTAATTGTTTTATTACCAATCTTTCTTTTTCATGCAAGGTTATATCAGTTCCTGTTATTTTATCAGTAATATCAAAATTAGCTTTGCGTAAAATGGATTGTATTCTGGCAAAGGTATATTGTATAAATGGACCTGTATTTCCATTAAAATCTATGGATTCTTTTGGGTCGAAAAGAATACGTTTTTTTGGGTCAACTTTTAAAATATGGTATTTTAAGGCCCCTAAGCCAATAATTTTATAAAGTGCTGTTTTTTCGTTTTTGGAATAACCTTCTAGTTTACCTAAGGCTAATGAAATTTCTCTGGCTGTATTTGTCATTTCTACCAATAAATCATCTGCATCAACAACAGTACCTTCTCTTGATTTCATTTTACCTGATGGCAGATCAACCATTCCGTAACTTAAATGAAATAGATTTTTTGCCCATTCAAAACCCATTTTCTTTAGAATTAAGGATAACACTTTAAAATGGTAATCTTGCTCATTACCTACTGTATAAACGAATCCATCGACATCAGGATGATCTTTTATACGTTGAATGGCAGTACCAATATCTTGGGTCATATAAACGGCAGTACCATCAGAACGCAAAACTATTTTTTCGTCTAAACCTTCTTCTGAAAGGTCTATCCAAACTGAACCATCATCTTTTTTAAAAAAAACTCCTTTTTTTAAACCATCAGCAACGATATCTTTTCCAAGTAAATATGTATCACTTTCGTAATAATAGTCATCGAAATCTACACCTAAGGCCTTATAGGTTTGTTCAAATCCATTGTAGACCCATTGGTTCATTTTTTTCCATAGAGCGACAACTTCATTATCACCAGCTTCCCATTTTCTTAACATTTCCTGAGCTGCTAATAATATGGGAGCTTGTTTTCTAGCATCAGCTTCTGTTAAGCCCTTCTCTATTAAAGTTTCAATTTCTTTTTTATATTCATGATCGAATTTTACGTAATAATTCCCAACAAGTTTATCGCCTTTCAAACCGGTATTTTCAGGAGTTTCATTATTACCATATCGTTGCCATGCTAGCATACTCTTACAAATATGGATGCCTCTGTCGTTTATAATTTGCGTTTTATAGACTTTTTTACCGGAAGCGGCCAAAATTTCCGAAACAGAAAAACCTAATAAATTATTACGAATATGCCCTAAATGAAGTGGTTTATTCGTGTTTGGAGAGGAGTACTCTACCATTACTGATTTAGAATTAGCTTTTGGTGCAGTATATCCAAAATTTGGGGTGTTATATATTTCTTCAAAATTGTTGAGGAAATAAGTATCACTCAAAACCAAATTTAGAAAGCCTTGCACTACATTAAAATCAATGATTTCATCAATATTCTCTTTAAGATAATCTCCTAAACTGGTGGCTAATTGAACCGGATTTGTTTTGATTACCTTCAACAAGGGAAATACTACAACAGTGATATCACCTACAAAATCTTTACGTGTTGCTTGAAACTCAACTGTATCAATTTGAACATTATAAATTGTGCGTAATCCTTTTTGAATAGAAGATTTTAATATATTTTGAATATTCATTAACTTGAAAAATTAAAGCGGTAAAATTAAATAATTAATATAAGGATTTACTATTTTTATTGACAGTTATTAATAATCAGAAAATTGAACATTTGAAAACTGATAAAACGAAAGTTAAAAGAGCTCCAAAAAGAGGTCATTATGATACTAGAACAATTTATAAAATTTTAGATAATGATTTTATTTGCCAAATTGGATTCGTCTATAATGGCTATCCAGTTGTAATACCAACAATTTATGGTAGAAAAAATGATTGTTTGTACTTTCACGGAGCAAGTGTGAGCCGTTTACTCGTAACTATGGAAGAAGGTGTACCGATTTCATTAAATGTTACGCAAACTGATGGTATTGTATTAGCACGCTCTGCTTTTCATCATTCGTTGAATTACCATTCAGTTACTGTTTTTGGTCATGCCGAATTAGTAACTGATGAAAAGGAAAGATTAGATGCACTAAAAGTAGTGTCAGATCAGATAATCCCCACTCGTTGGGAGGAGGCAAGATTACCTAACAAAAAGGAGTTAAAAGCTACTAAAGTTCTTAAATTAAAAATTACGGAGGCTTCGGCTAAAATTAGAACAGGTCCTCCAAAAGATGAGAAAGATGATTATGACCTGGAAATTTGGGCAGGTGTTATACCTATTGAAAAAAAATATGGTAAACCTATAGCTGACCCTGATTTAAAATCAGGAATACCCATAGCAAATAGTGCAATAAAATTAATTAAGGATTAATTATGACCTATTCTATATAGTATTCTTTATTCATTTTAGCAACAGTACATTTCCAATTAAGATCACTTCTAATTTTTGTTTTTAAAACTTGACTTTGATGTGGTTCACCATGATTAATAAAGGTAAGCTTTGGAGGAGGGTCTATGTGTTGTAGCCAATCTAATAATTCTGTTTGATCAGCATGTCCTGAAAATGCATTGATCTTAAAAACCTCAGCATTTACTTTATGG
>Ga0316192_10001352_pt1 | contig 17994 bp, 8 predicted proteins | sample MerIslwburrow_MG_FD_204931 | JGI IMG/M metagenome (GOLD analysis project Ga0316192, IMG submission 204931) | Coastal sediment microbial communities from Maine, United States - Merrow Island worm burrow | ecosystem: Environmental > Aquatic > Marine > Coastal > Sediment | place: USA: Maine...
GGAAGCCGCCCAGTGGTTGATGAATCATCACACGTGAGTGCGGCAGGCAATAGCGCTTGCCCTTGCAGCCACCTGCCAGTAATACTGCGCCCATGCTGGCCGCCTGGCCGACACACAAGGTGCTGATATCCGCTTTTACGAACTGCATGGTGTCATAGATCGCCAGCCCGGCGGTAACGACGCCCCCGGGTGAATTGATGTACAGCGAAATATCCTTGTCCGGATTCTCTGATTCCAGGTAAAGCAGCTGTGCAACAACCAGGTTGGCCATATGGTCATCAACCGGCCCGACGACGAAAATCACCCGCTCCTTGAGCAAACGCGAATAGATATCGTATGAACGTTCCCCACGTGAGGTTTGCTCTACGACCATGGGAATAAGATTCAACGCCTTGGTATTCAGCGCACCTTCAGAATAATCTATATGTTGCATTTCAGTTACCTGTTAATTATTTTGGATACAGCTTATATATAGCTGATTTATAGTCCGGCGTTCATTAGATCATCGAATGAGCGTTCAGTTTCATTAATTTCTGCCTGGTCCACAATCCAGTCAACCACCATATCTTCCATTACCAGCGTTTCGATGCCCCTTAATAACTGCGGGTTACTCTGATAATAGCGGACAAACTCGTCCGGGTCTTCATAATCTTTAGACATTGCTTCAACGCGTTCACGCACTTTTTCTGCATCGGGCTGGATTGCGGCTGTTTTTACCACCTCTGCCAGAATCAGGCCAAGTTTGACGCGCCGCGTTGCATCATTCGTATAGGCTTCAACCGGCTGTTCTGATCCTGGTAACTGCGCTGCCGTCTGTTTCTGCAATGTTTCGGCTTCCTGGCTGACAATCGCTGCTGGAACATCAATCGGATTTTTTTCGATCAGCTTATCCATAACAGCATTTTTCATTTCGGTTCGAATGCGGTTTTCCAGTTCACGCGCCATGTTGCCGCGAATATCTTCACGCAATTTCTCTGCGCTGCCGTCTTCAACACCAAATGATTTGGCGAACTCTTCATCCACTTCCGGCAATGAAGGTTCCTCGACCGTATTTACCGTGACCGCAAACTCGGCTTCCTTGCCAGCAAGATGCTCTGCCTTGTAATCATCAGGAAAATTGACCTTGAATGTCGTTTCATCGCCTGCTTTAAGCCCCTTCAGATTGTCCTCGAAACCCGGGATCATCGCGCTTGAACCAATCACGACAGGCACGCTGTCAGCACTGCCACCGTCAAATGCTTCACCATCGATCATGCCCTTGAAGTCGACGGTTAGCTTGTCGCCATCGCCGGCGGCACGCTCCACTATATTCCAGCTGGAGCGTTGTTTACGCAGGGTCTCGATCATTTTATCGACATCCGCATCAGTCACTGAAGACTGGATCTTTTCCAGTTTCATGCCGGTTACAGGCGCCAGCTCGACATCAGGATAGACTTCAAATGTAGCGGTAAACTCGAGTGGTTCACCCTGCTTGAAGCTTTCAGCGGAAATAGCGGGATCGCCGGCCGGGCTCAGATTTTCCTGTACCAGGGCATCGCGGAATGAATTCTGCATCAGTTCACCGGCCACTTCCTGGAACACCTGTTCACCATAGTGCTGCTTGACGACTTTCATGGGCACCTTGCCGGGACGGAAACCGTCTATTTTCACGCGTGGCAGCATCGACTTGAGCCGGCTCTCTACCTGCATATCTACTGTTTCGGTAGGAATCTGTATTTTCAGCTTGCGCTCAAGACCTTCGCCCGCTTCGACTGACACCTGCATAATAACCTCGGTAATTAATTGATTTAATTTGGAATATGGTGCGAGAGGAGAGACTCGAACTCTCACGTCAAAGACACTGGTACCTAAAACCAGCGCGTCTACCAATTCCGCCACTCTCGCAAAACATGGGGGCGAATCTTATCAAAAAAGCCCGCATTATGCGGGCTTATTAACAGCCGGATATGTATATTTATGAACAGATTATTCTGATCTCAATGCCTCAACCGGATCGAGCAAAGCAGCACGTCTTGCCGGCAACACACCTGCCGCCAGCCCAATCACGACAGCTATAGCCTCTGCCAGTACGACATAGAGAACAGGCGTATGCACCGGCAGTGCGGGTAAAGCCAGGTGAAGCAACTGCGCAATGCCAACGCCCAGCGCAAGCCCACTCAAACCACCGATCGCGGCCAGCACGATCGCCTCGCCCAGAAACAGGCTCAATACTTGCGACTGTTTAGCGCCAAGCGCGCGTAATAAACCAATTTCACTGGTGCGCTCATTAATAGCTATCGTCATGATAGTCACGATGCCTATTGCACCGACCAGTAAGGAAATGCCGCCGATGGCACCTACAGCAAAAGTCAGAACATCCAGTACCGAACCCAGCACATCAAGCATCTGCTGCTGTGTTGTGATGGTTACATCCTCCCTGTCATGCCTCGCCTCGAGCAGACTTTTGATACCTTCAACCACAGTATCAACGGTCGTTCCCTCTTCATACATCACATCAATTTGGAATAACGTATCTTTATTGAACAGGCTCAATGCACGTGCAGCAGGGATATAAACCGTATCATCAAGATCAAATCCCAGTATTGTGCCCTTCGATTCCATCACACCGATCACGCGATAGCGACTACCACCGATCGTGATGCGTTGTCCCAACGGATTACGCTCACCGAACAACTCCTGCCTTAACTTGCTGCCAAGCACTGCAAAGGCACGAGGCGCTACCGGATCATCCTCGGGTAAAAAACGCCCGGATTTAACCCGCATACTGTAAGCTTCCGGCCACTCGGAACCTGCCCCATAAACCGTCGTACGTCGGCGCCGATTATCTGCTTCAACCTCTGCATTACCCTGTACCAGCGGTACAACTGCACGCGCATAAGGCAAGCGTTTTAATGCTTCAGAATCTTCAATAGTCAGAGGACGCTCGGTTCCAAATCCACCCACATTGGCACCAGAGGTCGTTGTTTTTCCAGGATTGATACTGACCAGTGTTGTGCCGAACTGGGTGAATTCAGAGAGCACAAACTGATGCAAGCCTTCGCCAATGGATGTGAGCAGGACCACAGCAGCAATACCGACGGATATACCCAGTGCCGTGAGAAAACTGCGCATACGATGTGCAACCAGTGAACTACCGGTCAAATTGAGGAAATCCCGGGTACGCATCTTTTTACCGACCGGACAATGCCAACACGGGATCCAGCCGTGCTGCACGGCGTGCAGGCATTAAACTGAAGAGCAATCCTGTCAAAACAGCTACCGCCAGTGCAATCACGATTGCCCATAGAGGCGCATTAGCAGGCAGGTCCGGGAAAGCGTAACGTATTGACCAGCTGCCGAGCAGGCCCAGTAATAAACCGACGATTGCACCCAACGAAGACAATAGAAATGCTTCAGCCAGAATCAGGATGATTATTTGCCGTGGTGAAGCACCCAGCGCTTTAAGCAAGCCGATTTCTGCCGTACGTTGCGACACCGCAACCAGCATTACATTCATGATTAAAATACCGGCCACCGCGAGACTGATTGCCGCTATACCGCCCACCGCATAGGTCAGCGCCCCGAGTATTCGGTCAAAGGTCTGCAGTACTGCATCCTGAGTTATTACAGTGACATCTTTTTTTCCCTGATGCCGTTGTTGCAGTGTATCGATAATGAATTGTTTTACCGGTTCGATGGTTTCGCGTGTCTTTGCTTCCACCAGGATACGAAACACAGATGAAGTATTGAAGATTTGTTGTGCTGAAGCAATCGGTATCATGATGGTTTCCTGCACATCAACACCGATCGATCGCCCTTCTGAACCCATAACCCCTATTACGCGAAAACGACGATCGCCAATGCGGATCCATTTACCAAGTGCACGTTCCGCGCCGAATAATTCATCGCGTACCTTGCTTCCAATCACGGTCACCGGCGAAGCACGATCGAGATCGATTGCCGGCAAAAACTTCCCCTGTGACAGCTCCCAATGTCGAATAGCCAGCATCTCATGACTGGTACCCAGCACAACAACTTCGCGCGAACGACTTAAATAGCTGACATCTGCAGAACCGACGTTAATCGGTGCTATTCTTCTGACCTTGTGGCTGCTTGTTAAAGCCAGAGCATCACTCAACGTCAGATCACGCGGCGTCTCTCCCATCATCGTGGTTGGATTAATGCCAGCCGTTTCAGAGCGCCCCGGGAAAACAATAATCAGGTTGGTGCCCAGTGATGCGAACCGGTCCATGACATACAAACGCGCGCCCTCACCCAGCGATGTCAGCACCACGACAGCCGATACCCCAATCGCCATCGCGGTTAGCATCAGCAAGGTTCGTGCTGGATAGCCGCGTAACGCGCCCCATGAAAACCATGCTATATCGGGGCTATGAAGCTTCATCGCCCGAATCTATATGATCACGACTCAAAACATCACTGTGCATACGTCCGTCTATCATGCGCAATTGACGCCTTGCACGCCGCCCCATTTCGGTATCATGCGTAACCATAATAAGGGTGATGCCACGCTCGTTCAGTTGCTCAAGAATACGGATCACATCCGTGCCTGATTTATGATCGAGATTACCGGTGGGTTCATCGGCGAGCAACACCCTGGGCTCAGTCACGGTTGCACGCGCGATTGCCACGCGCTGGCGCTGGCCACCGGACAGCTGATCAGGCTTATGATGACTGCGGTCAGTCAGAGCAAGACCTTCAAGCACGCCTGCAACTTTTGCTTTACGCTGCGCTGGCGGCATGCCGGCGAGTATCAGTGGCAGCTCAACATTCTCTGCTGCCGTGAGCCTGGGCACGAGATGAAACATCTGAAATACGAAGCCGATCTCACGGTTGCGCACCAGTGCCTGTTCTATATCACTGAGCGAAGTGACATCCTGCCCATTGAGAAAGTAGCTGCCTGAAGTGGGACGATCCAGCAAGCCAAGCAGATTGAGTAGTGTTGATTTGCCTGACCCTGACGGACCCATGATTGAAACATACTCGCCGGATTCGATCGTCAGGGTAACATCATCAAGCGCATGTACCTTCTGGTCACCCACCAGAAAATCACGATGGATTTCGACCAATTCAATCATCGTGATTCATCATCGCACTGAAGTATCACGCTGTGCCGCCGCACCATCCTCAACGCCTTCACGTTCGACCGATACAACAACCTCATCACCTTCAGACAATCCTTCTGTTATCTGTGTCCATTCCCAGTTACTCAAACCGGCTTTTATTTCACGTTGCTGCAGCAGGTTGTCAGCAGTAAATACCAGTACCTTGTTGCCCTCCAGGATCGCTTCCGTTGGAATTCGCAGCACATCGTCCTGTTCATCAAGAATGACTTCGATATCAGCACTGTAGCCGGGTAACATGTTTTCGCAATCCTGCTGACATATAAAATCCACTTCGACATCAACGGTGCGCGCCTGTTTTTCCACCTCCAGCACGTAAGGCGCGATGCGTTTTACCGTACCCGAAAATACCTCGCCCGCCAAAGCATCGAGTGAGATATTCGCTTTCATATCGACGCGTATACGCGGCGCATCGACTTCATCTATCGGCGCCGACACATACAGACAGCTGATATCCATCAGATCCACTGCAGGCGGTGTAGGTATTCCTACGGGTGATGGCGTAACGAATTCGCCGATCTCGCCATTGACTTCCGCCACAATACCCGCAAAAGGAGCACTCAAGCGTGTTCGCTCCAGCTCCGCCCGTATGACTTTCAGTTTGGCTTTACTGACTTCCGATGTTGCCCTGGCTGCATTGCAGGCAGCTTTCTGGGCTCGCGCCTCACCATCTGCCCTGTCAACAGCTTCTTCAGAACTGAGATTTTTCTTTTGCAATTTATTCTGCCGTTCCGATTCTCTGTTAGCAACCTCCGCTCTAACACAAACCTGGTTGGCATTTGCAGTTGCCGCCTTGACTTCGCTTTGCGCCAATTCATACTGGGCCTGGATATCCTGGTTCCACAATTCCATCAGGACCTGCCCCTGCTCGACAATATCACCCTCCTTGACCGGCAGGCTGGAAATCTGCCCGCCAATAGATGGAGAGATGCCCGCACGCCGACATGCTTCGATGGTGCCTGCGCGAGTATTGGCAACCGTTTCCTGCACCGCACCAGTATCAGCGTTTTTGACAATAACTTTGACGGGTTTTTCCCTGCTTAACCAGACAAAAAGCGCCGTTACCGCCGCAGCAATAAAAACAAGCGTTATAAACAGCTTGAAACGTTTAGCGGGCATTAACCGTCCTCAGATTCACTGCATCCTGTAGATGCGGTTATATTGAAACAGAAGCCTTATGTTGCGCTCGTGGTTTCCTGGTAAAGATGAACATCGCGTTGCGGAAACGGTATTGAAACACCCTCAGCATCAAAGCGGCGTTTTACTTCGCGCGTAATATCCCAGTAAACATTCCAGTAATCTTCAGGCTTGACCCATGGACGGCAAATATAATTAACCGATGAGTCTGCAAGCTCATGAAGTTTTACAACAGCTTCCGGTTCTTTCAGTACAAGGTCATGCTCGTTTACAATCTCTTCCAGTATCTTCTGCGCTTTATCAATATCATCGCCATAACCGATACCGAAGACCAGATCTACCCGGCGCTGCGTAATGCCTGTAATATTTGTAATAACATCACCCCAAACTGAATTATTGGGAACAATGACAAGCTGGTTATCCGGTGTTCTTAATTGTGTTGACAGCAGGTTCATTGATTCAACCTTGCCAAGCACACCCGCCACACTGATCACTTCGCCAACATCAAACGGGCGATAAATCAGCATCAGGATACCGCTGGCAAAGTTGCTGAGAGAGTTCTGCAATGCAAATGCAATCACAAAACCGGCGGCACCGATGATAGCGAGTACGGGCCCGATATTAACCTCAAGTGCGGAGAGGCCGACAAAGAAGCCGATAAACAATACCAGTCGACGCGAAGCCATCACCAGGAATTCGCGCAGCAACGATGAGAAAGTCTTCGATTTTGATAGTGCCTTTCCAGCAGCTTTTCCCGCAACAATCGAGAGCAGGTAAAACACGATCACAATTAGAACAAACTGGATAATGTTAACGGCCCAGCGGAAGCCGCCCTCTGGCGACATCAGCCAACCGGTGACAGTAGTCCATGTTGCACTCGCGTCGGTGACATCAACCTTGATACCGGAAACAGCCTTAATATAATCATCATATTCCGCGGTATCACCGCCCTTGGCTGTTAATTCAACCAATACCACATTAAAGCGGTCGATAAGCGCCGTTCTTTCCGACATCAAACCGGTGACGTGTTTGATCAATGCGGTTTTAATATCGGCCTTAGCATCTGTTGTCTTATCTGCAGCAGTGACAGCTTGACCCTCTTCCTTGGCCTTGGTTTCAGCCGCCTTGATAGCCTTTTGCACCGAGGCATCCTGGGTGGATTTTTTTTCAATATCCTTTGCTTCCTTCAAGGCCTCTTTTGCATCCTCAGTAGCTTCCCTGGTATCTTCGCTATCTGCGTCCTCTTTTGCTTCTTTTACATCTTCCAGTGCCTTTTCAACTTTCTTGGCCTTCTTTATTTCTTCCTTCTTGTAGATCGCGGCGACTTCAGCGTTGCTGATTTCAGCGACTTTTTCCTGCAGCAACAAAAGCCAGGCTTTCGCTTCAGCTTCCAGCTCGCATTTTGTCAATGGTTTGACGCGATGAGACAGCACTGCAACAGGCACCGATACGTCTGAATTTGTCACTGCTTTGATGTCAGAGGGACAGTCAGCAGCAAAAGCAAGGTTCGACATCATGGTAAAGAGAATAGCCGGCAGCAGCAGCCAGTTCCAGGCAACATATTTGTTGTTCATTTAATTGCTCTCCGCAGATAAATTTCGTGAATAGATAGTATCCTGCACTACTTTCTGAAAGAAAATATTTTTCTTACAGCGCACGGACCGATAGGTTAACACTACCGAACTGTAAAACAGTTGCTAAAGATCAATATAATGCGGAATATCTTGATTAAACAGCGCTTTGATTGCTGTATGTCGAGAAAGAGAAAACGCGGGCTGAGCAGGTAAGGAGCTAACCCACGCGGTGGCGAACCCAACAGCTTGATCCATTACATAATGGGAGCTTGACCATGAAGCCTGATTCAAGGAGCGGACACTCAACTATTAAGCGTAGCTTGCCAGAAACTCTGTGAAGTCCGACTTGTTCAATGGCTTACTATAATAGAACCCCTGGATGACATTGCAGTTATGCTGCCTCAGAAACTCGAGTTGCTCAGCGCTTTCTACGCCTTCTGCGATGAGGTTCAGGCCCAGACTATGAGCCATGGAGATAATCGCTTTGACAATGGAACTATCCTCGTTATTTTCCGGAACATTTGTCAGGAAAGAGCGATCAATTTTCAACTCGTCAATTGGGAATTTTTTCAGATAACTGAGTGATGAGTAACCAGTGCCAAAATCATCAAGTGAGAATGCGACTCCAAGATCAACAATATGTTGAAGCAGTGTGATGTGGTGCTCGACATCTCCCATCAGCATACTCTCGGTTATCTCCAGCACCAGATTCTGCGGGCTTAGCCCACTGGACTGTAGCGCAGAAACGATCGATTGTTTCAGGCTTATTTCATTGAACTGCTTCGGTGAAACATTTACCGAGAGTTCCAGGTTTTCGTAACCTGATTCAACCCATTCACTTGTAGTCTGACATGACTCTTTCAGCACCCATTCTCCGATTGGAACTATAAGACCCAACTCTTCAGCCGCAGGTATGAAGACCGCCGGGGGAATAGAACCCAGTTCAGGTTGATTCCACCGCAGCAGGCACTCCATGCCAACAAGCTGGTGATTTTCAGAATTTATTTTAGGCTGATAGAACAGTTCAAATTCGTTATTATACAGTGCTTTTCTGAGATTCGACTCCATTTTTATGCGTTCTTTCGATTGATCATTCATCTCACTGGAAAAGAACTGGTAGTTGTTTGAACCCTGTTTCCTGGCAAAATCTTTTGCCGAGCCGGCATGCTTGATGAGTGATTCAACATCTTCACCGTCTGTGGGGCAAACAGAAATACCGATACTGGCTGTCATGAATATTTCATGCTCATCAATTACTATTGGCTGTTTGACCGCATCAAGGATCCGTTTGCTGACAAGATATGCGGCCTCTATGCTGTTAACACCTGACAGTATTATCGAGAATTCGTGGCCACCAATCCGCGCAAGTTCACCGGCTTTAACCGCCTCGCCCGTATGCCCAATGAAATCACTGCTGCGTATAAGAGTATTGAGCCGCTCGGCGATGGTTATCAGGACCTCGTTACCGGTGTACATTCCGAGTGTCTCGTTGATCTGTCGAAATTTGTCCAGACCGATTTCCAACACTATCAAAGGGATCCTCTCCCTTTTTGACAGTTCGATTCCCCATCCAAGACGTTCGATAAACAGTTTCAGGTTAGGCAACCCGGTCAGGCTATCGTAGTTAGCAAGTTGATCCTGATACACTTTTGCATAAAGTGTATTTCTGACACGCAACACAAGCTCACTTGAATCGACTGGCTTGGAAAGAAAATCTGTTGCACCAAGCTCGAGTGCCTTGAGCTTATCACCAGGCTCAGTTGACGCGGTAAGAATAATGACCGGCAGATGTTCATAATCCGTGCTCGAACGGACCGCTGACAAAATTTCGTAACCGTTAATTTCAGGCATATCCAGGTCCAGTAACAATAAATCAGGATCGGTTTGCCTGATCATATCAATGGACTGGCTCGACTTTTCGACCGAAATGAAATTCTTGTAGCCCGCATCTTCTAGCAAGGCCTGTATTATTTCCAACATAATGGGCTCATCATCGACCATCATGATTGCGGCTTTTTTCAACTGCGAGTAATGCATGTCATCATGGATGACCATGTTATCTACTACAAACAGCTCTGGGTTATTATTGGTTTTCATAGTCTCTGGGTTATTATTTTTTTATACAAGCACTTAGCACTGGTACAGTTTTTGATTATTACAGCTACTTACCGACGAGCTTTACATGCAGGCCAGCACCAATTTCATCCTCGCTTTGCAGCGGTTCGATACGATGCTGGATCTCCTTGATTATGCCAATCGTATGTTTAATGACATCCATCTGCTTTGCTTTAGAACCAGCCTCGAGATCTGCCGCTGGTTCAGTAAATTCACCATATCCCATGGTTCCCCCTGAAGCCTTTAGCCAATATGCAAATTTTCTGATTTCATCAAACTTGCTCTGTTCTGCCGCGGCATCGATATCATGCAGCGAGTCCTCAAGTTGCCTGACAAATTTTGCAACGATTGGCATCAGGCGTGGATTGGTATCGAACAGTCGGCAAATCACTTTCTCCGGTATTACATAGTCTTTGATGCTATTCATACTCTCCTTTGAATTTCCTTTATTTTCGCCAGGTTGAACCTCAATCCGCCTGTATAGCGAGTGTAAAGTGTTTATAGAATTCTCCAGCTTTGCATCATCTTTATTTATGGCCAGCTGCTCAAATTCAGCCGCCGGTTCAACAAAGGCAGCAAACCCGATACTTCCTGCGGAACCTTTTAACCAGTGTCCGAGTCGTTTGAGCTCATCATAATTTCGAACTGACCATGCAACATCGATGCACGCCAGTTGCTCTTCAAGACGAATGATAAATTTATGAACGATGTTGCGATATTTTTCATTCGACACGGGTAAGCTGGAATAGATTTTTCCTGCATCACTCTCCTTTATAGCCACGTCAGATGTTTTTACCTGTGTCGACGCAGTAGCCTGATCTTCAGTCAATAACTCGCCGCCCAGGATTTCAGCAAGACACCCAATCAGTACATCAATGTCCACCGGTTTTGTCATGTAATGACTATACCCTGCATCCAGGCACTTCTGTTCGGCACCGGCCATTGCATCTGCAGTCATAGCCACAACCGGCAGACTTTTATTCATTTCCCTGATTCGACCTGCTGCCGTATAGCCATCCATCACCGGCATTTGTACATCCATCAAGACAACATCGAATTCCCTGCTTGATATATTATCGAGTGCTTGCTGGCCATTCTCGGCTGTCACAACCTCGATACCAGTATCGCAGAGGATGACACCCAGGAGTTCCCGATTCTCTTCTGCATCATCAACAACCAGAACAGAGGATGGAGGGAATTTCCAGCGTTTGGCCTGTAACTCTTCAACACGCGACTGTGCGGAAAGAATCTCTTCAACACTCAGCAGCCTGACATCTTCAATTGAGCCTGTCGAAACAGAGACACTGAAAGTACTGCCGACACCAGGTTCACTTTCTACTGAAATGTCACCACCCAGTGCCTGTGAAAATTGTTTACTGATTGTGAGCCCCAGTCCAGTGCCACCGAATCTACGTGTAATCGAGCTGTCCGCCTGTTTGAACGGGGTAAATACGGAATTCGCCTGTTCGGGTGTCATACCAATACCCGTGTCAATGACATCGATAACCATAACGGAGTTTCCGCTCCCCTTCTCCAGCCTTGTGTTAATGCTCACACCACCTTTATCGGTAAACTTAATCGCATTGCCAACAAGGTTGGTCAGTATCTGTTTGAGTTTCCCCGGGTCGGTTTCGATATATTCAGGCAGCGGGCCGGTCGGTATATATTCAAGCTGAATGCCTTTTTCATCAGCCTTGACCTGCATGATCTGTACGACTTCATGAACAACGCTGTGCACCGGGGTATGTATAGTCTCGATTTCAATGCGTCCGGCTTCAACCTTGGATAAATCCAGTATATCGTTGATCACATTCAACAAGTGATTGCCACTGGCAGAAATGGTATTCAAATATCGGATGCTGTCCCTGCTGTCCCTGTCATAACCACGTTTAAGCACTTCAGCAAAACCGAGGATTGCATTCATCGGGGTGCGAATTTCGTGACTCATGTTGGCGAGGAACTCACTCTTGAAGCGGTTAGCCTGTTCCGCTTCTTCCTTGGACAGGCGTAATTCAACCTCCTTTTGCTCAAGTTCGGTAACATCATCAAAACTGATTAACACACCCGATGTTTTACCACTGCCGCTCAACACGGGAGAACAGTTGGTCATGAATGTCTTGCTTTTTGACCGATCCTGTTTCAGTCGGATCATCTCAGATGTCCTGACAAAGCCATCTTCTAGTGTGTGGGACCATGGTGTGTTCTCTGAATCAATCGATTCGTCATCCCTGCCGCACCACGGAAACCGCGATATTTGTCGACCTATAAGCGCCTCTGCGGATTCTCCCGCGAGTGATGCGAATGACTCATTTGCCAGCACAATATTCTGCTTTGCGTCAATCACCAGCAAACCTTCAGCCATGGTATCAAGCGCCGAACGCACCCGATCCGGGATGGCCTGTGACGGGTCCAGCTGTTTCAGCATTTTGCCGAGATAGATGTAATAGACCATGAAACTCGTCAGCGAAACGTAGCCCAACAGTAGAAACAATGGATGCATTAACTGGCCATACCAGGCAGAAGGCCGTAGTGGTTCGAAATTGAGTTCGACCTGGCCCCATTCATTATGGCCTTCGTAAATCGGAACTGTGACCTGGGATGAAGACCTATCCTCTTCCAGTATCTGCCACGGCTCAAGATGATCACCAATCTCGACAATGGTCGCACCATCTGTTCGTCTTACCGCCGCAGAAATAATGTCATCATTACGGTCAACAACAACTTGAAGGTTGGCCTTCATTCGCCTGATATCAGCATTGCTTATAAATATTGAAGTGTTCACAGCGATGGCCTCGGCAACGCGTGCATGACCATCCCTGACTGCTCCTTGACGGTCCGGCACAATGCCAAGCATAGCCCCCAGTAACAACAGGCTGACCAGTATCCCTGACAGCCCAAGCACAATTCTGAAGCGCGTGCTTTGACGAGTACGTAATTGTTTTATGAGAGTTAACATAACAGCATCACCGCAAATACTTAACGGCTAACGAACCTCGCTATCAAGCAAATCGGTATACTATTTATCATCCTCTTTCTCCTCGACCATGGATTCGAGTGATTCGTCATCCTCGTCATCTTCGTCATCTTTCGCTCCCATACTTGCAAGCACAGGCAACGGATCAATGAATGCCCACGCCGGCATGGAAGAAAGCAGGCCACTCATGAGCACTCCACTCCTCGCCAGCCAGATGGCGTATCCTACTGAGAGACCGGCAGATATCGACATGCTGCCGCCAACAACCATATCGAATGTCCTGTTTTCAAGCATAATTTCCTCACGCGCATCATTCAGTTTCGACATGAATGAATCTGACGCAACCAGTTGCAGAGGACCAGCAAAACCAGTGAATTGCGCGCGCAACCGGTCTATGGCGTTGGTATCCAGTTTGTACGTCGTAGAGGTATCATTATCTCCGATGATGATCGAATTGCGTTCACCTGACTCATTATCGGCCTGAAACAAAGCGGGTAAAGTCAGAACAGTTCGAGCACCGACGCCGCCAGTAAACGTGCTTGTGTCAGTCACAACCTCATTTGTGGTATTCACCGTATCCTCATCTACCGTCGCTTTCACAGGTTCTTCATTTTCGACAGTCGAGGATGTGTCATCTGTATTATTCGTGTCTGGTGTTCCTGGATCTACATCCATTTCAGTATCAACCAGGGCTTCGATAACTGCGACCGGCATGACATTCAGGTTAATGGTGCCGCTGTTCGATACCGCACCACTGTTATCCAGGATGGTGTAACTGAAGCTGTCAGTCAGGGTTTCTGAACCGTCGTGGCTGTAGTCCACGGTGCCATCGGCATTGAGCACTATGGAACCGTTTGTGGGTGCGCCGGTGATGGTAATCGAAGTCAGATCCAGTGTGCCATCCACATCGCTGTCGTTAGCTGCCAGGTTCAACGTGGTGGTTGAGCCTTCGTTTACGGTGAAGGCGTCGTTATTCGCCACCGGCGCATCGTTGACCGGGGTCACTCTGAGGTTCACGCTACCGCTATTCGATACTGCACCGCTGTTGTCCAGGATGGTGTAACCGAAGCTGTCGGCCAGGGCTTCTGAACCATCGTGGCTGTAATCCACAGTGCCATTGGCATTGACCACGACCGAACCATTGGCGGGTGCAGCGGTGATCACGATGCTGGTCAGATCCAGGCCGTCATCGGCATCCGTATCATTAGCGGCCAGGTTCAACGTGGTGGTTGAGCCTTCGTTCACGGTGAAGGCATCGTTATTCGCAACCGGCGTATCGTTGACCGGGGTCACGGTGATGTTCACGCTACCGCTGTTCGATACTGCACCGCTGTTGTCCAGGATGGTGTAACCGAAGCTGTCGGACAGGGTGTCTGAACCGTCGTGCGTGTAATCCACGCTGCCATCAGCATTGACCGCAATCGAACCATTGCTGGGTGCAGCGGTGATCACGATGCTGGTCAGATCCAGCGTGCCATCGACATCGCTGTCGTTAGCGACCAGGTCCAGTGTGGTGGTTGAGCCTTCGTTCACGGTGAAGGCATCGTTATTCGCAACCGGCGTATCGTTGACCGGGGTCACGGTGATGTTCACTGTGCCGCTGTTCGATACCGCACCGCTGTTGTCCAGGATGGTGTAGGTAAATGAATCGGCAAGCGTTTCGCTGCCGTCATGGGTGTAGTCCACGGTGCCGTCGGCATTGACCACGATCGAACCATTGGCGGGTGCAGCGGTGATCACGATGCTGGTCAGATCCAGGGTGCCATCGACATCGCTGTCGTTAGCGGCCAGGTTCAGTTTCGTTGTACTGCCTTCGTTCACGGTGAAGGCATCGTTATTCGCCACCGGCGCATCGTTGACCAGTGTGACGGTCAGGTTGATGGTGCCGGTCAGCGGGCCGCTGCTATCTTCGTCGCCGTCATCGATCGACACGCTGACCGTGGTATCGACATCGTTATCGGTGCTCGGGTTGAACACCAGGTTCGCCAGCGCCAGGTTCACGTTCGCCACCGTGTCGGTGATCGTCCATACTCCAGTGCCTGTTGTGTAACCCGCACCATCGTTCGCGCTCAGGCTGCCTGTTGTAATATCGGCCAGCGTCAGGGTCGCGGTGATGATGTCACCGCTATCGGCATCGCTAACCGTGATGTCGGCAATCGACACCACCGCATCGCCCTCGATGTAATTCGAGGTGCTGTTCAGGTTGGTCGCAGTCGGAGCGAAGTTACTCCCTTCCAATGTAGAAATATTGACATTATCAATCGTAAAGATAGCATTCGTGCCGGCACCGGTGCCAGTTGTAATCTTAATATCGATCGCTGTAAATTCATTGGCATAGGCAGAGATATCCAGACTCTCGGTTGTCAAGCCGACTGATGCCGTCAAATCATATGTAGCAACATCATTCCAGGAGAACCCATCCCAGACAGAAATTATGCCCGTGCCACCTTTGACGCTATCACCTGTGATTGCGTAATCGAATTCCAGCGTTGCCGTAGTTGCTCCTGTAAGGTCAACAATGCGCGAAATGTGATTATCGCCTCCACCCCAATGTTCAAGCACAAGTGTATTTCCGGAGATATGAATTTCTCCTAATCCTGGTTTCTCATCGTCACCGAATTCCAGCCAGGAGTAGGAACTCCAGTCGAGCGAGCCGCTGCTGTTGTTGAATGCAACGGTATTGAAGTCATCCAGGTAATTACCGGATACCAGAATCACGGAGGATACGTTCTGAGCGAACTCTGAAGTATTTCCGTATGTGTTGCCGCCCATGTCTGCGGTAGCTGTGGCGGTGATGAACTGGCCTACTGCAACCGTGGCGGAAAGCGGAGTGCTGAACGTGGCGTTGCCGGCGCCGTCGGTGGTCACGGTGGTGAAGCCGAGATATGTTTCGCCTTCTCCGTAGCCGGCTCCGTCTTCCACTGCACTGGCGAAGAATTCGATCCTGAACGTGGTGCCGGCAGTGCTGTTGAGCGTTCCGTCGATGGTGATATTACCCGTACCATTGGTGAGGGCGGAAGTCAGTACGGGATAGTTTTGTTCGCCGCTGTTGTTGGGCGTTACGTTATCGACACCCCAGTCAATTCCCAAACCCGCATTTGCATAGATAGAGTTAGTAAGTATGGAAGTATTTGTAGCAGTAGAGTTCGCTTCAATACCACGTTGGCCATTGAAGGCAATCGTATTGCCTGCATTAGCTGCTGCGCCTCCAATTGAAATATTCTGCCCATCTTCAAGGTCTATTCCTGCTTGTGTGTTTGCAAGACCAGATGCCCCGGTCACATCTGTACCAATCAGATTCCCTTGAATCGTTATATTGGATACGGCAGTCGAGGCTGAGCCAACCTGAATGCCATCACTCCCGTTAGCGGAGATGACGTTGCCTTCTCCCGCTGCATTTCCACCCACAGTGATGTCAGAAGCATCATCGTAAATCACGATGCCGTCGTCAGCGTTGCCCAGAGCGGCGGTGCCCGACGCATCTGTTCCGATATAGTTGCCCTGGATCAGGTTGGCCGACGTGCCAGGACCGGCCACAGAGATTCCGTCACCGTTGTTTCCGGAGATGACGTTGCGCGCGGCCGATGATGATCCACCGACGGTGTTGTTCGACGCTCCGGCTTCGATACGGATTCCATCCTTGGTATTGCCGAGATCTGTATCACCCGTGACGTTGGTGCCAACATAGTTGGTTTCGATAATGTTGTTGTCAGAAGCAATCAGAATCCCGTTGCCGTCGAAGCGGTTGATCACCAGGCCGCTGATCGTGCTGCCGTCGCTGCCGGCCGCCAGCGTCAAACCGTCCCCTGCACCGGCCGATGAGCCGTTCAACTCGATGATCGGCGTGCCGGCAAATCCCGGTTGTGTGGTAGCGTCCAGTATTACGGCATCGGTGATGTCCGGAAGAATGGAAGTCGGTTGGATCATCTGCACGCCCCCACCGCCAATGTTGAACTCGATGGTATCCAATCCTGCGAGCGCATTGGCCTCCATGATTGCAGCACGCAGGCTGGTGTTGCCGGAGCCGTCCTCGGCGACGCCATCCCCGGGGTTGGCATCCACGGTATCATTAACGGTGTTGACGATGAATGTCGTCGCGAGCAATCCGTTCCAGGACTGCGCATCGAATGCGACGGCGTTATCTACATAGCCCGTGCGGTATTCAAGATCCCAGTCACCGCCGAGCAGTTCGTTACCGGTAAGGTCATCACTGGCTGCAACATCAGCGTCTGTGAGGTTTGAGAGTTCATTGATAAATTGCCGCCCGGAGTCGGCGGCGGCCAGATTGCATCCGTATATAAGGATATCGGCATCTGTGTTCAAGGTGTTCGACCATGCACTGAGGGACTCTGTGTAGTCAGCAAGGCTGTCCTGCCCCAGCCAGCTGTCTCCCAGTTGTATGCCCTGTTCGTTGCCATGGCCCACGAGGTGCACAGCATCAACCGTATCGAAGCGACCGAGTATCTCGGTTATCTGCTCAACGCCATCACGATCTGACTGCAGGACAAATATCTGGTAGTCGGTATCTGCAGCATCGGTGTCGATGCCGCTCAGCAGTTCATGGTAATCCGGTGTGGCCGCATCGACAAAGATAATCTCCTGCCGTGAGGCCGCACCGCTAGCACTTTCATTCAGTATTGCACTCAGGGTATCAAACGATGTGACATTGTCATCACTATCCTGTTTATCCCCGAATATAAGATCTAGATCGAACGTGCTGTCATCCGATGCAACCAGACCACTGCCGGCGTCATCCGTTTCGGCATCATACGAGGTACTGAGCAGATCCACGCTTGCGCCAAGGTCCAGAGCTGTATTTGCTGCATCATCGTTGAAAGGGTCGCTGGTTACCAGGCCGGAGAGCGCATCGGCAGATAACAGGATCTTGGGTTCCATGCGCTCGAAGAAAACCGTGGATGTATCCTGAATGGATACTTCGGTTTTCAGCTTGTTGGGCTTTGGCTTAAACATGCATCCATACGCTCTATATTCACACGCGCAGCCACTTGCCACCTGGCTGGTTCTGAAATTAATGTTGTTTACGCTTGAGCATTTGAGTAATTCTGAGTAA
>Ga0316192_10001353_pt1 | contig 17990 bp, 13 predicted proteins | sample MerIslwburrow_MG_FD_204931 | JGI IMG/M metagenome (GOLD analysis project Ga0316192, IMG submission 204931) | Coastal sediment microbial communities from Maine, United States - Merrow Island worm burrow | ecosystem: Environmental > Aquatic > Marine > Coastal > Sediment | place: USA: Maine...
CCTGGTTTTGGCGATGTCGGGCCCGCTTCGAACTACGCCTCACTCCCCGATACTGCCAAGGGGATTCTGATGTTCGGTATGGTGCTAGGCCGTCTTGAAATCTTTACATTCTTTGTGCTGCTTGTTCCGGAGTTCTGGAGAAAATAGGGCCTCTTCTTAATGGCCGCTTTTGGCATTCAAGGTTAAACAAAAACAAAATACCCTGTTTGCCAAAAGCATCTCCATGATCAAACCATCTCTTTGACTTGAGGTTTAATAAAAAGACGGTAATACTTGATGCAGAAGCCATGAAAACCAAACCAGAAAAACACTCGACTGGGATTCATACGACTCCCCGCAGTGCACCGGTAAACTTAAAAATTGTCCGTAGCACACCTGGCATCCCACCGGATATTAAGAAGCTCCATGTCACCGAAACCGAGGCGATCAGGGAGATGTGGAAGCGATATGAGTTTATCGGCAACACCTCCAGAGATTTCATGAACCTCATCGACACAAATTATGTCTACCAGGCAGTCAACGATGCTTTTTTGTCGGTACTGCACAAAACACGGGAAGAAGCCATCGGCCATAGTGTGGCCGACATCTGGGGCAAGGAGAGCTTTGAGTCGGCTATTAAGCCTTGTTTCGATCAGTGCTTCGCTGGAAATGTGGTGGAGGTGGAATTCTCCCTTGATATCAAGGAGCGAGGACAATCCCATTTCAGTGCAACGTACTACCCGTACTACAATGTCGACAATGAGATAACGCACTCGGTGGTAGTCAGTCATGACATCACCGAGCGCAAAGCTGCAGAAGAAACCATCAGGCAGATGGCTTATCATGACTATCTTACCGGGTTGCCAAATCGGGCTCTGTTTTATGATCGCATGCAGCAGGGTCTGGCCCATACACACCGTTATCGGAAGTTGATGGGCGTACTGATCCTTGATCTTGACTATTTCAAACCGATCAATGATGAATTGGGCCATGAGTGGGGCGATCAGGCGCTTATCGAGATAAGCAAGCGTCTGCTGCTATGTGTCCGTGCGACAGATACCGTGGCTCGTATTGGTGGCGATGAGTTCGCCATCATCCTTGTTGATGTTGATTCTGAAAAGGCCGCCTGCAAGATGGCTGAAAAAGTAAATGCTGCAATCGGGAAGACTTTGTCTCTGAAGAGATCCCAATATGCCCTGAGCGCAAGTATCGGAATCTGCCTTGCATCTGAAGACGATGGCGATATGGAAAGTATTGTGAGCAAAGCCGACAGTGCCATGTATCAAGCCAAAAAAAGTGGTAAGAGCTGTTACCGCGTATCAAAACAATAATTGAGTTAATAGAACACTTGAATCCAGTCAGCATCCCTGAACAGACTCCCTTTGCGGGGCCTGAAATTTAAGCTTTAATAGTTACGCGCTCACCGGAGAAGGTGTGTTCAAACAGATCCAGCACATCAAGATTGCACATGCGGATGCAGCCATGAGAGGCGGGAGTGCCGATCGATGCCTCATCGTGGGTGCCGTGGATATAGATGTATCGTGACTTTGTATCGACTTTTCCTCGTCTGTTTTTGCCTGTTTCACTACCTTCCAGCCACAAAATACGTGTTAGTATCCAATCTTTATCAGGGTCGCATGTTTTGGGATCAAAAATGGCAAAGGGCTCGCGAGCTTTGAAGGCGGTGAGCAGGGGGAGGCCATCACCTATCTTCTCTGCAATGCGGTGATTGCCGAGCGGTGTCTGCAAGCTTCCCTCCTCATTACCCGTGCCATTGGCAGCCGTTGAGATGGGGTAAGTCTTCCAGACACCGGTTCTGCGGCGGTGGTGAAGAAGCTGATCAGATACCGATACAATAATCACCACGAGAGTGTAGCGGGTTTATCTGAGTTGTGCGCGTTGATGACTTTTTGCGAAGTAATCATACAATGCGTCAACTTTATAATTAGTTGGGAGCAAATCATGGACCTCAGTAAAATTCCGGCAGGCGAGCATCCACCACACGATATCAATGTGGTGATTGAGGTTCCGCAGCACGCTGACCCGATCAAGTATGAGTTGGATAAAGAGTCCGGCGCAGTGTTTGTTGACCGTTTTATGCATACGGCTATGCACTATCCATGCAACTACGGGTTTGTCCCGAATACGCTTTCCGATGATGGTGACCCGACAGATGTGTTGGTTGTCTCCCAGTTTGCGCTGGTTCCAGGTTGTGTTGTGCCTTGTCGTCCGATTGGTGTGCTGGAGATGGAAGATGAGGCGGGCATGGATGCTAAAGTGCTGGCAGTGCCGGTTTCCCGTCTGAAGCCTGTCTATGACCATGTTCAGGGCCCCGAAGATCTGCCGACCTTTTTAACCGATCAGATCAGGCATTTTTTTGAGCACTACAAAGACCTTGAGCCTAACAAGTGGGTGAAGGTGACCGGTTGGAAGGGGGCTGAAGAGGCGAGGGCTGAAATCATGTCTTCTATCGCTCATCACATTCAGCATGAGCAGGGGCTCTCTTGATTAAACCTTGACCTGCTAGCAGGCTTGCACCTATAAAGGTGGCTGAGAAATCAGCCACCTTTTTTTTGGATGGGAGGAAACGATGACTGAACAATTTATTCCAGTAATTTTTGGAGTGCTCGGGCTTGTAGTAGCCTGGTTTATCTACCGGGATGTACTTAAGTATCACGCTGGTGAAGGCAAGGTGCTGGAAATTGCCGAAGCGATTCACCAGGGAGCGATGGTCTTTATGCGGCGTGAGTACACCGTGCTCACTATCTTTATTGCCGTAGTAGCAGTGCTACTTATTCTGAGTTTGGGGGTCTATACAACGATCGCCTTTCTTGTTGGTGCATTCTGTTCCGGACTTGCCGGATATATCGGCATGTTTTCAGCTACACGGGCCAACGTAAGGACTGCTACAGCCGCTCAGGAGAAGGGGGCAGCTAAAGCACTGCAGGTCGCCTTCTATGGCGGCTCTGTCATGGGGCTGACGATTGCTTCCCTCGGACTGCTAGGGCTTGGGTCTCTCTATCTCTTCTTTGGAGGCGATCCTGAGACCGCACATGCCATTCACGGCTTTGGTATGGGAGCCTCTTCAGTAGCCCTCTTCTCACGTGTTGGCGGCGGCATCTTTACCAAGAGTGCCGATGTTGGCGCTGACCTGGTTGGAAAAATCGAGGCGGGAATCCCTGAAGATGACCCTCGCAACCCGGGTGTTATTGCAGATAACGTGGGTGACAACGTCGGCGATGTCGCCGGTATGGGCTCAGATATCTTTGAATCCTACTGCGGTGCAATTATTGCCACCATCGCGATGGCTGCAACGATGGCTGCCGATGTTATTGATCCTCTGGGTGAACGTCAGGCACTGATGTTTCTGCCACTGGCTCTGGCTTCGGCAGGACTGATCTGTTCCATCCTCGGCATTGAGCTGGTCAAGCTGTTTAAAGAGAGAGAACCGCAGCTGGCGCTTCGGATTGGTACGATCGGGGCATCCGCGCTCTTTATTGTTGCCGCTTATATTGTGGTCTCATATGTCGGAATCAGCACGGCTGTATGGGGTGCAGTGATTTCCGGAGCTATAGGTGGAATTATTATCGGCGTGGTGACCGAGTACTACACCGCCGGAAAACCGATTCGTGATATTGCTCAGTCGGGGGAAACTGGCCCTGCAACCGTGATTATTTCAGGCATGGCGATTGGAATGCAGTCAGTGATTGTGCCAATTTTTACGATCTGCATCATTATTTTTACTTCTACCACACTGTGTGGCCTTTATGGCGTAGGCATTGCCGCTGTTGGCATGCTGGCCACTGTTGGGATGACGATGGCTATCGATGCCTATGGACCTGTGGCGGACAATGCCGGTGGCATTGCCGAGATGGCAGGAATGGGCAGTGAGGTAAGGGAGATCACCGACTCTCTGGATGAGCTCGGTAATACAACGGCAGCCATTGGTAAGGGATTTGCCATTGGCGCTGCAGCTCTGGCTGCACTGGCTATTATTAGTGCCTATGTGGAGACCGTCTCACTGCATGCGACTGATTTTTCACTTGAGCTGAACCGGCCTGATGTGCTGGTAGGCATGTTTATCGGCGGTGTCTTTCCGTTCTGGGTTGCATCGCTGACCATGACGGCTGTGGGTGATGCAGCCTTTGAGATGATCAAGGAGATTCGACGTCAGTTTCGCGAGATCAAAGGCTTGATGGAGGGTACGGCCAAACCGGATCATGCCCGCTGTATTGAGATTGCGACCAATGCGGCCCTGAAAAAGATGGTGCTTCCCGGTGTGCTGGCTGTATCGGCACCTGTTGTGGTCGGATTCGGATTGGGGGCAGCAGCCCTTGGCGGCATGCTTGGCGGCGCATTGATCTGCTGTGTATTGCTTGCACTGACGATGGCCAATGCTGGTGGTGCGTGGGATAATGCCAAGAAACATGTCGAGAAAGGCAACCTTGGCGGAAAAGGTTCGGATGTGCATACCGCAGTTGTTGTTGGTGATACGGTGGGAGATCCATTCAAGGACACCTCCGGCCCATCGATGAATATTTTGATTAATGTGATGGCGATTGTGTCGCTGGTAATTGCACCGTTATTGTAACGTTTAAGGAGTAGTAAAGAACATGGAAGAGCAACAGATGACAGATGAATTGAAGGAACATGTAAAGGACAGCAGCGTATGGGTACGTTTGCTGTTTATGGTGCTATTTGCGGTACTCTATTGGGTGGCCGAAGTGGTTCTGGCAGTGGTGGTGCTGTTTCAGTTTTTGTCGGTGCTTTTCACTGGACAGAAAAACGAGAAGGTACTCTCATTTGGCGCACAACTCTCTACCTATGCTTATCAGATTTTCCGTTATTTGACGTATAATAGTGAGGAGAAGCCGTTCCCGCTGGGCGATTGGCCATTAGATGTTGCTCTGGCAGAGCAGGCGCCAGAGGCTGTAAAGCCGAAACCACGCTCCGCACCGCGCAAGCGGGCTGTGAAAAAAGCAGCACCGAAACAGGAAGAAGAGAAGCCTGCCGACTGATTGGCTCGACTCATGAACAGTGAATTTCCACTGCGTGATGGCCTTCTCTATCTGAACCATGCCGCTGTCGGTGTCTGGCCACGCAGGACTGCCGATGCGGTCAAGGCCTTTGCCGAAGAGAATATGGTGCAGGGAGCCGCCAACTATCCTCAATGGATGAAGAGTGAACGAGAGTTGCGAGGCCGGTTTCAGAGACTGGTCAATGCTGCGAGCAGCGATGATATCGGGCTGGTTAAAAACACCTCGGAAGCACTCTCCCTGATCGCCTATGGCCTCGATTGGCAGGCAGGCGACAATATTATTTCCACCAATCAGGAGTTTCCTTCCAATCGCATCGTCTGGGAATCATTAACATCCGAGGGTGTGGAGTTGCGCACGGCGGATATTTCCGGAGATGATCCTGAAGCTGCGATGATTGCGCTGATGGATGAGCAGACCCGATTGCTGACAGTCTCATCGGTTCAGTTCGGTAGCGGTGTGCGTATGGACCTGAAGCGGTTAGGCGAAGCGTGTCGGGAGCGCGGCGTGCTTTTTTGTGTTGATGCGATCCAGAGTCTGGGGGCGTTACAGTTTGATGCGCAGTCAGTTTGTGCGGATTTTGTGGTAGCCGATGGGCATAAATGGATGTTGGGGCCCGAAGGGCTTGCGCTTTTTTATTCAACACAGAGGGCTCGGGATCAACTTCGCCTCTCACAATACGGCTGGCACATGGTTGAAGCAGCAGGCGACTTTGACCGGCTCGCATGGTCTTCTGCAAAGTCAGCCAGACGTTTTGAACCGGGTAGTCCGAACATGCTTGGTATCTGCGCTCTGAATGCCAGTCTCTCCCTCTTTGAAGAGGTGGGCATGGAGAGGGTGGAGAAGCAGCTTCTTAAACGCTCCAGGGTGCTTATGGATCAGATTTCAGAACATCATCAGCTTGAACTTATCACTCCCGAAGCTTCCGGTAGGCATGCAGGCATTGTGACGTTTCGGCATAAGGGGCTGGATAAAAGAGGGCATGAAGCCCTTTATCGAAGGCTTATGGCTGCAGATATTATCTGTGCCCATCGAGCCGGAGGTGTTCGGTTCTCGCCTCACTTTTACTCAGATAGCAGCAGATTTGAGCATCTCTGGAAAGAGGTTCTCAGCCAGCCGACATAGCATATTCATGCGATTGTAGTCTGGAGCCAAATCCCATTGAATTTGAAGTTCTGGAATTGCATGGGTTGGCTAAACTGACTCGATGTTGAAATGGGTCATCGACAACTGGCCCGGAGGCAAGTTGAAGCGATCCAACAATATGACATCTTCGAGTATGCTCAATGAATCTGCAGTCAGGGCTGATCATCTCAGTTTATTTCTTGAGCGCAGCCTGTCCAGCATGTATGTCGCGGTTCCTCTGGCCTCGGTTGTCGCGATTCTCTTCTGGGAGCATGCATCCCATACAATGCTTATATCCTGGCTTGTGTTGGTCTACACGGCTCTTGCAGCGAGCGCTCTGTCGGCCAGAAAATGGGTCGATGAAATAAAAGATGCTGAGCGCTGTGAAGAGATTCGCCGTTCACTGCTGCTGCTCTGGGGTCTCTCTGGCCTGATCTGGGCGGCTGGCCCGGTTCTCTTTATGCCGCATGACCTTGCCTATCAAATTGTGATTCTGTCTGTTCTTGCTCTTGGCTCAATTGCTACAGTGACAGTGATCGGGATCTACTTCCCAATCTTTTTACTATTTGCGATGCCTCTATTGGGTTCCCAGTTTGCCTGGTTCCTGTGGCAAGATGATGACCTTCACTTTATGGCTGCAGCTGTCATTCTGATGACCACTGTTGCACTCACATACAGTGCCAGAGGTGTGCAGGCCAATGCCCTGAAAAACCTTGAGCTGCAACGTCAGAATAATGAACTCAATGCCAATTTGAGCTCTTTTAAAGATGCGCTTGAGCACGCTACTGAGGCGATCGCATTTTTTTCCCGGAAGGGCTCTCTGGAGTATGCAAACCCGGCACTTTCACAGCTCTCCGGTTATGACCGGAAAGAGTTGGCCGGCAAGAGCTGGCGGGATCTCTACCCGGATATTGATCAGGCACTGGACTTTTTTAAAAGCGAGATGTCGATGATTGGTCGACCGTGGCAGGGCAAACTGCAACTGCAGCGGAAAGAGGGTGGGGGCATCACTACGATGAGCAGCTTTTCACCAGTCCGTGATGGTCAGAGTGGTGAAATCTCGCAATGTGTTGTGATTCAGCGAGATGTTGAGCAGGAAGAGCGAATGCGTGAACGCATGGAGAAGTTGCAGCGAACTGAGTCTCTCTCAGTTATGGCAGGTGGTATTGCTCACGACTTCAATAATCTGCTTACATCGATTATGGGAAGCGCATTTCTGATATCGATGTCAGAGCGGGCAGATGAAGAGTCAAAAGCTCACTGTGGTCGTATTAACGAAGCATGTCAGCAGGCTGCGGACCTCTGCAGTCAGATGTTAGCCTATTCAGGGCAGGGCAGGCATCAGGTGAAATCGGTGAGTCTGACAGAGCTGCTTCAGGGGATGCGTGGAGGCCTGGATGCTAATATGCATACGCGATCAGATGGCCAGGGCAAGATTGTTTTTGATCTGGGAAATGAGTTGCCAAATGCGGATGTCGATGAGGGACAGATTCGGCAGATAGTTGCCAATCTGGTGGTTAATGCCAGTGAAGCAATTTCCGGGAGGGAGAGTGGTACGGTAACCATCCGCACCCGTCCGGTTCGACTCGGTCAGGATGAACTGAATCAGCTGTTCACTTCTGATACTACAGAAGAGGGAGATTTTGTCTGCCTTGAGGTGAGTGATAATGGTGAGGGCATGGAGCGCAGTACCCTTAACAAGGTGTTTGATCCCTTCTTTACAACACGCTTTATGGGGCGAGGTCTGGGGTTACCTGCAGTGATGGGTGTTGTATTTGGCCATGCAGGCGCGCTCAATATTGAGAGCAGGCTTGGAGAGGGGACTGTTGTACAGGCATTCTTTCCATGCTCGGATATTCAGGATAGCTTTGAGACAACACTGAGTGATTATACTAAATCCATGATTGGCTGGAGTGGTATGGGGACAGTTCTGATTGTAGATGATGATAGTGCACTGCTCGCGGTTGCATCTAGTATGCTTGAGCGGATCGGCTTTCAGGCTCTCTGTGCCAGTAGTGGAGAAGAGGCGATCAGCCTTTATCAGCAGAACCTGGAGCGGATAAATCTGGTGCTATTGGACTGGAGTATGCCGGAGATGGATGGTGAAGCTGTTGCTTTTGCGTTGCATCAGATCAATCCGGATGTGAAAGTATTGCTCAGTTCCGGTTACAGTGAAGAGATGGTGATGGATAATTTTGATGCCGGGCATATTGCCGGTTTTGTGCAGAAGCCTTACTCCTTTGAACAGTTGAAACTGAAAACGCGTGAATCTTTAGCCGTTTGATGCTTTGCAGTTGTGAGCGTGAGCGGTAGTCTGCGCGACCTTTGATTCTGGAGGTTTCCAAGCATGACCGCACGTACGCACTGTGGCGATTTTCGCAAAACAGATATTGGCCAGATGGTTCGACTCAATGGGTGGGTTGAAACCAACCGTGATCACGGTGGTGTGATCTTTCTTGATGTTCGTGATCGTTCAGGTCTGGTGCAGGTTGTAGCACACCCAGACACTCCAGATATGCATAAGTTGGCACATAGCCTGCGTCAGCAGGATGTGATTGAAGTCGAGGGTGAAGTAATCGCACGTGTTGGTGATACGATTAACCCTAAGCTGGCAACTGGCGAGATCGAAGTGAACGTCAAATCGATCGTTGTGCTGAATCGTTCAGAGACGCCTCCATTTCTGATCGAAGATGATTGCAATACCGGTGAGCAGCACAGACTTGAATACCGCTATCTTGATCTGCGTCGTCCGGTGATGCAGGGGAACATGCGTCTGCGTCACAAGGTGACCCATGCAGCGCGGAACTATCTGGATCAGCAGCAGTTTCTTGAAATTGAGACCCCGATTTTGAACAAGTCGACACCTGAAGGAGCCCGTGATTATCTGGTTCCGTCGCGTGTTTATCCCGGGTCATTTTATGCACTGCCACAGAGCCCGCAGATTTTTAAGCAGCTGCTGATGGTTGCTGGTATGGATCGCTACTACCAGGTTGCACGCTGTTTCCGTGATGAGGATCTTCGTGCAGATCGGCAGCCTGAATTTACCCAGGTCGACCTTGAGATGTCTTTTGTTGGTCAGGAAGATGTGATGGCAGTGGCGGAAGGCCTTATCGCTACGATGTTTGAAGCGGGGAGTGGTGAGAAGCTGAATACCCCATTTGATCGAATTGTCTGGCACGATGCGATGGACCGTTATGGATTGGACCGCCCTGACCTTCGTTTCGGGTTGGAACATGTCAACATTACCGAGCTGATGAAGAGAGTTGAGTTTAAGGTGTTTCGTGAGCCTGCCGATAAAGGCGGGCTGGTTAAAGTGCTGAAAGTGCCAAACGGCAGTGAGCTGTCGCGCAAGCAGATTGATGACTACACCAATTATGTCAGCATCTTTGGTGCTAAAGGGCTGGCCTGGATCAAGGTTAATGATGCCGCTGATATTCCTGGCGGTCTGCAATCTCCGATTGTGAAATTCCTGCCGGAAGATGTACTGGCAGAGATTCTCTCCAGCTGTGAAGCGAAGAACGGAGACCTGCTCTTTTTTGGTGCAGGTGATGCGAAAGTGGTTAACGATGCACTCGGGCATTTGCGTGTGAAGCTGGGCCACGATCTGGGCTTGATTAAGGAGGGCGATAACCGCTTCGTATGGGTGGTCGACTTCCCGATGTTTGGCTGGAACTCTGATGAGAAACGTTTGGATGCACTGCATCACCCGTTCACAGCACCTACTGAGGAAGATCTGCTTAAACTGGATTCTGACCCGCTGGAAGTGCGTTCACAGGCCTATGACCTTGTCTGGAACGGTACTGAAATCGGCGGCGGATCAATCCGTATCCATGATCCGGAGATGCAGAAGCGAATTTTCTCTCTGCTGGGCATTTCCGACGAAGAGGCTGAGGCGAAGTTTGGATTCCTGATCAAGGCGTTGCAGTACGGCGCGCCACCTCATGGAGGCCTTGCATTTGGATTGGATCGAATCCTCTCACTGATGGTGGGGGCAGAATCGATTCGTGACGTGATCGCATTTCCGAAGACTCAGAAGGCGGCAGATCCAATGAGTCAGGCTCCTTCTGAAGTGGTGGATGATCAGCTCAAAGAACTGGGCTTAAAGAAGCGGCGCACCTCTGTTTGACAAGTCGGGGCTTCGGGATGATGCTTATGAAATGCAGGTTTTTTTGATCAAATATCTGTCGATTGTGGCTGTTGCCGTTCTGTTAACTGCGTGTGCTGTAAAGCCACCGGTTCAGGAGATGGCAGAGGCCCGTTCTGCAATCGAGTCCGCACAACAAATTAGCAACAACAGCCCGAAGGCGAAGCTGATTCTGAAAAGTGCCGAGGCGAGCCTGAAAGAGGCTGCTGATGCGATTGACATGGAACGTTATGAGAAAGCTCGTCGAAAAGCCGTTGAAGCAAAGCGCAGAGCCCAGAAGGCCGCTCGGATTCAGCGGAGCTCCACGCGAAGCAATTAGAAATTTATAGTTAGTTCATACGAGGTTGATTATGGCTTTTGACAAGATTCTCATTCCTGAAACAGGCGAGAAAATCACCATGGGAGATGGCGGCAAGCTCAACGTTCCGGATCAGCCGATTGTCACCTTTATCGAAGGCGATGGTACCGGTCGTGATATCTGGCGCGCTTCCCAGCGCGTTCTTGATGCCGCTGTCGAGAAGGCTTATGCGGGCAAGCGAAAAATTGCCTGGATGGAAGTGTTTGCTGGTGAAAAGTCATGGAACATGTATGGCCAGAATGATGATGCCTGGTTGCCACAAGAGACTTTGGATGCATTTACCGAGTATCTGATCGGTATTAAAGGGCCTCTGACTACACCTATTGGCGGCGGTATTACATCCCTGAATGTGGCGCTGCGTCAGAAGCTTGACCTCTACACCTGCCTGCGTCCGGTTAAATACTTTACCGGAGTCCCCTCACCAGTAAAACGTCCTGAAGATGTTGATATGGTGATCTTTCGAGAGAACTCCGAAGATATCTATGCAGGTATCGAGTGGGCAGCAGGTTCGGACGAAGTGAAAAAGGTGATCAAGTTCCTTCAGGATGAGATGGGCGTTACCAAAATCCGCTTTCCTGACTCCTCCGGCATCGGTGTGAAACCTGTCTCTCAGGAGGGAACTGAACGTCTGGTTCGCGCAGCGATCCAGTATGCGGTTGATAACAACCGAGAATCCGTCACCCTCGTTCACAAGGGAAATATCATGAAGTTCACCGAAGGTGGCTTCATGCGCTGGGGTTATGAGCTTGCCAAGAAAGAGTTTGGTGCCGAAGAGATTGATGGTGGCCCATGGTGCAAGCTTCCGAACGGTATTGTAATCAAGGATGCGATTGCAGACATTGCGCTACAACAAGTGTTAACTCGTGCTACCGAATTTGATGTGATCGCAACACTGAATCTGAATGGCGATTATCTGTCAGATGCTTTGGCTGCACAGGTAGGGGGTATCGGGATCGCCCCGGGTGCCAACATCAACTATTTGAGTGGGCACGCGATTTTTGAAGCAACGCATGGCACAGCGCCGAAGTATGCGGATAAGGATATGGTAAACCCTTCCTCTGTTGTGCTTTCCGGTGAGATGATGCTGCGCTATATGGGCTGGACTGAGGCGGCAGACCTGATTCTTAAAGGAATTAATGGTTCCATTGCGGCCAAAACAGTAACCTATGATTTTGAGCGCCTGATGAAAGGAGCCACCAAGCTCTCCACATCCGGTTTTGGTGATGCAGTTATTTCTCATATGGAGGACGTTGCAATGTCAGATAAAGAGACCGATCAGTACGACGAAATGGCGGCTAAATTTAAAGAGCTGTTTGAGTCAGGGGCAGAGAAATCTTCCGAGTACGCCCATATTGCCATGGAGAAGGCACGCGAGCAGTTAACCGCTGCAGGCAAGGTGAGTGAAGGACAGGGCAAAAAACTTAAAGAGTTTCTGGAGAGGGACTTCAGCCATATGGCGGACACGGTTCGTGATGAGGCAAAGATCAAACTAAACCCTTCACGACTTGGCACAGGCGCTTTGGCCTCTCTTTCTTCACTGTTGGAAATGGCAGGCTCAGCACTTACCAGCGCCGCTTCAAAAGCGAAGGAGTCGCTCTCATGTCGTTCGGGCGAAATTACAGCAGCAGGTACTTTGACCTGCGTGGCGTGTGGTCATGAGATGCACTTTAAGAAGACGGGACGTATTCCACCATGTCCGAAGTGTCATAAGACTGAGTTTAAGAAGAGTTACTGATTTTCATCGAAGCAGATTAAAAGCGGGGCATTTGCCCCGCTTTTTATATGCGCCTGCCAAATGTCCGCTTTTGGTCGAAAGCAAACGTACGTTACAGTAAATTCAGGTACTGACTCATTTCAGGAATAGAGAGCATAGGAATCAGTTTACTATTGGCTTCGGGCATGGCCTGTTTATCCAGCTCATCCAGTTTAACCCACATATGGGCGGATTCACTATTTAGCTCTGAGGTGTCAGGGCATTGGCAGACAAAAATGAGGAAGTTAAGTGTTCTATCGGCATAGCTGTGTGATGCTTTGCCGAGATGGCGCCACAGCTTTCCGGAGAGTCCAGTCTCTTCTTTGAGTTCACGAACGGCTGCATCCAGCGGCATTTCGTTATTCTCGACCTTGCCACCGGGGAAAGACCACAAGCCGCCACAATGAGTATCTACCGGGCGTTTGAGAAGCAGGATTTCCTTATCGCTGTTAAATGCTGCGATCAGCACGATCACCTGAGTTGTCATGATAAGAAACTATCTGTTCTTTCTTGCTTGTCCACAAAGTGACAGGAGAGTCGATATGGACGGCTAATAGCCGCCCGCAGGGTGAGGAGCAGGATGCTCCGAATCAAAAAGAGCTAAGAAAAGGCACCCACAGACGGCCGTGTATCTCCGCACTAAATTATTAAAAACGGGCGTAAAATAAAACACGAATTTTACGCTATTTCCGTTTGCAATAATTTTGTTCGGCACAGCCGTAGGCGGGGAACAAAGCCCCTCAAGTACGGTACTCCGCATTAATTACAATGTATTCGTGGGTAAGGTCACCAGTCCAGACTGTGGCAGAGGCACTACCTAATCCAAGATCAATATGGATAGAGAACTCATCCTTGGCAAACACAGCCATGCCATCTTCATCTCTGTAATCAGGGTGCAGGTTGCCGGACTCCAGCATCGTGACGCTGTCTGCTTTCAGGGAGATTCTGGCGGTATCAATCTCTACGCCGGAGTTACCCACAGCTGACAGAATACGGCCCCAGTTTGCATCACTTCCGGCAAAGGCGGTCTTTACCAGTGGAGATACAGCGACAGAGCGCCCGACGTTTCTGGCATCCGCTTCATTCAAAGCCCCAGTGACATTGATCTCTACAAACTTCGAAACACCTTCACCATCACGTACGATCAGCTGAGCCAGCTCAATGCATACCTTGGTGAGTGCCTGCTCAAATTCAGTTGTATCATCCAGTGGTGAATGGCCCAGCCCAATACCGCTGGAGAGAAGATAGAGGGTGTCATTGGTAGAGGTATCACCATCCACCGAAATGCAATTAAAAGAGCGATCCGCCACACGTCTTAACATCGGTTGCAGCTGTTCGGCACTGATTGGCGCATCGGTTGCAACAAAGGCAAGCATGGTTGCCATGTTCGGGTGAATCATGCCGGAACCTTTGGAGATTCCGGTGATGGTATAGTTGCCTACTTTAGCAGAAGACCACTTGGCAAAGGTGTCAGTGGTGCGGATTGCATGAGCAGCTGCTTCCCAGTGGGTTTCATTCAGGCTTTCAGCCGCCTCATGCATACCATCCTGGATACGCTCAATTGGGAATGGGGTGCCGATCACACCGGTTGATGCAGAGAGAACTTTATCCGGATCAATGCTGGAGGCTGCTGCTGCAGATGCAATCAGATCCTCAGACCACTGCTGTTCCAATTCGCCTGTGCCGGCATTGGCATTGCCGCTATTGGCAATAATGGCACGAACATCGTGGGCATGATCTCTGATTGTCGCCTCACCCAGTTTTACACAAGCTGCCCGGAAGCGGTTCTGCGTGAAAACTCCTGCTGCATGACAGGGGACATCTGCAACGATCAGTGACACATCCTGACGTTTACCCTTGAGTTCAGATGATTTAACACCACATGAAGCTGTACCGACTCTGAAGCCGGGGACTGCGCGCGCAGGTTTGAGGTGGGGTGCGTTTACAGGCATGGAATTACTCCTCTTTCACCCACACGATGTGGGGCTGCGAGCGTAGTTGAGCCGTAAGCGTAGTAAGCCCGCTTGCGTAGCAATTCAAGGCCGAAGCCATGGATGGCGCAGGCCGAGCCAAACTAATCACCGCTTACCGTGGCACTGCTTGTATTTTTTACCTGAACCACATGGGCAAGGGTCATTACGACCAACCTTTGGTTGTTCACGTTTGTAGGTGTGACCCGGCTCAGGCTGCTCAGCTTCTTCGCCACGACTGTAGGTGATAGGCGCTTCCTGTTTAGGCTTCTGCTGCTCCATCTCTTCAGGCTTTTCGATCTCTACACTGTGCAGTGTGATCATCGCCTGCTCACGAATTCTGTCGATCATTGAGGAGAAGAGCTCGAATGACTCGTGTTTATACTCCTGAAGTGGCTGTTTCTGAGCGTAACCGCGAAGACCAACACTCTGGCGCAGATGATCCATCGCCAGCAGGTGCTCTTTCCAGTGGTGATCCAGCACGTTGAGCAACAGCCACTTTTCAAATCCGTGCATCTGTTCAACACCAGTAATCTGTTCTTTATCTGCCATGTGAGCTTCCATGGCTTCGACGAGTTTCCCAGCCATTGATTCCACATCCTGAATATCACAACTGTCGCGCCATGCTTCTACATCAGCTTCGATTGTCAGGCTTTTTTTAAGCGCTTCCTGATAGGTCTCCAGATCCCACTCTTCTGCGTGGCCAGAGATGAACTTGGCAGTGAGTTGTAGCGCATAATCCCGGCGCATATCTTCAATGACATCGCTGACATCATCGCTCTCCAGTAACTCTCGGCGCTGCGAGTAGATCACATCACGTTGCTGGTTCATCACATCGTCATACTCCAGCAGTTGTTTACGGATATCGAAGTTTCGGCCCTCAACCTTCTTCTGTGAGTTTTCAATCGCCTTGGTTACCCACGGGTGTTCAATCATTTCACCTTTATCGAAGCCCATCTTGGTTAGCATTGCCTGCATCTTTTCGCCACCAAAGATGCGCATCAGATCATCTTCCATGGAGAGATAGAAACGGGTCGATCCCGGGTCGCCCTGTCGTCCGGCACGGCCACGAAGCTGGTTATCAATTCGACGCGATTCATGGCGTTCAGTGCCAAGAATATGCAAGCCACCTGCTGCAGTTACTTCGTTGTGCTCGGTTTCACATGCTGTGCGAATCTCTTCTGATTTAGCAGCTCTCTCATTATCAGAGAGCTTCTTTGGCAGCTGAGAGATCAGCATATCGGGATTGCCACCCAGCATGATATCGGTACCACGACCGGCCATGTTGGTGGCGATGGTAATCGCACCTTTGCGTCCGGCCTGAGAGACAATCTCAGCTTCACGTTCATGTTGCTTGGCATTGAGTACTTCATGCTTGATGCCTTTTGACTGCAGCATTTTGGAAAGTAGCTCGGATTTCTCAATTGATGTTGTGCCAACAAGAATTGGCTGCCCTTTCTCGTGGGTGGTTATTATATCATCAATAATAGCGTGAAACTTATCTTCCTGATCACGGTAGATCAGATCGGCCATATCATCACGGATCATGTCACGATTGGTTGGCACAATGACCACTTCAAGCTTATAGATCTTCTGGAACTCTTCAGCTTCAGTGTCTGCAGTACCGGTCATGCCAGCCAGTTTATCGTACATCCTGAAATAGTTCTGGAAGGTAATAGAGGCCAGTGTCTGGTTTTCAGACTGAACTTCCACACCCTCTTTGGCTTCAAGTGCCTGATGCAAGCCATCGGAGTAACGGCGGCCTGGAGTCATGCGGCCGGTAAACTCATCAATAAGTATCAGTTCTCCACCACGAACAATGTAATCCACTTCGCGTGTAAACAGGGTATTCGCCCGTAGTGACTGCGTAGCTGCATGCAGCTGATTAACATTTTCAGGGTCGTAGAGATTACCTTCATCCATCAGGCCCGCTTCACGGAACAGCTCTTCAACCTGCTCCATGCCATCTTCTGTGTAGGAGACAGCTTTGTCTTTCTCATCCTTCTCATAGGCGGACTCAGGCAACTTTTTAATCAATGCATCTGCCTGTAGGTAGAGATCGGTTGCCTGCTCGGCCGGACCGGAGATGATCAGTGGCGTTCTCGCCTCATCAATCAGGATGGAATCCACCTCATCGACAATGGCAAAGTGTTTTTCACGCTGGCTGAGGTCTTCCTTAACAAATGCCATGTTGTCGCGCAGATAATCAAAACCGAATTCATTATTGGTGCCGTAGGTGATGTCTGCAGCATAGGCTGCCTGGCGCTCTTCACTGCTGATGCCGTGCACGATAGTACCGGTAGTCAGGCCAAGGAAGCTGTAGAGTCTGCCCATCCACTCCGCATCACGTGCAGCAAGATAGTCATTCACAGTCACCACATGGACACCACGGCCGGTCAAGGCATTGAGGTATACGGGCAGGGTAGCCATCAGGGTTTTACCTTCACCGGTCTTCATCTCTGCAATCTTGCCGCTATTGAGAATCATGCCGCCAATCAGCTGTACATCAAAATGACGCATGCCCAGTACGCGTTTGGACGCTTCACGGGCAACAGCAAAAGCTTCGGGCAGCAGGTCGTCTACAGATGTTCCATCTGCAAGGCGCTGCTTGAATTCGTTGCTTTTCTCTTTCAGCTCGTCATCGGAGAGAGCAATGATCCCCTCTTCCAGAGCGTTGATCTGATCAACGACAGGGTACATCTCTTTCAGAATACGCTCGTTGCGATTGCCGAATATCTTGGTGAGAACATTGAACATAGAGAGGTTGGCTCCAGTGTGACTAATTCGTAAAAGCTGGTGAGTCTAGCGATGATGCTGAGGATGTCATCCTATGCGCGCTGTTTTTCAATCAAACCTCTTTCAGATGGAGAGAGAAGATATGAAATAAAACATCATGAAACAGGATTGGAACAGGCGTTATTACAAATGATTAAACGTTATACCGATCGGTTTTGAGTCGATAGACATCCTTATGATATGAGGTGACCGTTTTGACTCTGTTGGATGATTTTGTCTGGAGGCACTACTACAAACGAATAGAGGGGACATCCTGTCCCCCCATACCCTTCCCTTACCTAGCTTCCCAAATAGATGGCCCGTGATGCTAGGTTTATAACTCTGCAACCTATAGTTGCGGAGCAGAGCCTGCATGAGGCTCAATGGTTCGTGTATCCCTCAAAAAGGGGATGGGGGAGGAAGAGGATTTTTTTGAAACAAGAGAGTGGAAATATTAGCCGTATGGCTTAATTAGTCCCATTTGACAGGCTTCAAAAACGGCTTCGGTTCTCGAATGCACGGAGAGCTTTCGATAGATGTGTTTGATATGGGTTGTCACGGTGTGTTGGCTCATATTCAGGTTTTCAGCCACTTCATGCCTGCTGTAGCCTTTGGCAATGAGGGTTAGGACGCTTTTCTCCCGCTTGGTCAGTGAGGGTTGGGAGGCATCTGTAACCTGTTGGTGTGGCATCTGAAAGCGTTTGAGAAGATAGCGGGCGATGCCCGGGCTGATCGGGGACTCACCTTTAATGAGCTGCAGGATATGAGGGCCAACCTTGGCCAGAGAATCATCCTTCAGTATATATCCGGTAGCGCCAGCTTCGATGGCTTCAACAACATGGCGTTCATC